>ERZ724527.1750-NODE-1750-length-10154-cov-3.227943_pt1 | contig 10154 bp, 7 predicted proteins | sample MGYA00376060_ERZ724527 | MGnify/ENA primary metagenome ERZ724527 (study PRJEB28724, sample SAMN07190886) | activated sludge metagenome | isolation source: activated sludge of sewage treatment plant in Hong Hong | place: USA: Christiansburg, Virginia | collected...
ATTTATTTGCTTACTATTTACGACAAAACAGAATTTGACACTATTAATGATGCTATTCTTAAAAAAATTATAACAAGCATATAAAATGCAACAAGGCAAACTCTACTTAATTCCGATTGTGCTGGCAGAAAATACTACACATACCATTCCTGCATACATCAAAGATATTATTATTGATACAGATTTATATATTGTAGAAAATTTGAAAACCGCCCGCAGGTTTATCAAATCCATTTACAAAGAAAAAGATATTGACGCTTGTACATTTGTTGAGCTAGATAAACATAAAAATTATGCTTTTGAAGAAGCCGTTTTAATGGAAATATTTAATGGAAAAAATATTGGATTGATGAGTGAAGCTGGTACGCCATGCATTGCAGACCCTGGAAATAAAGTAGTAGAAAAAGCCCATGAACTTAATATAAATATTGTACCCTTAGTAGGGCCAAGTTCTATAATGATGGCACTAATGGCAAGCGGATTTAATGGTCAAGAGTTTACCTTTAACGGATATCTTCCGATAGAAGCAAACGAACGAAAATCTAAATTGCAGCAAATGGAAACTGCCGCTAAAAGAGGCTGCACTCAACTGTTTATGGATACGCCTTATCGCAATCAAAAATTATTGGAAGAAATAATACACAGTTGTAAATACGACACGATGTTGTGTATTGCTTGCAATATTACCGCTCCTGATGAGTTTATAAAAACACTGCCCCTGGCAGATTGGAAGAAACAAAAACCCGATATACACAAGAAACCGGCTATCTTTGTTTTTGGAAAATGAAAGCAATAAAATGCGAAATGTTATTAACCGATACTACTTGTTTTTTTACTTTTGTATATGATATTAATAGACGATAAATTAATTAGCGATGATGTGGTGGAGCAACAATTTGTTTGCAACCTCAAAAAATGTAAGGGTATTTGTTGTGTAGAAGGCGATAGCGGTGCACCAGTAGAAAAATCGGAAACCAAGATTTTAAAAAAGATTTATCCCAAAATAAAAAAGTACCTGCTGCCAGAAGGTATTCAAGCGATAGAAGAGCAAGGTACTTTTGTTGCGGAATCGGATGATGAATATACGCCTTATGCAACTCCATTGATAAAAGGCGGCGCATGTGCTTATGTAAATTATGAAAAAGATGGCATGATTACCTGCGCTATTGAAAAAGCATGGAAAGACGGTGTAGTTGATTTTCAGAAACCTATTAGTTGTCATTTATACCCCATTCGCATTAAACAGATGGATACGATAACCGCTGTAAATTATGATGAATGGGATATATGCAGCGATGCATGCAAGTTGGGCAAAAAACTGAAAATGCCATTGTACGTTTTTGTAAAAGATGCCTTAATTAGAAAATTTGGAATAGAATTTTACGAAACCTTAGAATATGCCGCCACGCATAAAGAAGAAGAAAGGTAAGCATCAATTTTGTTTGCTATACTGTCTCCAGCGCAATTTTTACCATATCATTGAATGAACTTTGACGCTCTTCTGCTGAGGTGGCTTCGTGCGTAATCAGGCTATCGCTGATAGTAAATAAAGCTAATGCTTTAGCACGGTATTTGGCAGCGATGGTATATAATGCGGCGGCTTCCATTTCCACACAAAGCACGCCGTACTCTGCCCATTTTTTAAAATAATCGGGATTATCGTCATAAAATTCATCAGAGGAAAGAATGTTTCCTGTTTTTACCTCTATACCTAATGTTTGCGCAGCCGTATAGGCTTTGAGTAATAACTCGAAATTGGCAGTAGGGGCAAAATCGGAGCCATGAAATTTATTCCAATTTACTGCTGAGTTGGTGCTGGCAGCCATTGCCAATACGATATCTTTTATTTTTACTTCTTGTTGGAATGAGCCTGCCGTGCCGATGCGGATTAAATTTTTTACATCGTATTCACGTATCAACTCGTTTACATAAATAGAAATGGAAGGAATGCCCATGCCAGTACCTTGTACCGATACCCGCTTGCCTTTGTAATAGCCGGTATATCCAAACATACCCCTGACTTCGTTATAACAAATTACATCTTGCAAAAAGGTTTCTGCTACATGTTTAGCGCGAAGCGGATCGCCGGGTAGCAATATTGATTCGGCTATTTCTCCTTTTTTAGCGGCTATATGTATGCTCATAAATAGTTTTTATAAATTTTAATATGTCTGTTCATTTCCCTTTTGTCCCGTTATAATAGCGATGCCGTTGCTGGTACCAATTCTCGTTACGCCCAAATTGATATATTGCATTGCCGTTTCAAAATCTCTAATTCCTCCACTGGCCTTTATGGCGGCTTTACTTTTTATGGACTCCTTCATTATTTGCACATCTTTTATTTCAGCACCGGCATTGCCAAATCCGGTAGATGTTTTCACAAAATCGGCGCCGGCATTTACTGCTATTAAGCTCGCCATTTGTATTTCATCATCGGAAAGATAACAAGTTTCGATAATTACTTTTAATATTTTATCGCCGATGTGTTGTTTTATAAGCCGAATTTCACCTTCTACCCAATCGTATTTCTGATCTTTTAAAAAGCCGATATTGATGACCATGTCTATTTCGTCAGCGCCGTGTTTTATGGCAGTTTCTGCTTCATAGCATTTCGATAAGGTATCCATTGCGCCTAACGGAAAACCGACTACCGATGCAATTTTTACGTCGGAGTCTTCCAGGTTTTTTTTGCATAATGATACATAGCAACTGTTTACACAAACGGCATAAAAATGGTATTGTTTGGCTTCGTCGCACAATTGGATAATATCGCTTTCATTAGCCGTAGCCTTTAATAGGGTATGGTCGATATATTTTGATAATTGCATTTTTTATTTGATGTTAAGTGATAAACGGTTGTTGACCTCCTTTGCAAAGGTAGTAGATTTAGTACAAAACTGTATTCTAAGAATTGAAGTACAAATTATACACAAAATTATAAATAGAAACACGTCACCGCACCTGATGCTATACCAGTATTAGCGGTTTTGAGTTTTTACTTACCTTTGTAGGAATTGTTAACCCAAATATTTCCTATTAATTCCATACAGGGCACTGTGTTTACCATCAATAAAAAAGCTTATACACAAGATAATACATTATCTTCTGCTGTCAAAAAACGTTTATTGGGTTACGTATTACTCATTTCTAAATACTAAATTTGTGGCATGACAGATATTTTAGTTATAGGCTCCGGTATTGCTGGTTTGAGTTTTGCATTAAAAACAGCACAGCAATTTCCCGATAAAAAAATAATGGTGCTTACAAAAGCCAATGAAGATGAAAGCAACACCAAATTTGCGCAAGGTGGCATAGCGGTGGTTACTGATTTTCAAAAAGATAATTTTGAAAAACATATTCAAGATACGCATATTGCCGGAGATGGACTTTGCAATGAGAGTGTGGTAGATATCGTGGTGCGCGAAGGTAGAGAGCGTATTGATAAATTGGGTTACTAATTTTGATAAAGGCGATGGTGGTGATTATAAACTAGGTAGAGAGGGTGGACATTCAGAATTTAGAGTGTTGCATTATAAAGATATTACCGGATGGGAAATTGAACGTGCTTTATTAGAAAAAGTACATCAAACAAAAAATATCGAAATCTCGCAACACCATTTTGTTATAGACCTTATCACCCAACATCATTTAGGCAGAATCATTACTCGTGTTACGCCAAATATCCAATGCTATGGTGCGTATGTGCTAAATCGGAAAACAAACCAGATAGAAAAAATTGAGAGTAAAATAGTGGTGCTGGCTACTGGCGGTTTTGGACAGGTATATAGGGCTACCACCAACCCGAATATTGCTACAGGCGATGGTGTGGCGATGGTGTATCGGGCGAAGGGCAGAGTAGCCAATATGGAGTTTGTACAGTTTCATCCTACCGCACTATATGAGCCGGGCGTAAGTCCTAATTTTTTAATTACAGAAGCAGTACGTGGCGACGGTGCAATTTTACGTACTAAAAACGGCAGCGACTTGATGGCAAATTATGATGAAAGAGGCTCGCTTGCCCCTCGGGATATTGTAGCTCGCGCAATAGACAATGAAATGAAAAAAAGCGGCGATGACCACATGTATCTGGACTGCCGCCACATGGATAAAGAAAATTTCCTGCATCATTTTCCAAATATTTACGAAAAATGTAAATCCATAGGTATAGATGTATTTAAAGATATGATACCGGTGGTGCCGGCAGCACATTATGCTTGTGGAGGTATTGATGTAGATGAACATGGACGCACTTCCATAAAAAATTTATATGCTTGTGGCGAGTGCAGTAATACGGGTTTGCATGGTGCAAATCGCTTAGCAAGCAACTCACTGTTAGAGGCCGTGGTTTTTGCACATAGAATATTTTTAGATGTATATAAAGTGCTGCCAAGTATTGAGTTTCCGAAAGAGCAATTTCCGGAATGGAATGCCGATGGTACAACACATCCCAACGAAATGGTAATTATTACGCAAAGTATCCGAGAGTTAAAAGATGTAATGAGTAATTATGTAGGAATTGTTAGAAACAATAACCGTTTAAATAGAGCGCAAGAACGGCTATATCTTTTATTTAAAGACACGGAAGAACTTTATGAAACAACGGTGATTTCTCCGCAGTTATTAGAACTCCGAAATATGATAACGGTGGGTTATTTAATTACCCGAAGTGCCATATTGCGAAAAGAAAGCCGGGGATTGCATTATACCACCGATTATCCCAACCATGCGAAAGTAGCAGAACCAACGATGCTGTAAAATTATCGAAACAAAGCAACTGTGCCTTTTAAATAAAAAGGTTCGTTATTGTATCGGATACCACTTACAATATAAATGTAATTGTCTGTAGGACACGGTGCACCTCTGTAGGTGCCGTCCCAGCTATTGTTTAAATCATTGGTTTGAAATACCAATTCACCCCAACGGTTATATACTTTTAGTGTGTAGTTTTTAACGCTATTTTTCATCATGTTAAACCAGTCGTTGTACCCATCATTGTTTGGTGAAAATGCGGTAGGAATAAACACATCACAATTGGTAGATACAAAGACAGAATCTGTAGCCAAGCACCCTTTGTTATACACTTGAACTTTGATTGGAGAACTTAATCCGTTAATAGAAATAGAATCTTTATCGCGCTCGCCGGTGCTCCAAAATATTGAATCTGCTGTTTGGTGGATACCGATGGTTTTCAACTCACCCGGACACATAATAATACTGTCTAATCCTAAATTTATTTTAGGTAATGGCAATACCGAGAAAGGATATTTTATCGAGTCAGTACCACATCTGTTATTTGCGGATAACTGTATAGTATTTGCACCAACTGTTGTGTGAGTATAGGTTGCCGTATTACCCGTTTGGGTGTTTTTATTGTTTAATAACCAAGTGTATGTTGTATTGTTTCCACCTGTAGATTGATTGGTATATTGTACAGTTTTTCCGTAGCAAATAGGAGTAGGCACAGGGGTTATTTTAAAAGCAATACTGTCATCCATAGCAATAGTTTTCTTTAGCGTGTCCATACAATTTCCTATATTTCCGGTAGCAATCAGCTGTATGGTTTTAGGTCCAAAAGAAGAATAAGTATGCTGTGGATTTTTTATGCCATTTATACTTTGCCCATCTCCAAAACTCCAATTGTAATTACTGATGTTTCCATTAGATACCGATGAGTTATTATTAAAAGTAATGGGTTTGTTATAGCAAATGAAATTATTGCTGAAATCGAGATTGAATTTTGGTGCAACAATGGCAATGGTGTCTTCTGCCATACAGCCACTTAAATATACTTTTACTTTGAATGGATTTATTGTTCCATCTACCTGTTGAGTTGCATTTATTGACCCATTTATCCAACGTATCGAATCATATAATGCAGGGTTTACTGTTAATAAAGTTTTTTTCATTTTTACACAATACCGTATCTCTTCCTAAATATACATTTGGACGTGGTTTAATTTGTATGTTTTTTGTTAATGAATCTGCATAGCAACGATTGGTTACCACTAATTTTACTGGATAAATGCCGGTTCCTAAAAATGTATGAGCAGCATCTTTAGTAATTACAGTATTGTTTTCCATTTTCCAGCTATATTGATTGTTTATACCACCTGTGGTCAAGTTTTTAAAATCTACTTCTTTGCGCTGGCAAGAGACAGCCTCAGCAGTTGTAAAACCTACCTGCAATACGCTATCCATTAAAAGCGTTTTTGCAATTGTGTCTTTACAACCATTGTCAGATGTGGCGATGAGTTGTACCGTATAATTATTAAATGGCGTAAAAGTATGCGTCGGGTTTTGTGTGTTATTATCCCAACTGCCATCACTATATTTCCAATCATATTGTACAAGTGTACCGAAGTTTACTGTAGAGCTATTATTAAAAACAATCGGTTTATTTAGGCACAAATAATTAGTAGAAAAATTGGGAACAATGATTTGTTTTTTTACCAGTACCGTATCTTTCCCAACACAGCCATTTTTGTACACAGCCACTACGATGGGCGATTTGTTGCCATCTAAAACAATGGACGCAGTTGTTTCATTCGTATTCCATCTAAGAGAATCAAAAGTGCCAGATGTGTTTAATATTTTTGTAGATTTATTGCAAACCGTTTCATCGTTTCCTAAATTAACCGTAGGATTTGAGTTTATTTTAATAGTATTGCTCAAGGTATCATTTCCACACCGATTGGTAGAAATAAGTTTTATAGGAAATAGACCTCCACTTGGAAAACTTGCTGTAGCCAAATTTCCATTTATAGAAGTTCCGTTATTTATAATCCACTGAAATGCAGTTGGGTTGCCGCCGGTAGAAGTATTGGAAAATGAAACCGAAGATTTTTCACAAAGATTTGTAAGAGCAGTTGAATAGCTGATTTTTACAGTATCATCCATTCTTATTTTTTTGATGATACTGTCTTTACAGCCTAATGCAGACACCACAACATGTTTTACTGCAATAGAATCTGAAAAAATAGAATATGCATGCATAGTGCTTTTGGTTGTGTCGGTCGTACCATCTCCAAAATTCCACGAATAATTACTTATTGCACCCTGCGATAGTGTCGAAGCATCTGTAAAAGTAGCATTGTGTTTATAGCATAAATAATTGGAAGTAAAATTGGCAGATGGTTTTGGATAAACAGCGATAGGTTTAGCAACTTTTGCAACACACCCTTTAGAGGTATTTGCTGTTAGTTGTACATTGTAGTTGCCAGCAGTAGGATATGTTTTTGTTGGGTCTTTTTGGTAAGAAGTATCACCTGCCGATAAAACCCATTGCCATTTATTTACATCATTATAAATTGAAACCGAAGAGTCTTTAAATTGGATTAAATCATTTTGACAGCCCGGAGTATAAGTAAAATTGGCTTTCAATCCAGGGTAATAAATTACTTTAATTCTACTAGTATCTGTACAAGGCTTTCCTCTGTTAATGATTAATGTAACAAAATATACGCCGGTATCTGCATACACATACGTCGGGTTTTTGATTGATGAAGTGTCATCAGTTTTTTTCGGATCACCAAAATCCCAAAAATAGGTATTTCCGGACTGGTTCACGCCATTATCAAAGCGAACGGTAATGCCTTGGCAATTGCTATACGTTGTATCATTTACCTTTATAGCCGTGGAGGTTGAATTATCTGTTACAACAACTGGAACAGAAGATGGAATATTGCACGGTTCTACATTTACCTGAAAATCGCGAATACTGGAACTCAGCACCACGCCGCCTCTAATTTCTTGAACACATACGCCCACAACAAATTTGCCTAATGTATGCGGTATGGCTGTTAATTCACCGGATATTGGATTTATATAAATATTAGAACCCAAACCCAATGGGTATTTGGAATTATACCCATTTACATAGTTTACAGAATCATAAGGAGGGTATTCCGCTCTGTTTAACCCGCCAGAACCGATTATTGGATTATTAGGATCCAAACCCTGTAGTGGTGCACAAAGGCTATACCGTAGTTGGTCGCCATTGGCATCTGTTGCCGACATATCAAATTCCAACTTAGAATTAACACACAAAAAAAGAGGAGGTTGGTTTTTAAAAACTGGAGAAGAATTACAAAGGCTATTGGCAGGTATGGTAATGGCCACCGTACTTCCTTGCTCTTGTTGTCCAAAATTAGTTTGCAAATTGATAATCGAATTATTTCTACAACATCTTTGATAAACGATAGTATATCCTTTTGAGTTATTAGGCAAAGTAATGAGTTTGGTATAAACTCCTTTTTCAATTCTTACATCAGATGGCGGATTTTGGATACAAGAATTGGTATTATTGGGCAAAATGACATCTAAGCCAATAAACATATTCTCCGTTCTAAGGAATGTATTATTGTCATTATTAAAAATGGTCAATATCGCTGGGTTATCTAAAACTGCATTCGGATTAGCATAATAATCATCTCGGAAAATGGTAAGGGTTACTTTATATTGCCCTCCGCCCATGCATTCATACGAAATTTCACCGCCAGTAAGGTGGCTGGCTTTCCCGATTTTAGGTGCTAAAACAAGAACCGCAATAAGTAATAATATGTGTTTGTATAAATTTTTCACACCATAAAAATACAAAAATTATACATATTTGCATATTAATCAAATACTTCCGTTAACTCAAATTAACCTAACCGTATTCATACAAAGTCTTTACTTTAAAATCACACAAGCAATTTGTATCTCGTTCTACTTTTTTTTATCTTTGTAAAACTTTCCCAAAAAATGCCAAAGGATATTTCTATTAAATCCGTACTTATTATAGGTAGTGGACCTATTATTATTGGACAAGCATGTGAATTTGACTACTCTGGCTCGCAAGCTGCCCGTTCTCTCAGAGAAGAAGGAATCGAAGTGTCACTAATTAACTCCAATCCGGCTACAATAATGACGGATGAGGTAACCGCAGACCATGTTTACCTGAAACCACTAACAATAGATTCTATACGTGATATTTTAGAAGAACGACAAATTGATGCCGTTTTGCCAACTATGGGCGGACAAACTGCTTTAAATCTTTGCAAAGAAGCTGCAGAAGTAGGTTTGTGGGAAAAATATAATGTACGCATCATTGGTGTAGATTTAAATGTTATCGAAACCACAGAAAACAGAGAAGCTTTCCGTAAATATTGTGTAGATATGGGCTTAGGTGTCGCACCATCTTTTATTGCCAATTCTATGCTTGAAGGAAAAGAAGCCGCTCAAAAAATTGGATTCCCATTGGTAATTAGACCTTCTTATACATTGGGCGGTACAGGTGGTGGTTTTGTACACAAAGCCGAAGAATTTGAAGCAGCTTTAGCGTATGGCTTAAAATGCTCTCCAGTGCATGAAGTATTAGTGGAAAAAGCAGTGTTAGGATGGAAAGAGTTTGAATTAGAACTCTTACGTGATATCAACGACAGTGTAGTGATAATCTGTACTGTAGAAAACTTAGACCCGATGGGGGTGCATACCGGCGACTCTATCACCGTAGCTCCGGCAATGACCCTGCCCGATCCAGTGTTCCAAGAAATGAGAAACCAAGCACAAAAATTAATGCGTGGCTTGGGCAGCTTTGCCGGTGGATGTAATGTACAGTTTTCTGTAAACCCTGATACCGAAGAAATTATCGTAATAGAAATAAACCCTCGGGTATCTCGCTCTTCGGCATTAGCATCAAAAGCTACAGGATACCCTATTGCAAAAATTGCCGCTAAATTAGCCATCGGTTATAATTTAGATGAACTTAATAATCAAATTACTAAAACTACCTCCGCTTTCTTCGAACCCGCATTGGATTATGTAATCGTAAAAATACCACGATGGAATTTTGATAAATTTCATGGCTGTGATGCCACACTAGGATTACAAATGAAGGCAGTAGGAGAGGTAATGGGTATTGGCAGAAACTTTATGGAAGCACTCCAAAAGGCTTGTCAATCCTTAGAAAACAACAAAATTGGATTAGGCGCCGATGGCAAAGGATTATCTAAAACAGAAGATATTTTAGATAGTTTACAGCATCCAAGTTGGGATAGAATTTTTAAAATAAAAGACGCTTTGTCTTTAGGTATTCCATTACATACTATTCAAAAACTTACCGGCATAGACAATTGGTTCTTGATGCAAATTCAAGAGTTAGTGAAAATGGAAAA
>ERZ724527.1753-NODE-1753-length-10140-cov-3.514923_pt1 | contig 10140 bp, 8 predicted proteins | sample MGYA00376060_ERZ724527 | MGnify/ENA primary metagenome ERZ724527 (study PRJEB28724, sample SAMN07190886) | activated sludge metagenome | isolation source: activated sludge of sewage treatment plant in Hong Hong | place: USA: Christiansburg, Virginia | collected...
AGCTGTCGGACCAGAGCCTGTCGGGCAGCCGCGAAGGCTGGCAGAGCATGGAGCAATTGAGTGCCAACATCGAAGAGGTCCAGCGGGCCATCGAGGCCATCCGCCAGACCACCGAAGCCTTCATGAGCAACACCGGCTCCATCTCCGCCTTGACCCAGCAGGTCAAGGCCATTGCCGAGCAGACCAACCTGCTGGCCCTCAACGCGGCCATCGAGGCGGCCCGGGCCGGCGAATCGGGGCGCGGATTTGCCGTGGTGGCCGACGAGGTGCGCAAGCTGGCGGAGCAGTCCGGACGCGCCGGCGTGGACATTGAAAACCTGACCAAGCTGCTGGACGAAAACGCCCTCTCCGTGTCGCGCTCCGTGGCCCGAGGGGTGAACACCCTGCACCTGAGCCAGGAGAACATGGCACAAACGCGCTCAGCCCTGAAGACCGCCATCACACGCGTGGAAGCCGCCTGCCAGGGCGTGGATGAGATCAGCCTGTCCGTCAGGGAACAGGCGTCGACGAGCAACGGCATTGCACGCAACATGGAAGACATCGCGACCGGCCTCGAAGCGACCTCCGCCCGGCTCGCAGTCAGCCTCGATGCGGCCCGCGGACTGAATCAGCTGGCAGAGCGTCTCAAGACATCCGTGGGGATCTTCCGGGTCTGACGTCCCACGGCGCCGGAAGTGCAATTTCCGGACGGCCCCGGAATATCAATCCCTATTGGCCAGCGCCCCATAATTCAATTCCAGCTGAAAAGCTCGTTTTGTCTATTTGATGGCGAATTGATGCGCTATACGAAAAGTGCACCGACTATCCGCTGAGTGCACTTATTTCTTTCATCGGCGGATGCACGACAGGGCAAGTCCGGCACGTTGTTTGCCTATAAGAATCAGGCACTAAGACCTCACAGCCTGATTCAGCGGGCTTTCCCCAGAAAATGCTCCGACAGAGGACACAGCGATGCACCATTTTGAAGAATTGCTGCACTGCAAGGGTGCTTTTTGGCGCGGACAATGTTCAAATTTCAGCGCACTGGAAAAAGCAATAAAAAGCCCAGACAACGATTCCCGTCATTCAAATAGTCGATTCAGCTACGGGCCGAATCGGGAAATGCCAATAAAAACAAGCAGGCAAGAGCGGTGTTCCAACGGAGGAGACTAAAATGGAACTTATTGGTCATAAAGCGGAGCCGGCGCCAGTTCCGGTAATGGTCGGCGCGGATCTCTTCCAGACCCAGGACGTGGAAGAGGCCCGCCAGTGGGGAGTCCGGGCTTTCTGCGAAAACCGGCTGAAAAAAGTCGACGGCCTGCGCCCGATCAATGCCCGCATGCATCTGCGCAAGGTGCGCGGCGTAGGCTTCGGACGCATCACCTACGGTGGCGCCGTGGATATCGACCCCGGGTGCCTGGATTCCTTCTACCTCGTGCAGGTCCCCCTGAGCGGGCGTGAGGTAATCGACACCAGCGGGCAGACGGTGTGCTCCGCGGGCAAGGTGGGCTCGGTGATCAATGCCACCGGCGCCTCCCTGATCCGCCACGAAGCGAATACAGAGAAGCTGGTGATACGCATTGAGCGGGAAGTGCTGGAGCGCAACTGCATCCAGCACCTCGGCCATGCCCTGCGCCAGCCCATCGGCTTCCTGCCCTCCATGACGCTGGACGGGGTCGCCGGCAACCGCTGGACCGGCCTGCTGCGCTGGATCTACGAATCCCTCGCGCTGGACGATCAGTGCTTCGACTCGCCGATCATGTCCGCCCAGGTGGAGCAGACCGTGATCGCCACCCTGCTCAGCGCCCAGCCACACAACTACAGCGAAGAGCTGAACGGCGAGGAGCGCTCGATTGCCCCCGCCTTCGTCAAACGCATCGAGCGCTATATCGAGGACCACGCCGACCAGCCGATCACCATCGTCGACCTGGCGGAACACGCCGGGGTCAGCAGCCGCTCCATCTTCAACGGCTTTCGTCGTTTCAGAAACACGTCGCCCATGCTGTACCTGAAAGAGGTGCGCATGCGTCGGGTCAATGAGGAACTCAAACGCCTCCGCCCTGCCGAGACGACGGTCACCACCGTAGCCTATCACTGGGGATTCACCCATCTGGGCCATTTCACGACCGATTACAAACGCCGCTTTGGCGAAAGCCCGTCGCAGACCCTTGCACGCTGAATGAAAGAGGGCGGATCCAAGGCCCTCGCAGCCCGTTCGACGCACCCGAAATGACCCTTTTCATTTGTGCGCTAAGGGGATAAGTGCAGCAGTAGGTGGAGCGTCGAATTCAATCCGGCTCAATACCATGTCTCCCAGATTCACCTCGGCTTAATTCAATCTGCAATCGGGAGATCAAGATGTCGGACCAACCCATTATTCGTCGACGCATCCAGAAGCCGAATGGCATCAGCGAGGAGCGCGTCAACAACCAGAAGACCCAAAGCCAGTATCAGCCCTACAAGGATGCGGCCTGGGGATTCATCAACCACTGGTATCCCGCGCTCTTCAGCAACGAACTCCCCGAGGACGAGATCCAGGGCATCCAGATCTGCGGTGTCCCCATCGTGCTGCGGCGTGCGGAAGGAAAGGTATATGCACTCAAGGATCAGTGCGTGCACCGTGGCGTGCGCATGTCCGAAAAGAAGATGTGCTTCAACAAGCAGACCATCTCCTGCTGGTACCACGGTTTCACCTTCGACCTGAAGGACGGCAAGCTCTCCACCATCGTTGCCAACCCCAATGACAAGCTGGTGGGCACCACCGGGGTGACGACCTACCCCGTGCATGAAGTGGCCGGCATGATCTTTGTCTTCGTGCGCGAGGACAACTATCCGGACGAAGACGTTCCGCCGCTCGCCCAGGATCTGCCGTTCCGCTTCCCGGAGAACAGCGAGCGCTTCCCTCACCCCCTGTGGCCGGCGTCACCCAGCGTGCTGGATGCAGACGCAGTCGCCCTTGGCATGCACCGTACCGGCTACGGCAACTGGCGCATCGCCTGCGAGAACGGTTTCGATAACGCCCATATCCTGGTGCACAAGGACAACACCATCGTGCATGCGATGGATTGGGTTCTGCCACTGGGCATTCTGCCTGCGGGTGATGATTGCATCGAAGTCGTGGAAGACGCAGACGGGCCGAAGGGCATGATGCAGTGGTTGTTCACCGACAAGTGGACCCCGGTGATGGAGAACCCGGCACTGGGCCTCAAGGTCGAGGGCTTGAAGGGCCGCTTCTACCGCACCTCGGTCGTGTTGCCGGGCGTGCTGATGGTCGAGAACTGGCCGGGTGAGCACATCGTGCAGTACGAATGGTACGTACCGATCACCGACGACTTGCACGAGTACTGGGAAGTGCTGGTGAAGGTGTGCCCGACGCAGAAGGAGCAGGACGACTTCCAGTACAAGTTCGATCGGGTATACAAGCCCCTGTGCCTGCACGGCTTCAACGACTGCGATCTGTATGCGCGGGAGGCCATGCAGAACTTCTACGCCGACGGCTCCGGCTGGGACGACGAGCAACTCGTCGCCACCGACATTTCCCCCATCACCTGGCGCAAGCTCGCATCGCGCTGGAACCGGGGCATTGCCAAGCCCGGCCGGGGTGTAAACGGCGCGACCAAGAACTCGGCCATCCGCTTCCGCGAGACCGCCGAGGGCAAGCCGCCGCGCTACAAGGTCGACAAGGTCGATTTCTGACACCTCACCCGGGATGCGTCCCGGGTGCAGATCGTCGCCCGACCGGCCGCCAGCCCCTGGATGGGCCCGGGCGGGCGGCCATGGCTTCACTTGACGTGGGCACCCCTGCCCACGTCCAGACAGGATTCCCGTACCTATGCAGCAGAACCCGGAAATTGGCCTCTCCATCGACATCGATGGCATCAGGACGAACTACCATGACATGGGCGAAGGCCACCCGGTGCTCATGATCCATGGCTCCGGCCCCGGGGTGAGCGGCTTTGTGAACTGGCGCCTGGCCATGCCGGAGCTGGCAAGGCATTGCCGGGTCATCGCACCCGACATGCTCGGCTTCGGCTACAGCGACCGTGCGGCGGACGGGGTGTACTCGGCGGCACGCTGGGTTGACCAGGCGGTGGGCCTGATGGATGCCCTGGGTGTCGAACAGACGGACATCGTCGGCAACTCCTTCGGGGGTGCGCTGGCCCTCATGCTGGCCATCCAGCATCCCGGACGCGTCCGCCGACTGGTGCTGATGGGCGCCGCGGGGGTGGAGTTCGAATTGACCCCTGGTCTGGACGCGGTATGGGGCTACGAGCCGTCCATGGACAACATGCGCCGCATCATGGACATCTTTGCCTTCGACAGCACCCGCATCACCGAAGACATCGTGCGCTCCCGCTACCAGGCGAGCATCCAGCCCGGCGCCCAGGAAGCCTTCTCGGCCATGTTCCCGGCACCGCGCCAGCGCTGGGTCCATGCCCTCGCCAGCGCCGAGGAGGCCATCCGCGCCATTCCCCATGAAACGCTGGTCATCCATGGCCGCGAGGACAGGGTGATCCCCCTTTCCAATTCCCTGCGCCTGTGCGCGCTGATTCCGCGCGCCCAGTTGCACGTCTATGGCCATTGCGGCCACTGGACGCAGATTGAACACGCCGGACGCTTTGCGCGTCTGGTCCGCGATTTTCTGACCGAGTGAGACCCCCTTCGCACCACGTGGATGGTGAAGGGTGACGAGGAGTCAATCAATGACGAAAGACATCAAGGGACGCTGGTACGTCCAGTCCTGGACCCAGGAATACGACGACGGACGGGTCACCCACCCCTTTGGCGAAAAGCTGGAAGGCTTCATCGAGTACGGGGAGGGCACCATGTTCTGCCTCGTGACCCGGGCCCCGCGCACGCTGTTCTCCAGCGGCGGTCAGTGGGATGCCAGCGATAAGGACAAGGCCGCGGCCTACAACGAATTCCTCTCCTACGCGGGCGGCTATTCACTGGACGACGACCACGTGACCCACCACGTGGAGCTGTCCATCTTCCCCAACTGGCAGGGAGGCACGCAACGCCGCCGGATCGTGTGGGGCGACAACGGCGAACTCATGCTGATCGCACGCCTGGAAGAAGGCACCCCCAACGCCAGAACCGCCCGGCTCACCTGGCGGCGTTCCCGCTGAGGAGGCACCGTCATGAGTCTGGTAAAACGCCTGGCCTACGTGGAGATCGAGGCCACCGACCTGGAACGCTGGGCCGTCTTCGGCAGTGAAGTGTTCGGCTGCGAGCGGGCCGAAAGCAGCACCCCCGACTGTCTCAAACTGCGCATCGATGCCCGTCCCTGGCGCATCATGGTGTCCCGTGGCCCGAAGGAAGACCTCAAGACCATCGGCCTGGAACTGGCCGACCGTGCCGGCCTGCAGCAGGTCTGCGCCCGGCTGGAGAAGGCCGGACACCCCTTCCGGATGGCCAGCCGGGACGAATGCGCCGCCCGCGGCGTGTATGAGATGTGTGTGTTGACCGACCCCTCGGGCATCGACCTCGAGCTGTCCTTCGGTGGCCTGATGCAACCCCAGCAACCCTTCCGCGCGGGGGTGGGGCATGGCGGCTTTGTCACGGGCGATCAGGGCCTGGGGCACCTCATGCTGGTGGTGGACGACCCGCTGAAGGTGCAGCAGTTCTACGGCGAGATCATGGGCTTCATCACCAGCGATTACGTGTCGACCCGCAACTATGGCGGCCTCGCCGGCGATTTCATCTTCATGCGCTGCAACCCCCGCCATCACACCCTGGCCTTCGGCAGCCTGCCGATTCCGCGACGCCTGGGGCATCTGATGCTGCAGGTCAATCGTATCGACGACGTGGGGCTCACCCTCGATCGGGTGCATGCCCACGGCTTCCGGCAGACCCGCTCGATAGGGCGGCACGTGAACGACAACATGCTGTCCTTCTACGTGGAGTCGCCCTCCCGGCTGCAGTTCGAATGCGGTTGGGGCGGGCTTGAGATGGCCGCGGACGATACGGACGTCAAGCTGTTCGACGTGACCAGCGTGTGGGGCCACAAACACCTTTGAGCCAGGGGGGGCCGAACCTTCATGCATGCAACCGCCTATCCACACGGGCCCGAGAAGACGGACGAAGCGCCGCCCGTGACGATGGCGGACATCGGCCCCTTCGCGGCACGATGCACCCTCGCTTTGACGCTTGCAGCTACGCGGCCTCCACCCTCCTCCTCCTCCCTGACCTCCCGGGGTGGGGGCCGCGTGGTCTGCACCCGGGCCGGTGTGCATCCCGCGACGAGCCCGTCGCATGCACTTCCGGCGAGCCGTTGGCGTTCGCGCCGGGATGTGCTGCCGTACACGGGGTACAGTGAGCGTCGCAGAAACGAAATCGCGCCACACGGCAGCTCCATTGACAAGCCCTGGGCGCCACGGGCTCGCGACCGCTTGCACGCGAATTCAGAGCGATCGTGACCCTTGCTCATCAGCCCGCACGCTGGATAGGCTATGGTGAAAGAGTGAGTGGTCGGGAATATTGACGGATCTTGATTCTGGTCGGGGTGCACAAATGCTGGAAAATAACCTGACGGCGCTTGAGCTATTGCATTCGAGGGATCTGGATGAAACCCGCGAAATGGTCGCGGGTATATTCTGTGATCATCGGCTGAGCCTCACCGACCGGCGTGCCGAATTGAATTACCGGCACCGCTATCTGCGAACGCCGGCCATGAGCTTCAGCGTCATGAGCTATGGCGCCGAAGTCTCCGTGGCCCCCCAGGAGCTGGATTCCTTCTTTCTGGTGCAATTGCCGCTGAAAGGCGAGGATCGACTTGAATCGGGAAAGGAAACCCGATTCAGCCGGCCGGGAAGTGGCACGATCCACTGTCCGGGCCAGGCTTTCTCCATGAACTGGAGCGCCGACTGCGCCAAGCTGGCGGTACGCATCGAGCGGGACGCCATCGAGCGCCATGCGGCAAGCCTGCTCGGACGGCCGCTGCGGCAACCCCTTTCCTTTGCCACGGCACTGGACACCCGCGGTGGCGGCGGCCTGGCCTGGGAGAAGACCGTCCGCCAACTGCTGCGCAGTGTCCAGCAGAACCCGGATCTGGTGGCCCATCCCCTGATGCGGGCGCAGTTCGAGCAACTCATCATGTCCGGCCTGCTGGTCTGGCAGGGCAATTCCCTCAGTGACAGCCTGGCCCGCCCGGAGACGGAAGTGCTGCCCCGCCACCTCAAGGTGGCCGAGGACTACATGCGTGCCCACCTGGATTCCGCCATCACCAATGAGCAGCTTGCCGAGCTGACCGGAATCAGCCTGCGCACCCTTTACAACAGCTTCAGGAAGTTTCGTGGCGTGAGCCCCATGCGTTATCTCAGGGAGCTGCGCATGGACAAGGCACGCGAGGAATTACTGGACACGGGAAAGCTCCGCAATGTCACCACCGTGGCAACCCGCTGGGGTTTCTTTGAATTGGGACGCTTTGCCGCAGAGTACCGGAAGCGCTATGGCGAATCGCCCAGCGATACGCTGCGGCGTCTTCCCTGAATTGACTCGGGCGAATTGCAGGCAAATTACACCCGATCAATTTGTATGTGCACTCACTGCACAGGGGCTGCAAGAATCGCATAGCCGACATATTGCGCTTGGCCGAAATTGGCATTGCCCGCAGCGGCGGGCTCCCAACACATTTCGGACGCGGAGCACACAATCATGCGCAATATCACAATCGTCGGCGCCGGTCAGGCCGGCCTCCAGCTCGGTATTGGACTTCTGGATAAAGGCTATTCGGTAACGGCCATCTCCAATCGTACCGGGGAAGAAATCTCGAGCGGCAAGGTTCTTTCCAGTCAGTCCATGTACGACATGGCCCTGAGCCATGAGCGGGAATTGGGCATCGCCTTCTGGGACGAGGAATGTCCGCCCATCGAGGGCATTCATGTCCAGGCCGGCAACGCACAGGCCGGCACCCTGCTGGACTTCCGCTCGCGCATGTCGGCGAACGGACAATCGGTGGATCAACGGGTGAAGATGCCCCGCTGGATGAACGAGTTTCAACGCCGGGGCGGCAATCTGGTGATCGGCGAAGTGGACATGGCCGAACTGGAACGCCTGGCCGCAAGTTCCGACCTGGTGCTGGTGGCCACCGGCAAGGGCGACCTGGGCAAACTGTTCGAACGGGACGCCGCCCGCTGCACCTTCGACCGTCCGCAACGGGCCATTGCCCTGACCTACGTTCACGGCATGGTGCCGCGGGACGACTTCACGGCCCTCAACATCAACATCAATCCGGGCATTGGCGAACTGGTGCACTTCCCCGCGCTGACCCATAGCGGCCCCTGCGACATCATCAACATCGAGAGCGTGCCCGGTGGCCCCATGGATCGCTGGGATGCGGTGAAGACCCCCGCGGACCACCTGGCCATGACCAAGGCCCTGATTGCGGAGTTCTTCCCCTGGGAAGCGCCGCGCTTCGAGAACATCCGCCTGACCGACGACAACGGCATCCTCTTCGGCCGGGTGACGCCCACCATACGCAAGGCCATCGGCGTGCTGCCCTCGGGCAGGACCGTGCTGGGCATGGGCGACATTCTGGTGCTCAACGACCCGATGACCGGACAGGGCTCGAACAATGCCGCCAAGGGCGCCAGCCTCTACCTGGATGCCATCGTGGCCCGCGGCAATGGGGAGTTCGATCACGAATGGATGGAAGCCCTGGCTGAAGACTACTGGGACTACGCCCAATGGTCGGCACGCTTCACAAACAGCATGCTGGTACCGCCGCCGCCCCACGTGATGCAGTTCCTGGGCACCTGTTGCCAGAACAGCGGACTGGCGCACCAGTTCGCCGACGCGTTCAACGACCCCAAGAGCCTGTCCACCTGGTTCTACGACCCGGACGCCATGGGTCGCCTTCTTGCGGAGACGGCCGCCGTCGCCTGAACGCCGCCGGCATCCGCCCAACGACTGGGCCATCGATAAACAGAAACCGGAGCCCATCATGTCCGCTACCCCAACACGATTTCATCCCTGCCCTTCCTGCCTGCGTGCATCCGTGGCCCTGGCCGCGCTGTATGCATTTTCGCCGGCCCACGCCACCAACGGCCCCATGCCCCACGGCTATGGAATCAAGGCCATGGGCATGGGCGGCGCGTCCATCGCCCTGCCCCAGGACGCCATTGCCGCCGCCAACAACCCGGCCGGCATGGCCTTCGTTGGTGACCGACTCGACCTGGGACTGTCCGTGGTCATCGTCGACCCCAAATCCAGCTTTGGCGTCACCGAGTTCAAGGGCGATGGCGTCAAGGCCATTCCCGTTCCCGACTTCGGCTACAACCGCGTCATTGATGATCGTCAGTCCATCGGCATCTCGGTCTACGGCAACGGCGTGAGCACGGTCTATGACGTACCGATGCTGGGCGGGCGCGACAAGGACAGCGCCAAGCTGACCCAGATCATCGCTTCGCCCACCTACGCCCTCAAGCTCGGCCCGGGCAGTGCCATCGGGGTGTCGGCCGATTTCGCCTACCAGCGCTTCAAGGTGGACGGCGTGCCCGACGCGGTCGGTGTCGAAAGCCCTGGCACCGCGTCTTCAACGGGCGTGGGTTTCAAGCTTGGGTGGACCGGTCAGGTTTCCGAGCAGCTCACGCTGGGTGCCATGTACTCGGCCCGGGTGCGGATGGGCAAGCTCCGGGCCTATCGCAACCTGCTGGCCAACGGGGGCGAATTCGACATTCCCGAGCGCTACGGAGTGGGCCTGGCCTGGCGTCCCATTTCGTCCCTGGTTGTTGCTGCCGACGTGATGCGGGTGAACTGGGGCGATCTGGACTCCTTCGCCAACGCCCTCACGGCGCCCGAACCCGGCTTCGGCTGGCGCAGCCAGACCGTGTCCCGCATCGGCGTCGCCTGGGAGGCGAGCCCCGTGCTCACGCTGCGCACGGGCGTCAGCCACGGCCAGCAGATCGTCAGCCGCGAGAACGCCACCCTCGACTACCTGGCACCGGTGACACCCCAGGATCATTTCACCCTCGGGGCCACCTACGCCCTCAACCGGCAGACCGAGCTGTCGCTGATGTACGCCCGGGCCTTTGGCTCGGAAGTGCGCGGCAGCGGCCCCAGCACGGGGGTCGCGGTGGACATGTCGCAGCACTGGGTCGGCGCTTCCGTGGCCCTCAAATGGTGATGACCGGGTCTTGACCCGCCCGAGGGCGGACGCGC
>ERZ724527.1756-NODE-1756-length-10130-cov-4.557419_pt1 | contig 10130 bp, 10 predicted proteins | sample MGYA00376060_ERZ724527 | MGnify/ENA primary metagenome ERZ724527 (study PRJEB28724, sample SAMN07190886) | activated sludge metagenome | isolation source: activated sludge of sewage treatment plant in Hong Hong | place: USA: Christiansburg, Virginia | collected...
CTGACTTTTTTTGAAGAAGAAGAAAACCGGATTGATGACAAACTTGATAACTTTTTTCATAATGTCGTTTTTAACATGATGCTTGCAATTGCTTTTGATAATTTTATTTCACCGGTTTCATTGCGTATTTCTTCTACAGTTTTTCTAAAACCAATTTTTCCATCTTGCATAAAAAGAATATGTGTCACTAAATCGTCTAACTCACTTAGGATATGTGAGGTAATCATAATTAGTTTTCCTTTTTCTTTTTCCTGGCTAATTTTTTCTTTTAAAATTTCAGAAGAAACAGGATCTAATCCTGCGGTGGGTTCATCTAAAATAAGTACATCCGGATTGAATAAAAAAGCGAGCGATGCGCTTACTTTTTGGCGTGTACCACCTGAAAGTGTGTGCATGCGTTTATTCGATAAACTTGGTAATTTGAATTCATGATACAATTCTTCGTCCAAGGTGCTTGAATCTTCCTTTCGGATGCTTTTCATCATATCAAACACTTGACCAATTGTCATATTTTCTGGATAACGACCTATTTGTGGCATATATCCAATGTGTTTTCTGTATTCCCAGTCTTTTGAAATATTTTTATTATTAAAAGTGATAATGCCTTTATCAGGAACTACCATTCCTAAAATACTTTTTATTAAAGTTGTTTTTCCGCATCCATTCGGTCCGATTAATGCGATACATTCGGAGGTATTGCACGAAACAGATACGTCATTTAATACCTTTAATTTCCCAAAACTTTTATAAACGTTATTTATCGTAATCATGATTTGTATGCTTTCATTAAAGGAGAATTGTCTTTTAGATTTTCTGGAGTGATGCTTGGAATAATTTTTTCAGTTTTGTCCAACAGTGTAACCATAAAACTTCTAAATAACATCATCGCTGGAGGGATTTTTTCCAATATCATAGAAAATAGACTGACCGGTCTGTAAGGTATGTCGCCTATTTTGTCTTTATTTAAATCATATCCTTCATATTTATCCCAATAATTTCCATCGAAATTATTTAATACTAATGAGCCATTTGTTCCTACGTCAAAGGTATTTCCCAAAAAATTATTTTTAGTTACATTCACATCCATACAGCTTGCTTGGATTTTTATAGCCCAGCCATTGTCTTTAAATAAATTTCGTTCCACTTGCAAGCGGCTGGTGCCTTCCATATAAATACCGCTCGTGTTTTTAGTGAAAATGTTTCCTTCAATATGACTGTCTGAAATTTCTTTCAGCAATAATCCATAAGCGGCATCGCCCCAGTTTTCTTCAAATAAATTATTGAACATTTTTACGCCATGTGTGTACATAACGGCAACGCCTGCGCCATTGTTTCTAAATGTATTGGTTATATAAGTGTCGTTATTGGAAAACATAAAATGTAATCCATATCGTTTGTTGTTGGTAGAAATATTTCGCCAAATTATAGAATTGGTTACAAATTCAAAATAAATACCATCACGATGTCCGTTTATGTGATTGGCAATGATTTGCAAACTGTCACTTTTCCAGCAATGAATACCGTTTCCGATTTTTTCTTCGGCGATTGCGATAGCTGTAAGTGTATTATTTTTTATAATGCATTGTGCACTTCGTTGCGTATAAATACCAAAAAAAGTATCGTATAATTCATTATTGAGGATGCTTACATGGCGACTTTCATATATTTTTATTCCGGCAGGATCTTCCATAACTCCGGTGCCGGAGTGAATGACCTTAAACCCGTCTATTGTTGCATTGTCCGATTTGACGGAAATAATTTCATATTTATTTTCGCCGTCTAAAACTGGTTTGTTGATTCCTTTAAGCACGATGGCTTTGTTGACAATAATATTTTTTTCACGATAATGTCCACTGTCCACTAAAACAGTATCACCATTTTCAGACATATCAATAGCTTGTTGAATAGTGATATTACCATGTTGTTTGCCTACATGATGTGTTTTTGCACTAACAGTAAATGAAAGGAGTAAGAATGATAAGATGTGTATTAAAAATAGTTTCACGTCAATTTTAATTAGTTAAATCATTCCATGATACGGCTTCTCCTGGAAATACTTCTGCAATTGCATTCATACTGTCTTTGTTTGCAAATGTAGCAATATTACCACCCATTGGGCTGCGAAGTTCTTCACTTTTATATAAATAAGATTCTTCTGCTTTGACCAAGTTGTGAGTTCCTGAATAATCTGAAAGATAGAAATCTTTTACATTCTTTTTGATAGTGCTATTTTCTTTCAAAAATCCAAGCATGCAATGTATGTCATCAAAGATATATACTTTACCTTTTTGAGTAAGAATTTCTGATGGAAAACGTGCATCACTCACCGTCATTTTACAGAAATGACACTGATCTACTCCGATTTTAATAGATTTTGGTTGTGCTTGGCAGGAAGTGAAAAATAGTAGAGAAATAAAAAGAATTGCAATTGTATTTATTTTGTATGCAGATTTTTTTAATAGAACACCTGCACGTATTTCTACAAAAGTGGTAATAAGTATTAGAAGTCCAACAGCAATAAATATCCAACCACCGATATCTGGCATGGAGAATGCGGCAAAATTGAGTAATTGTTTGTATCCGATAAGTGGAGGCTGGTAGGCCATTCCTGGAACTATAATAGCGGCATCTGGATTTAAGTTGTGTCCATAGTCGTATTCCCATCTCCAAAAATCTATCATTGATAGTACTCCAAAACTTAAGAATAAAACAAATAAGGTATATAATAATTTTCTATTTCCAATTATTGCAACAAGCATGAATAGTAATGCAAAAAATCCAATAATATAAGGCAATACTGTGAATTCAATAAAATCTTCTGCGCGTAAAGTTTTCATTCCAATGTAGTGATTTAACCCATTGATGATTTGAACATCGCCGGCTAATTTATTGGAATGGATAAGCATGCGCAATCCTTCGGGATATTGAGGCGCATCAAGGTCTATCCGCCAAATAGGAATAAAGATAACTGCAATTAATGCAACACCTGATATTGCAGTGATGATTCGTGTCCAATTTTTCATTTTATCTTTTTTCATAATATTAAATTTAGAAAATTTCAAAAAAAATGGAACAGGTTTTATTTACCTGTTCCATTACTATTAACTATATATCTTATTTGATATAATTATTTAGCAGCTGCAGCAGGTAAGTTAGTTCCTAAGCTAAAAGTTAAAGGAACATTGCTTCCAGCTGGCGATACTCTTACGTATCCTTGCATTTCTTGGTGCAATGCACTACAGAAGTCTGTGCAATAGATAGGGAAGATACCCACTTTGTCTGGAACCCATTTTAAGGTTTGTGTTTCACCTGGCATAACTAATAATTCACCATTGTTAGCACCTTTTACAGCAAAGCCGTGAGGAACATCCCAATCTTGTTCTAAGTTAGTGACATGAAAATATACTTCATCCCCAAGGCGTATTCCTTCAATGTTATCTGGGGCAAAGTGAGAACGGATAGCCGTTGCATAAACATCTATTCTGTTTCCATTTCTAACTACTTTGGTAGTACTTTCACCTTTTGATACATAAGGGTGATTGTTTTCATCTATTTTGAATATTTTCACAGAGTTTCCTTTAATGACATCTGCTGGAACTGCTTGTGCATAGTGCGGTTCTCCAATAGTAGGGAAGTCTAAAATTAATTGCATTTTGTCTCCACTAATGTCGAACAATTGAGCACTTTGACATAATTCAGGTCCTGTTGGTAGATACCTGTCTTTAGTGATTTTATTGTAAGCAATCAAGTATTTTGGACTTGGTTTTTTACTGTCACCACCAGGAATACATAAGTGACCAACAGAGTAATAAGTAGGAACGCGGTCTAAAACTTTCAAGTCTTTGATATTCCATTTTACCACCTCAGAAGAAACGAAGAATGAAGTGTAAGCGTTTCCTTTTCCATCAAATTCTGTATGAAGAGGTCCTAAGCCTGGTTTTTTAACTTCACCGTGTAATGCAGCTTCGTATTTGATAACAGGGATTCCGTCAAATTCTCCATCATAAGCTTTGTTAGCAATGGCTTTTTGAATTTTATCAAAGCTAAATACAGGAATTAATGCGGCTAATTTTCCACTACCAACGATGTATTCACCGGTTGGGTCAACATCACAACCATGAGGTGATTTAGGACATGGGATAAAGTAGCAAATGTCTTTTAATTCTTTTGTGTTTAACACTAATACTTCTTTTTTAATTTCAGAAGTTGCGGTATGTGTTTTTTCATCAAATACGTTGTGCGCATATTTTACAGGAACTTTTTTACCTTTTCCTGCTTTTATATACTCTTCTGCTTTTTTCCAGTTTACAGCCATGATAAAGTCTTTATCATTTTTAGAAGCATTTACCTCTAATAAGGTATTCGCTTGTTCTGTATTATAGCAAGAGAAGAAGAACCAACCATGGGATTTTCCTTTTCCAGCATGGCTTAAGTCAAAATTAACTCCTGGACATTCTAATTGGAATGCGATATCCATTTTTCCATCTTCTTTTCCAACGCTTACAAAGCTTAAATATCCTTTAAAATTTTGTTTGTAAGTATTGATAGGAACGTCACCATTCGAGTTGTCATCTGGAACACTAAAACGAGTGCCTGCTACTACATATTCTGTGTTTTCAGTAATGAAAGGAGAAGAGTGATTACCTGCACTGTTGGGCAATTCAATAATTTCTGCTGTTTTGAATGTTTTTAGGTCAATACGAGCGATACGTGGAGTGTTATTGGCATTTCCAAATATCCAACGACCGTCAATTTCCCCATTAGTTTGAGAAAGTTCAGTGTGGTGTAAATCATCCCAAGGTACAAAACCATGAGAAGTATTTAACATTGGTTTTGATTCTTCGCTATATCCCCAACCTTTTTCTGGGTCAACGGAAAATACAGGAATAACACGGAATAATCTACCGGAAGGTAAACCGTAAACACTTAGTTGCCCACTGAAACCACCACTCAAAAAATTGTAGTAGGTGTCATATTGACCAGGAGCTACATAAGCTTTTTCGGCTGCGCCAGCAGTTGCGGCGTTCCCCATGTTTTTGGGCTTGCATGCTGTGGCAGCAATGGCAACCAGTCCAGCAAGCATCATGATTAATTTAAAATTGAACTTTTTCATGTTGGTTTATTTAAAAGAGGTTACTATTTATTTCACGCCATCATTTTTACGCATAAACTCATATAAGTGTCTTGCGTCATCATCAGAAAGATTTTGATTCGGCATTCTAACCAAACAGATTTCTAATTGAGCTTGTGCTTCAGGATCTTTATCTAGCATCTCATCAGTATTAGTAATGAAGTTCATAATCCATTCAGGAGTACGACGAGTTGAAAGACCTTTCCAGCCTGGGCCTACTAATTTTTCATCCGTTGTTTTGTGGCAAGAAGAGCATTTTACATTAAATACTTTTTCGCCTTCTGCAGCCATTGTAGCATCTAATTTTTCACCCACCTCCACTTTGGTAAATTTACCAGAGCCTCGTTCAGGGTCATACGAAGGGTTACCGTTTTCTGTAGTAGTTGGTGCAGTAGTTGTTTCTTCTTGTTTTTGAGTGGTTCCGTTTTGTTCTGAATTGGAATTACAAGCAGTAAAAATTCCGATAGCTCCAAAAAAGCTTAAAGTAATAAGTATTTTTTTCATTTTAGATAGATTTTATGGTACAATGTTAAGTAGTAATTCAATAAACAACTATGACTTTAGTCATATTTCCACATTGTATGAATAACTTAGCTTAGTTTTGTACTTAGAATTTCTTGAAACGTGATATAAATCATATTTTTTTATTCAAAAATGTAATTAGTGGATAAAATATTCGTATTTTTCATAAAGGATTTAGAATAATGATAGATGAAAATATATTGTTAGCCAGAGGCGCCATTTATAAAAAAATAAATAAAGGTGGAATTATTTTTAATGAAGGCACTAAATGTTATTATTATCATCAATTGATTGAGGGGAAAGTAAATTGGGTAAATTATGATCATGATGGCAGAGTATTTATTCAATATATTGTATTGCCAGGCGAATGTTTTGGTGAATTGCCATTGTTCGATGAAGAACCGTATGTTGCTACGGCAGTTGCAGAAACAGACACTTTGCTATTGCAATTGCCTAAAAATACTTTTCATGAATTATTGAAAGAGCGAACATCTATTGCTAATGCATTTAGTAGATTATTAGCACAACGTGTGAGACAAAAATTTTCTGCATTAAAAACAATGGCATCCAATACGCCGGAGCAACAAATTGTTGAACTATTCCATTTGTATAAAAAAAAATATCCCGATATTATTTATAATGAAACATTTAAAATTGATTTAACCAGGCAGCAAATAGCAGAAATGACAGGATTGCGTGTAGAAACGGTTATCAGGGTGATAAAAAAATTAGAAAAAAAGGGAGGCTTATATATAGACAAAGGGAAAGTTTATTTATTGAATAATGACAAAAATCATATTGATATTTTTGGCTGAGCTTTAACTTTGCTTTAATTTAATTTATAAATTTATCGATATGGACAATTCTTTAAGAAGATATTTAAAAATTTCTTTTATTAATTTGGGTATAGTAGCTGCAATTGGTTCTATCTTGCGTTATAAGATAGCCTATTCATTACCTTTTGTAGATCAAAAACATTTATTACATGCTCATTCTAATTTTGCATTTGTTGGTTGGATTTCCCATACGCTAATGGTATTGATGATTTACTATTTGCAAAATCAAACAGGAAAAGATGAATATGCATATTATAAAAAATATTTAGTAGCAAATTTAGTAGCAGCTTATGGTATGTTGATAGTTTTCCCTATTCAAGGGTATGGTTTGTTTTCAATTTTCTTTTCTATGTTATCTATCATTGTAGCATATACTTTTGCTTATAGCTTTTGGAGAGATTTGAATCTGTTGAAAGAAAAAAGTATTGTACACAGCTGGTTTAAAGGGGCTTTGTTGTTAAATATTGTTTCAAGTGCAGGTACTTTCGCTTTAACCTACATGATGGTCAATAGAATTGTTCATCAGACTTGGTATTTAGGAGCACAGTATTATTATTTGCATTTTCAGTATAACGGTTGGTTTTTATTTGTTTGCATAGGATTATTATATACTTTGGTTCCTAAAGAATTATCACAGGAGAAAGTTCATAAACAAATATTTTGGCTTTTCATGCTTTCTATTTTTCCTGCTTATTTTCTTTCTGCGTTGTGGATGCCACTTCCTTCGTGGATGTTTATTGTTATTATCATTGCCAGCTTAGCACAATTTTATGCGTGGGTTTTGTTGGTAATATTTTTATACAAAAACAGACATAATATTGCCAACACATTAAGCATACACGGCAAGAGATTATTACTATTAAGTGGTATTGCTTTAACTGTAAAATTCTCATTGCAGTTAGGTTCTAATATTCCTGCCCTGAGTAAATTGGCATTTGGATTCAGGCCAATCGTAATAGCCTATTTGCATTTAGTATTTTTGGGAGTAATAACACTGTTTTTATTGGGATATATCTTCTCTTTTGTAAATAGAAAAGCACGCAAATGGATGCTTATTGGTTTGACGTTTTTTGCCGTAGGTATATTTTTTAATGAATTTGTTTTGATGGTTCAAGGAGTTGCTTCTTTCAGTTATACAGCCATTCCATATATTAATCAAATTTTATTAATCGTTGCATTGACCATGTTTTTTGGAATTTTATTAATGGCAATTTCAAGGTTTAAAAGAGATAAACCCAAATCATAAAAATAAATAAAGGCTTGCAGAATGCAAGCCTTTATTTATCAATATACATTTTAGATTATACTGTAGTGTCTTCGGTAGTAGCCTCTGGGCCATTTTTCTTTACACTTTCAATTCCATTCTCTCTACCTGCTTCACTTTCGTATAATTCGCTGGTGCCAATTACCTGTCCGTTGGCAGCTTTTAAATTAAAGAAAGGCTTATCATTGGTAGATACTTTTCTTTCATATCTATTATCGTCTGCTGCATTTTTCTTCACACTTTCAATTCCATTTAAGCACGCTGCTTTTGTAGTGTAAGCTTCGCTTTTTAAAATGTTTTGGCCATTGCTTGCTACCAAGTTAAAGTAGTGCTGTCCATCTTTCTGTAGTTTAATTACAAATTTTCCCATAATGTTAATTTTTTATAAAGATAGTATAAAGTTCTATTTTATTGTTTATTAAATCTGAAATATTAAATATTAAATATGAAATCTAAAATCAGAAATAATCTTATCCATATTCACCGGTATTAACATCTTTTACACTTCCAAATCCAATAACATCACTTGCCGTATCTTCCTCATTTAATTCAGATGCACGTTTGATGGTTTTTGAACCGTATTTATTCTTTATAGAATATACCGTTTTTCGTGCTTTATTGCTTTTTAAATGCGAATTGTCAAAAATATTCAACTGTACTAAATCTTCATTTATAAAGTTTTGAATCACTACGCCGATACTGATAGTATTGTTGTTGATGATAGTTTTTAATAGTTGATTTTTTTGCTGAAAAACGTGTTGTCTTTCCAGTAAAATATGATACAATTCCATGCCGTCTTGTATGGGTTGTTCTGTATGAAAACTATCCTCATAATTTGTCCTATCTTCATATCTTATAAAACATTGCACTCTTTTGCAAAAAAGATGTTTACTCATCAAGCGTTTTTCCAATGTTAGACAAAGCATCATTAAAATACTTTTCAAGCTCTCTAAATCTTTTCTCTGTTCTTTCGACACCATTCTCATGGCAGACATATTTTTATATTCTTCGGTGGCATGCATATCTACTTCCTGAAAATGCAACCGATGATACCAATGCAATCCGACAATACTTTTGCAGGCAGCTTTCAATTTCTCTGGAGTAGAATGGCGTAAATCATAAGGGGTATAAATGCCGGCTTTATTCAGGCGTTCTTTCATCCCTTTGGCAATGCCCGGCAAGTCGGTTAATTCTAATTTTTTTAATACACTATCAATGTTTTCAGGATTTATGATGGTCAATCCATCCGGTTTTTGAATATCCGAAGCTAATTTTGCCAAAAATGCATTGGGCGCAATGCCAATCGAACATTTTAAATAATCGCCCACTTCTTCTAAAATGTCTTTTTTTATTTGCTTTGCCACCGCTACCACATCTGGATAAATATTTTTATAGCTTGTTAAATCCACTACAGCTTCATCAATGCTCCTAGGGATGACATCTTCCGAATATCGTTTCAGTATTTTCATAATGCGTGCATGATACGTTCTGTATTTCTCCGGATTCGTTTCTAAAGGCACTAAATCAGGACAAATTTTCATAGCATCATTTAGCCGAATACCCAATTGAATACCTCTTTTTTTGGCTTCGATAGATGGCGCAATGACACAGCCGTATTTGCCAGTATAAACACAAACAGCTACAGGTCTGCCACGTAGCCAATAGTTGGTTTGCTGTTCGCAACTTGCAAAAAAACTATTCATGTCTATAAATAATACACGTGCTTCTAATTTGGTCTGTAATGAATTTTGGTTCACACATGAAAGTTAATAGATAAAAGTTATTAGTTATTAGATGAATGAAAAATATTTTCACATTTTATGATTTTTGACTTAGAATTCTAATAACTAATCACAAATAACTAATAACTTTATCCCATGAATTTTCCAACAAAAATAGTAATAGGCTCAGATCATGCTGGTTTTGAATATAAAGCAGCATTGAAAAATTATTTAGAAAGAAATAATGTAGAGATTATTGATGTAGGAACCAATAGTTTGGAAAGTTGTGATTATCCAGATTATGCACATGCTGTTGCCGAAGCAATTGAAAACGAGACGGTGGAATTTGGTATTCTTCTTTGTGGCTCTGCCAATGGAGTAGCCATTGCAGCTAATAAGCATCAAAAAATTCGAGCTGCTTTATGTTGGATGAATGAAATAGCCAGTTTGGCCCGTCAACATAATAATGCCAATATTATTTGTTTGCCCGCTCGTTATATTACTATTGATGAAGCTGAAGAAATGGTGCATACTTTCCTAACGACCGATTTTGAAGGCGGCAGACATCAAAAAAGAGTAGAGAAGATATAGGAGATGTGAGATGACTCTTACTACTTACTACTTACTACTCCCTACTTACTACTTTTTAAAAGCGT
>ERZ724527.1757-NODE-1757-length-10129-cov-4.167064_pt1 | contig 10129 bp, 9 predicted proteins | sample MGYA00376060_ERZ724527 | MGnify/ENA primary metagenome ERZ724527 (study PRJEB28724, sample SAMN07190886) | activated sludge metagenome | isolation source: activated sludge of sewage treatment plant in Hong Hong | place: USA: Christiansburg, Virginia | collected...
CGCGCGGGTCGTCGTAGAAGATGTGCTGCAGCTGCGGGCACTGCGGCTGGATCTCCAGCATCTTGTCAACCTGCTCCTGGTCTTCCACCACGGCAAAGCGCACATCGGCGTTGGTGATGGGAAACACGCATTCGGCAGCCACCGCGTCTTGGTACAGCGGCACGGGAATGGCGCCGAGCGATTGCGCCGCGAGCATGGTTGCGTACAGCCGGGGCCGGTTGGCGCCCACGATCACCATGTGCTCGCCACGTTGCAATCCCGCAGCATGTAGGCCGCAAGCCAATTGCTCGACCATCTGGGCCATGCCGGACCAACTCAGCGCCTGCCAAATGCCGAATTCTTTCTCGCGCATGGCAGGCGCCGTGGGGCGTTGGGTGGCGTGTTGCCGCAGCAAGTGGGGGAAGGTGGTCTCCATGGCTTTCTATCGTGCGTAACGGTGTTGGCTACAGTTAACGCCTATCGTAGAACTTGCATTGACGTCATCTTGTCTTTTGGACGACATTTCAAGGGAATGTCCTAGTAGGGTCTGCCCCGATTTGGCGGTTTGGGGTGTGTTAGCGAATAAAACGGGCGTCGCGGCCGACCATGGTCAGCTCGATAAAACGTGACGCACTGCGGCCCGGCTCGGTGAAGTGGGCCTCGAAGCCGCCCAGGTCCAAGTGCTTCATGTTCCAGGTGGCGTCGATGAAGCTGGCCTGCGTGGGGTTGCGCCCGGCGCGGCGCAAGGCTTCCACAAATACCCGTGCATTGATGTAGCCCTCCAGTGCCAAATGCGAGGGCTCGAGCGTCACGCCCGCGGCCTTCCAGGCCTGCTGGAATTCGCGCACCACCGGCACCACCGAATGGCTGGGCAGGGGCACGACCTGTGAGATGGCAATGCCCGGCGCATCGTCGCCCAGCGCGCGCAGGGTGGCGGCCGAGCCCATGACTGACAGGGCATACAGCGGCAGGCCGCGACGCTGCTGGCGCATGGCCTTGATGAAGTCGATGGTGGGTTTGCCCGCCAGCCCGACCAGCACGGCCTCAGGCTCGGCGGCGGCCAGTTTGGCTGCTGCGGCAGCGGCATCGGCACCGCTGTTTTCTACGGTGACTGCTGTGCCCCCGGTGATCTTGTGCTTTTCCATGGCCAGGCGCGCGCCTTCGTACACCTCTTTGCCAAAAGCGTTGTTCTGGTACGCAATGCCAATGCGGCGGATGCCGATGGTGGCCAGGTGCTGGATCAGCTCCTCCGCCTCGTCGGGGTAGCTGGCGCGGATGTTGAAGATGGTGCGCACGCCCTTGGGCCGTGCCAGCAGTGCGCCGGTGAAGGGGGCGAAGAAGGGGATGCCTGATTCGATCACCTTGGGCAACATGGCGCCGATCATGGGTGTGCCCATGCAGTTGAACAGTGCAAAGGTGCTCTTGTCGGCAATCAGCTCGTCCACGTTGGCCACGGCGCGCTTGACGTCATAGCCGTCGTCCCGCGCGTCCAGTTTGATGGTGCGGCCGTTCACGCCGCCCTTGGCATTGACATTGGCAAAGCAGGCGGCCGCCCCCTGGTGCATGGCCTGGCCCAGATCGCCCAACGGGCCGCTGAGTGCGATGGACTGGCCGAGGCGGATGGTGGTCTTGTCCTGTGCCCAAGTGGCCAAGGGTGCGCAAGCCAGGGCGGCGAGTACCGCGCGGCGTTGAAAGTGTGTGGGTTGGGGATTGGCCATGATTGGCTCCTTGGTGAAGCAAAAGGGCGCCATCGTAGGGATCGAATTGCTGGCAAGATGTCTTTTCGACGACAATCAGCGGGGCAACCCTCTGGGGACTTACCCGAACGCCGCACTGCAAACCCACCGCCATCCTCACCATGTCCAGCGACCTTTCCCTGCATCAGCGCCGCCGGCCGGCCACGGCCGAAGAGCTCGACAGCATCCCCTGGCTCAAGTTGCTGCAGCCGCCGGAGCATGAGCGGGCGGTGTCCGAGCTGATGGTGGGTAACGCCTTTCCGGGCGACTATGTGTGCCGCATTGGCAAGCCCATCACCTACTGGTTTGGGGTGATTGAGGGTTTGCTGAAAATGAGCAGTGACAGCGCCCAGGGAGTGACCATGACTTTCACCGGCGTGCCCCCGGGCGGCTGGTTTGGCGAGGGCACGGCGCTCAAGCGCGAGCCCTACCGCTACAACATCGAGGCCCTGCGCCGCAGCGTGGTGGCGGGCCTGCCAGTCAACACCTTTCACTGGTTGCTGGACCACTCCATTGGCTTCAACCGCTTTGTGATGGACCAGCTCAACGAGCGCCTGGGCCAGTTCATTGCCGCCCGCGAGATCGACCGCCTCAACAATCCCGACGTACGTGTGGCGCGCAGTCTGGCCGCGCTGTTCAACCCGGTGCTCTACCCCGGCGTGGGCCAAATACTGCGCATCACCCAGCAGGAGCTGGCCTACCTGGTGGGCCTGTCGCGCCAGCGCGTCAACGAAGCCTTGGCCACGCTGGAAGCCCAGGGCACGATCCGGGTGGAATATGGGGGGCTGCGCATACTGGATTTGCATGCTTTGCGCTCCAGCCTCTTTAATCGAGCAAGGACGCTCTAGCCTCTGCCGCTGTGATGCCCAGAGCCTTGAAAAACAACCCAAATTATTTGACATGAACAACCCTGTGACTGCCCGACTCAACAAACGCATGGCCGAACTGGGCTTGTGCTCCCGCCGCGAGGCCGACGCATGGATCGAGCGGGGCTGGGTGCGCGTCAACGGCGAGGTGGCCAGCATGGGCATGCAGGTCACGCCCGATGCGCACATCACCGTGGACAAGCAGGCACAAGGACAGCAGGCACAGCGCGTCACCGTGCTGCTCAACAAGCCCATGGGCTTTGTGAGCGGTCAGGCCGAGGATGGGCATGAACCCGCCATCACTCTCATCAACCCGCGCACCCATTGGCGACAGGACAGCAGCGGCCTGCGTTTCACACCGCCGCAGTTACGCGGCCTTGCACCCGCAGGGCGACTGGACATCGACTCCATCGGCCTGCTGGTGCTCACCCAAGACGGACGCGTGGCCCGGCAGTTGATTGGCGAAGACTCGGTGATGGAGAAGGAGTACCTTGTGCGTGTGCGCACCATGGGTCCCGGCCCCGCATTGCGCGTGGGCGAGCGCCCCGAAGAGTTGCAAGCCATTGACGAGCATGACCCTGTCACCACGAACGTGCAGGCTGTGTTCCCGCCTGCCATGTTGGCACGGTTGCGCCACGGCCTTAGCCTGGACGGGCAAGCGCTGCAGCCTGCGCGGGTTGATTGGCAGAACCCTGAGCAACTGCGCTTTGTATTGACCGAAGGCAAAAAGCGCCAGATTCGCCGGATGTGTGAGCTGGTGGGGTTGAAGGTCGTGGGCCTCAAGCGCATCCGCATTGGGCGCGTGGTGTTGGGGCAATTGCCTGTGGGGCAATGGCGCTACCTGGGGCCGCATGAGCGCTTTTGAGTCGGCGCTGAGGCCAAACACTGCGCTAACCGCCAGCTAAGAGGCCTGCGGCAAGATCAATATCTTTCAAATTGAATGGTCACCTGTGTGGCTTGTGGGAGAGCGCGATGCGTGTACTGCTGGTAGAAGACGACGAAATGATTGGGCAAAGCCTGAGCCAGGCGCTCGAGCGCAATGGCTGGTCGGTCGACTGGGTCAAGGACGGCTTGCTCGCGCAAAGCGCGCTGGCTGACGGTGACTACGCCTGTGTGCTGCTCGATCTGGGGCTTCCCAAGCGTGATGGCGTGGAGGTGTTGCGCCAGGCGCGTGCGCGTGGCGATGCCACGCCGGTGCTCGTGCTCACAGCCCGCGACGGCCTGGATGACCGCATTGGCGGTCTGGACTTGGGCGCTGATGACTACTTGGTCAAGCCCTATGAATTGGGCGAACTGCTGGCCCGCATGCGCGCCGTGATCCGTCGGCGTGATGGCAGCGCGCACTCCCTCATTGGCACGCCCTCCATGCAGCTGGACCTGACCACCCGCGAAGTGCTGGTGGCCGGGGAACGGGCCGCCTTGTCTGCGCGCGAATTTGCCTTGCTGCATGCCCTGCTGGAGCGGCCAGGTGCCATTTTGTCGCGTGATCAGCTGGAAAGCCGCATCTATGGCTGGGGCGAAGAAGTCATGAGCAACGCAGTGGACGTGCTAATCCACGGCATGCGCAAAAAATTGGGCGCCGACGCCATCCGCAATGTGCGCGGTCTGGGCTGGCGCATCGCACCGGCAGAGGAGACTTGACCATGGTGCATATCTTTCCTGCAGGCCGCATGTGCTCAGTGCGCCACACTTTGCTGGTGTGGTTGCTGCCCGTCTTTTTGCTGGTGGGCGCCACGTCGGCCTGTGTGAGTTACCTGGGCTACAACCGCGTGGTCGGGAGCTTCATGGACGACCAAATGCAGTTGCTGGCGGAGTCGATCGCCGTACAGAAGGAAGAAATCGCCTTGCTGCCCGTCACGTCAGAGCGTGTGCACCACGACGGCACTTATGTGGTGCAGGTGTTTGACGCCCAGGGCACCTTGCACGGCAGTTCATTGCCGGGCACCGATGTGGGCTTGCAGAGCGGCTCTGGCTTTCATGAGGTGGTTGTCGGGCCCATGCGCTGGCGGGCCTACGTCGCCCAGGCCACACGGCCGGGCAACGGCTTTCGGGTGCAAGTCTTGCAAAGCGGCAAATTCCGTACCTTCCTCGCCGCTGGGCGGGCATGGGGTGTGATTGCGCCCTTGATTGTGTTGTTGCCGTTGTCGCTGCTGGTGCTCTGGTGGGTGGTGTCGCAAGTGTCGCTGGCCGTGGGCAGGATTGCCAGCCAAGCCTCGGCGCAGGACGCCAACTCCATCACCGAACTGTCCACCGACCGCGTGCCCTTGGAGATCAAGCCTTTGGTGGTGTCGTTCAACAGCCTGTTAGGGCGCTTGCGCGAAGCCTTTGCCACCCAGCGCCATTTTGTGCAAGACGCCGCCCACGAGTTGCGCACCCCTATCGCTGCGGTTGGCCTGCAGTTGGAGAACCTGCGCGATGACATCGCCCCTGGCGAGGCCATGCAGCGCTTTAGCCAATTGGAGGCTGGCGTTAAACGTGCGCAACGTCTGGTGGATCAACTCCTCAAGCTGTCGCGCCAAGAAGGCGCCGCCCAAGCCATGCCGCAGATCAGCCCGGTTAACGTTCACGAAGCGGTGCTGGAGAGCGTCAATGCCCTGATTGCGCAGGCCGACCGCCGTGGGATTGACCTGGGGCTGGACCAAGCCGAAGGCTGTGCCGATTCAACGGCCACGGTGAACAGCCCACCTGGTGACCTGCGCAGCGTGCTCGACAACTTGATCGAAAACGCCTTGCGCTACACCCCACGCGGCGGTGTGGTCGACGTGCGGGTGAGCCGTGCGCAGGGCAAATGCGCGATTGAAGTGGTGGACACCGGCCCTGGCATCCCGCAAGAGGAGTTGGGGCGGGTGTTTGACCGCTTTTACCGTGTGCCCGGCACCGAGGCGCCTGGCAGCGGCCTGGGTTTGTCGATTGCCCAGGCCGCGGCACAACGCTGTGGCATGCGCCTGAGCCTGCGCAACCGCGACGATTGCAGCGGCCTCGTGGCCCGACTGGAATGCTGTTGACGGATTGAATCCGCGCCCTGGCGCTTGAAACCCAGCAAAACGCCCCTATATTTGGGGCGTTTTGCGCTTTTATGTTGACCAACACGTTATGACCAAACAGACACTTTCCTTCCAGGCCGAAGTGGCCCAACTGCTGCACCTTGTCACCCACTCGCTGTACTCCAACAAAGAGATTTTCCTGCGCGAGCTGGTGTCTAACGCCTCCGACGCCTGCGACAAGCTGCGTTTTGAAGCACTGAACCAGACCGATCTGTATGAAGACGCGCCCAAACTGGAAGTGCGTATCAGCTTCGATCGCGACGCCAAAACCCTCACCATTGCCGACAACGGCATTGGCATGAGCCATCAAGAGGCCATTGACAACCTGGGCACCATCGCCAAGAGCGGCACCAAGGACTTCATGAGCCGCCTGGCCGACGCCCAAAAGGCCGACGCCAAATCGCAGGGCGCATTGATTGGCCAATTTGGCGTGGGCTTTTACTCGGGCTTCATCGTGGCCGACAAAATTACCGTAGAGACCCGTCGCGCCGGCCTCAAGGCCGAAGAGGGCGTGCGCTGGGTCAGCGGCGGCAGCGGCGACTTTGAGGTCGAGGCCATTACCAAGGCCGACCGCGGCACCAGCATCACCCTTCACCTGCGCGATGACGCGCTGGACTACGCCAATGCCTACAAGGTCAAGGGCATCGTGGGCAAGTACTCGGACCACATCAGCCTGCCCATCCGCATGGAGAAGGAAGAATGGAAAGAGGGCGTGGCCATCGACCCCGCCGACCCGTCCAAGGGCACCAAGGGCGGTGGCATGGTCAAAACCGGCGAGTGGGAGCAGATCAACGCGGCCGCCGCCTTGTGGACCCGACCCAAGAAAGACATTAGCGCGGAGCAGTACGAAGAGTTTTACAAGCAGCTCAGCCACGACAGCGAAGCGCCGCTCACCTTCACCCACAACCGCGTGGAGGGCAGCACCGAATACACGCAGCTGCTCTACATTCCCTCCAAGGCGCCGTATGACCTGTGGAACCGCGAAACCAAGGCGGGCGTCAAGCTGTACGTCAAGCGCGTCTTCATCATGGACGATGCCGACAACCTCATGCCCACCTACCTGCGCTTTGTCAAAGGCGTGGTGGACTCGGCCGACTTGCCGCTCAACGTGAGCCGTGAGTTGCTGCAGGAAAGCCGTGACGTCAAAGCCATTCGCGAAGGCTGTACCAAGCGCGTACTGGGCATGCTGGAAGACTTGGCGCGCCACGACAAGCCCGCAGTGGTTGATGCCACTGCAGATGCTGTGAGTGATGTGGTCAGCGAAGAAGACAAAGCCAAATATGGCAAATACACCGCCTTCTACGCCGAGTTTGGCGCCGTGCTGAAAGAAGGTCTGGGTGAAGACTTCGCCAACCGCGACCGCTTGGCCAAGTTGCTGCGCTTTGCCTCGACCCAGTCCGACACGCCCACCGTGGGCTTGGCCGACTACAAGGCCCGGATGAAAGAAGGGCAAGACGCCATTTACTACATCACGGCCGACACCCTGGCCGGCGCCAAGAACAGTCCGCAACTTGAAGTGTTCAAGAAAAAGGGGCTGGAAGTACTGCTCATGACCGACCGCGTGGACGAATGGGCGCTGAACTACCTCAATGACTTTGACGGCACGCCGATGCAGTCGGTGGCCAAGGGCGCGGTCGATCTGGGCAAACTGCAGGACGAGGCCGAGAAGAAGGCCGCTGAAGACGCGGCCGAGACGGTCAAGCCCCTGTTGGCCAAACTCAAGGAAGCGCTGAAGGACAAGGCCCAGGACGTGCGCGTCACGACGCGCCTGGTCGATTCGGCCGCGTGCCTGGTGGCCGAAGACGATGGCATGAGCCTGCAACTGGCGCGCATGCTCAAAGCGGCTGGCCAGGCCGCCCCTGAGACCAAGCCCGTGCTGGAAATCAACATCGACCACCCCCTGGTCAAGAAGATTGGCGCGGATGACGGCGCATCACCGCACTTCAACGATCTGGCCCATGTGCTGTTTGACCAAGCCCTGCTGGCCGAAGGCGGCTTGCCCGCCGACCCAGCGGCCTATGTGAAACGGGTCAACGCGCTGTTGGTCTGACAGCGGGGCTGGTCACGAGTGCAGTGATCAGGCCTCGTAGCCGCCATCGGTACGCAGGGGCGCGATGGCGGGGCCTGTCAACTTGCTGATGAAGTCGGCAGCCCCTTCAGGGTTGGTGGCGCGGGTGGTCACGGCTGCGGTGTAAATCGTGGCCAATTCCAGTCTGGGCGGCAGTGGGCCCGCCTCCACGACACCGGGGGCAAAACGGATCTCGGTGGTTTGGATGCAACCCAGCAGGCCCTTGCCTTTGGCCTTGGCCAGCGCGGCCATGGCGTCATCGCCGTTGGGGAAGATGTGCACGCGGTCTTCGAGCGCGGTGTACACACCCAGCTTGCGCATCACCTTGACGAAGTGCTCGCCCGCTGTGGATTGCTCGGGGTCGGGGAGGTAAATGGCGTCGGCGGCCTTCAATGCCGCCTTCAGGGCTTCGGGGGTGCTCACGTCCAGGTCTTCGTCGCCTTTGCGCACGGCAATTCCGGTCTTGACCACGCCCAACACGCGGGCGCTGCCTGGCACCACATGCCCCTCTTCGGCCATTTGGGTGATGATGGCGTCGGTGAGGATGATCAGATCGGCCGCATCGCCGTCCATGAACCTGTCCTTGATGGCGACAACAGCGTCGTACAGGGCATCGACCGCGCAACCTGTCTCGGTCCGGAAGTCCTCCTGGAGATGGGAAACCAGGCCTTGTGCGGCGCCGCCGCTGAGCAATCGAATGGTGGACATAGCGCCCATTTTGCCTTGATGTGCCTCTTGCCCTTAAATCGGTGCTGCCCGCCGTAGAATTTGCGAGATGAAAAACCTCTGTCTTGTCGCCGCGCTGGTGCTGTCTGTCAGTGGCTGCAGCTCGGTTGGCCTCAACCTCAGCGTGCCCATAGGGCCGGTGTCCTTGGGCGTGGGCCTTGGCACGGGCGGCGTCAGTGGCAACGTGGGTGTGCGCGCCGGGCCCCTGGGGGCTTCGGTGGGCGTGGGGGCGGGTGGCGGCGGTGTGTCGGCCGGTGTGGGCGCCAGTGCCGGGCCGGTATCGGCCAATGTGGGTGTCAATGGGTCAGGCCAAGCCAGCGGCAGTGTGGGGGCTGGCGCCAGTGTTGGCGTGGGACGGGCTTCGGTGGGTGTGAGTGGCAATGTGGGTGGGCCTCTCAACGGCGGCGCCGATGCACCGCGGCGGCCTGGGCCTGCAACGGGAGAGTTTTAGGGGTTGGGGTTGACGCCTTGATCAGCTGAAGCCGCTCGTATGGATAGCGCGTCGAGCTCCCGTGCCACCAAGGCGGCCGTGCACACCGTCTCGCAGATGCTTCACCTCATCGCTGTCGACATGCGCTCGCTCTCCTTGGTGAATTCGAAACGATTCGTCGTGTCGGTCTCACACCACCAGCGCCTCCTCCCCCATCGCCTCAATCTGCTCCTCCAGCATCTGCACCTGCCCCTGCCAATAGTCGCTAGTGCCAAACCAGGGGAAGGCAGCAGGGAACGCCGGGTCTTGCCAGCGGCGGGCCAGCCAGGCGCTGTAGTGGATCAGGCGCAGGGTGCGCAGGGGTTCGATCAGGGCCAGTTCGCGGCGGTCAAACTCTCTGAACTGCTCATACCCATCCACCAGTGCGCCCAACTGACGGTTGCGTTGGGCGCGGTCGCCACTGAGCAGCATCCACAGGTCTTGCACGGCCGGGCCCATGCGGGCGTCGTCCAGGTCCACAAAGTGCGGGCCGGCGCCGGGTTGGTCTTCGGGCGTCCAGAGGATGTTGCCGGGGTGGCAGTCGCCGTGCAGGCGGATGATGCGGCCTGCCTGCTCCATTTGGCCTTGGCCATTGGTGTTGCCCAGGCACGCTGCGATGCACGCGATGGCTTTTTCGCACTGCGCCGCCCAAGTGGATTGCACATCCAGCGGGATCATTTCGTGGGCCAGCAACCAGTCGCGGGGTTCGATGGCATAGGTTTGCAGGTCCAGGCTGCCGCGGTGCGCAAAGGGCTGTGCGGCGCCCACGGTGTGCAGGCGCGCCAGAAAGCGACCAATCCACTCCAGCACTTCCAGGTCATCCAGTTCGGGCGTGCGGCCGCCCCGGCGTGGGCTGACGCTGAAGGCAAACCCGGCATGCTGATGCAGCGTGGTGCCATTGAGCACGAGGGGGCCTACGGCAGGCACCTCTGCCGCCATCAGTTCAGCGGCAAAGGCGTGCTCTTCCAGAATTTGCGCCTCGGTCCAGCGGTCGGGCCGGTAGAACTTGGCGACCACGGCACTGCCATCCTCCAGGTGGATTTGGTAGACGCGGTTTTCGTAAGAGCTGAGGGCCATGAGGCGGCCGTCGCCGTGCAGGCCCACGCTGGACAGCGCGTCCAGCACCACGTCGGGCATCAGGGCGTCATAAGGGTGTGAAGACATGGAGCATTGTCGCCGGGTGGCGCGTCATGCAGAGCACGTCACAGCTCGGAGTCGCTGCTGGCGTCCGGCTGTAAAAG
>ERZ724527.1759-NODE-1759-length-10119-cov-3.348370_pt1 | contig 10119 bp, 15 predicted proteins | sample MGYA00376060_ERZ724527 | MGnify/ENA primary metagenome ERZ724527 (study PRJEB28724, sample SAMN07190886) | activated sludge metagenome | isolation source: activated sludge of sewage treatment plant in Hong Hong | place: USA: Christiansburg, Virginia | collected...
CTCGTCCACAGTATCAAGCTTGTCAACGAAGTAGAAACTACCGTCCTTGAGTTTAGAAATGTTATTGAGAAGATCCTCGTCGTGATCCCTACCAAAACCGAAGCAGTTTATGGTAAAGGTTGTTTCCAACAGTTTGTGCTTTATCAGGTGAGCATTCACACGCTGGTCGGCACCACCATCGAGACCGTCAGTCAACAGGAAAATGCTCGTCACTGGATTTGACTCCTTACGTTCCTGTAGCACCTTGAAGGCAAGGTTCATGCCCGTAGCAATATTGGTTCCTCCACGGTCTCGCAGCTGCCCGATCTTGCTTGTGAAGATAGGCAGGTTAGTCTTGTCGTTGCGCAATAATGGAGTCAGTCGTTCGGCGCGATCGTCAAATTGAATCAGGCAAATTCGATCGTGTTCATTGACAAGCTCGAGCAGACTTACCAAGGTCTTCCTCACCAAGTCGATCTTTTCACCCGACATACTACCACTGATGTCGATAACGCAGACCAAATCGATAGGAGAGCGATCGCCTTCCTGTTCTTCAGTCATCTCCTTGGTCTTGATGTTTACGAGAGCTGGTAGCAACTGTGCAGTCTTTGAGTCGAGCTTGATGATCTTCTGACGTGCCTTAATCTCCATCTCGAGATTTGCCTCAAGATTGTAGGGAGCTGCCTCCTTAGCCTTTTCCTTCTCAGCCTTGACGAGCGGTAACAGTGGTTGATCATCATTGAAGACCCCCGGTACTTTCTCAACTTCTGGTTCCATCTACTGCCGGTAGGCATTGTTCATCATTCGACGAGCTGGCATAGGCATCTGCGGAATTGATTGCATCTGAGCGACTTGGGCATTTGTCATCTGAGTCGGAGGTTTAGGGACAACTTGAGTCTTTGGGATAGGAGCTGTTGGTTTGCTTATTGTTGTGGGTTTGGCCGCAACCTTTGTAACAGGCTTCGCGACGGGTTTAGCACCAGTGCTTCCCTTCGAGCCCAATGAACCCTTCGATCCCTTAGATCCCTTGGAATCAACTGACTTCTCTTTTTATTCAGTGGGAACCTTCACAACCTTCGGTGTTTCCACAACTTTTTCTACCTCCACTTCCTCCTCAGCTTCCTCCTTCTCTTCCTTCTTCTTCATGGCCTTCTGTGGCATCTTCGACTTCTTCTCCATGCTGTTCTGCTTTTATTATTACGGATCTGGCTAGCCACGAGGATTTATAGCATCGCCACCCGATGAAATCCATTAAATCATTAATCTCAAAGCCAACTTCCGAAATTTCTATGGTGCCAAATCCCAGTTACCGACATCAGTCCTTGGGAAGTATATTGTCAATTTAGTAACTTCGGGGAACGTTGGAAGTGCCATCAACATTGCAATTAAATAGGCTATGAGCGAACCACTTATCTCCAAAGATTCACAGATCAGCAGCAAAAGCTCAATTAATGGTGAGGGGGACCATAGCAGTGAGATCCTCAGTCAGGCCACCAACAAGTCCAAGAAAAGATTCTTGAAAAGAGTGTTCGGATAGCTCCAGCAAGGATCATTGCGTAGTGCCATCTTCGCACTGATGGCGAGTGCCATGGGAACTGGACTGTTTAGCTTCCCTTGGATTGCACAAAATACAGGGTTCATCTTCCTGCTGATCTACATCGTCGCTGGCGGACTATTCTCACTGACTGCTATGTACCTACTGATGTCAGTTGCCAAACCCAACAACATCAAGACCTACAACGATCTGGCTGAGCTCGCGTATGGAAAGGTTTTAAAGCGTGTGAGTGAGTTCTGTGTGATCTTCTATGCTTGGGGCATTACCATCTGCTTCCAAGTAGTCTTCGCCAAGTTCGTCGTCGAGATTCTCTAACAGATATTCGATTTGGACGTGTTCGTTGCGAACTCGAACACCCAATTCAACTCGCTGGGTAACCTCATAAGGCTGCTGACAAATGCAGGAGCAATCTGCATCAATATGATCTTCATCCTCATGAAGGATCTTTATGCTCTCAGGTTCATCACTATCCTCGGTACTGCTGCTGTCGTGTACAACAGTATAGTCATTCTCGTCACTGCCTTCACCGGCTTTGACTATAGCAAAGGTCCCATCGATAGGGACTACCCGTCCATCGTAGCTTCAGGCCGGAATTGGCAAGGTTTCCAGTGGGTTAATTTTTCTCATCCATGGTTGCAACTGGTCGGCTTCGCTTCAACAATCTTCTGCTACGTGAACCACCAGATGATCTTTCCCATGGCCGATGAACTTGCAAACCCAACACATAAGCGGCTGCATAAAATATTCAATCGAGCTCACGCTTCCGAAGGAACTATCTACTCAATTGTCGGGATTATGGGCTATCTGCTGCTCTGCCAAGCACCGATTGATTCGGTTGTGCTACAGTCTATCACAACCATTCCCATGCTTATCGGTACAGTTCTGGAGTAAGCTAGGGAAGATGGTGATGCTCATCACGCTGTTCTTTGCAGTACCACTGAACATGCTGCCGGCCAGGGAGATGCTATTCTCATCCATAGGCATAGAAAAGACCAATAGAAACCATATCATCGTCTGTGTAGCGTTGGCCGCCAGCAGTTGCGGAATCGCCATGGGCTTCCAAAACGTAACCACGTATTTTGGACTGCTTGGTGGAACTGCTGGGACCATGCTGGCAGGTACATATCCTTTTTCAATGAAGGCACAATCCCAGCCCTATGCTACCTGAAACTCACTCCGCGTAAGCTATCAGAACCAAGATGCATCGCTGTAGCCGTTGCCTTCTCCATAATGACTATCTGCGGTTTCGTGGGTGCATTCGCTGCAGTCTTCGCAGTCAACTGATATGTCGATATTCAGTCAATCTCATAAGTCCTGGCACCTTTGTCCATCAGAAACTATCGTCCTACTTATACCACGAACAGTTCATCATCAGTCCTCCAGTTGCGGGATGGTGAGGCTGAAGCGGCTGCCTTCTAACAGTGCAGCCACCACTGGAACGTAGCCTCCTTGTTTGAAAGTTTCGTTGCGGAAGGCCACCTTCAACGGCTCGCCGTTCTTACAGAACGAGAGGGTTCCCTATTTTGAGTTGAACTGGACACCAATGATATCGCCGGGTCCATATGCCTCACCAAAGTCGCTGGTTGTGGCTGCTTTGTTGCTGTTATTGCGGAGTTGTCCACTGGAGAAGTACGCGAAACCATGCTGCGAATCGCTGAAGGCTTTGCCCTTGAATGCAGTGATCTCGCTAGCTTTGAAGACACCTGGATAAGCTATAAGCGATACCGATTTTAAAGGTAGTGCCCTTGACGATGCGTATCTCCCAGTAGTACACCTCATTGCGTTCCAGCAGAAAGTCTGCGTAGAGATTCTTGTAGGGTCCCACCGAGGTGGTGACTTCCACAGTATCGTGCACATCACCTTTGAATTGAAGTGCCTTATTGGCGTCAGTGGTATTCCAGCTCAGGTATATGAAGTTCTTCATTTCGGATCCGCAATCTAATTATACAGTCGATGCTGCCATTTAGCTGCTGCATGCACAGTCACTCAAGCTGGGTGTTCAGGCGATGCCGCGGGTAGTTTCGAGAAAGCATCTGAAGGATACTCAGCTAGTTGTTGCCACCTTGGCTGTACTTCCTCGGTCGGTTTTTGCGAGTGCTGCTGGTACGTTTTATTGCTTTACTCCGATATGCAGCAGATGGCGAGGATGGATTCAGCAGATCAAGGGGTTAGCTACGCAGCTGACTCAGGAACCGCTCAGCGTTCTGCACAACCTCTTATGAGAAGTCGCTTTCCTTTGGTTCAATGGAATCGGATTGCTTGATTGGTGGTAAGAGAGGTCGTGAACGTAATTTTGTAGACTCACCCACAGGCTAGAACTCTTCCTATTCGTAGATCTCTTGCGTGTTAAACTTCACAGCTAGTTACGGCTCGTCCATTTCTGTTTGGATGGGCCGTATCCTGAACGAACCTTTTATTGGGCTTGGGCTGAGACTGTTGTCCTTCGAACGGCTTACCTCACTGTTATGTCTATCGGGGTGAGGGCTCAATCGCTTCGAGCTGTACCGCTAACGCATCTCCAATGCATTCTAGTTTGGGCCAAATATGTCGTATGCTTCCTTATAGTTCTCAAGTTCCAACTGCAGATACTTAACGATTTCGTTGGCATGCTTGACCTTCATTTCGGCTGCTTGGATCATCCTGGCCATGTCCTCCTTCTCTTACAGGAGATCCTTGATAGCAGATAGGTCCTCCGGTCTCGAAGGTCTCTATAGAAACAGCTTTTCAAGTTCATCGAATTTGGCTTGCATACTATCGATCTGTTCCTTATGAGTCCGTTGTAGTAGTATGAACTCCTGATGCAAGTCTGCCGAGAACTGGATGTTCTCCTGAATCTTTTCCTTGATGCGTATCTCACATTCTTGGGTCTTCTGCAAAAGCTTCTGTTCGAACTAACGTTCCTGATGTACGAGCCGTAACTAAAACTCCTTTTATTTTTGCTTGACCCTCTCCTCGAACCGTTCCTAGAGATCTCTGAGTTACTTGCTTTTTGCCAGCAGAGCCATATTCAACCGAGAGTTCTCCTGATCGATATCGGACATTCGCTGCTTGAATTCATTGATTCGCTTGGTAAGGTAAGCGATTTTCTCTTCCTTGGTCATTTTGGTCATGAAGTGCTCGGATTTCTCCTCCAGGAGCATGTCGTTGATGTGAGTGAGGTCACTTTCCAGCTTCTTGGTGATGCTTATAATTTCCTATTCGTGCTATTGACGCAGTTGAGCAAGCTTTGTTTCGTAGTCATCTTTCTGCTTTGTCAGCAAACCTTCATACTCCTACTTCTGTTTGATGGCCTTCTGCTAGAGCTGCTTGGTGATGCGCTTCTTCTACTCCTATGCATCTTTCTTCATCTTCTCGATCTGCTACTTGAATTTCCTCTAAAGTTCGTCAGTGGCATTCAGTGACTTTAACTATTTTATCTGTGACTCGAATTCGCTCGTTATGTCTTTCAATTTTTGTTCGAACTAGCGACGCATCTTTTCGGCAGCTCGTTCATTCTCAGCCACCAGTTTTTTAATCTTCGCTTAGGCTTTTGCACGCTCTTCTTCCATCTACTCACTTATCTTCTTTATTGCTTACCGATGTTTACGCTCCTTCTCAGCCAATTCCTGCTAATGTGACTATTCGACCTGCCGAATACGTTTTTGCATAGCTGCCTTTTCCTTTTGGAGAGTCTCTTCAAATTATTTCTGCAGATCCTCCATCTGTTTGCGTACTCCTTTTATTCTGTTTTCCATTTCCTGTGCAAGTGCTTCCTTCTCCTCTTGAGCTTTCTTCAACATCGCCTGGAACGATTACTTTTGATCGCTCATCTGTGCGCGCAGCTCTTTCATCTTTTCTTCGTTTTCTCTCTCAACGGCTAAAATCTTTCTATTGAAAGCTTCCTCCATTTGCTTGCGACGTCGTTCTTCCTCCTCGCGGAGTGCTGTAAGACTGCCTGCACCTTTCTTTCGTTCCTCCTCCAACTGTTCAGCGTGTCTTTTAATGGTCTCCCTTAGCTCAGCCTGCTTTTATTGAAGCAATATTTAACATTTTTCGAGCTTCTCGGCTAGCTGCTCCTTATCCTTTTCGAGCTTCTCGTAGCGTTCCAGCCAATCTCTCTCTAAATATTTGATTTTGTTGTTAAATTCCTTTTTCCGCTCTTCTTGTTCAGAGATAAGTTAACTGATTCTGTCCTGCAGTTTCTTCTTCTCTCTTTCCAAATGGTGCTGGGCCTACTTTAGTTCACTTCCCAACCTACGTTGCAATTCAATCTTTTCGTTTTTCAGCTCAGTGTTGGCATCAGTAAGACTCTGAATACGCTGCAAATGGCTCTCTATGAGAGTATCCTTCTCTCGGAGTTTGGATTCAAGCATGATCCGTTACTGTTCCATCTTTTCGGCAGATCTTCGGAGTTCCTCCTCACTTATCTTGTACTTTTGGACCCGATCGCGAAGCTCCCAGACTTATCCCCTCACAGATGCGAGCTATTTGTTCATTTCGCTGATGGAGTTATTGAGCTTGCTAATTGAGTCATTCTTTTCAGTCAATTTTCTCTTGAACTATTGTTCACGCTCTTCCATCTCAGTCACTAACCGTTGCTTCTATTCTTCTTTCTCTCGAATGATCGCCTCAAATTGTTGAGTGAGCTCATCAATTCTTTCCTTCAGTTGCTTTTCGAACAGCAATTGCATGTTTCGTTTCGTTTCCTCAAACTGGCCTGCGAGGCTTGCTATCTCCTCCTTAAGTCGTCTTATCTGTGAGTCGTGCTAGGTTTGCCTACGCTCCAATTCATTTTCCAGTGATACGACATTTCTACGCATCCTCTCCAACTAGAACTGTCTGACTTCCATCTCTTTATCCTTCATACGCAGCTGCTACCTCCATTTATCCTCTATAGCTTGTTTCTGCTCCTAAAACTCCTGAAGTGCCCTCTCGTGCTTACTCGATAAATCGTCCAGTTGTCGTACCAACTGTTGCAGCTCCTCTACGTACCGTTTGTTGCGAGCTGCCATCTCGTTTTGGGTATCTCTCAGCTTGTCCTTTATCAGGTCAAGCTCCTGCTGAAGTTTATGGTTATCGTCTACAAGTTGCCACCAATCCTTCTTGATCATCTCACAAATGTCCTCCATACTGGCTGTTTAGATCTCCAGCTGTCGATTCCGGCCGTTACGCTATATGGGGGTGAGCAGCTTCCTCAATTAGTCTGTCTTGACTGTATAACTGACCGGTTGTACGTGTAATCATGCGGTTCATAGCGATGATCTGCTCCTTAAGCAGCTGATTCTCGTAGTGGAGAGGGTTGAGTTGTCCTTCGAAGAAGCTTGCCTTGTCCTCTAACACCTTGACCTTCTTATTGTTGACTCCAAGCAGAATCTACGGTTTCTGAGTGTGATACCTCCTTGCGGACGGCGGTGAGGGCCGCAGGCTCTGACCCCTTTTGCTCCACGATACCAGTGAGGTCGTTGGTTCGCATATGCACCACAGTCGATAATAATACAGATAGAGTGTAAAGTTCATTCAATAGTGTCCCAGCCGCTGATGATCTCTATTGGCTTGAGCTGCGTCTCGATCGGCTGGCAGGTTCTTTTGCTGAAGTTTGGGGATTTTTTAAAGAAAAATGGACGGTTTCGAGAGGTGTAGTTTGTAGGGGTATTTAGCAAAGTATTGGCGAGTGTACCCGGAGTCGTCGATAACACTTCTCGAGGGCTGCGAGTACATTTACAGTTCGGATTTGCCGTCGTTGGCTTGTTTTGATCTGCGCGAACCTTTCTTGATCGGGATGTCATAGATCTAGCTTCTAGCGTGACTGTAGTGACTCGCGCAAGCTTGTCGAATTCAGTGGGGATTAGCGGTTACTTTGCCTTTTTCGTTTGCCATGTTTTATTTTTCAACCCCAGTCCTTTGGAAGATGTTTCCTCAGTATTCGTACGGCGATGATCAGTGAGCGCAAATGATCTGTGAAGAGTGGAGCGTCCAAAGTAGTCGTACGTTCTGGTATGCCTCAAAGAACAGTATGCTCCACGGTTGGTTGACGACTAGATATTGATGGGTGAGTCCAACATGGGTGGACGTCGGCGAGTGTAGCTGCTGCGCATCTAGTCCATTAAGGTTGTGATAGCATCCTCACTTACTATCTTAGGCGGGTTGGCAATGAGACGGCGGATGAGTCCATCATGTGGTAGCCTTCTGAGCAGTAGGTAACGTTTGCGATTGATTGTACTATCATCAAATGTCGCATAGTCTCGTTAGAGGTTGTTCGATTCAGACGCAGTTCCAACCCTCCTCTGCTCGTACGAGCAGCCGTTGTTGGTTTGTTGTGGTAGTAATGCAGCGATATTCATCCCAATATAAACCTACAGTGATATTGCCTGCCATCAATAACTAACCGTAGAGCCTGCATCGGCAATACTATATACAACTTGCAACGGAAATGCATCAGAAGCATGACGATGAGATTGACTAATCGTTGATGAAAATCCTCAAACAGTAGCCCACCTCTTACAAGGAAAGTCACTCCTTCGAGGAACGCTTTATCGAGTACCAAATAGTCAGATGTAACTACCCAGGCTTCATTCCAATCTATTGTGAGCTTGAGAACTACACTGGAGGCAACAAACTGTCCTTTCGTGTGTACATTTCCGAGGAGATCCTCACAGGACACTTCCGGGCCTTCGTCAAGAAGCTTTTGAACAAACGCTTTCCCGAACTCAACCGTTCGGATAATCTGTATCTGATGATCGAAGACGATGTGATCATCAAGTACGACATCACCCTCAAGTAGGTCTACGACAAGAAAGTCGAGAAGGACGGTTGGCTCTACCTAAAGCTGTCGGTGGAAAGCTGATCGGTCTATAATCGTTGTTTGTTTGAATTAATGGAGAATCTGTACTACGTCGTGATTCGCTGGCTGGAGAGCGAGAACTCCCCTCAGAATGAGAAGCTCAAGAATATGATCATCCACGATGTGGATAATTCGCATCTGCTACCGCGCACTTACGAAGAGATCCTTCAGAATTAGACGCAGAAGGAATTACTGATTCGCGAGCGAGAGCGACTTATACTGTAGAAGGAGAAGCTTGAACAACAGAAACGTATCATCGAATTAGAGCGAGAGGAGAACATACGTTTGATGCATGAACGTGAAAGACTTCAGCAGGAAAAGCAGATGATGGAGGAGCACATCGAAAGGGAAAAAGTATCAGTTTGGTAAATCGTAGGAAGAGAACAGGCATCTCAATAACGAAACGGAGGAGCTGGATAACCAACGTAGGGCAATGCTGGAGCAGTACGAGGCATTGAAAGAATAACGGAGGAAGATTATAGAGGAGAAGCAGGAACTGCAAGAGCGGATGGAGAAGGTTGAACAGCTCAAGCGACTGCACGAATTGTACCAGGAGGAATTCCGTCGATTGGAGCGGATGGAGGAACACAAAACCGAGGAGTAGGAGAAGCAAGAGATGCCAGAAGTGGAAAAGCCTCCTCAGGATTAGGGTAGTGAGGAGTGATTGCAGACCGAGCATGCTTCGATGATTCGCTGATTCGTCGATGATAGATCAGTCCATTTGTAGCTAGGCAATCGATTATTGTAATAGCAAATGCAGGAATAATCAACAGTCAGCAAGAAGCATTAACAATTCGTACAGAGCGTTCAGCGAGAACGTAGGAGGGGCATATTTCAAGAGCGAAGGCCCAATCCACAAGGAATCGGGCAACAGCAACAACCAAGCTACTTGGAGAGTTTCGATTAGGGCACTCGCTTCGCTATTATTTAGTCACTCACCGGAGTCATCCCTATTCCTCTGCCACCAGTGAGTACCGTCAGCATATCCTACTATCGAAGATCCAATCAGCACGTGTTTATGACGGAAGAGAACGGGAGGAGCAATCATCATTTGGTGTACGAGTCACTATGGATGTTGACATTAGCTCGACCTGAAGACTATCCGAACTTCGGAGATATTGAGAGGTACTTCAATCAGCACTTCCCTTTTTACCTGAACTGTGGTAATGCCTAAATCACTGAGATGGCGATAATTGTGGCTGGCAATCATGTCTTCGGGGGCAAGGAACAGGTCTTATCGTTCGCCAACAACGATAATTTTTGGGTGTTTGCAAACCACGTCATCGAGGGAAAGTTAGAACTTGGCTTTCTCTTTAAGTAGATCGAGAATGGTAATGAGAAGGCATACAAACTTCTGTACCAATTAAGCAACTCGAAAGGAGAGCATAAGGACCTAATCATCAAAACGTTGCTTCAAGAAGAGCGACAAGCAGTGCTGGAAACTTTGATCGCTGGCCTGGATAACATTAGCCCGCATTTGGAGAATAGTTTACGGATCATTGGAAATCTGCTGATGGACTCGAACGCTGTCGATAAACTACTGTCACATGGAGTGCTGGTGCAACTGTAGAAGCTTTTAAGTATAAAGAAGCGGCAAGTCAGGGAAGAGGTGTGCTGGGCACTATCCAACATCGCTGCTGGAACTGAATTCCAATCCACTACACTATTAAACACTACCAAACTCATAGCTAGGCTCCTCGCTCTCTTGGAAACCGACGTGCTTCAAGTCAAAGTCGAGATCATGCATATTTTATCGGGACTTGTA
>ERZ724527.1760-NODE-1760-length-10117-cov-2.988273_pt1 | contig 10117 bp, 13 predicted proteins | sample MGYA00376060_ERZ724527 | MGnify/ENA primary metagenome ERZ724527 (study PRJEB28724, sample SAMN07190886) | activated sludge metagenome | isolation source: activated sludge of sewage treatment plant in Hong Hong | place: USA: Christiansburg, Virginia | collected...
ATCCATTCGCATGCGTTCGGCGAAAATGCACTGATTTCAAAATGTCCAAGAGCCCTGAAGCAACTTTGTGAACAAAAAAATACTGACCGACATCATTGGTCTGGAGCTGATAGCGCTTGTCGTGATCGTCGGCTACAAGCTCTCACCCATGCTGCTGCCCAAGGTTGATGTCACTGTCCAGCCCGATCCGATCTGCAATCTGCAGCGCGAAGCCTGCGCCGTTGTCCTGCCGTCCGGCGGCAATGTCACCCTGACGATGGGCACGCGCCCGGTGCCGCTGGTCAAGCCGTTCGAGGTGCAGGTGGCAACCAGCGGCTTTTCGCCGGCGCGTGTTGAGGTCGATTTCTCCGGCATCGACATGAATATGGGCCTGAACCGTCCGCAACTGGCAGCCCGTGGCGCCGGCAGCTACGCCGCCGAGGTGACGCTACCGGTATGCATCACCGGCAGCATGGACTGGCAGGCGACGGTGTTGATCGAAACAGGTGGCGAGCGGGTGGCGATTCCTTACCGCTTTTCGACCGGGGAGTCTCACTAAATGGCCGAACGCATACTAATGGCAATCGCCGGCCTGTTGGCTGCGCTGATTCTCGGCGCAGGCCTATTCTGGCAGCCGGAGTTGCCAGAGCGGCTGTTGCCCAAGGCGGCAATCGCGGTAGGCGGCGATTTCACGCTGCAGTCGGCGCAGGGGCCGGTGTCGCTCAAGGATTCTCGCGGCAAGCTTGTGCTGGTTTATTTTGGCTACACCTACTGCCCGGATATCTGTCCGACCTCACTGGCCGCGACGGCCGAAGGCCTCAGGCAGCTCAAGCCCGAGGAACTAGCCAGGGTGGCCATGATTTTCGTCTCGGTCGACCCGAAGCGCGATACGCCCGAGCGCCTCAAGGAATACGCTGAATTTTTCCATCCGGCCATCGTCGGCGTGACCGGCGCACCCGAAAACATCGCCGAAATTGCCAAGCGCTATGGCGTTTTCTACGCGGAGCAAAAGGTGGATACGGCCGGCGATGGCTATGTCGTCGATCACTCGGCCGAGACCTTTATCGTCGCCGCTGATGGACAACTGGTCGGCAAGATGGCCCATGCTACGCCGCCGGATCAGGTCGTCGTCGCCATTCGCAAGTATTTGAACCAACCCTGAAGGAGAGTAAGCCCATGAAACAACTGTCCCTGCTTGCAGCCAGCCTGATGTTCTCGGCCGGCGTTCTGGCCGGCGCCGCCGACAATGTGTCGGTCCAGGACCCCTACGTCCGTCTGGCCCCGCCCAACGCCCCGGCCACCGGCGCCTTCATGGTCATCAAGAACAATGGCGACAAGGACGTCAAGGTACTCAAGGCCGACAACCCGGTCTCCAAAGTCACCGAGCTGCACACCCACCTCAACGAAGGCGGCGTCATGAAAATGCGCCCGGTGCCCAGCATCGACATCAAGGCCAAGGGCGAAGCCGTCCTCAAGCCGGGCGGCCTGCACGTCATGATGATCGACATCAAGGCGCCAATGAAGGAAGGCGATGTCGTGCCGATCACCTTGAGCTTCGACGACGGCAGCACCAAGCAGGTCGACGCCAAGGTCGTCCGCCCGATGGCAGGTGGGATGCCGCCTGCCATGGATCACAAGCACTGATTTTGGCCGTTTTTTCCGGTTGACAGTGGAAGTCTGCGGTCAACCGGCTTGGCTGGCCATTCATACATTGAACCGGGCGCAAACCATGTTCATGGTTCTGTTTGTATTGATCGTTGTGCTGCTGCTTTATTCGTTCTTGGCCTGATCTGCTGAGGACTATGCCGGCCGCTTCGACCTCTCTCGCTGGAGGTCATTCGATCCTGGTGCCTCTGGTTTTTACGTAGGATCGTGACCAGCCCTAACACTTCCCACAACTAATCCGTCTCCCGGCAGAACTCCCGCGCCACAAATCCCCAGATCATCAGCGAAGCATCGGGTCCCTTCGCATCGCTGAAGGGCTGGCTTGCAGCTCCACCGCTCCAGGCGTGGGCGAGTTGGACTATTTCGCAGTGCGTCGCGACCGGTCGGCCATCTTTGCGATAGTCGGTGATGGCGGCGGCGTAGCGAGTGCCGCGTTGTACGGTGCGCGGCTTGCCGGGTTTTGCTGCGACGCGGTCGGCGGTGCCGTGGATGACGAGTAGCGCCGGCAGCTGCACATCAGGCGGAATGGGCGGGAGCGGTGAGGGCGTGGCGGCTTTGCCGAACATCGCTTTGATGGCGCTGGTTGAGCAATGGGCGACGCCGGTGGCGATGCCGGAGTGCATGGCGATGGCGCGAAAGCGGTCGGGGTGTTGCGTGGCGAGTAGCACGGCCATTCCGGCGCCGGCCGAAATGCCTGCCAAAGCGATGCGCTTGCGGTCGACCCGTTGTGTGAGGCAAATCTGCTCGATGGCGGCGCTGATCGAATGGGCTTCGGCCTGCGCCCGGCCGTTGCGGGTGTCGTACCAGTTCCAGCAGCCTTGCACGTTGGACAGTCGATCCTGCTCCGGATAGAGCACGAAGAAGCGTTCGCGTTTGGCGATGGTGTTCATCCGGCTGCTGGCGGCGAGGGCTTCGGCGTCCTGTCCGCAGCCGTGGAGCATGACGAGCAGCGGCAGGCTTTCGGTTTTGCGCACGCCGGGCGGTTTGTAGAGCCGGTAACGGCGCGGCCCGGCGGCGCCGATGGCGATGCCTGCCGTCCATTCGGTCGAGCTTGCGCGGGGCTTTTTGGCGGCTGCCGGTTTGGCCGGCAGCGGCGCGACGCGCAGGCTTTCCTTGAGGGCTTTGGTGCCAACGCGCACGGCGGTCTGCGTCATGGTCTTCAAGACTTTGTTGACCGACCGGCTCCATGCAGTGGTTCGTGTGCGCCTTGCCATTTCAAGCCCTTATTCCTGATTCCACGGTCAACCGGCAAAATTGGCCCGATTTGGTAATCAGGTCTTGACCGGCCGTTTCGACAGTTTTCGCTGCAGTGTCCGTCGGTGCATTTTCAGGGCACGCGCGGTTGCCGATATGTTGCCATCATTTTCGTTGAGTACGCGCTGGATGTGTTCCCATTCGAGGCGGTCGACCGACAGTGGTTCATCGGACGCGGGTAGGTCGAAATCAGGGCCGTCGTCATCGTCGAAGGCGGAGAGGATGGCTTCGATTTCAACTGGTTTGGCAAGGTACTGGATGGCGCCGAGCTTGATGGCGTCGACGGCGGTGGCGATGCTGGCGTAGCCCGTCAACACGACGATCCGGCATTCCGGGTTGATGGCCAGCAGTTGCGGGATCAGCGCCAGGCCGGAACTGCCGTTGAGGTTGAGGTCGAGGACGACACGGCTGGCCTGCATTTCGTGCGCTGCCGCAAGTGCCGATGTCACGTCGAGCGCACCGCGTGCCGGGTGGCCGCGTCTTTCCAGCGTGCGGACGAGGATGGTGTTGAAACTGGGGTCGTCGTCGATGACCAGCGTGGGTTCGCTCATGGTTTTATCCGTGGCAGTTCGATGCGGGCGAGGGCGCCGCCTTCTTCGGGATTCAGTAGTGTCAGGTTGCCGCCAAGTTGTTCGATGGCGCTGCGGGTCAGTATCAGGCCGATACCGCTACCGCGCTGGTGAGCAGGAAAAGCTTCGTGCCCGCCAAATTCCAGAACCTGCTCGGGAAAGCCGGGGCCGTGATCGCGAATCTCGATGCAGATGGTGGCGCTGCACCAACTCAGGCGCAGTTCCAGCGGGCTTGTCGTCGCGTTGGCGGCGTTGTTGAGCAGGTTGAGAACCGCCTGTTCCAGCCGGGGGTCGGCCAGGAGTTCCGGCGCCTCGCCATCACTGGCGACGATGAGACGGCTGCTGGCTTTTGGGCGTGCGGCGTGCCAGTTCTGGCGCAGGTGGTCGAGCCAGCGGTTGGCGGGCTCCAGCTGAGCGTTTTCCAGGCGTTCGGCACCTGCCCGGCGTGAAAGCCCGGTGACGATTTCCTTGCATACCCCGATCTGCTGCAGAAGCATCCTGACATCCTCGCGGACCGGTTCGCTGAGGTCTGGATCATTGGCCATTTCACCGGCGAGCAAGGCCATGGTGCCGAGCGGTGTGCCAAGTTCGTGGGCGGCGCCTGCAGCCAACGTGCCCATCGCCATCACGCGCTCGTCGCGCAGCCCCTGCTCGCGGGCGGTGGCCAGTTGGGCGTCACGCTGGCGGATGACGCGGGTAGTATGAACGATGATCCTGCCGATCATGACGGCCGAGACGACGAAAATCAGCCACATGCCGCCCAGGTGCAGGCGTGTGGCACGCGTGGCATCCGGCATCGGCAAGGGCAGGTAGTAGAGCATCAGCAGCGAATAGGCGGCGATGGCGGCTGCCGTGACGATGGCGACGCAACGCGCCGGCAGGGTCAGCGCGGCGACGGCGACCGGTGGCAGGAGCAGCGAAACCAGCGGATTGGCGGCACCGCCGCTCAGGAAAACGATGGCGCTCAGCATGCCGATGTCGAACAACAACTGGCTGAACAGCTCGTTGGCGGTGGCAGTCTGCGAGCGAGCCACCCGCCACTGGGCGATGCCATTGAACAGCAGGGCAATGGCAACGATGCCGAGGAGCGCCACCTGCGGCACGGGAATGTCGAGCAAACCGGGGCCGACCATGATGAGCTGGGTCAAAATGGCCAGAACCACCCAACGACCAAAAACCAGGCGCCGAAGGTTGGCCAGGTGGTCGGTATTCGCTGTCGTGCACTGGGTAATTGCCATGGGCCGGATTATGCGTGATTTGTGTCAATTTTCCGTTCGATCCGAAGTGCGACAATTCGCCGCATCAAACTTGGGAGTTGCCTGCATGCTCAAAATCCTGCGTTTCCCGCTCTTGCTTGCCGCACTCGCGCTGAGCTATCCGGTTGCTGCGGTCGACATCGAAAAAGGCAAGGAAATCAACGGCACCTGCGCTGCCTGCCACAGCGACAATGGCCAGGGGGGCAAGAAGGGCGAGTACCCGCGCATAGCCGGTCAGCAGGTCAAATACCTTGAAACCCAGCTGCGGAATTTCCGCTCGCGGACGCGGGTGAATATCCCGATGTTCCCCTACACGCAGGAACGCGAGTTGTCAGACGAGGATATCAAGGAGATCTCGGCCTATCTCGCCGGTATCGTGCTTGATACCAAGATGCCGACCTACGTCGGCACCGAAGATGCACTGACCAGATTGTTGATGGCCGAAAAGGTCATGATCATCCCTCGTGCCGAGGGCGATCTGGCCAATGGCGAGAAGCTCTATCAAAAGCAGTGCGCTGCCTGTCACGGCAAGACCGGCCGGGGGCGCGGCATGTTCCCGATGCTCGTCGGGCAATACACCAACTATCTGCAGCGCCAGGTCGATCTCTACGTCAAGGGCGACCGGCCGCATGACGAGGAGGGTGTGGGCGGCATGCTCAATGCCCTGAAAACGCAGGATATTCAGGACATCATGGCCTACCTCACATTGATCCAGGAGCCGAAGGAATGAAACAGATACTGATGGTTCTGATAACAGCGCTCGGTGCGTCCGGCGTCTTGGCCCACGGCCATCCCGGGCCTGTCGACGACAGCATGCCGGATGCCCAGCGCATCCGTTTCTGCGAGCGTGTCCGCGACCACGCGCTACAGGCTTTCTACAATCGCGACCGGGGCCGGCCGATGAAGTTGTTCGACGAGGATGGCAGCGATGGCGCACGCATCACGAACCACATCATCAAGCGCATTTACGAAGAGCCGCAGATATCCAGCCCGAAAAAGGCCGAAACCTTCGGTCGGGCGACCTGCAATGAAATGATGGGAACGAAGCCCGTCTCAGAGTAGGAAAGGGATGAAGCGCTTCGTCCGCTGCATGTAGTCGGCGTAGGTATCGCCGAAATAGGCCAGGCATTCGCGTTCGTCGGTAACGGCTGTCAGCCAGAGCGCAATGGAGGCGATGCAGGCAATGATCGCCCCGATCATGCTTGGTTTCTGGAAAAAGGCGCCCCAGGCCAGCGCCAGCAGCGAGCTGTACATCGGATGGCGGATGTAGCCAAAAATGCCGTTCGATACCAGTTGCGTCGTTTTCTCGAATTCATAGAACGAACCATCGTCGCGCTGGGCGTTGGCAGCACCATGGCTCTTCAAGGTGCTGACCCCGGCGATGACCAGGAAAATGCTGAGCAACATCAGTATCCATGACGTGAACTGATGCGGCGAGTAGGGGTCCGCGCCCCATACGCTGTGGTTCAGGACGATCAGGCCGAGGATGGCTTCCCAGGCAAAGAAGCGGTAGAAACCATGGCTGCCCGGCTTGAGCAACGGTTTTCTCGAAAGCCAGATGACGATGCAGGATCCGGCAAGGAAGGTAAACAGATCGTTCATGTCAGTCGGAAAATGCAATGGTCAGGGCGGCGATCATGTAGCCATGGTCGAGGACACCGGCGCTTTCGCGGATGCTGTGCATGGCCCACATCGGCGAGCCGACATCGACGCTCGGGATACCGAGACGCGCGGCGACGATCGGGCCGATGGTGCTGCCGCAGCCGAGGTCGGTACGGTGGGTATATTGCTGGCAGGGCACGCCGGCCTTTTCGCAGATGGCCATGAAGCGGGCCGCCGTTTCGGCGCTGGTGCTGTAACGCTGGTTGGCGTTGCTCTTGATGACCGGGCCGGCGTTGACCAGGGCGTGGTGGCAAGGATCGTAGGCGGCCGGGAAATTGGGATTCCAGGCGTGCGCCATGTCGGCGCTGATGAAGAAGCTCTTCGCCAGCATCCGGCGCTGATCTTCGCTGTCCAGTCCGGCGCAGGCGGTCAGTCGGCCGACCACATCGGCAACGAAGCTGCCGCCAGCGCCGGTGGCGCTTTCGCTGCCCACCTCTTCGTGGTCGAAGAAGGCGCACAGGCAGGTGGCGGCCGGTTCGGACGTGGCGAGCAGTGCGCTCAGTGCGGCGTGGCAGGAGGCGAGGTTGTCGAGCTGACTGTTGGCGACAAACTCACGGTCGACGCCCCAAAAGGCACCTTTTTGCGTGTCGTAGGCGTTGAGTTCCCAGGTCAGCAGGTCGCCCGACTCGACGCCAAGCGCTGCGGCGACGGGCTGACGGAAGCGCGCTTCGGCCTTCGTGCCATCTTCGGAAACGCCAAGCAGCAGCGGTAGTTCCGTCTGTTTGTTGAATTTGAGACCGTTCTCATTGACCTCGCGATTCATGTGGATGGCGAGGTTGGGCAGGCGCAGCAGGGGTTCGTTGAAGCGTACCAGCCGGGATTCGAAGCCGCCCGGCACGCGGACATTGACGCGCCCAGCCAAGGACAGGTCGCGGTCGGCGAAGGTGGCGAGGATAGGGCCGCCATAGATCTCGACGCCAAGCCGTACCATGCCGGACGCGTCTTCGGCCGGCCTTGGCTTGAGACGCAGACCTGGCGAATCGGTATGGGCGCCGATCATGCGCAGGCCGGTCGTTGCCGCCGGCTGGCTGCCGACGATGAAGGCAATGATCGACGAAGCACCGCGCACGACGTAGCGACGGTCGCCGGCGGTTAGCGTCCAGCGCTCGGCTTCGTCGAGCGCTTGAAACCCGGCTGCGGTCAGTCGGGCTTCGCAGGTCTCAACGGCATGCCAGGGGCTGGGGCTGGCGTCGATGAAATCGAGCAGGTCCTGCGCCTGGGCGCGGGTGGCAGCGGGAATTGTCATGGTTTCTTGAGTTTCAGCAAATCGAGTAGCAATCGGGCAACGCGTTCATCATAAAGCATGGCGATGTGTCCGACCGGGGGCAGTTCGACGTCGCGCGCGCCGGGCAGGCGCTGGTTGTCCTGCGGCATGACGTAATTGTCGTAGGCATTGCGCAGGCTGACGGCGGGAATCTTGATGGGTTCGGTTGCCATGTCGCGCAACCAAAGCGAGCCGGGGGTCATCTCGCGGGAATTCTGGCCGAAGCCGATTTTGCTCAGGAGGCTGCCACTATGCGGCGTGGCCATCGTGAACAGGCGGTCGACGCGTTCGATACCGTGGCGGGCCAGATAGGAGCGGCAAATCAGGCCACCCATGCTGTGCGCGACGAGGGTTACCTGCTGGCAGCCGGTCTCGGCGCAGACTTCCTCGATGCGCTGGTTGAGGAGCGGGACCAGCTTGCCCATGCTGGTGTAGGGCGGTGCCAGACTGACCGTGGCGACGCTATGGCCGGCTGCTTCGAGACGTCGGCGGAGCAGCCACCAGACGCCACGGCTGCAGCCGTAACCATGGACAAGCAGGATCGGCTTCTGGCCGGTTAGCAGGCGGTCGGCTGGCATCCAGAGGCGCTCGAAGGGGATGACGAGCAGGAAGGTAAGCAGGAAGGCGAAGTATTCGCCAAGCATGATCAGGAAGCGTTTCCCAAAGCCGAGTGCCGGTGCCGGCGAGGCGAATTTCATGCCGAAGAACCAGGTCGTGGCATTCATCCAGAAGCGCAGGCCAAGCAGGCAGTTGATCGCGCCAATGATGGCCAGCGGCCAGTCGAGGTGCATGAGCTGGCGGCCGATGTAAAGGTAGCCGCAGACTTCCAGCACGATCCAGACAAACAGTGAAATTGGAACCATGTCGGGTTCAGGCTGCGCTGGTTTCGGGCTTGGGCAGCCACAGGCAGGCGCCTTTGGATTCCTTGTCGATGGCTTTCAAGACCTGCTCGTGTTCGGCCAGTTCCTCGGGCGAGGCGCGACGAACGGCGAGCGGCTTGCGCTCACGGACGAGGCCGTCGGCACCGATGTTCGGGCGCGGCGCCGCGTCGGGTTCGATCATCAGCGAGTTCTGGCCACGCGTCATGGCCAGGAAAACTTCAGCCAGCAGTTCGGTATCGAGCAGCGCGCCGTGCAGGGTGCGGCTGGAGTTGTCGATTTCGTAGCGTTCGCACAGCGCATCGAGGCTGTTGCGCTTGCCGGGATGGAGCTCCTTGGCCATGCGCAGGGTGTCGGTGACCTTGCCGCAGATGGTGCCGACCGGCACCCGGCCGAGGCGGTCGAGTTCGGCATTCAGGAAGCCGATGTCGAACGGTGCGTTGTGGATGATCAGTTCGGCGCCGTTGATGAATTCGAGGAACTCGTCGGCGATGTCGGCAAATTTCGGTTTGTCGGCGAGGAACTCGAGCGTGATGCCGTGCACTGCCTGGGCGCCTTCGTCGATTTCGCGCTCCGGGTTGAGGTATTTGTGCAGGTGGTGCCCGGTGAAGCGGCGGTTGACCATCTCGATGCAGGCGACTTCGATGATGCGGTGGCCCGAGCGCGGGTCGAGGCCGGTGGTTTCGGTGTCGAGGACGATCTGTCTCATGCTGCTTCCCTGTTTCTCAATTCATCGATGCCGCGATTGGCCAGCGCATCGGCCCGTTCATTTTCCGGATGGCCGGCGTGGCCCTTGACCCAGACCCATTCGAGCTTGTGCAGCTTGACCTGAGCGTCGAGCAGTTGCCACAGGTCGGCATTCTTGACCGGCTTCTTGTCGGCGGTTTTCCAGCCGTTTTTCTTCCAGCCGTGAATCCACTCGTTGATGCCCTTCATGACGTACTGCGAGTCGGTGTAGATCCTGCCGCCGACCGGTCGCTTGAGTGCCTCGATGGCGCGGATGGCGGCGGTCAGTTCCATGCGGTTGTTGGTCGTTTCCTTCTCGCCGCCCCACAGCTCTTTCTCGTGCTGACCAAGGCGCAGGATGGCGCCCCAGCCGCCGGGGCCGGGGTTGCCCTTGCAGGCGCCATCGGTAAATATTTCAACGACTTCTTCAGCGGCCATGGCCTTCCTTTTGGGCGATCGGGCGCAGCGCCTTGGCGCGCACCGACTTGTTTCGCCAGTTGGGGGTGATCAGGTGCATGCCGTGCACGCGCTTGATGGCGCGCAGCACGTAGACCCCGCCGGAGAAATTCCACCAGCGGTTGCCGGCCGTTTCGATGAACTGCCAGCGTTGCACCCATTTGAGTTGTTCGACCGGCGGGATGTAGCAGCCGAACTGGCCGCGGTCGACTTCAAAACTGAGCAATTTTAGCCAATCCTTGAGTCGAGGCAGCGACAGATAGCTCCCGTTCCACGGAAATTCGCCGCTGCGGTCGAGTTTTCGTTTCATGCCCCACAGCGACAGCGGGTTGAAGCCGACGATGATGTGCTGCTCCTCCGGAATCAGGATGCGCTCGACTTCGCGCAGTATCTGGTGCGGCTCGTCAC
>ERZ724527.1762-NODE-1762-length-10110-cov-10.155843_pt1 | contig 10110 bp, 6 predicted proteins | sample MGYA00376060_ERZ724527 | MGnify/ENA primary metagenome ERZ724527 (study PRJEB28724, sample SAMN07190886) | activated sludge metagenome | isolation source: activated sludge of sewage treatment plant in Hong Hong | place: USA: Christiansburg, Virginia | collected...
CACGACCCTGCAAGGAGTAAATGCCTATGCCACCGTATGAGCCACTGCGTCTGCATGTGCCCGAGCCCACTGGGCGACCCGGCCATGACACCGACTTTTCCTATCTCCCCCTGTCTGAAGCCGGCGCCGTGCGACGCCCCCCGGTCGATGTAGCTGCCGCGCAAACCAGCGACCTGGCCTTTACGCTGATCCGCGTGCTGGACAAGGATGGCAATGCCGTCGGTCCCTGGGCACCGGACCTGGACGTGGCCACACTGCGCAAAGGTTTGCGCGCCATGGTCAAGACCCGTGCCTTCGACGCCCGCATGCAGATCGCGCAGCGGCAAAAGAAGATGTCTTTCTATATGTTGAGCCTGGGCGAAGAGGCCATTGCCTGCGCGCACGCCATGGCGCTCAGCGAGGGCGACATGTGCTTCCCCACCTACCGCCAGCAGGGCCTGCTGTTGGCCCGTGACGACTGCAACATGGTCGACATGATTTGCCAGTTGTTCTCTAACCAGAACGACCCGCTCAAGGGCCGGCAACTGCCGGTCATGTATTCGAGCAAAAAACAAGGCTTCTTCTCCATCTCTGGCAACCTGGCAACACAAGTGATCCAGGCCGTGGGCTGGGCCATGGCCTCGGCCATCAAGGGCGACACCAAGGTCGCATCAAGTTGGATTGGCGACGGTGCCACCGCCGAGGCCGATTTCCACACCGGTGTCACCTTTGCGCATGTGTACCGTGCACCGGTGATCCTGAACGTGGTCAACAACCAGTGGGCCATCTCCACTTTCCAGGCGATTGCCGGTGGCGAGGGCACGACCTTCGCGGCCCGCGGCGTGGGCAGCGGCATCGCCTCGCTGCGCGTCGATGGCAATGATTTTCTCGCCGTCTATGCCGCGTCCCAGTGGGCACTGGAGCGTGCGCGCCGCAACCTGGGCCCGACCTTGATCGAATGGGTGACCTACCGCGCCGGCCCGCATTCCACATCCGACGACCCCACCAAGTACCGCCCGGCCAATGACGTGGCGCGTTTCCCGTTGGGCGACCCGATTGCCCGTCTGAAGCAACACTTAATCCAGCTGGGCGCCTGGACCGATGCAGAGCACGAGGGCATGCAAAAGGAACTGGAGGCCGAAGTGACGGCCGCGCAAAAAGAGGCCGAGCGCCACGGCACGCTGGCCGATGGCATGGTGCGCAGCCCGGCCGAAATGTTTGAAGACGTTTACAAGGTCATGCCCGCGCACTTGCGTCAGCAGCGCCAGGAGCTGGGGATATGAGCATGGATAACGACAACACAACAACCATGAACGCCACCCTCGTTGGAGCGGACAAGACCTCGGCCATGACCATGATCCAGGCGCTGCGCAGCGCCATGGACGTGATGCTGGAGCGCGACGACAACGTCGTCGTCTACGGACAGGACGTGGGCTACTTTGGCGGCGTGTTCCGCTGCACCGAAGGCCTGCAAAAGAAGTACGGCACCTCACGCGTGTTCGATGCCCCCATCTCCGAGGGCGGCATTGTTGGCACGGCAGTGGGCATGGGCGCTTATGGTTTGCGCCCGGTCATCGAAATCCAGTTCGCGGATTACGTCTACCCCGCCACCGACCAGATCGTGTCCGAGGCGGCGCGCCTGCGCTACCGCTCGGCCGGTGATTTCACGTGCCCCATGACGATACGCATGCCCTGCGGCGGCGGCATCTACGGCGGGCAAACCCACAGCCAGAGCCCGGAGGCCATGTTCACCCAGGTCTGTGGCCTGCGCACGGTGATGCCGTCCAACCCGTATGACGCCAAGGGTTTGCTGATTGCGTCCATTGAGAACGACGACCCCGTCATCTTCCTGGAGCCCAAGCGCCTGTACAACGGCCCGTTCGACGGCCACCACGACAAACCGGTTGTGCCCTGGTCCAAACACCCCATGGGCAATGTGCCCGAGGGTTACTACACCGTGCCGCTGGACACCGCGGCCATCTTCCGCCCGGGCAAGGCCCTGACCGTGGTCGCCTACGGCACCATGGTCTATGTGTCGGAAGCGGCCGCCGCCGAGAGTGGTGTGGACGCCGAAATCATCGACCTGCGGTCCATCTGGCCGCTGGATCTGGAGACCATTGTGAATTCCGTGAAGAAGACCGGCCGTTGTGTCGTGGTGCATGAAGCCACGCGGACCAGCGGCTTTGGCGCCGAGCTGGTGTCGCTGATCCAGGAGCATTGCTTCTACCACCTGGAGGCGCCGATCGAGCGCGTCGCCGGCTGGGACACACCCTATCCGCACGCCCAGGAATGGGCGTATTTTCCCGGCCCCAAGCGGGTCGCTGAAGCGTTCAAACGCGCCATGGAGGCATGATGGGAATCCATATCATCAAGATGCCAGACATTGGCGAAGGCATTGCAGAAGTCGAATTGGTCGCCTGGCATGTAAAGGTGGGCGACAGGGTGGCCGAGGACCAGATTCTGGCCGATGTGATGACGGACAAGGCCACGGTGGAGATCCCCTCCAGCGTGGCCGGCAAGGTGCTGGCTTTGGGCGGCGCCGTCGGCCAGGTCATGGCCGTGGGTTCTGAAGTTATCCGTATTGAAGTGGACGGGGCGGGAAACCTTAAGCCAGAATCGGCTGTAGCCCCCGCAAAACCTGCGCAAGTTGCTACTAATGCTGTAGCGAATGCAAAACCTGTCGTAGCAACGACCGAACCTGTGGCAGCTGTTGCCGCGGCGTTCGCCAAGCCTGCACCTGTTCCCACATCTACACCCGCGGCGAAAGCCAGCAACGGCAAAGCCCCCGCAGCCCTGGTCCGCGCCCCCGGTGACAAGCCCATTGCCTCCCCCGCCGTGCGCCGCCAGGCCTGGGACCTGGGCGTGGAACTGCAGTTCGTACCCGGCACCGGCACCGCAGGCCGCATCACGCATGAAGACCTGCAAGCCTACGTGGCCCGCGCCGCCCAGGCCCAGCCTGCCGGTGTGGCGGACCAGCGTTATGCGCAGCGCCTGGACGAGCAGACCGTGCCCGTCATCGGCCTGCGCCGCAAGATCGCGCAGAAGATGCAGGAGGCCAAGCGCCGCATTCCGCATTTCACCTATGTGGAAGAAGTGGACATGACCGAGCTGGAAGCCCTGCGGGTGCGGCTCAATGCCCAGCACGGCAAGGAGCGCGGCCGCCTGACGGTGCTGCCCTTCCTGGTGCGTGCCATCGTGCTGGCTGCGCGTTCGCACCCCGAGGTCAACGCCCGTTACGACGACGAGGCCGCCGTGGAGACACGCTTTGGCGCCGTGCATCTGGGCATCGCCACGCAGACCCAGGGTGGGCTGATGGTGCCCGTGATTCGCCACGCTGAAACGCTGGATATGTGGGCCTGTGCCGCCGAGGTGCTGCGCCTGAGCGAGGCCGCGCGCAGTGGCAAGGCCACGCGCGACGAACTGACCGGCTCCACCATCACCATCACCAGCCTGGGTGCTTTGGGCGGCATCGTCAGCACGCCGGTTATCAACCACCCCGAGGTGGCCATCGTCGGCGTCAACCGCATGGTCGAACGGCCCATGGTGCGCAACGGCGCGGTCGTGGTGCGCCAGATGATGAACCTGTCCTCAAGCTTCGACCACCGCGTGGTGGACGGCATGAACGCGGCAGAATTTGTACAAAAGATACGTGGCTACCTGGAATGTCCGGCCACCTTGTTTGTGGAGTAGAGGGCTCGCCAAGCAATAACTCGCACATTTGGCTCGTCACATTTGGGCGCATTGCGTTGTTGCAAATCGCTCATGTGGCAGAGCCACACGTCGTGCTCTGCTCCTAGCACTGCATCCCAAATCTGACACCCAAATGCACAACTTATTACTTAGCGAACCCTAGATCATGGACATACAACACACAACTTTATTGGTCATAGGCGGCGGCCCCGGCGGCTACATCACGGCGATACGCGCCGCACAACTGGGCATTGCCACCACTTTGGTCGAAGGCGAGCAACTCGGTGGCACCTGCCTGAACGTGGGCTGCATCCCCTCCAAGGCCATGATCCACGCGGCCGAGGCCTTCCACCAGGCGCACCACTTCATGGGGGACAGCACGCTGGGCATCCATGTGGAGGGCGCGCGCATCGACATAACCCAGACCGTGCGCTGGAAGGACGGCATCGTGGCAAGGCTGACCGGCGGCGTCGGGGCCTTGCTGAAAAAACATGGCGTCAAGGTTGTCAAGGGCTGGGCCACCATCGTCGACGGCAAGACCGTGGACGTGGCCAAGGACCAGGCAGATGGCAAACCCGTGCGCATCCAGGGCGAACACATCGTGCTGGCCACGGGCTCCGTCGAACTGGGCTTGCCTGGCATGCCCTTTGGTGGCCGCGTCATCTCGTCCACGCAGGCGCTGTCGCCCGACAGCATTCCCAAGAAATTGGTGGTGGTGGGCGGTGGGTATATCGGCCTGGAGCTGGGCCTGGTCTACCGCAAACTGGGCAGTGACGTGACCGTGGTGGAGGCGCAGGACCGCATCCTGCCGCTGTACGACGAAGAACTGACCAAGCCGGTGGTTGCGTCATTGCGCAAGCTGGGCGTGCAGGTGCTGCTGGGCAGCAAGGTCCAGGGGCTGAATGCCACCGGTGACGCCGTGCGCGTGTTGGACGCGACGGGCCGCGAGAGTGAACTCGCTGCCGACCAGGTACTGGTGGCCATTGGCCGCGCGCCCCACACCCACGGCTGGGGGTTGGAGAAACTGATGCTGGCGATGAATGGCCGCGCGATCAAAGTCGACGACCAGTGCCGAACCTCCATGCGCAATGTGTGGGCGATTGGCGATTTGACGGGCGAGCCCATGCTGGCCCACCGGGCCATGGCGCAGGGCGAGATGGTGGCCGAAATCATTTCGGGTAAACGCCGCCATTTCGCCCCTGTGGCCATTGCAGCGGTCTGCTTCACTGACCCCGAGGTTGTGGTCGCCGGGCAAACGCCGCTGGAGGCGGCCAAGGTCGGGCTGGACTGCATCACGGCCCAGTTCCCATTCGCGGCGAACGGCCGCGCGATGACGCTGGAGTCCACCGACGGCTTTGTGCGCGTGGTCGCCCGGCGCGACAACCACCGCATCGTCGGCTGGCAGGCGGTGGGGGCCGGCGTGTCGGAGCTGAGCACGGCGTTTTCGCATTCGCTGGAGATGGGCGCGACGCTGGAAGACGTGGCCGGCACCATCCACGCCCACCCGACGCTGGGCGAGGCGGTGCAAGAGGCGGCGCTGCGGGCGCTGGGGCACGCGCTGCATATTTAGCGCTGGCGCCTGCGGTTAGGGCAATTGGCTTGCCAGCTGCCCTGTTGATACCCATACGGGGGGATGCCGCATCTGGCCACTCTCCTGAACACCAAACCCTGGTGGTGAATCTGGCCGTTGGGGCGGCAATTCGCGCATTTCACGCGGATTCAGGGCTCTTTCGCGGTGCGATACTTGGTCTCATGTGGTTGGAACACCTATCCGTCAAGATCGCCGTCTATTTTTACTGCGACGGTCTGAACCTGTTCCCGCCAGCCGTGACCCACACGTTAGTCGGATGAACCCTGATTGGTCTGCAAAGGGAAAGCGATGGAGGATGTGTAACGGCGCAAAATCTGCCGAGCCATTTAACTGCCTATGCAAATACGGGAATTGAGACGCCAACCATGAAGAAGTCGATACCGTCGGCAAAAAGCAAGGCAGTAGCGACACTGGAAACGATCCATGCAGCGCTTGCTTTGTTTCAGGCAGGCAAGTTGATGGAAGCCGAAGTCATTTGCCAACAGATTCTGATAGGAGCCCCCAATCATTTTGATGCCCTGCATTTGCTTGGTGTGCTGAAAAGTCTGGCAAAGGACTATGAGTCTTCGCTTTCCTTGCTTGATCAAGCCGCAGCGCTGAAACCCGACAATCAGGAAGTTCAAAAGAATCGTCGCATTTCTGTTAGTCAGTACCAAGCGGTACGAATAGGCGAAGCAATTGCGCTACATCAACAAGGACGTTTCGCTGAAGCAGAGCCAATTTATTTGGCTGTGCTAGAACTTGACACAGAACAGGTTGATGCCTTGCAGTTGATTGGGGCATTGGAAGCTCAGCGCAAGAACCACCAAAGCGCCATTGATTATTTAGACCGTGCATTGACGATCAAGCCCGACTATGCCGAGGCATACAACAACCGCGGTACTGCCCTGCAGGAATTGAAGCGTTTGGAGGAGGCCTTGGCGAGTTACGATCAGGCCCTGCGGATCAAGCCCGACTATGCCGAGGCATACAGCAACCGCGGCAATGCCCTGAGAGAGCTGAAGCGCTTGGAAGAGTCCTTGGCAAGTCACGATCAGGCCCTGCGGATCAAGCCCGACTATGCCGAGGCATACAGCAACCGCGGCAATGCCCTGCAGGAATTGAAGCGCTTGGACGAGGCCTTGGCGAATTACGATCAGGCCCTGCGGATCAAGCCCAACTATGCCGAGGCATACAGCAACCGCGGCAATGCCCTGCGGGAATTGAAGCGCTTGGACGAGGCCTTGGCGAGTTACGATCAGGCCCTGCGGATCAAGCCCAACTATGCCGAGGCACACTGGAATGAAAGCCTTTGTCGTCTGCTCAAGGGGGAATTTGAGGCGGGATGGCAGAAGTATGAATGGCGCTGGCTCCGTAGAGATCGTACGGAACTTCCTCGAAGTTACCCACAACCGTTGTGGCTTGGCAAGGAAGATCTCGCTGGCAAGACTGTCCTGCTCTATGGTGAGCAGGGCTTTGGGGACACCCTGCAATTCAGTCGCTATGTTCGGCATGTGGCCGCACTCGGTGCCGAAATCGTGCTGGAAGTTCCTGGCGCTCTCCTGCCTTTGTTTTCTGAATTGGAAGGCAAGCCGACGCTGGTGACCAAAAGAAGTTCGCTGCCGGCATTTGATTTCCATTGTCCGTTGATGAGCCTGCCACTTGCGTTCAAGACCGGCCTTGCCGACATCGATGGCGCGCCCCATTTACGAGTGCCTGAGGACCGGTTAACCGCATGGAAGACCCGCATTTCTGCTGCAGGTACGCCCCGGGTGGGACTCGTCTGGAGCGGAAGTGCCGTCCATAAAAACGATAGCAATCGATCAATTTCGTTGGGTGAATTCAAACATCTGCTCGTCAATGGCCCTGCGTTTTTTTGCTTGCAGAAAGAGATCCGCGAAAGTGACCAGATCGCCCTGAAGTCACTCCCAATGGTGCGAACGTTCGCATCTGATCTGACCGACTTTGCCGACACGGCGGCCTTGGTCTCTCTCATGGATGTCGTGATCACGGTGGACACTAGCGTCGCGCACCTGGCGGGGGCGCTTGGGAAGAAGGTATGGATTTTGTTACCTTATGTACCTGATTGGCGATGGCTGCTGGATCGATCCGATTCACCGTGGTACGACTCGGCGACCCTGTTCAGGCAACCCAAGATCGGTGATTGGGCAAGCGTGATCGACACCGTGAGGCAACGCCTACAGGACAGAGCTATTTAAAGTTAGCCGCCTCTGAGGACAACGGCACTTTTTACGACAGCAGATACGAGCATCTGCGAGCCAATGATTGGAAACACTCCTGCTGGGTGTTGGTTGTCGATCCAAGAAGCGGATGCATACTGGCAGCAGCAATTCACTATCTATGAGATGGGCGCTACGCTGGAAGATGTGGCCGGTACCATCCGCGCCCACCCGACGCTGGGAGAGGCCGTGCAAGAGTCGCCGCCGCGGGGGCTGGGGCACACGCTGCATATTTAGGTGCCACAGATGGACTCGGCGACCGTGGTCCAGTTGCTGCACCAAAGCTGGCTGCCCAAGGCACCGAGACGGCTGAAGTGCGAATTCGCCTTGTTGTAGAAACCTCATTCAGCGACTGTTCCCTGGTTCTTTGCATCGATCCGACCTTTGTCTTCGTTGCTGTTCCCCGACGTCCATGCGGCGCTGCTTGTGTGCGGTAGTTAACGGACGAGAGCCATCTTTCTCTCTATCGTGCCCTGAAGGCGAAAATTTGATTTCGCCGAGGCTCACGGCCAAGGAAGCAAAGATGAAACGCAATCTGTACTATTTTCAGCCTCATATGTGGTTCGTGTCCTTGTTGCTGGTACTCACGGCGATGTTCACCACACAGGCAATGGCCGCTCCAACAGCCAGCTTTTCCGCAGTCGCCAGCGGACCGACCAGTAACCTGACTCTGACCGGCAATATCAAAGTAGCCGACGCCGACCTAGGCAAAAACGGGAACTACTATCTCGGGGTCAATTTCCAGCAGATGTGGTTCTTCAATGATGGCGCCCATTGGGTGCCGTATCTGTCCGGGGCAGTGCCAGTTTACGCAAATGCGGCACTGGTAGACCGCAGTATTGAGGTGGTGCGCAATCTGGACGTGACCAGCTTGATCGGCGCCGACATCTATGTTGCCTATGGCTTGAATGACACCGACATGGCAGCCAATAACAAGTACGCCAAGGTCTACACAATCATCGCAAACACGACGCCAACGGTTAGCACAACCACCATCCACAATGGCGGCGTTGACATCTCCACCAACGCAACAGTGGGCGCCACCTTTAGTGAGCCGATGGACTCCGCCACTATCACCAGCGCGACCATCACCCTGATGCAGGGATCAACACCAGTGCCGGGGACCGTGGGGTATTCTGGCAACAGCGTGGTTTTTAACCCAAGCAACCCACTCGCCAACAACACCCGCTACACCGCCACGATCAAGGGCGGGAGCAACGGCGCCAAAAGCGTGGTTGGCATGACTATGGCCAATGACTTCAGCTGGAGTTGGACCACCGCCGCCACTGTGATACCCCCCGTGATGGGGCCAGCCCCCGTACTGCTGGGAACGGCTGGCAATTTTCTGATCCTGGCCAAGACCGGCATCTCCAGCGTGCCGGCTTCCATATTGACGGGCGACATTGGCGTCAGTCCTGCCGCTGCGAGTTTTGTCACCGGCTTCTCGCTGACGGCTGACTCCACCAATGTATTTTCCACCTCGACCCAGGTGGTAGGTGGTGGCAAGGTCTATGCCGCCAATATGGCAGGTCCAACGCCAAGCAACCTGACGACGGCGATCCTGGATATGCAGACGGCCTACACCGATGCCGCTGGTCGGCCTACGCCCGACTTTTTGAACCTCAACAGCGGCAACATCGGGGGCTTGACCCTGGTCCCCGCTCTGTACAAATTTGGAAGCGCAGTCACCATACCGTCTGATGTGGTCCTCTCGGGTGGCGCCAATGATGTGTGGATCTTCCAGATGACGGGCGATTTGATCATGGGCAATGGCAAACGCATGACCTTGAGCGGTGGTGCACAGGCCAAAAACATCTTCTGGCAAGTGGCTGGCCAGGTGACGATTGGTACCACGGCGCATTTTGAAGGAAACATCCTGTCGCAGACCGGAATCACGCTGCAGACCGGTGCGAGCATGACGGGCCGGGCTCTGGCGCAGACCTTGGTCGCGTTGGATAGCGCCACGATGACCAAGCCGGCGCCGTGACGTTCCGAAATCAGGAGTGTTCGAAAGGGAAGCCAGGCAAGGGTAGCGTGGGGGCCTGACGCACCCGGAGGGGTGAGCGGGACTGTTCGGCGCGCAAAATTCAGAATATGCTTCGCAAGCCAACGTCAGGCGAACCGGAGTTACAGCATGATTCGAATCGAGGGCAAACAGTCTTTAGCGGCGTGCGCGCTGGTCGGTTTTTCGTTTCTGGCACCTGCGGCGGTTACCGCCGCCGATGTGAGTTACGTCTTTTCCACGTTGGCGGGTGTAGCTGGCACACTTGTCAGCAGCGCTGATGGCACTGGCAGTGCCGCGCAGTTCAGCGCCCCGCGGGGCGTGGCCGTGGACACTAGTGGCAATGTCTACGTGGCCGACAGTACCAACCACAGCATTCGCAAGATTACCGCAGCAGGTGTTGTCACCACACTGGCGGGTACGGCAGGCAGTAGTGGCAATACGAACGGCACCGGCACGGCGGCCAAATTCAACGAACCTTTCGCGGTCGCCGTAGACAGTGTGGGCAACGTCTTTGTGGCCGACACCAACAACAATGCGATCCGCAAGATCACGCCCGCCGGCGTTGTTACCACGCTGGCCGGTGGCAGCGGCAGTGGCACCACGGATGGCACGGGCACGGCGGCCAA
>ERZ724527.1763-NODE-1763-length-10109-cov-8.289934_pt1 | contig 10109 bp, 6 predicted proteins | sample MGYA00376060_ERZ724527 | MGnify/ENA primary metagenome ERZ724527 (study PRJEB28724, sample SAMN07190886) | activated sludge metagenome | isolation source: activated sludge of sewage treatment plant in Hong Hong | place: USA: Christiansburg, Virginia | collected...
GAATGGAAGGGCGTAACACGCATTTGCGCCACGCACCGGCTGGCGCATCTGGATAAATTCGATCACATCTTGTTCATTGACTCCGAAGGACGCGGTGAGTTCGGCAAACTGGACCAACTACGGACCGCGAACCCACAGTTTTCCAACTTTCTGCGCATTGAGATGGATGGTCACTCGGACCAGACCGCTGTCATGGAACATCTGGAAAGCCCGGGCCACTCGCTCTCAAGCAAAGAAGAATTGCTCACGGATAAAGAAAGCCAGGCGGTGGGTAGTGTGCGCGCTTCCGTATGGAAGGACGTTTTGCTGACGCTGGGCGACAGCAGTTGGGAGAGCCGCGCGGTAGCGGGTGCCTTGTTAACGTTTGGTTTGATGCTGTTGGCGAGTGCCCTGCCCTTGTCGCAGCAAGTGCTTATTTCCCGAATGGGGGGTGACGCGTCGTTGAAACCAACGCATTTTTTTCTGACCTTCGCCGTGCTCACGGTGCTTATATTGGCGATAGGTTACATCGCCCAGGCCACCTTTCGCCGCGCCTGTGCCCACACTGCACAAAAGGCACACGACAAGATGCTGACCGGGGTCATGCATTCGCCCCTGCGTTTTTTTGAAACCACACCGTCAGGGCGAATGATGAATCGCTTTTCTGCGGACATCCAACAACTGGATGTGGAACTGGCAAGCCGTGGCTTTCGCTTCACCCAGGGCGCGACTGCTGCGGTGGCCAGTTCCATTGGAATCCTCAGTGTGGCGGTATCGGCCGCGCTGCCTTTTCTCGCAACCATCTACTTGTCCATCAAAGTATCCCGTTTGTATGGCGTTGCGGTGCGGGAAACTTCGCGTCTTTCGTCGGTGGTGCGCTCGCCTGTGTTCTCCTTGTTCAACGATGGCCTGCGCGGCCACTCAACCTTGCGCGCCTTTGGACGCGAAGCGCACATCGTCGCGCAATTCGACCGCGCCAACCGACGCAACCTGAATACCGAGATACGCCGCTGGGATCTGGTTTTTTGGTTGTCCATGCGCCTGACGGTGGTCTCTTGCGGCCTGATCGCTTGCCTGTTGGTACCCCTGGTGTTGGCAGGCCAGCACGCCTTGCTGCCGACAATGAGCGTCGGCACAGTGGGCCTGTTGCTGGCACTGACCTTCGGATTGCTGGCGCGGGTCGAGCGGCTGTGCCGGGACTTCTTTGCGCTGGCGACGATTCTGGTTCCCTGGGAGCGTTGCCAGCAATGGGCCGAGCTACCACCGGAGGAGCAGACCCGGGCCACAGAAACAATAGCGCCGGATTGGCCCAGCGAAGGCAGGATTGAGTTTCGCCACGTCTGCCTGCGTTATGCACCCGCGCTGCCGGTCATTGTGGAGGACGCGACATTCACGGTTCCTGCCCATGCGCATGTGGCCTTGCTGGGTCGAACCGGTGCGGGCAAATCGACCGTATTGTTATCCCTGTTGCGCACGCTCAGTGTGGAGCGCGGTGACATACTGATTGATGGAATCAACATCCAAAACGTGCCCCATGCACGGCTACGCCAATCCATTGCCTATGTGCCGCAAGACCCCGTACTCTTTCTGGGTCCTTTGCGTGAATCCATCGACGTGACCGGATCCTATAGCGACCAGGATATTGAGGCTGCGTTGACGCAGATCGGGCTGGGAAATTTTGTTGCCAACTTGCCATTGGGGCTGGCAACACCGCTTGAGGAAGGTGGCCGCAATATCAGCGCCGGGCAACGCCAGCTGATTTGCCTTGCGCGCGCCTTGCTGTCGAAGGCTTCGATTATTCTGATGGATGAAGCCACAGCCAGTGTTGACGTGGAAACCGACGAGTTGATTCGTGCGGCTATACAAAAACATTTGCGCAACACCACCATCCTGTTGATCGCGCACCGACCGAGTTCGCTGGCCTTGTGTGACCAGTGGATCCGTGTTGAACAGGGACGCACAGTGAGCGTGAACCGCATTGGCGAAGTCCCCAGCTTGAGTGCTTGAGTGCCCAGTCCGCGATTTGGTTGTCGTCTGTTGCCGTAACAACCCTGAGCGGTTCAAGCCGCGAGTCGATTAGTGCCCTTGTTGTCGCAGTTGTTGGCGCAATTGGGCGCGCTCCATTGGGCTCAACTCGGGCGACTTTCGGGGTACGTTTTCCGATGCCCGAGATTTGTCCTGTTGTGCCAGCAGTGCGGCGCGCAAGGCAGCGCGCCGCTTGTTCGAGTCCGCGTCGTTAGCTGATGGGCGCGGCTCCACCGACACATCTTGAGTAGACATTTTTTCCGGGTGCGCGAAGGCCTCGGTGCCCCAGAAACTCAAACAACAACAAATGATGACGGACTTGAACATCAGACTTTTTGGAAGTGCAGTCAACGGTATGCCATTGTTGGGCTGGCAGATAGTCTCGTTTCACGGTATTTGTAACATTGTGTCAAAGTTTGTCGTTTCGAACGCCTGTGGCCTGGCGGGACGCGCAAAATGAGCCTTGTTACAAATTACTCACCAGCCCATGCAGACTCCGCCTTCTCGCCCCAACAAGATCCTGGTGGTTGACGATGACACCCGCATCCGTGACCTGCTAAGACGTTATCTGACGCAGGAGGGTTTTGACGTTCTAATGGCAGAAGATTCCAAGTCACTGGCGCGGATCATGCTGCGGGAAACGGCAGACCTGATCGTGTTAGACCTCATGATGCCAGGCGAAGATGGCTTGTCCATCTGCCGGCGGCTGCGGGCTGCGGGTGATGTCACCCCCATCATCATGCTCACCGCCAAGGGAGAGGACATCGACCGCATTGTGGGACTCGAAGTTGGCGCGGACGACTATCTCGGCAAGCCCTTTAACCCACGTGAATTGCTGGCGCGTATCCACGCGGTGCTGCGCCGCCGCCCGACACCGGAGGTCCCTGGGGCTCCCTCTACCGAAAACGAGATGGCGCGTTTTGGCGCGTTCACCTTTGACCTGGGCGCCCGCACTTTGCACAAAGATGACCACGAGTTAACCCTGACTACTGGGGAATTCGCCATGCTCAAAGCCCTGGTTCGACACCCTCGGGTGCCGCTGTCGCGCGAGAAGCTGGCGCAGTTGTCACGTGGTCGGGAGTTCGAACCCTTTGACCGTAGCCTCGACGTTCAGGTTTCGCGACTGCGCAAAATGATAGAAACCGACCCGGCTGCACCACGTTTCATTCAAACGGTGTGGGGTGTGGGTTATGTTTTTGTACCGGACGAGGCAGCCTGAATCGCTTGCGGGCCCAATTGAGCGCAAACCAGACCTCCACCCAATTCCAGGATAACCAAGACAGTGCCCCGGCGGCACTGGCGGACCCCGTTGTCGACGCAGCTTCACCCACACGCCGCGGTCTCAGCCTATTTTGGCGTACCTTTTTTTTGTTGGCCTTGTTGTTGTTGGGCAGCATTGTGGCTTGGCTGCAAACCCTGCGTTCGCTGGAGTTTGAACCCCGGGCCATTCAAACCGCGCAGCAATTGGCCTCACAAGTCAACCTGAGCCGCGCCGCCCTGATCCACGCTGACGCGATTGCCAGGACGTCTCTGCTTAAAACCATGAGTGACCAGGAGGGTGTTCACATCGTTCCGCGCGAACCAGGTGACCAGTTTGTGCCTTTTGGTGCCGATGCTATTGACCGTCAGGTAACCCGGGAACTCACAAACCGGCTGGGGAAGCGAACGGTTGTCGCCAGCAGTGTCAATAGCAAACCCGGTTTGTGGATCGGTTTTGACATCAGCGGAGATGACTATTGGCTGTTAACCGACCCGCAACGGTTCAATCCGGGCGGCGGCAAGACGTGGGTGATCTGGCTGGTAGTGGCCGCCGCACTGTCACTAGCTGGTGCAGCGCTGATTGCCAGATTGATAAACCGGCCGCTCAAGGAATTGTCGTTCGCCGCAAGTCGGGTAAAGGAGGGCGATTTTGACGCCAGCCGACTCGACGAAAACGTACAAACCGGTGAAATTCGGGAGGTCAACATCGGCTTTAACCGCATGGCCCAGCGTTTGGCCAAGGTTGAACAGGATCGCGCCGTGATGCTGGCCGGCATTTCACACGACTTGCGCACTCCGTTGGCACGCTTGCGACTGGAAACCGAGATGAGTGTCAGCGACCTGGACGCCCGAGCGCACATGGCAGCAGATATCGCCCAGTTGGACGCCATCATTGGCAAGTTTTTGGACTATGCCCGTCCCGAGAAAGAGAAACTCACGCCTGTGGTGCTGTCCGATGTGGTGGAGGCCTGTACGTATTCGTACCAGAACCAACCCGATGTACAAATCAAGATCCAACTGGAGGACAACCTGCTAGTTCTGGCTGATGAAGTGGAGTTGGGTCGCATCGTATCGAACCTGCTCGAAAACGCGCGGCGGTACGGCAAATCCGCCGACTCAGGCATCGCCAGCATCCAGATTGCGGCAATTGCGCGGGACAAATGGGTACTGATGAAAATACGGGACCATGGCATTGGCGTAGCTGCAGAACAACTGTCCAACCTGACGCAGCCTTTCTACCGGGGGGAAGCGGCGCGCACCGCGGCCAACGGAGCGGGGCTGGGCCTGGCAATTGTCGAAAAAACAGTCCAGCGCATGGGTGGCGCGTTTTCGCTCACCAACGCCACATCGGGCGGCCTTTCGGCCAACATCCGCTTACCTCGTGTCACCAGCGACTGATCAAAGGCTGGCGGCCAAGACCGCGCCTTCGCGAATGGCGCGCTTGGCATCCAACTCGCTCGCCAGAGCGGCACCTCCGATTTTGTGGAAGCGTGGTGCTCCGGCTATGGATGGCGCGTCGGCAGGCGGCATCAGCTCGGTCAGCGGCTCCTGGCCCGCGCATAACACGACATGGTCAACTTCCAACACCCGTGGTTCACCGTTGACAGTAATGTGCAGACCTGTGTTGTCGATGCTTTGGTACTCCACGCCGCCCAGCATCGTGACGCCATTGCGCTGCAGCACGGCACGGTGCACCCAACCCGAAGTCTTGCCCAAACCCGCCCCGAGGCGGGTGGTCTTGCGTTGCAGCAGGTAGACCTCCCGATACGGCTTTGCAGCCGCAGGCTCCACCAGTCCACCGTGGGACTGCGCCCGCAGGTCAACGCCCCAATCCCGGCACCAGTGTTCAATCGACAAGGGCAATGGCACCGAAGGATCGTGCAACAAGAATTCGCCCACATCGAAGCCAATGCCCCCGGCCCCAATGATGGCGACCCGCTTGCCCACCGTGACTTTGCGTTGCAAGACGTCGATGTAGGACACCACATTGGTGCGCTCCACGCCAGTAATGCGGGGGGTGCGCGGAACAATGCCCGTGGCCACGACCACCTCGTCAAAACCTTGGCGCAATAGATACTCGCGCGTGACCCGCGTCTGCAATTGGAGCTTGACACCGGTGATGGCGAGTTGGCGCGAAAAATACCTTAGGGTCTGGGCAAACTCTTCCTTGCCAGGCACTTGCATGGCCAAATTAAATTGGCCGCCAATACGGTCGCTGCTGTCGAACAGCGTCACGTCGTGGCCACACTCGGCCGCCACAGTTGCAGCGGACAGGCCCGCCGGTCCGGCACCCACCACGGCCACTTTCTTTGGTTGTTGTGCCCTGCGGTAAACCAGCTCGGTCTCGTAGCCCGCGCGAGGGTTGACCAGGCAACTGGCCCGCTTGTTGGCAAAGGTGTGGTCCAGGCAGGCCTGGTTGCAGGCAATGCAGGTATTGATTTCGTCGACCCGGCCCGCCGCAACCTTGTTGACCCATTCTGGGTCGGCTAGAAAGGGGCGCGCCATGGACACCATGTCCACACTGCCGCTGGCAATCAATGCTTCGGCATCGTCCGGCATGTTGATGCGGTTGCTGGCGATCACCGGTACCTTGACCGCCTTCTTCAAGCGTGCTGCCACGCTGGCAAAGGCAGCCCTGGGCACGGAGGTGACGATCGTGGGAGTCCGCGCCTCGTGCCAGCCAATGCCGGTATTGAACAAGGTCACTCCAGCGGCTTCGAGAGCTCGGGCAACGTGTACCACTTCTGCCCAAGTATTGCCGCCCTCCACCAGGTCCAGCACCGAATGCCGGTACATCAAGATGAAGTTCGGCCCCACAGCCTCACGCACCTGGCGCACGATCTCCACTGGCAGGCGCATACGGTTGTCAATCGAGCCACCCCAGTCATCCGTGCGTTGATTGGTTCGCACACACAAGAACTGGTTCAGCAAGTAGCCTTCGCTGCCCATAATTTCCACCCCGTCATACCCCGCTTTTTGTGCCAATCGGGCGCAGCGCACATAGGCCTTGATGGTGGCGGCGATGCCGTCTTCCGTCAGCGCCTTGGGTTTGAACATGGAAATCGGGGATTTCACTGCGGACGCCGACACCACGAAAGGCTGGTAACCGTACCGACCTGCATGCAATATCTGCATCAGTATCTTGCCTCCCTCGTCGTGTACCGCCTGTGTCACGGTGCGGTGGTTGGGCACATCCAGAATCGAACTCAAGGTGCCGCCAAACGGTAACAACCAGCCCTGGCGGTTGGGCGAAATGCCCCCCGTCACGATCAAGCCCACCCCGCCCTTGGCGCGTTCACGGAAATAAGCCGCCAGCTTGGGGTAGTTGTAAAACCGATCCTCCAGCCCCGTGTGCATCGAGCCCATCATGATGCGGTTGCGCAAACTTGTGAAACCGAGGTCCAGTGGTTGCATCAAATGGGGGTGGGCGTTGGCGGACTTGGTCATGGATTGGCTACAAAAGAACGGATGAAGTCAATGAAAAGAGCTGTTGGAAAGCCCAAACGTCAGGTCAGCAAGATGACTGCACGCGCCTCGATGGCCTGACCTTCACCAACCGGGCCCATCTTCTCGGCGGTCTTGGCCTTGACGTTAACCTGGCTCAGGTCAACACCCAGGACCTGGGCAATGCGCCTGCGCATGGCCGGTATGTGCGGAGCCAGCCTGGGCGCTTGGGCAACCACCGTACTATCGACATTGCCAATTTCGAAACCCAGCTCACGTACACGGCGAGTCGCCTCGGCCAGCAACAGGGCTGAGTCTGCGCCTTTGAAGTACGCGTCGGTATCCGGGAAATGCGTGCCAATGTCACCCAGAGCAGCGGCACCCAGCACGGCATCGGTGATGGCGTGTAACAGGGCGTCAGCGTCGGAATGGCCCAGCAACCCTTTGCTGTACGGAATTTCCACGCCACCCAGAATCAGTTTGCGGCCGTCTACCAGCGCATGGATGTCCCAGCCTTCTCCTATTCGCAGCTTCATGGTGAGGGGTGTCCGTGTAATTTTCTAACTTGGCTAAGGCCTGCATGGTAGGCGCATTCGATGAAGAAAGTCCGGGTGGCGCTAGAGACTTGACTCCATTTGGGGCGCCCCAACCTGACCCGCTTGATCTATAACAACTTCTGCCGACTCAGGTAGTTGCAGAGGGGTCAGTGGCCCCCTAAAACCAAGGGTTCACCCTAGAATGGTTTTAATGAAACCCTTGGAGGTGAGATGCAACAGCCAGAACCAGAATCCATCGTGAGCCCGCGTAGTCGGCGTGACCCGCGCTTCGTAAGCCAACTCACACGCAACACGTTTGCCATCGTACTCGCTGGCGGACGCGGATCCCGCTTGCATGAACTGACTGACTGGCGCAGCAAGCCTGCAGTTCCGTTTGGTGGAAAATTTCGGATCATCGATTTCACCCTGTCAAATTGCGTGAATTCCGGGGTGCGAAGGGTAGGAGTTGCCACACAATACAAGTCGCAAAGTCTGATTCGGCACCTGCAGCTAGGTTGGAGCTTTCTTGACGGGCGGCTGGGTGAGTTCATTGAAATCATGCCTGCGCAACAACAGGTAAATGACTCTCATTGGTACCGCGGTACCGCCGATGCCGTATATCAAAATCTGCGGGAAATTCGTCACGCCCGTCCAGAGTACGTATTGGTCTTGTCGGGCGATCACGTTTACCGCATGGACTACGGCCGCATTCTGGCGGCACACGTCGAGCGACAGGCTGACATGACGGTGGCGTGTATCGAGGTTCCGTTGAACGAAGCCCAGGGCTTTGGCGTCATGTCCGTTGACGAAGGCATGCGGGTCACCGCCTTTGACGAAAAACCCGCATCTCCAAAAAATCTCCCGGGTCGCCCGGATTTGGCCCTGGCTAGCATGGGCATTTATGTGTTCAATGCGCGCTTCCTGTTTGAGCAACTGCAGCGCGACGCAGACGACCCAAAATCCAGCCACGACTTCGGCAAGGACGTTATTCCGCATTGCGTCAAGCGTTACCGAACCTTCGCACAGAGTTTTACCGATAGCCATGTGGGTGATCCCGACAAACCACCGTATTGGCGCGACGTCGGAACACTTGATGCCTACTGGGAAGCCAATATGGATCTGGTTCAGGTCAACCCCCAACTGAATTTGTACGATGAAAACTGGCCCTTGTGGACATGGCAACCGCAAAGCCCACCCGCAAAATTTGTCTTTGACGACGACACGCGCCGTGGAATTGCGGTGAACTCCCTCGCGTCGGGTGGCTGCATCATCAGTGGCGCCACAGTGCGCCGCAGCATGTTGTTCTCGGGGGTCTTCGTCGACAGCTACACAGTGGTTGAAGACTCCATCGTGCTGCCCAGTGTGCATATCGGCCAGAATTGCCTCCTCAAGAAGTGCATCATCGACAGGAACTGCAGAATTCCAGATGGAACCCAAATTGGAGTGGACCCGGAAAAAGACCGCTTGCGTTTTCGCGTCACGGCCTCGGGGATTGTGCTGGTTTCGCGTGCCATGCTGGACCAGGACTTCAGCGCCATGCGCACGTATGAAACATCTTGAAACCCAACGGCGAGACATCAATATTCTCTTGTCGGGCCGAGCCCGCCCTGCGGACGCGACGCAAACAAATCGTCAATTCAGCAAGCCGTTTGCTGTCGTTGGCTCTTGGCCTTTGTGCACCAATGCTGTGCTACAGGGCCCGTGACCGCAGAACGGCTTGCGCCAATGCGAAGTCCTGCGGGTAGGTGACCTTGAAATTTTGCGCGCTGCCTTCCACTAGCAGCGGGGCCTTGCCAACAAACTCCAAAGCGCTCGCCTCGTCGGTGACGGCATCGCCCGCCTCCAGCAGAGCCTGTTGCAGCTCGGCGATACGAAACATCTGCGGCGTTTGGGCCAACCACTTGTCAGCGCGCTCCACGGTCTGGGCAACCCGCCCATCGACCTCACGCTTAAGCGTATCCGGCAGCTTCAGCGCCAGCAGGCCGCCGACCACATCCAACTGGCAGGCATCAATCAGCGTATTGATCTGGTCAGCGGTGATCAGGCAGCGGGCTGCGTCGTGGACCAGCACCCAGTCCCCCGGCGCCGCACCACGCTCCAGCAAGGCAGACAATCCGTTAAAAACGCTTGCAGCCCTCGTGGATCCTCCACAGTTAGCTATCAAAATAGCAGTAACCAGATTATCAAAGAAGGTATCACCCTGCGACACCACCACCAGTACCCCACTCAAACGTGATACCCCTGCAAAGGCGGCTAGTGTATGGAACACCATGGGCTTGCCGGCCACCGGCTGGTATTGCTTGGGGCCATCCGAACCCGCACGGGAGCCGGTGCCAGCACAGGGGATCAATGCCCACAAGCGGGCGGGCGACGAAGTACCTGGGGCGGTGACCGGAGCTGTCATGGAATAGAGTTTTGGTGTGTCGGTGGTCATAAGGAATGCAGAAAATGCCAGCATCCCCAGCCCATAGCGGATCACCATTCTAAAATCGACTGATCCGGTTCAAAGTTTTCTTCCTTTTCTCTACGGCGACGGTCCCCTCAACCGCCCGCCTCGCAACCAACACTCCATGGATTTACCCAAACTAACGGTCGGCAAACGCTTCACCCTGCCCCGCCCCGCAGGCTCTGCCGACGCGATGCTGCTGGCCCGCTTGGGCGAGCGCGAAAAGGCAGCAGGCAAGCCCATGACCGTGGTCACGGCCGACGCCAATGACGCGCAGCGCCTGATGGACGAGATTGCGTTTTTTGCCCCCACGCTGCGTTGCGCCCTTTTTCCCGACTGGGAAACCCTGCCCTACGACACGTTTTCGCCGCACCAGGACCTGATCAGCGAGCGGCTGGCGACCCTGTGGCGCATCAGCC
>ERZ724527.1766-NODE-1766-length-10093-cov-3.597231_pt1 | contig 10093 bp, 6 predicted proteins | sample MGYA00376060_ERZ724527 | MGnify/ENA primary metagenome ERZ724527 (study PRJEB28724, sample SAMN07190886) | activated sludge metagenome | isolation source: activated sludge of sewage treatment plant in Hong Hong | place: USA: Christiansburg, Virginia | collected...
ATAACTGGCAACAGGTTCGTAAATGGGCATTCCTGTAAGTACGATGAACTCACTGTCGTGCATAGCCGAAATCTCAATGCTGTTGCCTGCTTCTTTGTACCAGATGAGATGTCTGTCAGGAACCTGGTATTCATCGGTGGTAATCGTTCCTTTCAATGTATATACGCTAGTGCTGTAGCCGGCCGGAATTTCGATCGTGCTTTTTCCTCCGGCATCAATGCGTCCGTGCAGAATCATTACAGGCGTGAGCAGTTCTACCGGTGATGTATGTCCGTTATAACTTCCTCCCAGTACTTTGAAACTTCCGTCACCGATTTTTACTATGGGAAACTGATCGGATCGTATATCCTGATAGCGTGGTGCATGTTGTTTTTTATCGCGCGGCAGGTTCAGCCAAAGTTGTATGAGTTCCATCTCTCCGCCTTTTTCGAGAAACGACTCAGGTACTCCTTCTGAATGAACAATACCGCTGCCGGCTGTCATCCATTGTACATCGCCTGCACTGAGGTGGCCGGTGTTGCCTAAACTGTCTTTGTGTAATACCTCACCTTTGAATAATAGGGTGATCGGCTCGAATCCTTTGTGTGGATGTGGAGGTACATAGAAAGGCTTGTTTTTATTGATCAGGGCCGGACCAAAATGATCCAGCATCAGGAACGGACTAATCTGTTCCATCCATTCATTGGGTAGTGGACTCAATACATAGTTCCCGTTTCCGATATGCTTTTCGGTGGCGGCTAAAATTTTCTGTACCTTTTTCATTACGTGTATGTGTTTACAACAATTGTAGGTACAAAGATACATATACAATTGTTGTTTATACAAGTGTTTTATTGGAGATTCCATTAAAGTTATTGATAATCAGATAGTAAAGTTTATTTATAAAAGATGGTTTTACATTATTCGTTCTGGTTTAGGTGGATTGGTAATCCAGGCTTCTCTGGCCGGTCATAGGACCAAACACGTTTCATTATCTTTATCCCCTGTGAAAAATTACTTTCGATTATTGCGATATATCCGTCCGTATAAAGGACGTGCCATCACCAGTATTGTCTTTAATATTCTGACGGTATTTTTCTCTCTTTTTTCCCTGACGATGATTGTGCCTTTTCTGAATGTACTGTTCAGTCAGGATCGCAACTATAAGCTGCAGGAGTGGTCGGTTTCGGTGAAAGTGTTGTTGAATAACCTGAATTATTATCTGGGAGATTTCGTGGTGCAGCATGGTCAGCTGGAGGCCTTGTCGTTTATTAGTCTGCTGGTGGTGATTATGTTTTTACTGAAGAACTTTACGCGTTACATGGCGATGTATTATCTGGTGCCGATCCGCAATGGTGTGGTGCGTGATATTCGTCGCGATGTATATGGAAAGATTCTTTCGCTACCACTTGGCTATTTCACCGATGAGCGAAAGGGAGATATCATGGCGCGGGTGACGAACGATGTGCAGGAGGTGGAGTGGGGAATTATGAATTCGCTGGAGGCTGCTTTCAGAGAGCCGTTGAATATTATCATCTTCCTGGTGACGATGTTTACGATGAGTCCGGAGTTGACAACGTTTGTATTGGTGTTGCTCCCGATTGCGGGTCTGGCGATTGGTCGTGTAGGAAAGAGTCTGAAGAAAAACTCATCACTTGCGCAAGGTAAGATGGGTCAGCTCCTGAGTAATCTGGAGGAGTCGCTAGGTGGCTTGCGGATAATTCATGCGTTTACTGCAGAAGAAAAATCAGTGAAGCGTTTTGGGGAGATCAATCAGCAGTTGTTCCGCATGAATAATAAAATCGGTCGTCGCAGAGATCTGGCTTCTCCGCTGAGTGAGTTCCTGGGGGCAGTAGTGCTGACGATTGTGATGTATTTCGGTGGTCGTCTGGTGCTGGGTCCGGATAGTAGTCTGGAACCTTCAGAGTTCATTGCGTTTATCGCGATTTTTTCACAGCTGATTCCCCCTGCAAAAGCAATGACAACGGCCTGGTATAATATTCAGAAAGGTCTGGCTTCTTCAGAGCGTATCTATCATATTCTGGATGCTCCGGTGGCGGTGAAGGATCCGGAAAATCCAAAGGCGTTGTCGTCGTTTCAGTCGAAGGTGCATTTTGATCATCTTTCTTTTGCTTACCGGAAAGGAGATGAAGGGTATGTGTTGAAGGATATTGATCTGGTGTTGCCGTACGGGAAAACTATTGCTTTAGTTGGACAATCAGGTTCCGGTAAAACTACATTGGCGGATATGCTTCCCCGTTATTATGATCCCGATAAAGGTGCAGTACGTATTGATGGAATTGATCTGCGGGAATTACGTATCAACGATGTCCGTAAGCTGATTGGTGTGGTGACGCAGGAATCTATTTTGTTCAACGATACAGTGTTTAACAATATCGCTTTCGGAGTGGATCATGCCACAGAGGAACAAGTGATCGAGGCGGCGAAGATTGCGAATGCGCATGATTTTATTTCTGCGATGCCGGAAGGTTATCATACCAATATCGGCGATCGTGGTGGTAAATTGAGTGGTGGTCAGCGGCAGCGTTTGAGTATTGCCCGTGCAGTGCTGAAGAACCCTCCGATCCTGATTCTGGATGAAGCAACCTCTGCGCTGGATACAGAGTCGGAACGCCTGGTGCAGGATGCGCTGACTCATCTGATGCGTAACCGGACTACACTTGTAATCGCTCACCGTTTGTCGACTATTGTACATGCGGATGAGATCATTGTGATGCACAAGGGAGAGATTATCGAGCGGGGAACACATCAGGAGTTGCTGGAGAAAGGTGGGTACTATAAACGCCTTTCTGATATCCAGACTTTCCAGTAATGCCGGTATATCGTGATGAAAATTTACACATTATATGTACTTTCGTAGCCAAACCGTATAGCCATGATTCAAAACATACGTTTTACACCGATTGATGCTGTTGCGACAGAGGAGAAAATTGCTCGTCTGACCAAACGTTCAATTAAGAATGACTCGAAAATGTTCGCGCTGAAGCTGGCCATTAGTATGATGGATCTTACCACGCTGGAGGCAAAAGATACTCCCGGTAAGGTGCGTCAGCTTTGTGCAAAGGCTATTCGTCCTTACGAGGCGATGCCTGATTTACCATCTGCAGCTGCGGTTTGTGTGTACCCGAATATGGTGCGTGTGGCGAAGGAGGCTTTGGGAAATAGCGGAGTGAAAGTGGCAGCGGTAGCGACGGCTTTCCCGAGTGGTATGAGTTCGCGTAAAGTGAAAATTGATGAAACAAAGTATGCGGTGAATGAAGGTGCAGATGAAATCGATATGGTGATTTCACGAGGGCACTTCCTGGCCGGTGAATATAATTTTGTGTTTGATGAGATTGCCGCGGTGAAAGAGGCTTGTGGTAATGCTCACCTGAAAGTTATTCTGGAAACCGGAGAATTAAGTACGTACGATAATGTGCGACTGGCTTCTGATATTGCAATGTACGCCGGTGCCGATTTTATTAAAACATCTACCGGAAAAGTTCAGCCTGCTGCTACATTACCGGTTACGCTGGTGATGCTTGAGGCGATCCGCGATTTCTATTACAAGGAAGGTAAAATGATCGGCATGAAACCTGCCGGTGGTATCAGTACATCCAAGCTTGCGATTCAATACCTGGTGGTGCTTCGGGAAACACTCGGCGAGGCATGGATGAATCCGGATTATTTCCGCTTCGGTGCTTCTTCACTGGCCAATGATCTGCTGATGCAAATCGTGAAAGGTGAAACAGGCGTGTATCAGAGTGGGGATTACTTCTCGAAAGATTAAGTAACGGCAGAAGATTACTTCATGCGGCATAGCCGGTAAAGTATCTCCTGCATTTTTTTGTTTTCACTCAGCAGTCTGGCATAGTGGCAATCGCTGCCGATGTTTTTTTCGAGGAGTAATGCCGTGATAGATTTTCGTTCATCGACTGTAAATTGAATCAGATCATCTTCAATGAATAAATACTGACTTAGCTGCTCTATAGCGTTTATTTTATCTGCCTTTAGCGCCGGCAATATCCCTGAAGTGAGCAGACATGCTTTACTATGTGCCATGAACCTTCCGATATCTCCTTTATAACGTTTGCGTATATGTGAAGTGATGGCATGACTGAGTCCAGCGGTGTCGAATTTTTGCTTTAACGCAGATTCATTTCCCGAAGGAAGATAGACCATTTCATCTTCTACCAGTTGAAGCAATATTTTTACCGGTGATTTTTTACCAGGTTGTGCCAACATTTTTTTCCAGTGTTCTGCTGCCAGTTGTTGAAGTTTATTCTGCATTGGCCGGTATCCCAAGCGATAGTAAAACCAGAAGGCTCCTGTTTCGATTCCTTCGGGGTTATCTCGTCCGATCTGATAAGGTTCTGCTACGAAGTAGGCCGGATTGAATTGCTGGTAATATACACGCTTGAGCTGAGCAAAAAACCAGGCCGACTCTCCTCCGCGGAAACTTGGAAATACGTTGATGCCTATTTTTGCCATCTTGCCCAGTAACCAGGCTCCACCGTAGGCGTAAGGGAGTCCGTTTTTGAAGGCCATGATTCTAATGTACGCGTCGATCGGATTCCGTCGCTCTGGTTGCATTCCCTGTAATACAATTTCCATTCCTCTTCCAACATGGTATACATGCAGATCGTTTATATCCGCATATGTTCCCGGATCCGTTTCCCGATAGAGGCTGAGTAATTGCAGTCGGATGGAGGCGATGTATTGCTGCTTTTCTTCGTGGGAGAGATTTTTTTCTTCAGGTAATGCTTCCTGTAATATGGTGTTAAGGTCCGTTTTGCGGATTAACCCTTGTTCATGATAATAAACTGCGGGACGTGGAATACTGTTATTGGACCTGCAGGGGACTCGTGTTGTATCAATTTCGACATAGAGTTGTAACCGGTCGAAAAGTGCATCACGCTGACGGAAATGGAGTTGCTCGCTGCTGAATAAAGAGAGGATGAGTTTTAACTGATCATAACGGTTATGGCTTGCCGAAGTTTGTAGCCATTCTTCCGCTGTAGTATATCCATGGTCGGTGTAGTGCTCGCGGATAGAGGCGGGCAGCAGTGAAAGCAGATGGGCGTACACTTCTTCCACATCCCCTCCAAATGAGTCAAAGCAGATGGCAGTAGGATATTGATGGTGGAGCCAGCTTACCAGATCATAGCTGAAGCAGCCTGTAATTGTGGTGCCGATAATGCCGGTGTTTTCGAAAATTCGCTGAGTGGAACTGCTTCTTTTTCGGAGTATCCGTTGAATGGCATTGTTGCATTTTTCCTGGCATTGTTCGGCCAGCCGTAAAATTTCTTCGTTGTCTGGATATGCTCTGATGAATAAAAGTAATTCGTGTAATTCGAAGAGCTCTTTTGCAGTAGCATTTGCAGTGATCAATCTGCTTTTCAGGAGTTGTCGTTTTTCTGCAAGTGCAGCAACTTCATATTTGGTTCGAAGTGATTGAAGGGTGTGGAGGGCTTTCTTCATAACTGCTGTGAATTTAATTAAACAACAGTTCAAACGGAAAACATCAGTAAAAAATCATAAAAAAAGCGTACCGGAGTGAACCGATACGCTTTCAAATTTATTTCACGAATATCAGTTGCCTGCTATCTTCATCTTTTCAAAAGTGCGGTCGTCAAGTGATTCGAGCGCTTTGGTGAGGAATGGATTGATATCGTTGATGACATAGTAATAGGCTGTTGTGTTCCAGAGATCGCGTGCAACAAGCGCTTTGAGCTGGGTTTTAATCAGTCGGTCGGATTTTTTAATTCCTTCTTCGTTCCGCTTCACCGATTTCTTCTCGGCATAGGCATAGAATTTATTGAGAAAATCTTCCGTTAGTACGAAGTTTTTCTTGAAGGCATACATATCTGGATATTGTGCTTTTAAGGCTGTCCTGTTTTCGTCAACGTAGCTAAGAGTATAATCATTGATAACACCATTTCTGCGCAGGTCATCATAGTAACTGCTGCTCTGATTGGTGTCGAGTGGTACAAATACATCGGGCATGATTCCTCCGCCTCCAAATACTACGCGTCCTCCATTGGTGCTGTATTTTAATGAATCGTTGAAACGGATACTGTCTGCATGGTACAATTCACCGTGCTCATAGCGTTTGCTGATATCCATTTCATAGTTTTCATCTCCTGCTTCGTAGGGCTTCTGTATGCAGCGTCCGCTTGGTGTGTAGTAACGCGCAATGGTTAAACGTACTGCAGATCCGTCAGGAAGAGGGTAAGGCTTTTGTACAAGTCCTTTGGCGAAGGTGCGTCGGCCGATTACCAGTCCACGGTCCCAGTCCTGAATAGCTCCGGTTACGATTTCACTCGCTGATGCAGAGTTTTCATCTACCAGTACTACCAATCTTCCTTTTTCCCATCCGCCTGTGTTGGTGGAATAGGATTCTTGTCGTGGATTAGTGCGTCCTTCTGTGTATACTATTTTTTTACCGAGACTCAGAAACTCATCGGCAAGTTCTATTGCGCGGTTGAGGTATCCTCCGCCGTTTCCGCTTAGGTCGAGTACAAGACTTTGAATTTGTTTTTCTTCTTTGAGTTTGCGGAGTGCTTCACGGAATTCATCTACTGTGCTGTCAGCAAAACGTGAGATTTTGATATAGCCAACTCCGGGTGCTGCTTCATAGCTCGCTTCTACACTGAACAGCGGAATTTTATCGCGGGTGATGTTGAAGCTCATCAAACCAGGTACGCCACGACGATAGATACCCACTTTTACTTTGGTGCCTTTGTCGCCTCTCAGTTTCTTGAGGACGTCGTTGTTTTTAATTCCGATACTCGCAACAGTAGAGTCGTTGATATTTACAATACGGTCGCCTGCACGGATACCCAGTTTTTCTGATGGTCCGCCAGGTATAGTGGAGGTAACCATAATGGTATCGTCGAGAATATTGAACTGAATTCCTACTCCTTCAAATTTTCCTACCAGTGGTTCGTTGGTTTCTTTGAGTTCCTCTGCTGCTATGTATACAGAGTGTGGATCCAGTTCTTTCAATAAAGCACGAATAGCGTCTTCCGTGATTTTCTTCTGATCAACAGAATCTACATAGGCATAACTTACTACGTTCAGCAATGCATCCAGCTTCTGAGCCTGTGGATTTTCCTGTGATTTTGCAGGATTTAACAAACTCAAACTTATTGCGGTCGTCAATGCAATCTGCTTCCAGCTTCTTTTCATCATGAGTATTTAAAGGTATTTCGGTGTTTAACAGAGACGCAAAATCTCCGTTTTTATTGTACGTGGTTTAACCGTTATGGTTCGGTTATGCAATAATACAAAGGCCACCACAAACTAATGATTGTGATGGCCTCTTTTCTTACAGGAATAATGCACCTGCTATTGTCAGTATTTTGTCAGCAGGGATTACTTATTCCTTGCCATCAGCATGTGGTGCCAGGTTCTCCAGATCTCTGTCAAAGAGATACATACCACCTTTGTCACCGCCAATCAGCTTGAGTTTGTCCAGTAAAGTACGGGCCAGACGCTCTTCTTCAATCTGTTCGGCAACGTACCATTGCAGGAAGTTATGGGTGGTGTAGTCCTTTTCGGAGAGGCAGTTTTCTACTAGTTTGTTGATCTCTGTACTCACCTTAACTTCATGTTTGAGGAGCTGTTCAAATACTTCATTCACTCCTTTGAAGTTGGTTGGTGGACTTTTTAATGCCGGGATCTGTGCTGCTCCACCGCGTTCATTCACGAACTTGATTAATTTAAGCATGTGTAAACGCTCTTCATCACTGTGACGGTAAAGGAAGGCGGAAACTCCATTATATCCTGTACGTTCAGCCCATGAAGCCATGGCAAGGTAAAATTGTGAGGAATCTGCTTCGAGATCGATTTGCTGATTGAGCAGCTTTTCTATTTTTTTTGAGATCATGATGATACTTTTTTGGGCACGTGTTGGATTTCGTGCCGTTTAATTTCAATAACAAAGTTAAGTATAAAAGAGTTTAGGCCGGATGTTAAAGTGCGAAAAGCCGGAGTGTTGGTTTTTCCTCGGAGAGGCAGGCAAATGATAGAATAGCAGCGTCCGTTTGAAGACTGTTTACCTGTATATTTTGTTGTAAAACGGTGACCTGTTCATGAGTGGTGTCTACATCAATAAGGTTGGAAACTAAACCGGTTCCTATGGCTTTGAGAATGGCTTCTTTCCGTGTCCAGGTGGTGAAAAAGCCTGTATCGTCTTTCGCATTTTCTTGTTCTGCCGGATGATAATGAATGTCTGCAATTACGCGGAATGGTCCGGATGGACGAATTTTTTCAATGTCTACTCCTCCGGGAAATGGTCCGAAATAATAAGCGATTTCTTTGCCTGACCTGCTCATGTTGAAATGAAACGGGGCATCGTCGATTTCCGGTTTGCCGAATGGGTTCAGCGTGAATTGTAGTTCGTTGGAGGGCCTTTGTAAAAAATGTCCAATCAGATGGCGCAATAGAGCCCTTCTGTACAGATAAGCTATACGATCTTCTTCTTTGCGAAAGAGAATAGACCTTTGAAGCTCTTCCGGTAGCAGTTCAAGGCTTTCCGGTAACTTTTCCGGTACACTGGTCAGGCAAAGCAGAATTTCCCTGCCAGGGTCCTGTTCGTAAACAGTGCCGCTCTCCGGTGTGAAGCGTACTAACGGCATCGCATTAACGAATTACTTTTTCCAGATAACGGTCAACTACTTTTCCAAGAGTATCTACATTGGGTTCCCAGAAGATGGAGTTATGATCTCCGCTTACAAACTCTACGTGTACTTTTCCTTTGGTGTAGTGCGACCAGCCAAGATCTTCGTCAAACTCATTGTTGTAGTATCCTTCTTTGGCGCGGATAAGAAGAATGTCTCCGTCGAAGTCATGGATTTTATACGACATCAATGCATCGTGGCAAGCTTCTTCAATGCGTCGGAAATAAGCAGCGGATTCATCGCCGATCATTTCTGCCATCTTGTGTTTCTCAAGCCATGATTCAATATCGTTGTTGCGTAACTGCATTTTGCGTCGCGCTTCAAAGTATTTGTTTCGCTCTTCTTTGTCTGCTTTGGCAAGTTCAAAAGCCCGTTTAACCAGTCGTTCTGCTTTGAGTTGTGCGTCTACCAGTTGTTTTACTCCGGAAGGAAGGAAGTCTTTCTTCTTTCCGGCATCAATATCAAAGAGGCATACAAACGGTACTTCATGTCCCTGTGATTTCAACTGAATCGCCATCTCATAGGCGAGATATCCACCAAAGGATCCACCTGCGAGATAATATGGCCCCATTGGCTGAAATTTACGGATGGCTTCTACATGGTATGCAGCCATCTCTTTCATGTCATGGAATGGAATATCTTTTCCATTGAGTCCGTAAGCCTGTAAACCGAAACTGGGTTGTTCATGACTGAGTCGCTGTGCGAGTGCATGATATTTGAATACGTTTCCGCTGATACCGTGTGCAAAGTAAAGCGCTTTATTGTGGCCTGTGTCTTTGAGTGGTACAATCGGATTCCAATGTTCTTCTGTTGCCGGACTGGTGTACAATGCACTCAGTTTTCTTACTGTTGGTGAACTGAAAAGTACAGCCAGCGGAAGTTTTATGCCGGTTGCTTTTTCGAGATCAACCATGATTTTCACAGCGAGAATAGAGTGTCCGCCTAGTTCAAAGAAGTCATCGTCTAAGCGGATATTGGATGTTTCCAGTGTTTCTTCCCAGAGTTGTTTGATGAGCGATTGGGTCTGGCTAAGTTCTACTTTAGCGGACAAATCTTTGTTCACTCTGACAATCTCTCCGGGCTTGGGTAATGCATTTCTGTTGATCTTTCCGTTAGGTGTGAGTGGAAATGCATCCATCATCTTCCACGCTCCCGGGATCATATAGTCAGGCAGTGATTGTGACATGACCTTGCGGCATGACTGTACAATGCTGTCTTCAGTCTGATTTGGATCGGCAGCAATAAACCAAACTACAAGTGTGTTCTGTCCGCTTTTATCCGGTACAGCCATCACAACTGATTGTTTGACTTCCTTGCAGGCGTTTAATGCGGTTTCTATTTCTCCCAGCTCAATGCGATACCCTCTCACCTTAACCTGATAGTCGAAACGGTTGAGGAAGTAAAATCTGCCGCTGGCGTCCATCAACACA
>ERZ724527.1767-NODE-1767-length-10088-cov-3.613376_pt1 | contig 10088 bp, 18 predicted proteins | sample MGYA00376060_ERZ724527 | MGnify/ENA primary metagenome ERZ724527 (study PRJEB28724, sample SAMN07190886) | activated sludge metagenome | isolation source: activated sludge of sewage treatment plant in Hong Hong | place: USA: Christiansburg, Virginia | collected...
CTAGTCAGCACTTCAATTGACAAGAGCATTCGTGAGTAGGCAGAGCTTGTGCTCTTGGACTTGTAGAAACAGCCTGGTCAGATGACCCGACTATTTGATCTGGTACTGGAGGCCATGCGAACTCGTACGACAGAATCGGATATTGTACGAAAGTCCTGTCTAGCCTACCTCACTCGCTATGTGAATAGGCAGTTTACGCTTGGCAACGACGAGCCTAAATAATCGCGCGTATTATTGTTCGAGACGATGAAACAATACACTGACAGGATCGTGAGGAGCGGATTGCTAAGCGAACACGAACTCGACAGCCTCCGTCAGGACTTCTCAGTAATGATGAAAGCTGAATGCAGTAAGGGGATGTCATCTACATAGATTAATCGCTAACTGTCAGCTTCGTGATAGATATCGGTTCGTCGATGGCCAGGTAGCCGGAGATGCTCAACACCAATTGCCACTACCTCCTTTCTGTGGTAAATAGTGCTGCAAAGCACCCGCAAATGCTCGTCAAGGTCTACAACCGGTGCTTCGAAGCACTCACAACCTACCTCCGCAAGCTTATGGATAGCAGCCAGCTGGACCCACCAACAAGCATACTTGTGTGGAATGTTCTCAGAGTCATCTGCAAGCTATTCGAACTCATGGAGCCAAGTAAGTTTCAACCGATTTGGAACCAGTTGCTTCGGAATGGACCACTTTTCAACCTGCTCTTGCAGATCCTGGCCACCAACCAAATCAAGCTGGTGTCTATGGATATCAAGCTTCTTTCCCATGCGCTGCGTGCAAGCAACATTCTCAGAATCGGGGTGGCAATTGAAGTTGGTTCAGAACCAGGCGTCATGGACTCAATCAAAATCGGAATGCTACCTCAAATCATAGAATTCCTGCTCAAACTCGTCAATACCCTGGTCATCGAGGGCAAGCAGGACCAGGAATAAACTGAACTCATGGAAAGCTACTTCGACTTCTTCTTGGGATCTGTTGGAATCTCCACGCTTAGCATTCTTGCGAGTCGGAAAAAGGATCTCCTGTTCAGAGTGCTTCTGCCATGCATCAGGCCGACCAAGGCTCTAATGTTATCGCTGAAGGAGGAACCGGAGGAATACCTGAATAGACGTATGGATCTCTGCCACGAACAAAAAAGTGATACTTTGGAATGCCGAGCTGTGAAGATCCTGGAGGAACTCTGCGATGTTGTCGATGGGACTCTGACTTTCGTAATTTAGTGGTGCGTGAATGTCCTCCATAACTGCTGCAAGCCAGTGGAGCTCGACCCTGAATACACATCGAGCATGTACTTCAAGACCACTGATGAAGCAACCAAGGTGGAGGTTGCTCTGATCGTCCTTACTACCACAAGTTACACTCACAACAGGCGAGATGACCTGCTGCTAAAGATAGAAACAGCAGTGCGGGAGGCACTGGCGATACTCTGCGATACCAGCCGACCAAACATCTATGTGCAATTCTGCTACCTTTTTGCATACAACCTGGACAGGTTGTTTTATCAGGAGCCAAATATGATCGGACTTCTGCTGGAGAACCTACTGACCAACATCAATCGGGAGGGTAACAGTCCTGCTGTTGTGATTGTGGCGTGCTAGACCATCGAGGATTTGATGAGCTATGAAAGGTTTATGCCTCTCTTCGAGCATTATATCAAGGCGATTGTCTCAGAGCTTCTCAAACGGGTCTGCGGTCGCTATCGATTGAGGGTATTCATGGTCGTAGCCAAACTGTTCAAGCTCTACCCGCGACAAATTGGTGAAGTCGCCGACACACTCCAGCACACCGCGTCAGTGCTATCTCGGGAACTCCAACAAATTGAACTGAACAAACTCATCCCTGACAAATTCGTGTTGAGGCTGCTCAACTGGGTGTAGGAAACACTGGAAGCTGATCGGTACCCGGCTTATAGTGAAACTTTCATAGGCATCATAATGCCCCTGTTTTCGATCTAACTCGATTGCAATGTCTACACCGATCGACTGCTGAAGATAACTAAGTACTTGTGATAGCTAATGTAGTATCTGCATGAAACGGCTGAACTGCGTGCCTAATTTCCTCCTTCCACTGGTGCTATCAGCTGAAAAGTTGATTTCAGATGCTGATTCTGACCTGCAGGAACAGGCGTTCATCACTCTCAATCACATCGTGACCAAGTGTAGCAATGCAGAGGTCATCAACGCACTGGCAAATATCTGTCTGAAGAACCTTGCGAGTCGAGTAACACCAAAGGGTTAGACCAACCCCCTCCTCTTCGTAATGCTCATACACTTGGTGCTATCGATGCACTTCGCTACACTACAGCCCCTCATTCTGGAGGAACTGCTGCAGCAGATCTGCAGCCTCATCAGAACCAAGTACGTGAGGAGAAGGGTGGAAGTCTACCGCCTGTACCTGCTCATATTGATGGAGTTCATGAAGAACAACCTCGAGGACGTCACCAATTACCTCAAGAATAAGAACATCTACGAAGAGATTTTCCACATTCTCTACGAATCGGAAAATGTCTACCTCGGAGACATACCCACCAAAATTTTCGTCTTATGCCAGCTGATGTTGCTGAGCAATCCCAACTTCGATAGGTCCTATTCCGACAACAGCTTCAAGTTGGTCATCAGCATGCTGAGGGTGAGCTGTAATAAAATTCAATCACAAACCAGCCGGACTGCTAATTTGGAGGAAGGCAAAGAGGATTCCAGTTCTGGGGTTGGAACCGAGGATGATGGCGATACTCAAGAAGAGAAATTCTATAAACTGCTGATGACTCCCTACCGGACACTCGACGAGCTCGCATACTTCCAGCAGACTATCCGTGCACTTCGTAGCAATTAAGTGAGCCGGGCCCATTTCGACACTTTTTACGAGAACCTGCCTGTAGCCCAGAAAAATTTCGTGACTGAATCCCTAAGCTTGCGGACCTTACGACTACAAGACGGCACCACTCAAATCCGCAAAGTCCTGACAGTGGTTCGAGGACCCACCTGACGATGCTTACTCTTCGCCCACCCAAACATAAATAAATTTATCATGACTGAGAAGTAAACTGTGAACAGGAGTGTGCAGAGCATCAAGAGCCTCACCGCACTGAATCCAGAAGCCGTACACAACAATGCCCTGAATAACTCCATCTCGAAGATGCAGTATTCCTTCAGCAAGACTCCAAGGTTTTCTGAGGATAAGCATAAGTACAGACTGAGGCTAGGATAGACTCAACACACACTTCTACGATGTGCCGACTACATTGACCCACCGAGCAACCAGCCTTGGTTATGGTAATAAGGTCGACCTTTCTGCCACAAAAAATCCAACACCATCGCCAAGCCAATATAGCCTGCGCGGCTAGTTTGAAGAAAATAAGAAACACGGCATTAGCTTTGGCCTTGGTCGTTCGGTATCACCGATTGTTATGCAGGATATCAAAACCAATTCGATGTTTGTAAGTGGTACCGACAAGCTACCGGCTCCTGGCACCTACAACCCGAAGATCCGCGAAAAGGTTATCAAGTACTCCATACGGGCCAAGTTTGAGGATCGCAGTGATCAATAGATCAAAAAGGTACCAGGGCCAGGTGCCTACAACCAGGTCGACACCATGAATGAAGACTGTAAAAATTTTGTGTCGAAATACGAAACGGCAGCGACCGCCAAGTTTTCCATACTGCCCCGTCTAACAAAGGATAAGATGCCGTTGAGCCCCGGTCCCGCACAATGTATCAGTTACCACTTAACCCAGATGACTCATCCAAGGAAGATCGGCTGAAGTTTCATGCACCAGTCGCAAATAAATTTCCAGTATCGCAGCGTAAAGGCCTCACCGACTCAACAACGAAGGTCCCCGGTCCAGGCGAATACAACTGCTTCTCTGAGTTCACTAGGTGATCTGCTCGTGGTGGCCAAACAACTTTCAACAGCTGCACAAAGTCACTTGTCAAACATGCTCTGGTAGACGTAGGCCTAGCTGATGACTGTAGCGAGGTCTTATTCTCTCCATTCGCGTGTGGGCATGTTTTGCTGGAACTTCATCATCTCCTCAAAGGTCATCTTCTTGAACTTTTTACTGAACTTGAGGATGATGGCTGCCATGATGTATAGGCATAAGTTGCTGTAGTTTGTGTCGTCACTGAGATACGTGTCGTACAGGCGTAACCCAATCTTGCTAGTGAATTGCCGTAACAACAGGCAAGTCACCCATTTGAAGTACATATGGTAGAAGTCTATGTTCTAGCGCAAAAAGTGTTCGATGAGCTAACCGTCGACTCTCTTGACAATCTACAGGAGCCGGTTATAAGATTTTTGGATGCCGGGCCATGAAGACGTATAGTTATCCAAAATGCCGTCGAGAATCTTGCTGAGGCACCAATAAGAATCGGCTTAGATATTGCGTAGTTGTTCTTCAGCGAGTTCGTCCACATCCTTGCTGTTTTCTAATGTCTAGCAGTTGACCCTGACTACATCGTTAAGGTAGACGATGATGAAGGGTGTGACTACATCGTTGATACCCTGCACGTAGCCACTGGCGGGATGCCGCATGTGCCAGACATATAACACCCGCCGCATGGCCGTTTGGATGCGTGGATTACGAAACAGTGTGCTATCGGGTAACGTTCTCACCACGTCGTCGTTGATGAGCTTGAATATCTTCTTTTCGTTGGCATCGCGTTCAAGAGTTGGATTGTCTATGTAGGTCTCCACCATGAGAAAGTAGTCGTTACGCTTCCGCTTGAGCGTTGTCTCTTGAGTTTACTTATTTGTGGGCATGTACTTTAGCAGAATTTTCCAGGCCTTGCTGCGGAACGCTACCGATAACCACAACGGTACCCTCTGGCACGCCATCCCAGGCTAATTGCTTAAGCTGCTCGAGGTTGACTATGGGTGCTGACAGAATGCGCTCGAAGTCAGCCACCCGCTTCTCTGAACAATTAAACTTCAGGTTGGAGTTAATCTCGTTCCCCTTGTACTCCTCTTCCTTATTGAAGACGTTGATTATGTTCAGCTTCTGCGGTAGCTCTGTCTTTTCTTTCCTAAGTCTTCGGTGGAACAGTACTTCCTGAACAACGACTGGAACATAATTATATTATCATTGCTGGGTTGGGAGAGTAGCTAGTAGTGCTGACTTCCACCTGGCGGTGTGTAACCACCGTATATTTTATTGCCGAGGAGTGACTGATGTAAACGTAGCTGGAACTACCGATGACCCACCAACACAATAAGAAACGGTCGTTCGCTCCTGAAGAGCTGAACACTATTGAAGTAGATAGACTGGAGCATCGGCCGCTCAAGAAACCAATTATCTCCCATACACATCTGAACGATCTGGAAACTGTGTAGGAAACCATCAGTAAGGTTTACACTGAAAAGCGCAAGCTACCAACTCGCGAAATCACTCCTGAATAGCCAGCAAAAGAAAATACACAACCGTACTCACCACCACCACATATTGACAAAACCATCAGCCATCCAGATCGGGAAACGATGGTCATGAAGGACATTGCCAAGGAAAAACAATCGATTGATGATAAGCTGCAGAATATTCTGCACCACTACAAGGAAATCAATGAGAACGAGTTCATGTTCTCTGCGCATAGTCCGGTCAAAGAGCATCAGATCCGCAACTTTCTCACGAGGCTCAAAAAGGAGAAGAAGGAACGGCAGCAGCGCATTAGCAATATGTCATTGGAGCTACCTCACGAGGACAAGCATAAAAAGTAGGAGGAGAAAGCCATCGTTTAGCGTAAGCAGCAGATCGAAGAGCTCTTCCATCGACGGATAGAATAGCTGGAGCGTAACGAGGAACGCCGCAAAGAGGAGCATGAGAAGTTCAAAGAGTTTTATAGAAACTACAAGAACTCAAAACCCGTTCACATTCAAATGAAGGAAGCTGAGCAGGAGCAACTGGCACGCGAGCAAAAGGAGATGGAAGTTAGGCTTGAAAACATTGCGAAGAAATACAAGCCGATTTCAGAAGAGTAGTTCGAGGAGCACATACGGAAGCACCAGGAAGCTCTCCAACAGAGCGAGGAAAAGAAAAAGTACGAAAGGGAGAAGTTTCTGGAGCAGATTGAAAGGTAGAATCAGAAGTTGGAGGGAGTATGGAAGGGTTACTACTACCACCAAGCCGAGTAATAGAAAGCATAGCTGAAACGGAAGCTTGGTGCTCCAAAGGAGAAGATCCAAAAGATTCGGGAGTACAGTTTGGAGGTGAAGCAACTCTACATGCCGAAGACATCAATTCGGTATGAGAAGGTAGAAGATGATAAGAAGCTCAAAACTCATAGGTATGTGAATCGCGTCAAATACGTACATGGAATATGCCATGGATTTTAGGAGGAGAAACTGCCACTGGAAGTTTCATAGCAAGAGAGAAGGTAAATTGGTCATCGTTATCTCGAACAGGCCAAGAAGAAAAAGAAGAAGAATGTAGTAGTTGAGGCTCCGTAGGAGCCCACACCGCTTGAATTCCCAGTCAGAAAGAAGAAATAACCCGTACCGAGGCAAGCTCGACCCATCAACCCACTCTATGCATCGGTGACGCCAATAAACCTTGGTTCCAATCCTTCACCTGCGTCTGTTCAGATTGCTTTGTACTCCGTTAGGCATAGGGATGACAAGATTCAGCAAGAATAGAAAGTTCTGAGGTTGGAGAGGCTGCCGAGCGTGCTGGAGTATCAGTAGCGACAGCGGGCTATAAACATGAAGCTGGTACGTGGAATCGAGTAGAAGCTGAATTTATTGGCACAGATGTGACATCCCTAATTTCTCTTGCTATAATGGATTAATGAACCTGATTCAGAAGGTAGAACGGCTCCTGCACGACAAGTATCGCTATCCTAGGTACTACTGCAGCGCATTGCTGACTCTGATGGGTATGATCAGGGTGGCATTGACCCACAGAATTGACCAGTTGAGTCATCAAACCGTAGTGCAACTGGATGACTTGCACCAAATGCTGGTGGACAGCGAGGCAAAGCTCACCAATAAACAGAAACTGTATAGTGAGATCAGCAAAGAACTGAAAGCCATTCACGGAATTATCCGTGATATCGTTCGCGGACTCATCGACAAGAAGATTATCGATAGCGGAGGGAGATTGTTCGCATACTTCTATTCGCTCATGGATCCAAACCATCCTGTGTATCGAAGACTTGATGAGCTCGCCACGGGGAAAGAGTCAATGGCAAGCTCAGTTTCTACAGTGGTCCCACATACTAATCTCAAGATCTACAATGAAGTTGCCCAACTGTTCTGGGAGTATGAAATTCCCAATCAGACTATTGCATTCGTTGAGGAAGTTCCCGACAAACTATTGAAGTTTCTGCACAAGTATTAGCTCTATACCCCATTGCTAAACCAACTTACTTCAAAGGTACTCACATGCCTGCTCGATCCACATCGTCAGTACCTCATATCTCCGAACAACCTCACCGAGATGTTCAGGCAGCTCACTTGTCCAAACATGCTCGACGGCATCATGGAGGAATCAACTATCAACTCAATTGAGCTCCACCCTCCCTTACGATTGGAGACCAACCTTCGATTGAGATTTCGGAACAAGATGGAGGTAAAGTCCAATCTCCATGATGGTGACATCATCGAACTCAACAGTGATAGAATGATTCTCAACGATGGCAAGACAATTGCCAACCGCCGTAGCAACATCACAGTGTTTGGTGCTAGCACTACTAATGAAGTACAGCTCAAGCACAAGTGGATCTCCAGAGTCCAGTTTATAGTCATCAGCGATCCCACCGAGGCTGCCTACTTCGTTGTGTGTGCTTCGGCTTCCAACAGTACGAGTGTGGTAAGGGCAGCAACTACACCTCTCAACCAGTAAATGCTTATTAAGATTGGCCCCTCCAGTCTCTTTAATATCTTTAAAATCCAACATTTGGAAGAACAGCAGGAGCTGCAAGTTAACGATAGCGATAAAACGGTAACTCATATGCCAACCGCAGCAGGAAAGGTTAAGGTACTTCTGCTGCAGGTTTAGCTGCTCACCGGTAAGTACAAAGACAAATTTGTAACACTACGTCACGAGGTCGGCAACAGCAAACAGTAGTATCGGTTCCGACCACAACCAAACGACGATGTTTATTGCGAGCATCCCGCAACCCTGACTGTTGTGGGTGGCGCCACCTTTGAAATCAGTAGTGGAGCTGAGATCCTCCTCAAAACCAGCACATAAAGAAACAACCAGAGACCGAGTCGTAGGCACAGACTTCGCCGCAGCGACCGCATATACTTTGACGAGTGCGAACTGGAGGTACTGAATGATGTATGAGCTGCACTGCCTAAACTACTATTGAAAAGCTATTTATGGAGAAAAAGTGCGCAGTTGGGGAGGAGCCAAGAGCAGTGCTCAGGAAAACGCCATCACTGCATGAGCGACTCATCCAATGCAAGCAGCGTAGCTTCGATAAAGACTACACGGTGAAGAGAAAGATTGGCGAGGGGTCCTTCGGAGAGGTCTATGAAGTCGTTCATAACACGCTCGGCTTGCGCAGGGCACTGAAAGTCGTTCGAAACACACAAGCATCTCCATACCCCTCCAAGTAGGAGATTGACGTGCTCGTTCATCTGGACCATCCCAATATCCTGCGCCTGTACGAATTTTACGAAGTCAAGAACCGCTTCTTTCTCGTTACGGAGTACTTCTAGGGCGAGGAGCTATTCGCAGAGATCATCAAGCAATATCCCTTTACCGAGTAGAAGGCCTGCTAGATTGCTGAGGAAATTTTGAAAGCACTCCACTACACTCATAGCAAGGGAATCGCCCATCGAGATATCAAGGCCGAAAATATCCTAGTTAAGAGAGAGGAAGATCGTTGGATTGTGAAGATTATCGATTGGGGACTTGGAACTATAGTTGGTAATGGCGAACTTGTAAGAAAGTGCGGGACTCCTGAGTACGTCGCGCCGGAGGTGTTCTCCAACAGTTACAACGAAAAATGCGACTTATGGAGCTTTGGAGTTATCCTTTACATCATGCTCATGGGGGAAATGCCTTTCAAAGGCAAGTCGCCAATGTAGACTGTGAAGATGGTTACGACGGGAGACTTCCCAAGGGTAAGAAACTGGCCAAATCTCTCAGTGGAAGCACGAGATCTTCTCTCAAAATTACTGGTTAAGAATCCACAAGAAAGGCTATCCGCTAGCTAATGTCTCAACCACCAGTGGTTCAGCCGACTTCATCGATCAGACTAGCCTCCGAAGGCATTGGAAAATACTCTCAGAATGATCAAGCACCTTCACGTCAGTAATACCCTCAGTTTGGTGGCATTTAACTTCATCAACAACTTTTTAGCAAATTAGCTGGACCGTCGCTAGCTCAACCGTGTATTTAATTGGCTGGATAGGGACCACAACGGTGTACTATCCCGAGATTAAATGCTTCGAGGCTACTCAGAAGTCTACGGCGAGGCTGTAGCCATCCCCATAGTCGATCAAGTCTTCTGCAAGCTCGACACGGACCACAACAACGTACTGGAGTACAACGAGTTCATCACATTCGCAATGATGAATAACAAGGAGGAGCAGTAGCAGAAGTTCAAGGAGGCCTTCATAATGTTCGATTCAGACAATGACGGACGCATCTCTGTCGAGGAGACCAAGGCGGTAAATACTGTCTTATACAGCTGTTGTGCAGTAACATTGACGAAGAGGAATTTCACATTAAGGAGATCATTCATCAATTCGACGGTAATGGCGACGGACTGATTGACGAGGAGGAGTTTCTCAGTTGTTTGAGAAGTATTTCTGAGATGTTTGTTGAGCAGGAGTATTTGAAGAAACAGTCGATGGCCAAAATCGAAGAAGAACAGCTGAGATTAGAAGATAAGGAGAAGAGCAAACAATAGAGGTCAAACCAAAGAGCCAAAAATGACAAATCAGACGAAAAGGAAGAAAAGGAGGAGAAGGAAGACAAGGACTAGAAAGACACTAAGTAGGATAGATAAGATAAGGAAGAAAAGACCAAACCGGCTACTGACTTTCGCTCCGAAAGCATATCTTTGGATCCAAAAGAGCCGCAGCCTCTTTTGATTGAGTCACAAGTCTAAGAGAAATCACCGCGAAAGAAGGGGCGCCCC
>ERZ724527.1768-NODE-1768-length-10086-cov-3.974379_pt1 | contig 10086 bp, 9 predicted proteins | sample MGYA00376060_ERZ724527 | MGnify/ENA primary metagenome ERZ724527 (study PRJEB28724, sample SAMN07190886) | activated sludge metagenome | isolation source: activated sludge of sewage treatment plant in Hong Hong | place: USA: Christiansburg, Virginia | collected...
GTACAGGGAGGCGCGGTGGGGGTCATCCGACGCCACACACTCATCAAACTGGTGGCAATCGGGCTCGCGCAACACCGACTCATCGGCATTGGCCTGCATGGCGGGCATGAATTCCGCCCTATGGGCGGGCTTGATCTGGAAAGTGACGGTGACGATGTACATGGTGCAAACCCGCAATGGAATCAAAGGCCCGACAACCAGCGCGGGAACCAGGTGGTCAGCCCTGGCACATAGGTGATGACCAACACCATGCTGAAGGTGGCAGCCATCATCGGCCACAGGTGTTTGGTGATTTCACCAATCGTGGCGTTGGCCAGCTTGGCCGCCACAAACAGCGTGCCCCCCACCGGCGGGGTGTAGAGCGCAATGGCCAGGTTGGCCGTCATGATCACGCCCATGTGAACCATGTCCATCTTGAAGGCCATGGCCAGCGGGATGAACAGGGGTGCGGCCATCAGCAATGCAGGCAGCGGCTCGATGAAGATGCCCAGCAGCACCAGGGCCACGTTGAGCATCAGCAAGAACACCCACTTCACGTGCGCCACCGAGCTGACCCAGTCGGCAAGTTGCTGCGCCACACCTTCGGCCGTGATCAGCCAGGCCAGCGCGCCCGTGGCACCAATCACCAGCATCACCGTGGCGCTGGTCATGAAGGCCTTGAGCAGAAGACCGGGGATCTGCTTCCAGGTCATGTCTCGGTAAAAGAACATCGAAATCACCAGTCCGTAGACCACGGCCACAGCCGCGGCCTCGGTGGGTGTGAAGTAGCCCGACCAAATGCCGCCCACGATGAAGATGGGCATGAGCAAGGCGGGGCCCGCACTGTAAGCCGCTTGGGCAATGGCGCCGAGCGACGCGGGCGTGCCTCCTGGGTCCACACCTGTTTTTCGGCCGTGCCACATGCACACCGCGACCAAGGCAATGGCCGAAATGATGGCGGGCAACAATCCCGCCATCGACAGCGTGCGCATGGACACGCCGCTGATGAAGGCATAGACAAGAAAGGGGATGGACAGTGGCATCAGCAGGGCCAACGTGCCCGCCACTGCCACCAGCGCCGCAGCAAAGCCGCGCGAATAGCCTTTGGCCAACATGGCCGGGATCACCAACGAGCCAATGGCTGCGGTGTCGGCAATGGCCGAGCCGGACACACCACCAAACAGCAAACACGACATGACCGTGACCACACCCAGGCCGCCCGGCAACCAGCCAAACAGCACGTTGGCAAAGGCCACGATGCGCTTGCCCACGCCGCCTTGCGCCAGCAACTCACCAGTGAAAACAAACAGAGGCACGGCGATCAGGATGAAGGGTTCGACGCCGCCGATGAAAGAAAGGAACACGCTTTCCAGCGGGTACTGCATGCCGTAGCCCACCACCACGCCCACGGTAGTGGCCAGCAGCGAAACCATGAGCGGTACGCCCGCGAGGGCCAGCGCAAAGAAGGTGCCAAAAATGACAAGAGAGAGCATGACGGGGTCCGGTCAATGTGCGGTGTCAGAGGGGTAGCGCTGCTCGCGCGGAACACCGCGCAAGATCTGGATCAGGTCCCACCCGGTGAACAGGAGAATGAGCGCCGAGCCCACCGGCAAAGGCATGTACTGCCAGGCCATGGGCCACTCGAGCGTGGTCAATACCGTGCCCCAGCTGCCCTGCACGATGCCCACGCCGTAATACAGCACCACAGCGAAGATCGACATGGTGAAGAGTTGGACAGCAGCATCGGCCCAGCGCCTGCGGCCGGCATCGAGCTTGTCCAGGAATTCGTTGATGCACATGTGGGCCCCGCGCTGGGAAGCGGCAGCGCCACCCAAAAACGTCACCCACACCATCAAAAATTCGCCCAGTTCAGTCAACCATGCCAAGTCCTTATGGAAGGCGTGCAAGACAACGTTGACAAAAATCAACACGGCCATCGCTCCGCCGATTCCGATCACGGCATAGTCCACCCCCTTACCGACCCAGCGCACCAGCGCGGGGGACGGCGGCATTTGCAAGGCCGACAGCTGTGGAAGTGCTTGGTCTTGAGACATGGTCATCTTTCCTGGGCGAGTGCTTTACTTGACGGCCTTGCGCACGGCAGCGGCTTCGTTCAACACGGCGTCCACATCGGCGCCGTACTTTTCGCGGGCCTTGGCGTACACGGGCTCGACCGACTTGCGGAAGGCTTCGATGTCAGGCTTGCGGTTGACCTTGGCGCCTTTGGCGGTCATTTCGTCGAGCAGCTTGTCGTCGTTGTCCTTGATCAGCTTGCGCTGGAACGGTGCCACTTCTTGCGCAGCCTTGGTGATGGCCTGCTGGTCAGCGGCCGACAGGCGTTGCCAGGTTTTCTCTGAGATGGCCAGCGGGATGGGGCTGTAGACATGGTTGGTCAAGGTGACGTTGGGGGCCACTTCGTAGAACTTGTTCGACGCGATGGTGTCGATGGGGTTTTCCTGGCCGGCCACAGCGCCTTGCTGGATGGCGAGGTAGACCTCAGGCAGCGGCATGATCTGTATACCAAAGCCCATGGCTTCGAGCTGCCAACGCATCATCTCGTTGGGGAAGGTGCGCAGCTTCTTGCCCTTGGCGTCATCAGGCCCGTTCAGCGGGTCCTTGGTGGTCATGTTGCGAAAACCTGCCTCCCAGGTGGCGAGGATGCGAAAGCCCTTGGCGGGGCCTTTGTCGAACTGGGTCTTGAGCCACTTGGACTCGTCGTAGAACTTCCAGCCCTGCTCATAAGAGTTGATGATGAAGGGCATCATCATCAAGTTGAGGGATGGAATTTGCGAGGCGTAGGTGCCGGTGGCCGTGACGGTGAAGTCAATGCCGCCCAGCGCCAATTGCTCTACGTTCTTGGGGTCGTTGCCCAGCTGGCTGCAGCAGAACACTTGCACCTTGTAGCGGCCTTGGGTGTATTCCTCCACCTTCTTGGCGAACACTTGTGCTGCCGCATGGCGTGCGCCCTGGGCCTGGTCGGTGTGGCTGAATTTCAGCACGGTTTGGGCGTGGGCGGCAGCGGCCAAGGCCACGCCGGCAAGAGCGAACGAAAAGCGGATCATTTTTTTAGGGATAGTCATGCTGTCTCCTTGTTGTGGGCATGAGAAAAGGGTGCTGGAATGGATTCCAGCGGGTCGAACTCTTTGAGAACGATGCGTTGGCCGCAATGGTGCGAGGCGTACACCGCCTGTTGCACCCGCAAGTTGGGCAGGTAATCGCTAGCCGTGTTTTCTGGTTTGGTGTGTCGGGTGAAGCTGTCGAGTACATGGCGCTGCAAGGCCGCGCATGCGCCGCCACCAAAACTCAGCTCGGGGCCACGGTGATAGGCGTGCTCGGCCTCTGGCCCGTGGTGTGGCTTCCACCACAAGCGAGCCTCACCGTCCAGGCGCAATACGCCTGCAGCGCCTTCCAGCCACATCTCGCCCATGGTGCGGCGCGGGTTGGTGGCCACGTGGTCGTTGAGGCGATTGCCATCGAATAAGCCCGCGCTGCCGCCGTCAAATTCAAAAGTAATGAGACCAGCGTCTTCCCCCTGGATGGCCGGGTTGAGTTGGCGCAGGCGCGCATACACCGCCGTCACTTCGCCCATGAGAAAGCGGAAGGTGTCGATGAGGTGAATCGCGGTCTCGACCACCAACAGGCGCGGCATGGTCTGAAAGTAGGGCTGGCGGTCCAGGTAGGCCTCGGGGCCTTGGCCGTCGCCGGGGCGCAAGCGGAAACTGACGCTGTGCAGGGCACCCAGTTGGCCCGCTTCAATCAGACGTTTGGCCTCGCGGAACCACGGCATGAAGCGGAAGTTTTCGTGAACGACCAGGGGCACACCGGCCGCCTCGGCACGTGACGTCAGGTCCAGAGCTTCGGCAAAACTGGTGCCGAAAGGTTTTTGGCAAATGGAAGGCAGGCTGCGGGCAAACACGACGTCCAACACGGCGCTGTGACTGGTGGGTGGCGTGACCACATCCACCAAGTCGGGCTTCACCGCGTCCAGCATGTCCTCTGCGCGAGCAAAGGTTCGCGCCACGCCAAAGCGCTGCGCCAGCGCCGCTGCCTTGTTGGCATCCGCATCGCACAAGCCCACCAGCTCGGCATCGGCCATGCCCGCCCAGCCTTCCAGATGGAACTGGCTAAAAAATCCCGCACCCACCACCGCAATGCGGCGGCGCATGCCGGTGGGTGTTGCCGCGACGGGGTGCGAGTGAACTGTCATGACGTCACGCCGCAACGGTTGTCTGCAGTGCACCCACCACCGCGCGTGTGATGTCGGCCGTGCCGTGTGGGCCACCAAATTCCATGGGGCGCACGATGCCGTTTGCAAATATGTGCTCGACCGCACGCTCAATCAGTGCTGCGCCATCGGCCAGGCGGGTGTCGCCCGTGCGATCGGCCAACCAGTCCAGCATCATGGCGGCCGACAACATCATGGCCGTGGGGTTGGCTTTGCCCTGGCCCGCAATATCGGGCGCCGTGCCGTGCGCTGGCTGGAACAGGCCGTGCTTGTCGCCGATGTCGCCCGAGGGTGCCATGCCCATGCCGCCCACCAGGGCCGCGATCAAGTCCGACAGGATGTCGCCGAACATATTTTCGGTGACCAGCACATCGTAGGCCCAGGGCTTCATGACCAGGTTGAGCGCCATGGCATCGACGTAGGCGTTTTCTACAGTCACGCCTGTGTGTCCAGCTGCCGACTCTTCAAACACCTTGCGCCAGAACGCCATGGACGAAAACACATTGGCTTTGTCCACGTTGGTGACGCGGCCCGCGCGCCCTTTGGTGGCGGCGCGGCGCTCGGCGAGCTTGAATGCAAATTCACAAATGCGGGCGGTGCCGTGGCGCGTGATCTTCATGGTGTCGTACACCTCAGTCTCGACGCCGTCCACGCTGCGCACGTCGCCACGGCCACGGGCATAGAACAGGCCTTCGGTGTTTTCGCGCACCAGCACCAAGTCGATGTCTTGCGCCTTGGGATTGCTCAGTGGCGTGGGCAAGCCTTTGAAGGTGCGGATGGGGCGTACACCGGCGTACAGATCGAAGTGAAAACGCAAGTCCAGCTGCGGGATGATTTCGGTGCCATCCGCGCCGCGCACATGGGGCAGGCCCATGGCACCGAACAGCATGGCGTCGGCCTTATCGCACACGTTCAATGTCGAGTCTGGCAATGCCACGCCACTGTCGAGGTAGTGCTGAGCGCCAGCGGGCTGGTATTCCATGGCGAAGCGAACGCCAATGCGGGACTCGATGGCCACGAGCAGTTGCTCGGCGGCCTTCATGACTTCGGTGCCTATGCCGTCGCCGGGCAATACGGCTATGTGGTAGCTGGGTTTCATTTTTTTGTGCGTGTGGAAGTGGTGGGCTTACATCTGCTGGAGACGAAAGCGCTCGAAGATGGACAGCAGTTCCCGGCTGGCGCGCTGGCGGTGCTCGCGGTTAACGGCGGCGGCACCGGCGGCATCGCCCGCGCGCAGACGCTCGACCAAGGCCATGTGCTCTTGGGTCGAGTTGACGGGTTTGGGACGCAAGCGCAAAGTAAACATGCGGGCGCGGTGAGCACGGTCCCAATGGCTGAACACGGATTCGGCCAGCAGCTTGTTGCCCGCCATCGTGACCAGTTGTTCGTGGAAGCTTTCATCCGCCGTGGCCCAAGCGTCCAGGTCATCAATTTCCAGCGCCTTTTCCATGGCGCGTGTGGCAATGATCAATGGCTCCAGTTCGGCGTCGCTGGGTTTGCGGGCCGCCAGCATTTCAGCGGCTACGCTCTCAAGGGCGCCAAGAATTTCGTAGATCTCTTTCATGTCGGTGGGTGACACCGGCAACACGCGCATGCCACGGCGCGGAATCACTTCGACCAGACCTTCGTTCGCAAGGCGGATCAGTGCTTCGCGCACCGGTGTGCGGCTCATGCCCAGTTGGAGCGCAATCTCTTGTTCCAACGCCTGATGGCCAGGGGCCCAGACGTTGTCGAGGATGCGGCGGTGCATTTCTTTGTACGCTGCATCCACCATGGTCAGCCCGTCGGGCGTGGTGGCGGGGTCTCGGGTCATGGGTAGCTCCAGTGAACAGGGGGGTGGCCGGCAACCGGCATGGTCAGGGTGGCGAGGCGGTCGCCCAGCAGGCAGCCGATGTAGCCGGTGCGCAGGTCCGGGCCACCAAAGGCCAGGCTGGACGTGTTGCGCAGCAGCTTGCTTTTGACGCCGTCGAGATGCGGGCGGCCCATCTCGCTGGCCTGGTAGGCCTGCTCGACCCAGGCCAGGTGCTCGGGCTCGCTGTCTTGCAGCCAGACCGTCTGGCGGCCGTCGGCGCCCACACGGATCAAGCGGTTGCTGACGATGCTGGTGACCCAGAAGTCGCCAGTGGCGTCTTGCACCACGCCGTCGGGGAAAGTGCCTGCGCCAAATTCGGTCACCACTTCTTTGACGCCCAACGAGCCGTCGGCACGGATGGGAAAGCGAGAGAGGCGGCGCGAGAAGGTCTCGTTCACATACAGCCATTGGCCGGTGATGTCGACAGCGCATTCGTTGGTGTAGCCCAGGCCGTCGGCCACGATGTGCGCACCTTGGTTGTCCACCATCACCACAAAGCCGTCGTTGCTGCTTTTGCGGTAGCCCAGCGCGCGGGGTGACTGGCGAGTGCTGACGGTGATCCAGAAGCGGCCCATGGCGTCTTCAACCACAAAGTTGCTGGGTGGCAGGTCCACGCCATCGACCTGCAACAGCCAGGGGGTAGTGGTGCCGTCGCGCTGCAGTTTGAATACGCCGCCGCGTTCCGCACCCAAGTGGGCCAGCAGAAACGAGCCGTCTTTCAGCAATGCAATGCCGTTGGGCTTAAGCACTTCGCCGTCCACTGGGGCAGCGTGATAGAAGGTCTGGCTGCCATCGGGGCGGATGTGGGCCACGCCACTGCGCCAGTCGGCGGTGTACACGTCACCCCGTGAGTTGGCGAGTACACACTCTGGCCGTTTCAGGCCCGTGCCCGTCCAGCGCAGGTCTTGCAGGCTGGCGGTGGCGAGGTCAGGCGCGGTGTGGACGGTCATGGTAAGGCTCGGAAATTTGGCGCATTTGATATTGCATGAATTAATGTATACGTTGATGGATGTGAAAAAGCCTAGGACTTTCCCTAGGCTTTGAGGTCGGAGCCGCGTGAAAATCGTTTACCAGCGGGCCCCAAAAGTATCGCGCAGCGCCTGGATCTGCCCTTCGGTTAATGGCACACGTTGCGGCTGGGCGTCGCGGGTCAGGGCCCACAGCCGCGCAGTTTCTTCCAGCTCTTCCAGCACCGCCATGGCGGCTGCGGGGGTTTGGTGCCACACATTCGGCCCCAGGCGCTCCAGCATCACCGCGCGCAGCGGTGCGCCCGCCTGACCATAGCGGTCAATCTCGGCGGTGACGATGTCAGCCACCTGCGGGTCACCGGGCCGATGGTAGGGGATCACCGGCACATGGCCTACCTTCATCACGAAATACGGGGTGATGGGTGGCAGCAACTCGGGGCCACAGGGCTGCAGCGTCAACGCCACGCAATGCGTGCTGTGGGTGTGGATGACACAGCGGGTTTCAGCGTCAAAACGGGTGCTGGCTTTGTAGATCGCCATGTGCAGCGCAATGGTCTTGCTGGCCGTGCCGCCACTGATTTGCCGCGCAAACGGGTCGAGCTTTGCCAAGTGCGCCGGGTCCAGCGTGCCCAGGCAGGCATCGGTGGGGGTGATGAGGTAGCCGCCGCCCTGGACTTCGGGAAGGCGCACGCTGATGTTGCCCGCCGTGGCGTGCACATAGCCCCGGCTGAACAGGCTGTGGCCCACGCGGCAAATTTCTTCGCGGAGTTGGGCTTCTGTCAAGGGTGAGGTCAATGGCGAAGCAATTGACGAGGTAAGCGGCAGGTTCATCAGCTCAAGCTTAATTGGTTAAACGCCTTGGTGAAAAAGTCGTCTGTCCCGAAGTTGCCGGATTTGAGCGTGATGTGCAAGCCCTCTGGCCCCGCGACACCTGACGCCGCATGACACCAGGGCACACCCGGGTCGATCTGCGTGCCGATCTTCATTTGCGTGATGCCCAAGGCCTGCACGCAGGCGCCGGATGTTTCACCCCCCGCCACCACCAATTGGCGCACGCCCAAGGCCACCAGGCCGCGCGCGATGGCGGCAATGGTGCGCTCCACCATGGCGCCCGCCTCTTCCACCCCCAGGCGGCCTTGCACCGACTTGACGGCGTTGGAGTCTGCCGACGAATACACCAGCACCGGGCCACCGGCCAGCAGCGGCTGGGCCCAGGCCAGGGCTTCTGCAGCCACATCAATGCCCGCCGCAATGCGCAGCGGGTCTACCGCCATGGCCGGGCGCCCTGCCTTGATGAAGGCCAGCACCTGGCGGTTGGTGGCCAGCGAGCAACTGCCCGAGACCACGGCCTGCAAGCCGGTGGCGGGTGGCAAGGCACTGGCTTGCGTAGACGGTGCCAGGCCCCAGTTGGCGGGCAGGCCAATGGCCACGCCCGAGCCCGCTGTGAGCAAGGGCAAGGCCTTGAGGGCCGGGCCCATGCGCACCAGGTCTTCATTGGTCACGGCATCCACCACGGCCAGGCCCACGCCGTCGGCGCGCAGCGCGGCAATGTGGGCCGTGATGGCCGCCGCCCCCTGGGCCACTACCTTGTGGTCGATCAAGCCCACCTTGCGCTGGCACTGGGCCTGCAGCACCCGCACCAGGTTGGGGTCGGTCATGGGCGTGAGCGGGTGGTTTTGCATGCCGCTCTCGTTCAGCAGCCCTTCACCCACAAACAGGTGGCCCTTGAACACGGTGCGCCCGTTGTCGGGGAAAGCCGGGGTGGCGATGGTGAAGTCTGTGCCCAGCGCATCCATCAGCGCCTCGGCCACCGGGCCGATATTGCCCTTGGGCGTGCTGTCAAAGGTGGAGCAGTATTTGAAATAAATCTGCTCGGCCCCCTGGGCCTGCAACCAGCGCAAGGCCGCCAGTGATTCCGCCACCGCATCGGCCGGGGCCACGGTGCGCGACTTGAGGGCCACCACCACGGCGTCGACGTCCACATCGAGTGGCTGGGCAGGCACACCCATGGCCTGCACCACGCGCATGCCCGCGCGCACCAGGTTATTGGCCAAGTCTGTGGCGCCGGTGAAGTCGTCGGCAATGCAGCCGAGCTTGATTGGGCTCATGGGTTCACCTTGAGCTGAATGGCTTGCGGGTTCTCGCGGATGTAGTCGCGCACGATGGTTTCAAAATCGGCATCGGCTTGCAGGCCCAGGGCGTTGGCACGCGGGGCCTTGACGTTGCCGGGCCAGGTTTTCACGAGCTTCTGGATGGCGGGGTCGGGCGTCCAGTCCAGCAGGGCGGTGGCCGTTGTGCCTGCCACGCGCTCCAAGGCTGCGGCCATATCACCCACCGTGGTGCGCAGGGCGGGCAGGTTCATGGCGGTGAGTGGGCCCCAGTCGGCATCGGTGGTCTCGGCAGCGCGCAAGAGGCCATCGATGGTGCGGCCGGGGGAAGACAAGGCCACGGGCGTGTCGGCCGCCACTGGCACTTGTGCCCGCACACCCGCCAGGGGCTCGCGGATCATGCCGCTGAAAAAGCTGGACGCCGCGCCATTGGGTTTGCCAGGGCGCACGCTCACCGTCATCAGCCGCACGCCGCGTGCTTGCACGAAGCCTTTGCGGCCGAAGTCGGCCACGAGTTGCTCGCCAATGAACTTTTGAATGCCGTAGCTGCTTTGCGGCGTGGGCAAGGTGTTGTCTTCAATCACCTCGGGCAGGGCAAAGCCGGGCGGGTTGCCAAACACGGCCAGCGAGCTGGCAAACACCAACACCGGGCGCGTGCCCAGTGCGCGGCTGGCCTCCAGCAGGGCGCGGGTGGCCTCGTAGTTGCTGCGCATGCCCAGGTCAAAGTCGGCCTCGCACTCGCCGCTGACCGCAGCCGCCAGGTGGAACACCACGGAAGTGTCGGGCGCCAACAAGGCGCCGCCCTTCAGCAAGTCATTCAAGTCGCCTTCGACACTGCGCACACGCGGGTCGGCAGCCAAATCGTCAGGGGCTGCCACGCGGTCGGTGAGCGTGAGGGCGGTGATGGGTTTGGCTGTGCCGCCGCCCGCAGCCAGACTGCCACGGGCCAAGAGA
>ERZ724527.1771-NODE-1771-length-10073-cov-3.788980_pt1 | contig 10073 bp, 2 predicted proteins | sample MGYA00376060_ERZ724527 | MGnify/ENA primary metagenome ERZ724527 (study PRJEB28724, sample SAMN07190886) | activated sludge metagenome | isolation source: activated sludge of sewage treatment plant in Hong Hong | place: USA: Christiansburg, Virginia | collected...
CGGCGCCTTCACCTACTATGCCCTGAAAGCACTGGCAGCCCTGCCGGCCAGCGCCAGCTATTCCCAGTGGTTCAAGGCCATCAGCCCCGTCTACCTGCCCACCAATCAGCTGCCCCAGAACCCGCAGATCTTCGGCAGTCGATCGGCCAAGGCCTGGAAGGTGTTCTCCTGATCCAGCGCTGAAGCCTCCACCAGCCCGTTCCCGGCCCGCCCTGTGTGGGCCGGGCTTCCCGCCCGCCCCTCGCTCTGGAGTCCTCCCGTGACTACCCCGGCCCTGCCCACCCTACGTCTCATTGCTGCTCCGGAAACCACCTCCAAGCGCAAGCCGCCCCTCCCCGCGGCTATCCTCAACCCGGGCAGCCGGGGGGACGGCGGCCAGCCCCGCGACCCGCTCCTCGGTAACGTGGAGGTGGAGGAAAGCTGGGAGATCGGCCCCCGAGCACGGGGCGATGATGCCCGGCGGGTCGATTTGAAGCCGGACGCCCGCCTGCTGACCTTGGAGTCCGATGACGGCACCACCGTCTTCATTCGCGCCGACGCGCTGGCAGAACGCCTCACCCGCCTCACCGCCACCCGCCCCGAATTGACCCTGGCCGACGACAACTCCCTTGATCTGACCGCCTTGCACCCCCGGGACGCCCAGAGCCGGGGCATCGGTGAATGGGTGTGGCGCAGGCTGTCGGCCCTCGTTGTGATAGAGGACGAGATCACGGGCCAAGCCCGTGACAAGCTCGCCGAGCTCACCGGCTCCGTGGTGGAAGACCTCATCGTTGCGGGCGGCACCCATGCGGGCGCCAAGGCCATCGTGTGGGCCATCGAAAAGCAAGGCCGTAACGCCCCCGGCCTTTACCCCTGGGACGGTGGCGCCATCGATGCGCAAGCCCCCCTGTCCAAGGACGCCCCTGCCCTCATTTCATTCACCAGCAAGCCCGGCCTGATTTTCATCCACGGCACGGGCTCCCACACCCTGGGCAGCTTCGGACAGCTACCCGGTAGCCAGATCTGGTCGAAGCTGGATAGCCAGTTTGAAGGTCGCCTGTTCGGCTTCGAGCACCATACCTTCTCCGAGAGCCCCATCGACAACGCCCTGGCCCTGGCCCGGGTTCTACCAGAGCAAGCGCAATTCAGCATCGTCAGCCACTCCCGCGGCGGCCTTATTGGCGATCTGCTGTGCATCGACACCAGCATCGACAGTACCGAAACCCTCAATGCACTGATTCTCGACTACCGCCCGACTCCCCGTAAGGACGACGCACTCGAACCCGCCCCGGAATCCGGACAGGAGAGCTTCATCAAACAGGAGCAGGCCAAGCTCGGCGAGCTGGTCAAACTGCTGCGTGCCAAGCGCTTCAAGATTGATCGCTACGTGCGGGTGGCCTGCCCGGCACGGGGCACCGCGCTGCTCAGCGACAACCTGGAGATCTTCCTGTCGGGCCTGCTGAGCCTCATCCGAAAGGCAAGCGGCTGGGCCGCAGGCGCCGTCGTCGGGGCCGCCTCCGGACCGATTGCCGGCGCAAAGGCAAAGGCTGTTACGGACAAGGGCCTTGCCGTTCTCACCCGCATCGTCATCGAGATCGCCAATCGCCGCCTTGATCCGAGACTGCTGCCCGGCATCGAGGCCATGCTGCCGGATGCCGCCATGGGCATGCTGCTGGCGTCGGCACCCTACGGCAGCAGCACTGCCATGGCGATCATCGCGGGCGACGTCGAAGGTGGCGGCCTCGCCAAACGTCTCGGCACCCTATTCACCGACTGGATGTTCTTCGAACGGGCCGACAACGATCTGGTGGTGGACACCGCCTCCATGTACGGTGGCATGGCCGCGCCGGCCGGTGCCCAAGCAATCTTCGTGCAGGGCGAGAACGTCAATCACTTCCGCTACTTCCACGACGACACGACCACCGCAGACGGTTACCCGCTCCCCGCAGCCATGCACCGCTGGCTCAGCGCCGCAAAGCCCACCGAACTGCCCGAATGGTCTGTCCGCGCCGTGCCGGCACCGGACTCGTCGGACAGGGTGAAGAAGCCCGACGCGCCAGCTTCCCGCAACGGCGCTAAGGCACCCATCCTCGTCTTCCTGCCCGGCATCATGGGCAGCCATCTGGCTGCGGACGACAGTCGCGTCTGGCTCAACCCACTGGGCCTGGCACGGGGAGCCCTCAGTCGCATCACCATGGACAGCCCGAAGGTCAGCCCCGACGGGCTGGTGGGCATGGCCTACGGCAAGCTCGTGGAACAGCTCGGCAAGACCCATGAGGTCGAGCTCGTTCCCTACGACTGGCGCCAGCCCATTCAAACCCTCGGCGAACAGTTCGCCAGCAGGCTGTCTGCGCTCCTGAAGAATAACCCGGACACCTCGATTCGCATCCTCGCCCACAGCATGGGTGGCTTGGTGGTGCGTGCCGCCATTGCCCATGACCCGACCCTGTGGGACGCCATCGTCGCCCGGCCTGAAGGCCGGCTGGTGATGCTCGGCACGCCCAACCAAGGCGCCCATCTGTTTGTGCACACACTGCTGGGGCAGTCCGACACCATCCGCCTGCTGGCACGGATGGATCTGCGCCATCGCATGCAGGACGTCCTCGACATCGTCGCCGGCTTTCCCGGCGCCATCCATCTGTTGCCAGCACCGGACGGAACGGACGGCAACGACTACTACCAGAAAGATACCTGGGTCGACCTGGCCGCCCACAATAATGACTTCTGGTTTGGCAGCAAACTCGGTGGCAAGCCGAAGCAAGCAGTTCTTGATGAAGCCAAAAAGTTCTGGGAAAAGGTGGCCAACACCGAGTGGGTCCGCAAGGCACCGGATCGCATCGCCTACATCTACGGCCAGAGCGACAACACCCCCTGCGGCATTGTCAAACAGGCGGGCCAGGGTGGCATCGTGTTGCGCGGGACGCCCGAGGGCGACGGCTCGGTCACCTGGGCCTCGGGCCACCTGCCCGGGCTGCCCGCCGACCGTAGCTGGCTGATGCCCGTGGACCACATGGGCCTGACCAGCACCGAAACCCACTTCGAAGAAATCGAATCCCTGCTCGCCCTCGGCACCCCGCGCAAGCTCGGCCCGCTGCCCGTCAGCCGCGGGGGTAAGGCCCCCGCGGTGCGGGAATACCGGGCCGGGCCGCCCGAAGGTTTCCCCTCCCCCCCCGAAGCCACCACCCGGCTGCTCGGCGGCCACCTGCGTCCGGAAGTGCCGCGCAGCCGGAACCGCCGTCTGAAGGTCTACGTCAGCGCGATGGACCTGCGCTTCGTGCACACCCCGGTGCTCTGCGGCCATTACCGGGGCGACCCGATTGCCGCCGCCGAAGGGGTGATCGACCGCTATCTCGTTGGCGGCGCCCTCAGCCAACGCCAGCGGCTGGGCATCCATACCGGCGAGATCGGCAACGCCTCCATCGTGCTGATGCCGCGCAATGCCGCTGAACGCCACCGCCACACCGGGCGCGGCGCGGTGGTGGTGGGCCTGGGAGAGATGGGCCGGCTCACGGCGGGCGGCGTCACCGAGGCCGTGCGTGGGGGCGTGCTGCGTTACCTCCTCCATGCAGCCGACCGCTACGGGGAAGAGCAAGCGACAACGCAGCCCAACAACCCGCCCCCCGGAGGCGACACCCTCCACCTCAAGCTGGCATCCCTGCTGATCGGTACCAACTCGGCGCTGCAGCTCGACGTGAGGGAATCGGTGAAGGCGGTGGTGCTCGGCGTGCTGCTGGCCAACCGGGATTTCGCCAATGGCGACGGCAGCCCGAACGGGGATTCCAAGACCCGGCGCGCCCTGGTGTCCGAATTGCAGTTCATCGAGGTGTTCCACGACAGTGCCATCTCTGCCGCCCACGCCGTCAGCCAACTGGGATCGACCCTCAAGAGCGAGCTGCGTCAGATGAACTTCCAGCTCGACGCCGCCGAAGAATTGTTCACCGGCGAAGGTGCCCGCCAACGCCTTAGCGTGTCACCCTTCTCCGACTACTGGCCGCGTCTGATGGTCTCCGACGCCGACCGGGAAGAAGCCGACTGCCCGCCGGACTGCAGCACACCGCGCTTCCAGCCGCCGATACCGCCGGAGAACCTGCGCCAGTTGTTGCGCATCTATGGCTGTGGCGACAAGACCCGCGACAGCAGCCTGCCCACGCCGTTCTGGCTCGACGGTGCCCCCACGATCCGCTATGCCGGCCGCCTCAAGTTCATCTACATGGGAGACAAGGCCCGCGCCGAGAGCATCGTCCAGATCCGCCAGCCGGGCCTCGTGGAGAAGCTTTGCGACGACCGCCTCAAGAGCCGCAGCCCCACCCTGTATTCAAGGGGTCTGGATTTCGGCGCCACCCTGTTCCAGCTACTCGTGCCGCTGGAGTTCAAGGCCGCCGCCCGCCAGGCTGGCAACCTGCTGCTGATGGTGGATGAAACCACCGCCAACCTGCCCTGGGAGATGCTGGAGGTCGATGGCAGTCCGATGGTGCTGCAGACCCGGGTGGTGCGCCAGTTCATCACCACCCGCTTCCGCCGCCAGGTGGCACGCACCGACACCCTCTCCGCCTGTGTGATCCCCGAGCCGTCCACCGAGGGTTTCCATGCCCAATTTGGCGGTGCCGACTGGCAGCCGCGCATCGGTGCAGATGGCAAACCCGAGGTGGACTGCCTGCCCCCCCTGCCCGGTGCCGTAGCGGAAGGCATGACGGTCTCCCGGGTGCTGTCGGACGCGGGCTACCAGGTCACCGAGGCCCCGCCCGACTCCCTGGCAGCGGACATCTTCACCCGCCTCTTCGCCCGGCCCTACCGCCTGCTGATGATCTCCGCCCACGGCATCCATGCGCGGCGGGCCGCCGACGGCAGCCATCGCAGCGGCGTGGTGCTCTCCAACGGTCTGCTCCTCACTGCCGCCGAGATCGGCCAGATGGAGAGTGTTCCCGACCTCGTCTTCCTCAACTGCTGCGAGCTGGGCAAGATAGGCTCGGGAGGCGGGCGACTTGCCGCCAGTCTGGCGCGAGAGCTTATCGACATGGGCGTGCGCTGCGTGGTGGCCGCCGGTTGGGAGGTGAACGACACGGCGGCGCGCACCTTCATCGAGACCTTCTTCGAGCAGATGGCCGAGCAAGGCGCCAGCTTCGGCGAGGCGATTTTCGAGGCCCGTCGCATGTGTTACGAAGCCCACCCCGGCCACAACACCTGGGGTGCTTACCAGGCCTATGGCGATCCCGCCTTCCAGCTCAAAGTCCATCGTAACCCGACCAGGGACGACACCTCCCTGCGCTCGAGCCACGAACTCGTCGACTGGATCGAGCAGCGCCGAATCGAATGCCGCCTGCCCGACGCGGGCCAGATGTTTCAGCGCGGCGGAAAGGACGATGGCTTCAAGCAGATTGCCCGGCGCATCCAGACTCGTCTGCGCCATGTGCCGGAGGGCTGGATCAAGCAGCCGCAGGTGCAGCACGCCCTCGCCCGCCTTTACGCCGAATACGGCCAAGAAGGCTATCCCGATGCCCGCTCGGCCTGGCTGAGGGCCATTGGCGACGATTCGTCAAAGGGTCTGGTCCCCCTGTTCGCCATCGAACAGCTTGCCAATCTGGAAAGTCGCCAGGCCGAGCGCCTGAGTCTTCAGAGCGCCCGGCTAGAAGAGGCCAAGACCCTCGCTGAGAGCGCCCTGGCGCGCCTGCACTTTCTCATCGCCCTGTCGTCCGAGTCACCTGAAGTCTCCAACACTGCTGCCACGAGGAACAACCCGGAGCGTTGGGCACTCCTCGGCAGTGCCCACAAGCGCATGGCCATCATCCGTGCCCGTAGTGGCGAACCCTGGGACAAGGTGGCGGAGGCACTGACCTGCGCCCGTGATGCCTACGCCCGCTGCGAGGGCCGCCCTGGTGCCTCTCCCGACTGGAACCCTTACAACGCCATCAACCGTCTGCAACTGGATGCGCTACTCGGCACCGAGGCCAACTACGCCGAAGCCGCCGAGGTGTGCGGGCGCGCCGCCCGCGCGCGTTTCGAGCATACCTACGATTTCTTCGACGCGGTGATGTCGGCGGACGCAGAGCTGGCCCTTTGGCTGCATTCAGGCGAGAAATCAGCCGACGGGCTGGCCGACACATATCGCGATGCCATCAAGGGGGTGACGGCCACAGCCCGCGAGCTGGACTCGGTCACCGCCCAGATCCGCATCCTCGGCGAACTGCTGAAATGCCGAGGCGATGGCGACGATGCCACGCGTGCCGAGATGCTGAAGTGCATCCTCAACGATCCGCAAGGGGACACGAAAATACCCGGCCCATCGGCGGCAAAAGAGGCGGGAAGCAAGGCACCGCCGCCCAAGACTGGTGCAGGTAAAAAGAAGGAAAAGTGATCGACGCACCATATTGGCCTTGAAAATCCCCACCCTGGTGCTCGACTCAAGGGAAAACCAAGGAAAATTGAAGACTCCTGCGCATGGCACATGGCTTGCTTGTGCTCTGCATCAAAGGAGTGTTCATGGCCGAAACGAAATCCACCTGTTGTTACTGCGGCGTCGGCTGCGGTGTTGTCATTGAACATGAAGCCGGGCGCATCACCAGCGTCAAGGGCGATCCGGACCACCCGGCCAACTTCGGCCGCCTGTGCACCAAGGGTGCCACCCTGCACCTGTCGAGCGCCCCGGAAACCCTGATCGCCCGCGCCCTTTATCCCGAGTTGCGCGCCTCACGCGATCAGGCCCGGACACGGGTGAGCTGGGATACCGCCCTGGATACGGCCGCCGACCGCTTTGCAGCCATCATTGCCGAGCATGGCCCCGATGCCGTTGCCGTGTATGGTGCCGGCCAGCTCCTGACCGAAGACTATTACGTCTTCAACAAGCTGGTGAAGGGCCTCATCGGCAGCAACAACCTCGATACCAATTCACGCCTGTGCATGTCCAGCGCCGTGGCCGGCTACAAGCTGAGCCTGGGTGCCGACGCGCCCCCGTGCAGCTACGAAGACATTGCCCTCACCCAGGCCCTGTTCATCTCCGGCAGCAATACCGCCTTCGCCCACCCGATTGCCTTCCGACGCGTGGAAGACGCCCGCAAGGCCAATCCGGACATGAAGCTGGTGGTCATCGACCCCCGCCGCACCGACACCGCCGAGGCGGCCGACCTCCACCTCCCCCTGCTGCCCGGCACCGACATTGCCCTCTACAACGGCATGCTGCACATCATGCTGTGGGAAGGCTGGGTGAATCGGGACTACGTGGACGCCCATACGGAGGGCTTCGACGCGCTCAAGAAGATCGTTCGCGAGTACACGCCGGCCATGGCGGCCACGATCTGCGGCCTCGACCGCAAGGCCATCGAACAGGCGGCACAAATCTTTGCCACCTCCCCGGCAACCATGTCCATGTACTGCCAGGGTCTGAACCAGTACAGCTTCGGCACCCACAACAATTCGGCGCTGATCAACCTGCATCTGGCCACCGGCCAGATCGGCCGTCCTGGCGCCGGCCCCTTCTCCCTCACGGGTCAGCCCAATGCCATGGGCGGCCGTGAAGTGGGTGGCCTCGCCAACCTGCTGTCCGCCCACCGGGACATGGCCAACCCCCAGCACCGGGCCGAAGTGGCAGCCCTGTGGGGCGTGGACAGCGTACCCGACAAGCCCGGCAGGAGCGCGGTGGAACTGTTCGAGGGGCTCAAGTCGGGCGAGGTCAAGGCGGTGTGGATCGCCTGCACCAACCCGGCCCAATCGATGCCCGATCAGGCCATGATCCACGCGGCCCTTCAGAATGCTGAATTCGTGATTGTCCAGGAAGCCTTCGGTCATACCGAAACCTGCGCCTATGCCGATCTCCTGCTTCCCGCCACCACCTGGGGCGAGAAGGAAGGCACCGTCACCAACTCGGAGCGGGCCATCACCCGCGTCCGAGCCGCCGTGTCCGCGCCGGGCGAGGCCCGCCACGATTGGGCGATCGTGGTGGACTTCGCCCGGCGTCTGGGCATCCAACTGGGCAAGGGCGACCTGGCCGCGCGGATGTTCCCCTACACCTCGCCGGAAGAAGTCTGGAATGAGCACCGGGAATCAACCCGCGGGCGCGATCTGGACATTACGGGGCTCAGCTATTCCCTGCTCGAGACCGCCGGCCCCCAGCAGTGGCCCTTCCCGGAGGGTGCCCAAAAAGGCAAGGTCCGTCTCTACGAGGATGGCGTCTTCCCAACCCCTTCCGGTCGCGCCCGCTTTGTCGCAACCGAACACCGCATCACTGCCGAATCGCCCAGCGCGCGCTACCCGCTGCATCTCAACACCGGCCGCCTGCGCGACCAGTGGCATGGCATGAGCCGCACCGGCCTTGTCGCCCGGCTCTACAGCCATGAAGCCGAGCCGCTGCTGCACATGCACAAGGATGACATGGAGCGACGCAGCCTGAACAACGGTGATCTGGTGGAAGTGAAGAGCAAGCGCGGCGCGGTGGTACTCAAGGTGATCGAATCGGCCACCCTGCGTCCCGGCCAGACCTTCGTACCCATGCACTGGGGCGGCAACACCATGGGCGGACAAGGGGTGAATGTGCTTCTTCCCCGCACCTATGACCCCACTTCAAAGCAGCCGGAACTCAAGCATGCGGCCATCCAGGTGGCCAAGTACACCGCGGGCAAGGCACTGGTGGCCATGCGCCGCTCGGAACCCGATGCGGACGGCCACCTGCAACCCAACCCGCTGGTCGTGATGGACCGCCTGCGTCGCTGGTTGCCCCACTTTCCCTACGCCAGCCTGACCCTGGCCGGCCGCAATTCGCCGGTGGTCGTACTGAAAGCCCGGGGTGAAGAGTTGGCCCCGGCCCTGCTCGAAGCCCTGGACCAAGATCTGGCACTTGATGATCCGACCCAGGTACTGTCCTACCACGACAGCCGCAAGGAAGTGGAAAAGCGCGCCAGGGTGACGGGGGACTCCCTTTCAGCCGTGCGTCTGGCCGGGGAAACCAAGGCCGCCGAATGGCTGGCCGACATGATGGTGCAGGGCCACTCTGCTGCCGCTGTCCGCCCCTGGCTGCTTGCCCCCCTCACCCAGCCACCTGCCGGTCAGGCCGCGCGGGGCAAGGTGATCTGCAACTGCTTCGACGTGGCCGAGGACGATATCCTGGCGGCCTTCCGCAACGGTGACTCTCTTGAATCCCTGCAGGCCCGTACCCGCTGTGGCACCAACTGTGGCTCCTGCGTCCCGGAACTGAAGCGGCTTGCCCAAAGCGTGAAGCACTGAACTCACACCGACGCGCCGGAATCAAGCCTTCCGGCGCGATCAGTCAGCGCGCCAGCCCCCTCGCCTGCAACCAGGCATGGGTGGCTTCCGCAACCGCCTGCGCTTCACCGGGGCCGGAGAAGGTGTGGTCGGCATCAGCGAAACGGGTGATATCGAGATCGGCGCGATCCAGGGCCTTGCGCCATTCGGCACTGGCCTTGCACGCATCGTCGAACTCCCGCGCCACGTAGTCACGCCCACTCAGGAAGATCGCCAAAGGCCCCTGTCGTCCGGCCAACCCCCGGGCCATTCGCTCGGGGAAAGGGCCACCACCATCGCCCACGTCCGCAGCGGCTTCCGCTGAAGCCTTGCGCCCCGCTGCACGGACAAAGGAAAACAGACTGCCGAAGGATTTCAGGAAACTCACCTGACCGCTGCCGAGCTTTCGCCAGAACGACGGATCAGTGATGCGCTGCAGGTAATAGTGCTTGAGGAAGACCTTGGCTTCACCCGCCTGGGTATGCACCCAGGGATTCAGCAATACCGCTGCAGCAACCCGCGGATCCTTCTGCGCCGGATACAGGCAGGCGGCGCTGGCACCATCGCACAAGCCCCACAAGACAACCCGGTGCAAGCCCGGGCAAGCTTCCATGAAGGCCCCGATTGCCGCTTCGACATCCTCACTGACAGACTCGAAACTCCGCGCCGCACCGGTCGCGTCGCCCATCCCGCGGTAGTCGAATCGCATGCAAGGCACACCCTGCGCGGCCAGATGGCGCGCCAGCAGGACAAACTGTCGATGGGAGCCGGCCCGGTACTGGGGCCCGCCAACAATGACCAGCACCCCTGTTTCGGCTGGCACCTCCGGCACCGAGATGACCCCCACGAGGGACTCACCGCCACAT
>ERZ724527.1774-NODE-1774-length-10059-cov-2.964614_pt1 | contig 10059 bp, 9 predicted proteins | sample MGYA00376060_ERZ724527 | MGnify/ENA primary metagenome ERZ724527 (study PRJEB28724, sample SAMN07190886) | activated sludge metagenome | isolation source: activated sludge of sewage treatment plant in Hong Hong | place: USA: Christiansburg, Virginia | collected...
CCGAGCAAAGAAAAAACTTGTTGAAGACTTTATTTGTAAATGGCGATCGCTCTGAGGCCGACACCATGGAATTGTTTATCCAGGTCAATCAGCTGAGGATGCAGCGGGATGAAAGAAAGACAGACTACCTCAATGCCGGCCTTCAACTGTCCAACTTTGTCTGGCGGGAGACACTCTTTGACAGCTTGATGACAGGCGAAATAATTCCTGTTAAAATCGACTGGCAGAGAGGGGAGGAAGAGGGGCTAAAATTGGCATTGATCCAGGTTCCCCTTTTGTCCAATCCGGCAATAAAATGGTATGAGTTCAAACTGAAGGCGCTGGAGATCGAGCAGCGATACAAAAGGCAAATGCTCTTGCCCGAGCTCAATCTCAGCACCCGCCTCCTCAGCAAAAATAGCTACCAATTTTCGGGGCTGGATCGTTTTTATTTTACAGACAATTACCTGCTGGGAGTCCAGTTCAAAATGCCCCTTCTGCTGAGAGAGGGTAGAGGGGCATTACAAAATACAAAGATAAAGATCCGCGATACCCAATGGGATATGCAGCTAAAAGTGAGAGACCTGGCCAATAAAGAAAGTACGCTTACCAATGAATTGGCTTTGTTAATAGCACAAATCGAAAACATTGCTGCCCTCATCCAGGCCCAAAGCCGCTTGTATGCCTTGGAAATCTCCCGATTCAACCTGGGTGAGAGCAGCGTGTTTTTGGTCAATGCCCGTGAACAAAAGTTACTTGAGCTCAAAGGCAAAGAAGTAGAGCTGAAAGCCAAAAGAGCCAAAACAATTGCCAAACTATATGAGTTGAGAGCTGGCTTTTAGTATGTCATGGTATTTGACTTAGGTATAAAGATTTTAAGTCCAATAATTGGGGCCCAGTTAAAAGAATCCCAACTTACTTTTGTTGTAGGAGATCAACATGTTTTTGGTTTGGCGATAGTGGTTGAGCATCATTTTATGGGTTTCCCTACCGATGCCGGATTTTTTGTATCCGCCAAAAGGAGCGTGGGCTGGATAGGCGTGGTAACAGTTGACCCAAACCCTGCCTGCCTGAATGGCGCGTGATACCTTGTAGGCAGTGTGCATGTCTCGTGTCCACACCCCTGCTCCGAGACCATATAGGGTGTCATTGGCAATGGCAATGGCTTCTGCCTCGTCTTTGAAAGTGGCAATACACACTACAGGGCCAAAAATTTCTTCCTGGAAAATGCGCATTTTATTGTTGCCCTTAAAAACCGTTGGCTGGATGTAATATCCTCCTTCTAATCCTTCGTTGTAGGCCTCACATCCACCGGTAAGCAGCTCGGCTCCTTCTTCCTTACCTAGCTCGATGTAATGAAGTATCTTGTCAAATTGCTCATTGGAAGCCTGTGCTCCCATCATGGTTTCAGGATCGAGAGGGTGACCAATTTTTATTTGTTTAACCCGTTCCAGGAACCTTTCCACAAAAGCATCATAGATGGATTCTTGTACCAATATCCTGGAGGGGCAGGTACAAACTTCTCCCTGATTGAGGGCAAAAAGAGCCGCTCCTTCCAGGCATTTGTCAAAAAATTCATCGTCACCATCCATTACATCTTTAAAGAAAATATTGGGCGATTTGCCCCCTAATTCAAGGGTTACCGGTATGATGTTTTTGGCAGCATACTGCATAATCAATTGACCGGTAGTGGTTTCTCCAGTAAAGGCGATCTTGTTAATGCGAGGATTGGATGCCAGCGGTTTACCAGCTTCAAGTCCAAAACCATTCACAATATTGAGGACACCTGCGGGCAGTATATTTTCGATGAGTTCTGCCAAAACCATGATGCCTACAGGTGTCTGCTCTGCGGGCTTAAGTACTACACAATTTCCTGCAGCCAGGGCTGGAGCCAGTTTCCAGGTAGCCATGAGCAATGGAAAATTCCATGGAATGATCTGACCAACGACCCCCAGGGGCTCATGTACGATGAGCGACAAAGTATTGCGGTCTAATTCAGAGGCGGCACCCTCTTCGGCCCTGATGACACCGGCAAAATAACGAAAATGATCGATGGAAAGGGGCAAGTCGGCTGCGCGTGTTTCTCTGATCGGCTTACCATTGTCCCAGGTTTCAACGCGGGCAAGAAGGTCAAGATTTTTTTCCATTACATCTGCAATCTTTAATAATAAGTTGCTGCGTTCTGTAACGGATGTATTGTTCCAATGAGGGGCGGCGGCCCAGGCAGCATCTAAAGCAAGCTCAATGTCTGCCTCCTGCGATCTTGCAATTTTGGTAAATACTTTCCCATCTACCGGTGATATGGTTTCAAAATACTCCCCTCCAACGGGTGCAACCCATTTACCTCCGATAAAATTATCATAGTGGGTTTTAAACGCGGGGACATCTACGAGTTGGGTTTGTTTGGTGATTACTGTTGACATAATAACGATTTGAAATGTGAAAAAAACGCGGCCACTGCCATTGGGTCGAAAGCCACGATACAAATGAAGCACATCTCAGGCCTACAATGTTTGCACAATTCTACCCTGCATTAGCACAATCCTGCCATCCATTGTTAAAATCCTGTCAATCGTTGTATAATTCTCCTAATGAGAAATAAAATATTAAATTTGTAGTGCTCTTTGATATTAAATATGTAGCACTATTTAGATGTTGGAATTAAATCTTAGCCACTACCAGTATAGAAAACTGGAAAACCATGTTGAGAACAGAACCGTTCATACCCTCAACCATGCGGAGCTTAATATCTTTGAAACGCACCAGCAAGCGGAACAGGTAATGTTGCGTTTTAGTGATCCGGTTTTGGCCAGCATGATACGTGGTAAAAAAGTTATGCACCTCAACGGCATGACCTCATTTGACTTTTTACCCGGTGAATCGGTTATACTACCTGGAAATGAATTGATGTGCATTGACTTCCCGGAAGCCACACAAAATACACCTACCCAATGCCTGGCCTTGGCCTTTAGCCATGAAAAACTCAATGAAGCTGTAGCATTGCTCAATCACAGAGGTATCAAACAGGATGGAACGGAGTGGAAGACCACAGATTATAATTTTCATTTTACCAATGACATTGCCATCAATCAAATCCTCCAAAGACTCATTTTTTTATTCTCCGAAAACCACCCTTCTAAAGATTTTTTCTGTGACCTGATGATCCAGGAACTCATCATTCGTATTCTTCAGGAAGAAAACAAGAGCTTGTACATTCAGCGTTCTCAAAAATTATCCAACAACAACCGTTTTCAGTTTATCATCAACTACATACGTGATAACATCAGAGAACAACTGTCCATCGATCGACTGAGTGAAAAAGCCCATATGAGCGAGTCCAACTTCTATCGCACCTTTAAACATGAACTTGGCATTACTCCCAACGACTTCATAATAGAAGAGCGATTGAAACTGGCGGAAAGTTTACTCAAAAACAAAGATATCAGCATTAAAGAAGCCTACCTCAGCAGTGGTTTCAACAGTTTTTCTTATTTCAGCAGGGTATTTAAAATGAAACACAAAATATCACCCACGGCTTATAAGCAGACAGCGGCTATTGGGAAGTGATGTTGAGGGCGATGCGCTACGCACGCAATATGCTACGCACGCAATATGCTACGCACGCAATGCGCTTAACGCTACACGCTTAGCGCTTAGCGCTCAACGCTCTACGTCTTTTTTTGGGGAGGATCGACATCTATTTAGCAAAAACAAAATAACCACCTACCTGTAGAAAATCCCTTCCCGTTTCATCGTTGATGCGATAATCAAACTGGTGGAGATAGCCCAGCATAATGGAAAATGATGGACTGAGTTTTTGATTGAAATTGAGGGCTACTCGGTTGCGCTCAAAATAAGGTTCTCTCGTGGTAAAAAAGATTTCATTTGAAAAGCTGACACTCGTTTTAGAAGCCAATGGAAGAGAGAACAAGATTCTCTGTCTGAATCGTTCGCGGAAGCCACTCTCCTGAAAGCGAAGTTCGGCCCTATAGCGGGTTTCCATCTTTACTTTGCCCAGCTTTTGATCAAATGTCAATTGAGGCCATAGCCTGAATTCGTCGTTGTTTTTGGGTGTTACAAAATTACCTTCCTCTTTGTAGGTATCGTAATCTCCCATGCCCAGGGCAATGTGCATGCCGGGTCGATTGTGCCAAATGATGCCGGCCTTGTATTCGTGGTAGTGAAACCAGTTGTAAAAGTGAAGAGACCTCACCTGACCTTCCGCAAAGAGCGACCATTTATCGCCTACATCATAACGGATGTTTAGGATGTTCCAACTGCCAAGATGGGTATATTGACCTATACTTTTGTGGTAAATAAGTAAGGATAAAAAGAGGGAGAAGATTATTTTCATAACAGAATAAACAAAAATGATAGATTTTGTTCACGCCAATATAGAACAGGGTTTGAATGGGTGGTTTTTATTTCCAAGACCTGGGTACGCACCGCAACAGAAGGCATAACCAAAATATAGCACACCTACCTCAAGTATATATGTAAATTTTATTTAATATGTATTATTCTGTACCATTTTCCGCTTATCCTAACTCAATTTTTAATTTAAAAAAGCCACAAATGAAACCATAGGTAAAATTTATTTCAGCACCATCATTTTTAGGATTTGGCTTTTTTGTTTGGCAGGTGATTCCAGGTGAACCAAATATAAACCTTCACTCATTTCTTCAACACTTAAATTTATAGGAAGGGTGGCATTTAATTGTTGTAAACATAATTGCCCCATGGCATTGTAAATATTTAAATTCATGACCATAGATGTTTGATCGTGGCCAGAAGTTATCACAATGTGGTCCATTGTTGGATTGGGCAATATCTTAAAGTCGAAGGCAGTTTGTACATCCGATTGGGCTGAGACGGATGTGCACCAGGAGCCATTTTGATCAGGAAAATAGTGTTTCTCCAAATAACGCAAAACAACTGTTACAAAACTGTCTGCAAAGGCCACTCTTTTGAGGCTGTCAAATCGGATGGCTGAATACAATTCCAGTTGAATGGCATCAATGGTACCGCCGGGTGAGGAACCGTGGTGAAAAGTGTTGTACCCTCCATTAAAATAAGGATCATCCGGCAGGGGATAAGGATCTTGACGACTTGGCACGCCGGGATATCCCCTCAGGGCAAGCTGAGTACCAAGGGCCTCGTCTCCCCGTATCAGCTGGGCATGGGTAGATGAAGTTTCATTTTGCCTCGCCAGATTTTCAATTGAACTCACTTCTATGAGGTCTTCTGTATTCAAGGCTTCGTCAACCTCTCGTAGCTCGCTACCGTATAAAAGATAACCCAACTCGATTCTTTGTTTGGTGTGACCATGACCGTGCAGGTCTATAAAAAGGCCTTTGCCATAAACGTCGGTGATTTGTTTAGCTGCGCTGTCGATATAGGCGTGGTACTCAAACCAATAATCGTGCAAAGCCACGTTGCTATCCGTAGCCAGTTCCAGATTGCGGTTCATGTCTAACTTTTTTCGATGCAACAAATTATAGACCACATGGGGATAACAAGCGGTTCGCCTAACAAAGGCATCTTTAATCTCTCTGGCCAGCTCCTGGGTGAAAGCATCTTTAACATAGGCACAATCTTCACAGTCGCGATTGGGCATTTGGGCCGGTTCTATGTGCCCTCCATGAGGAACGGAGAGAATGAAGGGCAGGTTGCCTGCGTGGTATTCTATGTAGGCGTCTTTGCCAAAATAGGTGAGTCCTGGTTTATAATTCTGACTGCATAAATCAACGTTGTGTAGAAATAGAAATAAGCCCAAACAAATAAAATAGCCTACAGACCATTTTCTAAAATAGCCTTGCCAATAAATGGATAAGTCAACATTTTTTACCATAAGGTTACAAACTGTTTTGTCAGTTTTTAGTAAATGATTGACAAATCTAATCAATGAAATCATAAACCCGATGTTGCCGAGATTTTAAATGTCAATAAGGCCAACTAGGTTGCATCGCAATAAAGATCCGAAAACAGCCCTTGTTTTGATTTCTGATTGAAGATAAGGAGTAAGATCTTTTATTCATGGATTACCTCAAGTGCCCTGTGGGTAATAAAGGCATTCGGGGTGTTTTTTTTGCCGATTGATACCACCATGTTGTTAATTTCCCTTTCCAGCTGCCAGCTGCCGTTGTGTTGTTGTTTGGACAGCAATAAGCGCAGTGCTTTATCCATCGCTTCTGAATGTACCTTTTCTCTTTTCAACAGCCATAGGATCTCTAAAAAATCGCTTTTATACATATTGGGAAAGGTTAGCAGGTCCAATTTTTCTATCATTATCCTTTCGGGATGATGCGAGCTAAAACATACTTCGTGCCTGAGTATAAAATCTACACACTTTTGTTTTAATACCTCTACGTTTTGACTTCTGAATTTTGTGGGCACAAAGGAGATTCCTTTCAATAGTTTGACAATGCCCCAGTAACAGCTGTGCTTGCCATAACAACTGGTATTGGCACAATACTTATTTTTAGGTTCTTCATAGCAGCCATCGTCAAATCGCTGGTAAAAAAAAAAAAAATCCAGGGCTTTTAAACAACGGGGATCGGGTGTTTTATTAAAATAGGCATCTAGATATGCGATGTTGCCATTCAGACAAGGGATGGGAAAATGATCTTCTTTTAGGGTAAAGATGCCATGGTCAGCATCGTAAAACTGATCTTTGATTTCGGTTAGGGCCTTCCTCACCCTAACTTCATTTTTATCAACCTGTAATTCGGCCAATAAAATCAGTGTCCACAGTGAAGCTTTAAAATTGGGCACATAGTGTTGGTAATCGGGATAGTAATGATCGCTGGGGCTAAGGGTCTTCCATAACCCTTTACTGTCTTGGGCCTTGAATATTTTTTCGATGAGTTCAGCGCTGTTATCCATTGGCTTTTTTTTTATTATTTATCACCCTTATGGTATGGCACATAGCCGTGCCACTGCCAGGGTATACAATTGTCTGCTGTCACAGTTTCGACTAATTCCTGAAATATCGACTCCCCGTTTTCACTGTTGCAAAGGATGATAATGGACAGGCCTTTGTCGGCGAAGTTGATGTTGTAGTTTCTCCAGGATTCGCCATTTCCCTCTTTAAAAAAGGCGCGGCCATAGGAACAATGGAATACACCCCAGCCGAGCCCATAAGACAGGCCAATACCATCATTTTGGGTGGTTGTAGCAGAAGTAATGGGCGGAAACTGGGTAACAGAGTGGATGGCAATCTGAGGGGCTAACATTTCCTGGTATAACCTACCTGCCAGTCCTTTTTGTTGCATGACGTGCTCAATAAATCGGGCATAATCAGCAATGGTGGTCACCAGAGATCCCCCTGCAACGGCTTCCTTGCGTTTTTTCTTCACATCGATAAGGCCATTGTTGAGGTGGCCTACGGCAACATTATCGTCACCAAAACGATCGTGCCATATGTATCCGGTTCTGTGCATGCCCAAGGGATTAAATATTTTTTCCTGTGCTACTTCATCGATCTTTTTACCCATCGTTTCTTCGATAGCCAATTGCAGTAGTTTAAAGCCTTCACCCGAATAAGCATATTTTTCGCCGGGCTTGAAGTATAAACGCATTACACCCAGGGTATCCATTTCACCTGTGATGGGATGAAACCACCTAACATTGGGTAGTCCGGTGGTGTGGCTCAAGCACATACGTGGAGTTATCAGCTTCCAGCGATCATCGTTTTGTAAATCTGAAAAGTACTCGTATTCAGGCAATGGTTTTTTTAAATAGTGGGAGAGGGGAGTATCTAATAAAAGATGATTTTCTTCCACCAGTTTCATCACCAAGTAACCAAAAACAGCCTTGCTGAACGAAGCGGCATACACAATGGTGGCAGTGTCCATCAGGCTGTTTTGGGGCTTGTTTTTGTAACCATAAGATTGTACATAGGTTATTTTATTTTGTTGCAGGATGGCCAGATTGACACCCTGGACCTGGGCCGCTTCCATCATTTTTTGTACGGTTTTATCAATTTCTGAAACCGCAATTTTGCTGCCATCCAGCCGGGTAATCACCTGGGCCGGAAGGGAGCGAAAAGAAGCAACCAGCAATAGGAACCAAATGTATTTTTTTATTTTCATTGTGTTTTCAATTTGGGCATCTTATGGGCCAAATGCCATTCTTCATTGATTCTACTACTCAATGTAAAATGATTTTTACTATAAATGTACTGGCAAATGGGTCGAAATGCTTCAATGAGTCCTTGGTTTTTTGAATTTCTGATGGAAAAGTCGCCAACCTATCGATCAAATAGAAGATAGGTCCTCACTTTTATACAGGTTTTACCACCATCCAATAAAAAATGATGCTGGGTGGGATCATGACCAGGCTTCCTAAAATGCTCCACTGTATGAGGAGGCGGTTGATTTTGGCCTCATTTTGGGCCTCTGTTTCCATTGTTAAAAATAGTTTTTCCTGTAGGAAAACAAGGGGCACAGACAGCACCTACATGGTGAGAATTAAGTAGATGGAATGCAATAGCCAGGGTTGGGATTGGCTGCCGCCATAAACGGAAGAGAGACAAAGTCCGTTGAGTACAGTGAGGGCAACACCGGGTATGGTGAGATAGAGATCTGTTTGTTGCAACAACTTAGCAGCAAATTTTAAGACGTGGGCATCTTTGGAATAAAAGGCATAAGAGAACCATACCGGGCCCACGATCATATTGCCCATAAAAATGATAACCCCTAAAATATGAAGTAATTTATGCCATTGGTAGGATAACAGTAATTCAAAGTGAACAATGCCTGTAAAGTCAGCCAATGTGATCAACAATAAAATCAAACCATTGAGGATGGATATTTTGCTAGAGGTACTCATTGGGTTAAGGTGTAGGTTAATGTTGAGTTGCTATTGTTTCTCTTTTAATATCAGAAGGAAATTGTCAATCAAAATTACATAAGTGTTGGCATTTTTTTTAGAGATAACAATCGATTTTGGGTTGACTTTATTTTGGATAGTTGACATTGGCCTTGATTCTTTTAATTTGTCGCAAATGCCGGTCTGTGTGGGAGAAATGAATCACCAATAGACCATGGATGCTTCTTCTATTGTTGGGTTCACCTGCTCTCGGGGTAAAATGTACTTTCAGGTCTTTTTGGGTGTTGCGCACGAAGTGCAGGATATTGTCTCTGCCAAAATTAAAAAAAAGTAGATTGTCCTTGCCTCTCATAAAGCCCATAGGGATGGCGTTTTCCGGAGCCTGGTGTCCGGTATTTTCTGCCATCCAGGACAAATAAATGCTATCTGTGAGGGATTCCTGATAATATTCGGGTTGGGGCGGTATCTCTGTGCCAAGCCAGGCTTCTTGTAGGAATATTCTTTCATAGAGGCCCAGGTGTTCTACCACCTGACCTATGCTCCACGCTTCAGGTGAAGGCTTAAAATGCCACTGTTCATCACTGATTTGATCTACTTCCTCTATTACTTCTTTTTGGCTTCTTTCCAATTCTGCCAGCAGATATTGTCGGTCTTTTTCTAGCCATATATTTCCGGATTTTGGAAAATTACTGGATGCTTTTATTTTTTGGATCTGGTGGATATGTCTTGTAGTGTGTGCAATATAAACCAAGACATATTGATGCAAATCTCTTTCTGCCCAATTGCCCCATTCAGAGGGTCGGTATATGTAGTGCTTTCTCAAATCAGTACTTGTTGTTTCAATCCACTTAATTACATTTTCTCTATGATAATTAAAATAACTTTTCAGTGCATCCAATTCATTAAATCTACCCAATGGCTGTGCCACAGAAGGTGCTTTTCCTTTAACTGTGTCGATTGCATAATTGATCATGAGCCTATCCTTTTCTTCTGTGTTAAGGGTTAAACCTGATTGTTCGGGAGTAAACTGATTACAATAAAGATCCCATTGTAAAAGCTCCTCAAAAGTACCCAAATGCTCTAGCACTTCGGCAATTGACCATTTGCTGCTATCTGGCTTAAAGGTTATTTGGGTTTTATTTAGACTTTTAACTTCCTTCATTAATTCTAACTGTGTGCTGTGAAGGCCTGCTAATAATTCCTTTCTATCATCTTCAGTCCATAATTTATTGGATACATTTTGGGCAT
>ERZ724527.1775-NODE-1775-length-10058-cov-3.513946_pt1 | contig 10058 bp, 11 predicted proteins | sample MGYA00376060_ERZ724527 | MGnify/ENA primary metagenome ERZ724527 (study PRJEB28724, sample SAMN07190886) | activated sludge metagenome | isolation source: activated sludge of sewage treatment plant in Hong Hong | place: USA: Christiansburg, Virginia | collected...
CCTCCGGCAATATGACAGACAAACCTATCGCAATCTGAACATGGAACCACTGAAATTCGAGAATTAACCACAGTTTGCCACACGACCAAGACTCCGGTCTGACTTTGTTCGTGGGCACAGCAACGACAATCGACCCTTCCATCCGAAACTCGTCAACGAATAATCCAAACAAGCAATCTTTCCAATAAGCGAGCGGTTAAGCCAGAGGATCAATGAGATAGGCCAGTAGATATTCGTGCTGAGTTGGAAAAATTAAAGGCGACTGGAGCGGCTCTCAACGGAAATATCGAACATCTGTGGAACATACAAAGAGAAGATTCATAGGAAGAGGGAGCCTTCATAGGCAAGTGTCCAGTACTCGAGAATTGACACCCTGAGGAAGCTGAAGGATGAAGAAGAGGAGGAAACTCAATTCGGTTCCACCTGCATGTCGGCAGGTTATAGTGCACACGCCTACCTGAACCTGGATGACAACCCCTTGTGACTATACATGCACTTGGATATGCTCCATCTACTCCTTTTTGGAAATTAGCATATAAAGAACCATCACTTTATCTCATAAATTTTCAAGAGCGCAGTCGCTCACTTCCTCGCACACTGGGTCTGCTTCTTAGGTTCGAGTGCGCAGTTCTTGTACGTTCCGGCTAATTGATCGTCTGGACGAAGTTCGTTTAAAGTTATGAAGTGCATCTGGGGATTCAGGGATCTCGTTTTAGTCGGGAGAAGGAGGTTGTACAGGGATGCTCTCGCGAACAGCCTTCTCAGTTTTCGGATCAGAGCCGCTACTCTGGGACATATCATCGTGCTCCCTTGCCTCTGCTGCAATTTGGGTAAGCTCCGCAAAAGTAACGTGATTGTGTTTATTATGTATGCTACCCCGGAGCTATTATGAGGGGTGAATTACGTAGTCGGTATTATCCTGCCCCTCCAATATGCCCTCCTCCAGCACCTGAATAATATTTCGGTCCATCCGCTCAAGTATTCTACGGTTGATGATGTTGGTATCTGCCTTGTCAAATATCGATTTATAGGCCAACCTAAACTCTGATTGACGACGAATTAAACTGGGCTTCTTCTCTCGGCGGGTGTTCGGGGGATTTAGTTCTGAAGTTCGTTGATCAATCCCCAATTGTACGTCCAACTGTTTGCTTTACCCAATAATTTCTGCCTGAGGTTAGAGGGTTGCTTTGTTGACCAGCCCCTGCTTTAGGTCTTTGTGAATTCGCGCCTTTGATAGCTCATGCTTGATGTCCTCGATATCTTCCTTCTCGATGATGTACAGCAGGTCTCGCTGATGCTCGTCAAGCACCGTCTTGCTCACTCGATCCAAGAAGATGAACTTACGCAGGATGTGACTAATATCGATCTGTGTCCTCAACACCTGGATAGATTCGTAGTAGGGTTGCAGGAACTGGATCTTTAGGTTATCAGCCCCTAGCTTTTTAATGCAAAAGTACGGCAAGTAAGCAAGGTATACGAAGAAGTTGAACCTACGGACTCGTGGTTTGAGACAATCGGCTTTGGGAGGAGGTTGATCACCAGGAGTAATTCCCGTGCTGCTGTCAATAGGTTTTGGTTTGTTTATGGTGAAGAGACCAGTAGCCAAACTCAACTCATAGCAGCACACATTGTAGTACTTCAGTGGGATAGCGACTACCACCAGAATCATTCCAAAGAGACCGCCGATGTAGGATAGCAGCTCGTCGAACTTTGTAAAGGAACGTTCAATCGTGCGAAAGGTATTGGCTTTCCTCAGATACAGCTTTACCAGCTCGTTCTGGGGAAAGTATGGGCGCATTTCGACACTCCTCGGCAACATCCCAAGTTGCTCCTTGTAGTCATCGATGGGGGTCAGTCCATAGTTGGTGTTGATCTTGAAAGACTCGAAGAAGAGGTTGGTGCTGACTCCCAGCTGAGGATTGAACTGCATGTAGGTGCTATCATCGAGCTTGAGAGTGGCTGCTTACAGGAGTTCAGGGTTAAGCAGCCACGTCGAATAGTAGAAGTTAAGTTTGAAGAAATCGTTCTTCTTGACAAAATCGGTGACTTCAGCATCGCTGCGACAATTGCTTCCAGTACACTTAACCAATGTCAGCTTAAAGTAGCGGAAGATGTCGGAGCTGTAGGTTCCCTGCAGTTCAAAGAACTATTGGCTGGCTGGACATAGCATACGCTCGAAGTTCATGTTATCGTAGTACAGTGCAAATTTCGGTCCAAGCTTCTCCCAGTCGGATCTTACACACTGCACCAGCTGAATTCGTTTGGTGATTCGCACTTTGTTGATTATGCTGATGCGGTCGAGTGCTACCGTGAAGTACTGCGGACCGTTGTTCATATCGATGGTGTCCAGCTAAATAAGTAAATGCTTACACCCACGACGAACATGAACTCTGAGGTGGTGGCGTTGTACAGTGAGGCATCACGCTCCTCAACGATGGTTATGGATGCGTTGACGTGTTCCATATTTATACAGGACATGAACTTGTTGTAGAAGACTGTGACGAACAAGCAGATGAGGAAGAGAGAGCAGACCCCACCAGTCAGGGTCTTGAAGTCGTTATCGTTTTTGTAGCGCAGCGTTATTGGCGAACAGAACAGATCACATTCCTCAATTACACCGGTGGCTCCCTCTCGTAGCTTGCCTAACATATTCCCAAAGAATAATCGAAATTCGTTATCGGCAAGTAGAATCTTTCTGCACCAGCTTGGAATGAATCAATGAAGTTTATGAGCCTTCACTGACTCCTCTCACCTAAGTATGACCTCATCTAACTGCCAAAGTTCCGAACATTTTGTTGGTAGCTCCCGTATTTCTTGTCAGCGACTTGAACATGGCCAGTCCATTCAAACTATCACTTTGCCAGCACTATAAATCTATTCTCCGCGGCTTATAGCTTTTGTGAAGTCTACGTCACTCGATGATAATTGCTATTCGGATCAATAACTTCGTTAATTAATTTCAGCTGCGCCGGTACCACGAATGTGATGTCGTTGTGAGTCGCTTCTCAACACAAAATTCAAATTTATTTTCGAGGATATTATGGGCAACTCAACACAGAGTGGGCAGAACTTCCCAGTCGTAAAGCAGTCCCGCAAGGGTGAGTGGATCCTGGTGGGCAGCACAGGCTACTGCGAGGTGGTCCGGCATGTCGAAACTGGTCAGGAAGCCGACATGTACCTGATCACGAGGGATGGTCGTATTCCCTTGGCAGAAGACTACCGCAGATATGAGTTCCGACGCACCAACGATCACAACCTCGTCCAGGTGCTTCAAGTTGAAAGGGAAAATGCACAGCACATGTGCCAGGGTACCGAAAGACTCAGGGTCAAGACATAGCGGATTCCAAACCGATTGAGCGAGGTGAACCTGCCTCTGGCTGAGGGACTGTATGTTCTTCATGAGAGTTTGGTTGGGTTCAAAGCTATCAACTAGTACAATGGACAGGTGAGCATCACAGATGAGATGATTGGCTTTAACCAAAACGGGAAGGTCAAGGTTTGGTTGAACACCAACTTCTCGACTAATCTCGCTGAGTCTGACAGCCAGATATTCGAAGCCAGGAGACAGCAAGCTCCTTCAGCGGGAGAAGCTTCGATGATCGATCAACTATTCTCAGTAGTTGAGCAGCATATCCAAGGTGGCAGGTACCCACAGCGATTCAGTGAGGAGTACAATGCTGCACGACCAGCCACTTTTAATCAAGCATTAGAATTTGTAAAAGGATTCACCAGCGTCTCAGGAATTCAAGTGCCTGGCAGGATATCTGCCATTAGCTCCCAGAGCAGTGTCGCAGTCGGTGCCGTGAACACTTCTGTTATTAGCCAACCCGAGCAGGTCACAACAACCACGACAACCACGACAACAACGAACGAGCAGGTAATTGGACAATCTGGAGGGCTTGTGGGTACAACTTCTGTCTCCAGCCCGCTTCATTACACTCTCAATCCCGTTGTTAATCAGCAGCAGGCTACTTTTGTTCCACAGAGGTCCATTAGGGTGCTTCCACCACCCCAGCCACAACCTATACTTCTCACTTCTGTGGGATCACAAGGTATCATCAGCGGTGGCTCGCAAACCTCCTTGCCACAAGGTTCCCAGACATTCATACCACAGAGATCTCAAACTTTCATACCCCAACAACAGACGATTGTCCAGCCACAACAAGTGAGCATCCAGAGACCCGTCGTTCAGCAAAGTATCAGTTTGCCACCAACCCAATCCACATTGAGGAGTGTTGTAACAAGCCAGCAAGAGGCCGTTGCAGTCTCAAGAATCCCTGTCACAAACGTGGTTCCTCCCAGTACAAATAGGTCGAAACTGACTGCACAACCCCAAACCGAATTGAGAACTCAAGTGCTGCGAGTACCCGAAATTCGTCAACCAGCCCAGCAACGACAAACAGTAGTGCAATCGAACCAAGTGGTTCAGCAACGAGCAAGTTTACAAAACATTAGACCACTGAGTCCCGTTCAGACCATCGTTCAACCTGTTCCTACCGCCACCAATGGAGCAAGATTGTTCCAACATCTCAACCGAGGTCAAGTGCAATCGAAGACAATAACGGCCACCAATAGCGAAACCGTCCAAAGAGTGTAAAAGCCTACCACAGCCATTGCTGAACCGAGCGTAATCCGAGAGGTTCAAAAGGAGACAGCCAGAGTAGATTTAGTGCATGGAGGAACCCACGCTTCGTCAAAGCTCCACACTCACGTTTACGAGGGAAAAACGATCGTCCAGAATACTCAGACTTCAAACAATGTGCAAACAAGCCAAGAGAGGGTCGTAATTCAAACACAACCTCAATATCAAACACAAACTACCACAAGTGTCGTTGAAAATTCTGTGCAGCACGTTCCGATCATCAAGACCGAGGGACGACAGAATGAACGAATTGTGATTCAACAACAGCCCACTCCACTAAGAACATACGTCAGCATTCCTCAGCAGCAAACGGTTACCACCAGCCAGACGGTTACCTTCCATGGACTACCTCATCGTCATGGTACGCAAAACCAGTTGGTGAGTGTTATCAGACAACCCGAACAGGTGGTAACGGTGCCACAACAGCAGTAGGAAGTGTTCGTCGAAGAGACATCTGAAACCGCAGTCTTTACCGAAAATGGAGTTGTTCAGGCAGAGGTAACTCGATATACCACAACTATCGAATAGAATCAGAACGGTCGGGAAGTTGTTACAATCATTCAAGAAACAGATACTCTTCAGCAGGGGGGACCGGAAGGACTATTTGAGCCTCGACTTGAACCCGAAGAGAGAGCCCAGGTTCAGATTACCTACGAGAGAAAGGACAACCCCTACATTATCCAGCAGCAACCTCAAGTGCTCAGCTTTACACAGAACACCCAACCGTCATATTTCCAGCAAACCACAACTACAATCATTGATGCTGAAAACCGCCCGGTCGTGCTCAAGCAAAGCCTACCCATCGTTCGAACTGTGGTTGCACCACAGACTGTCATAACTACTGGTCCTCAAATCATTACCCATCAAGTGGTTCAACAACAACAGCCACAGATCATTACGATTCATCAGCAAACCCGCCCACAGGTTGTGCAAGAAACCATCAACTACGAGTAGACTGAGGTATACCAAGACGGTAGATTAGTGGAACAGTACGAATAGGTGGAATATCGCGAGTAGGATGCCGACGGTAATGTTTACGAGGAGGTTGAAGTTGTAGACCGCGAGTACGTTGAAGTGTCGCAGCAGCAACAACCCCAGCAGATCATATATCAGCAACAACCGCAACAAATCATATACCAACAGCAACAGACATACGAACCTCGTGTTATTCGAGCTGAACCACAAGTAATCCGCACTGAAACATACGTACGTCAGCCAGAAGTGGTTGTGAGAACAGAGCCACAGATTATTCGGATCGAGCAGCCACAGGTAATCAAAACTGAGCCACAAGTTATCAGAGTGCAGCCTCAGCCTCAAGTAATTCAGCAGGTCATCCGAACAGAGCCACAGGTTATCCATTCTGAACCTGCTCGAGTGTATATTCGACAGCCAGAGGTTGTTCGAGTGGAACCTACCTATGTTATCCAGGAACCACAGACTCAAGTCGTTTACCGCACTCAGCCTGAGGAACAAAACTACGAGGAAGTTGAGTATCGCGAAGTGGAGTATGTCGAAAACGAAGCAGGCGAGACTGAGGCTGTTTACGAGCATGAGCATCACGAATACGAACAAAATGGAGAATATGTCACTGAGGACCAGTACATTGAGGTAGAGGTCGTGAGAGAAGATCCTAGACAGCAGCAATACCTGCAGGAGCAGCAATATCAACAGCAACTGCAATACGAAAAGCAGTACCAGCAACAGTTGCAGTACCAGCAGCAACAAGAGTATCATCAATACCAACAGGAGTAACTTGCCAAGCAGTAGGGTCGGGTAGTCGCCCACTATGAGGAGCCTCAAATAATTGAAAATGAGCACTATATCATCACTGACGCGAGGGGGAATGAAGTCGGCGAATATGAGCACGAAGAGGTCGTTGATGTCGTCTACGACAAGCAGGGAAACGAGCAGCGCATTACCTACCAGAATGATGAGCTGGTGTATGAGGAGAGAGGACAGCTCGTCCACGAACGGATTGAGACTGTGGATTATCGGGATCAGGAGGGACAGCAGCACCATGTCGAGGAGGTCCAGTACGACGTAGAGGAAGACGGCGTGCAGCAGCAATACTACGAGCGTACTGAGGAGGTGCAACTGACCGAGGAAGAGTACGCACAGCAGCGCGAGCGCGAGGAGTATGAAGAATATCAGCGTCAGCACGCATACTACCAGCAACAGCAGTACGAGCAGGAGCAGCGATACCTACAGCAACAGCAATAATAACAACAGTACGCTCAACAATCAGGGCAACAAACTCTTGGGCAGGTTTGGAACCAGGACGGCCTTCAGCAGCGGCAATTGACTCCTGAGGAGGAAGAGGCGTATTACAGGCAACAGGAAGAAGAAGCCGAATACTACCGGCAGCAGGAAGAAGCCGAGTACTACCGACAGCAGTAGGAAGCCGAGTATTACCAGCAACAGCAACAGCAGGAAGGACTGCACCGAGTTGTTGTTCAACAGTCAGGAGGAGGCCAAAATCTGCAGTATGGTGAAGCACCAGGCAACTACGAGGAGGAGGTCGCAGTCATAGTTCAGGAAGACGGTCAACCAGTTGGCTATGAAGTGCATTAAACCGAACAGTACGACACTCCTGAGGGACAGCACGTTACTGTCGAATAGGAGTACCAAGTGGTGTACGGACAAGGAGATTCCGAAGAAGTGCAGTACACCCATGTCGAGACTTACTAGAGCAAAGGAGTCGCTATCGCCACAACCACAGTAGTAAGCAACAGCAGCAATCTCCCCATTGGATTTGAGGAGGGCGGAATCCGTTATTCGAGTTCCAGTGGTGGTTCAGGCTACCGCAGTTCATACGAAGTGGACAACTATACGACAGGCGTGACTTCCTCTGCGGTTGGTCTGGCCTACGACTATAACTACAAGCCAGCCGCAAGCATCAGTTCGACATTGGCCGGCTCTTACAACCAATACGCAACCAGCCCAAGTTCAGGTCTTGGCGCAAGCGGAACTGCTGGCTATGGTTTGGCTGACAGTAACAACTATGTTTCATCGTCACTGAAATTCTCGGGGACCTCGCCCGCCTCTGGCCTCCCCAGCTATACCAACTACCAGCCAAATTATAATCCACCAACTGTGAGCCCTGTCACAATAAACTCTAACTACGATTACTCTACAAACTATCGAGCAGAACCAAGCACATCTTATCGAGCGACTGACACGATCGGCACTAGTTCGAAATACGACTACTTATCAGGTACTGCAGGAGGTTATGGCACCACAACCAGCACCACTAACAAATATGACTTTACTAGCGGAACCACGAACTACGGTACCACTGATTATACCAGTGGTTTGACAGGAAGCTATACGAGCGGAATCAGCAGTTCCTTCAACCAGACAGGAACGTCACCAACATACGACTATCTTTCTCGATAGCTCAGCAGCGGAGCTGGTTACACAGGAACTGGAGGTATTACCGGGACATCACTTGCAGGAGGCTACACGTCTTCTCTTGCTACAAGCTCACTACCAAGCTATGACTCTCTGCGAAGCGGTCTCGTATCAGCACAGCTCTCGGCTTTGCCCCAGTATAGCAGTCAGACAGTTGTCGAAAGCGTACCGCTAGAATCTGGCAGCGCAACGATAACAACTACGACGGAAGAGTACACCAGTGGAGGAGCTTTTGGCCGCGGCGAGTACACTAGCTACTGAAGTCAGATCGTAGCGAGTGGTGAAGGTTACCACGAATACGGTTTCTGAGGAAGTGATTGAGGAATATTATGAGAGCTATCAGCCGACAAATTGTTTGGGAGTTCTGGGTTTCATATGGATGCTGCTGTCCTCGAGAGAGGAGGTTTCCTCGAAAATTTTGCGGTCCCACTGAAGTCGGTAGGCGATGTTGTCTGCTGCTCGGATTTGCAAAAAGCATTGCTAAAAACGACTGTAATTGCGGTCCTCCACGTTGATACCTTCCTAATAATTATCGAAGGTGAAGGTACGAAGGCTTGGCAACTATAAGATTGACTGTTCGAGGACTTTGGCTTTTTCTTGATTGAAATAGGAATCCTCCACTTGAACGGAGAGACTCTCCAGGTTGGGCAACGCAACAAAAGTGCGAGCAAGCAGCTGGTATGATGATAGCTTGAGTTTTGAGAGACGAGCTACCCGGCGTCTGTAGCAGTCACACAGCAGCAGCAGAAGTGGGAACACGAACATCGAGGAAGCCATCACCACCTCAACGCAGCACAAGTTTTCGTCCTGCACGACTTCTCCAGAGAACCTTATGGAGGCATGCCTGACAATATTTCGCTGTTCCGTTGTCAGAAGTGAGATCTGGCGAACGAGCACTGATTCAAGTCCACTGAAACATATTGTATGGCCTTGTAGAATGTTACCGTGGGTGGATCGTCGACGGACTCCACGTTCATAGAACGGTTTGTCTTCAATCATCGAAATTTCCAGGTTGGAATGTGATAGTCAATCGATCGCGAAAATGGAAGCTCAGAAATCCTTGTTCTGGTGGCTGTCTTCTCAAGGGTATATCAGCTGTACTATCGATGGTTGCAGCATGTGGCTGTTCGAAATACTTTGGTAATCATCACCGCCGTATGTTCTGCGCATTCTAAAACGTTGTTCGCCTTGCTTAAGCGCGAAGGCTTTGACTCCCGTGCGATTTCCTCTCAAAATATTTCTCAATTTAAGAGTCACGCTTCGCTGACCTGCTACCGTTGCTACAACTGCAAGAGTATCTATGGGTCTGTCAGCTCTCACTCTCAACTCATGTTTCTTTCCTGAGTAGCCTTCAGGTTTACGCTTATCGCAAGAATTCTTTATTCTGCTCGTCGGAATTGAACCATTCAAGTGAACAAATTTAAGATAGTCTTAAATTTTTTAATGTGGGAGATTGGGAAACCCCTGAAGGAGAACAGCCGTACCCATCATTCTTCGCTGATAGCGAAGTTCAAGGAGTATGATCTGTTTACCCACTCGGTAAACCTACTCAACTCGCTCGCGAGATGATGTTTTCGTGGAGGTCTTACGATTATTTAAGAACATCATAAAAAATCATTCGCACCGAAAGCTATAAATTCCGGGCAACGTCCATGCGGAGTCATAATCTAAGGACCTACTTCTCATCAAACACATCTAAATGAACAAGGACAAGACCCACATTAACATCGTTGTGATTGGCCACGTCGATTCCGGCAAGTCCACCAGCTGTGGTCACCTCATCTACAAGTGCGGAGGAATCGACAAACGTGCTCTCGAGAAGCTTGCAGAGGAGTCAGTCAAGGCCAACAAGGGAAGCTTTAAGTATGCTTGGATCATGGATAAGGTCAAGGCCAGTCGCGATCGTGGAATTACCATTGACATCTCCCTCTGGCAGTTCGAAACCCCAAAGTACCACTTCACCATCATCGATGCACCTGGTCATCGCGACTTCATCAAGAATATG
>ERZ724527.1778-NODE-1778-length-10051-cov-3.573629_pt1 | contig 10051 bp, 16 predicted proteins | sample MGYA00376060_ERZ724527 | MGnify/ENA primary metagenome ERZ724527 (study PRJEB28724, sample SAMN07190886) | activated sludge metagenome | isolation source: activated sludge of sewage treatment plant in Hong Hong | place: USA: Christiansburg, Virginia | collected...
ATCGTCAACTCGAACGATTATATTTGCTGTTCCGCAGAAGTTAATCTGAGATGACCTTCTTCACCTCTGTGCTTCGGAAGGCTGCTCTACTTCCCAACATCATCATTCAAGTTATTCAGGAGGCTTCTCTCCAAAGAAGTAACTTTCGTCGATCAGCCCACATTCCACCAATTGGACAGCAACCTGAAAAGATTGGAGTTTGTCGAAGAGCTCCTCAAACTGTTACATATTTACCATGGCTCAATTCGGAAATGAGAAGAATGCAAACTTATCATCGCTGAGAGCACTTGAGGTTAGCGTGAAGTAGCCCCTCAACGTAATCTGGAAACTCCGAAATGAGTCCATCCACCTTCTCGGTGATTAGCTTGTTATATAGCTCGTCGATATGGTTGAAGCCTTGAGGAAGCTTGTCGGTATCGTTGGCCAATGTCCAGTACATCATCTTCAGGCCATGTTTGTGGCAATCCTCCACCAACTGGAATTGAGTTTCCAGCAGATGATCTGAGGTGATCCCTATCGCCCACGCAACCTTCTTGATCTTCTCCAGACTATACGGCTGTTTCCGGTCGATGAGTTGGATCAGCGGAAGATTCGTTTGGGTTGCCACGTTCTACACAATTTCCTCAGAAAACGAAGCCAACAATAGAGGAATTTTCTGTTGGAGAGGATCCTCCTTTCTGCTGAGGTTGCGTTCCTTCAGAAGTGCCATTACTCGATTCACCAGCAAGCTATTTCGATGGGTCTTCAGTGGCTTAATTTAAATCATGAGCCCACTGGTTCGACCATTCACCATACTCTTCTTGTATTCTATCAGTCGGTCCAAGAGTTCATCGAGGGTGGGAATCCCAAACTTCCAGTTCCAAATGTTTGGTCGTTTGGTGGGTTTGATTCTTTGCCGAACTCTTAACAATTCTAGTTCTCGGAGTGTAAAATCCTCGACCCAAAAGTCGTTTCGCTCCTTTCCGTCATCGTCATGGTCAATTCGCTTCCTCTCTGCGAACTGCTCAAGGCTATCTATATTGGTTAGCTCAGATAAGTAATCGTCATGGAAAACCACGACCCTCTCATCCTTCGTGAGCATAACATCCAGTTCAGCGAAGTCAGCGCACTCCATACTTGATAGCACTGCCTCCACGGTGTTTTCAGGAAGAATCGAGCATAAGCCCCGATGGGCGATCACGAGCGGACGAGCCGATTGGTGCGTCATATCTTAATTCTCTCTATATTCATTCGATAAATCTTGGGGACACTTATACTTGCGACGAAAAGACCCGACCGAGGCATTAAATTTCTGAACAGTTCAACTAAGCAATGGTAAATATATTAGGCTGGAGATACCCTCACCTACGAAAATCCATCTTGTTCGTGCGGCGTCGTTCATTTTCCTTGTCCTTCAGGACAGATTTGTCTTCGTAACGACGGCGGTCGGTGGGTGGACGCAACACATTCGCCGATTTGTTATTGAGTGACTGTCTGTACTTCTCAGTGTCCATTCGGCTGGGCTCCATATGCTTCCTGTCGATGCTCTTGCGCTCTTACTGGTGCGGATTGAGGTTACTCGAAAAGTTTATTGTCCGAGTTAATGGGTATCGTTAGCTTGCGGTTGGCTGTTTTGTCTCGAACTTGCGGTACTGGCTTTGGCTGCTGCTGGGTTTCTCCTGGGATTCACCATACCTTGGTGGTTCCGGTTTCTTGGCACCGTCCTTAGATTTCATGTGGCGCAGCTAGTTTCGAAGCTCTTCGTTCTCAGCTTCCAACTTTAGATACTTGTCGCCAGTATGCTTAGATTCCTCGAGCTTACGCTTCAGTGTTTCCACTTACTTCTACAACTGTCGATTCTCCCGTTTCGTCTATTCGTTGCGTTCCTCGAGATTGTCTTGGTAGAGTTTCAGCTGCTGTTCCAACTGTATAACTTATGGTTGGTACACGAATATGCTGACGCACGTCGCCCTCTAGCTTCTGCAAGTGGTTCTCAAAGTTCTGGCATTCCGTGCATTCCTGTGGCTGCTGCTTGGCTAGAGCTTCGAATGCCATCACCAAGCTCGACAGTCTTTCCAGTGGGTCCTCCTCAGTCTAAGGGTCAAGGTCAACCTCTAGTCCCGGCTGTTTATCACTTTGGTGGGTACTTGCTGAACGATTTCGCAGATCCGTTCATAGGTCTGTTCGATTGCCTGCTCTAAACGTTGGTCGGGAATCTGCCGTTTGCCTGGCTGTTGATGTTGCCTTGCACCACCGAAGTAATCACCCAGCAGCAGTTCCTTCTTGTTCATTCGGCAGTTAAGAATTATATTTAAACTCGGGTTAGTCATTTGCGGTAATGCCGCAGCCTATCTATGTAGCTGCGCAGGTAGTAATAGGCGCGTTCCTAACCAGGTTGCGCATTGGTGGCCAACTAGAAAGGTACCCCTTACTTGAGCCTGCGTAAAATTTACTGGCAGGTGGTCAGCAGCTGGACATGCAACGAAAGAATCCTGACGTGTTCCAGCTTGTATACAGTCGCGAAGTAACCGTGGTAAGAGAGTTCAGGTCTTGTAAGACGGTCGTCCAATACCTTTTACTACTAGTAATGGCTGAGTTCCTTTCGAAGTAGCGCTATGGTATCGTCCAGCACAGAGTACTCACGGTCCAAATCGAATGGGTAGTAGAGCTCGTCCAATCGGTTTCTGATTGCATTCCATTTCGTCATGCGGATGAATTGGAGAAGCTCAGTACAGAACTCTCTCCGTTTGACCTTGAACTTTCGCTTAAGAGAGAGGCTTCTTAGCTGCATGATTTCCAGCACATCAGGATAGGCCTCGAGATAGCGCAGCAGATCTACCTTCACCCAGACGTGATCGAACTTGTTGCCTTAAAGTGCGACTCCGTAGCGTTCCAGCATCATCCTATTGGAGAGTCTCCCGTAACAGAAGTACACTTGATTCCCCTCCTCGAAGTAGTCCCGCTTATTCATCCTTAGTACGAATTCGTCGAATTTATCCTCGTTAAGGCGAGGGAACTCCGCGATTTCCTCATAACTATCAGTCGAAGACTTTCTTTCAGAGTAGTTGGTAGTGCTATATTTGAAGCAGGAACCACGTAGCTCAGTGTAGAGCTTTATCGTTTGGGTTCGGTAGCTGTTACACTAGCTCTTCAGTTCGGCGAGTTCTTTGAGGCAGGGTTAGGCCTTTAACCTCCCAGCTGTATACTCATTGTGGAGAATGTTCAGCTTCTACAGTGCTTGTGCTACGTATAGCACAGACCAGTCTCGCCAGTCAATATTGGAGAGTAGCCAATCGTTGAGATCTTTCCAAGCAATTTCCACAGCCCGTGTTTATTTTTCCTTCAGACGGTCGCTCACCTTTGAGCACCAGCTGATCTTGTGCACATTGATGCTCGTGTAGTCGTACTCATTATCCTCGTCGTATTCGGTACTTTCATAAGAGCCATCGCTACTGCTGACCATCGCTCTCTGTTACTCTGTTTGGAATAGCTCGGGACCAGGATATTTGCTTTATTCTGCCTTGAATGGGTTATCGGGTTGGAAGTGGAAATCATACAGAACATCCGTGATGTGATGATTGAAGAACTCGCAGAACGGCACCATGGTGATGCATTCCAAATACCGACCGAAACACCGGCTCACCAAGTGGATGTACAACCATTGGTAGTTATCACGGGTTACCAGCTCCTTAGGTAAGAGGGTGTTGTGCTTGGCCATGACCAACTGGAACTCTTCCCACTACAGTTCAAACTTTTACAAAGCCTTTTTGCTGGTGCTGACAATGGTCTTGTCGTTGAACTCGAGGAGATCTGCTTCCGGCCAGAAGCAGAGGATATCAATATCCCTAGACATGTGCAGCAGCATATCGTACCATATACCTTGTTTGCGACTGTAGGTCCATAACAGGTAGGTTGCGAGTACTCTGTCCTCCCAATTGCTACTGCTGCGGTAGAAGGGCTACTTGTAAATTTCGTGCAGCAAGGGTTCGTTAAGGCACACTCGCGTGTTCAGCAGCAAATTTTTTGGGATGCGCACCAGCACTTCAGTGCCTGCAAGGGTCTTGTCAGTCATTATTCCAGGGTAGCGTAGGTTGTTCCTGGTTGTAAATACTGCAGGATGCAGGCATGGATTGATCCAAGCGCCCTCCTTCTTCAACTTCTCCATGTACTCGTCGAGGGAATGGTCCTCACCCTTGGCCCTACAAGGCAAATACTATTTCTTGAGCCAGTAGCCGGGAGTGACTGGCAGCTTTCTTTCGCTATGGATTTTGCCGTCAAGGTTTGGCACTGGGTTCATGCTAACTTCGATGTATACACACAGTCAAAATTCGATATCGTTGTTGGCGAGGAGTACATGTGCTTCAGTTTCCCTCCATTTTTTGAGCTGGTCGTTATTAGCGATGAAGCTTGCCAGGTCCTTGTTGGGGAAGATAAGGTTGAGATTCAGCGGAATCTTGCTGATAGGGTCGATAGCTCCCTTGTAGTTAAAGAACTGTTTGAGAACGTGCTAGTCATATGAGAAACCCGACGGTACAATCAAGGGACTCTTCATAATTTCCTAAACATAAGTAAGTGATTTACGTAGCTCAACGGGTCCAAAATGAATTATGGGGTTTCCTCACGCACTATGAGCGCATTTCGAAGGTATTCGTTGTACTCGTCCATGCTGGCGAAGAGGCCTGAGAATCGTTTCGTGAATTCCCCCTAGTTCTCCTGTTTGGCTCTTTCAAACAGGTACTTACTCAAATCTTCAGAGGTCATCGTACCTACACGGGCTTGCATCACCACAATCTTTGCTTCGATTTCATGGAGGTTCTACTCTGTCACGTTCTTGGCAGAGAGCTACTTGGCTGAATATCCGATGCTGTTACTCTCTTGGATCAGCAACAGTGCTTCTTTGAGCAACCGAAGCTTTTAGTTTTGATTTTCTGTTGACCGGCTGAGCTACGCGTAGATAATTGCCTTTGCACACAACACTTTGGCATTCTTAGGATCGAATAGCAACAGCTTTTCGGTGGTGCTGACTGCTTCCTTGTAACGTTTGAGCTTCCGAAGGGTCAACACCTAGTTGGAATAGTATCGTCCGTCGTAGCGGTATACTGCCTACGTGAGTGAATTTATACGATCGCTTGCTGGTATTTTTCGAGTGCCCCCTCATAGTTCTCCGCTTTGAAGAGTTGGTTACCGGTATCCTTGAATGTAGCCGACTCATTGACACGAACGAATTATGGGCGTGTATCGGAAGATTCTGGAACAGACTGTACGGCAAGCTGTAGAATCTTCTTGTTGCAATCGGATTCTGTGACGTATCCATAAAGGAAGGGACGTGTCGAAGAGAGGATGGCAAGTTTTTCGAACCCATAGTTAACCTGAATATGGATTGCTCGGTACATTTGGTTCGTGGGTGAGTTCTAACTCCACTGCGAGAAGCTGTGATGCCTCCAATACTGCCTATGAAGGCGTCACATGCAATTGGCGACAGAGTGTGCTGTAGATCTATGGTGGGTTATGTGGGTACGATCAGATGCTGTGGCCGCTCGCTAGCGTTTTCGAGAATGAGTGTACACTTCATGGGTGAGCCTACCACGAAGGCGAACTGGATACAGTCTTCCGGCACTGTCCGGATGGGATTCATCATCATCATCGGGTCCGAATTAATATAATACAGATGTGCCTGTTATTGATGCTACCGCCCAAGTCTATTCCGAATGCAAGAAGACCAACTGACTATCATAGATTATCCTCTTCCTTCGGTTCATTTTTCTTGCTGACGTGAAGCTTCTAAACGAGCTTGATCATATCCTCGACCTCCTTCTTTTTACTTGCGGGTGCTGTCTCCAGGATGCCTTTGAGCGAATCCAAACTCTCCTTTTTGCTTTCCTCTGTGACTTTTTTCTCCATGGTCTGCTTCATCTTCTGAATGATCTCCTTGATTTCATGGACAAAGTAAAATCCACTGATGGCCTGCTCCAAGCACTTCTCTGAAAAGAACTGCTCATGCGGGGGGAACTCATACTTCAGATCAAAATGTTGCACATCCACCTCTTTCCTGACAGTCTTCGCAGTGACTGTAAGCTTCCCTGTGAAGCTGTTGAGGTTGGGTTGAGGACTCAATTCAACGAGAATAAGGCCTCCGTGCATATTGATCACCCCAGCTTTAATTTCAAGTTCAGAGGGGAAGCACGTCTTCGTCTTGGTTATGATGAACTTCTTATTGCCCTTGACAGCAAAGTTATTGTAGTTCTTGACTTCCTCTGAGTCAGCAGTGCCGTACACGTTAAAGTACTTGACATCCTCCGACTCCAAAGACACCTCAATATCGAAGGCACAAGGCAAGAAAGTGTAATCGAAGTTTTCAAAGAGATATTTCTTGAGATCGGAATGCTCGACTGCACAGAAATAGTTGAAACCTTTGACGTTGCTGAGTTTCTCACAGGTGCTTGACCTGAAGTCATCGCTGATGCCAATGATAGTCACGTGGATGTCTTCCTGGCTGACCTTCTCGATGAAGTTCTGTTCAGTAGCCAACGAATTATCACCGACATCGGTGAGCATCACAATTCGATTCTCGTATCCACCTTCCGATTTGGCGCAGTTATTCAGATACCCGCTCAAATTCTTGACACCTTAGTTAAATCCCGAGGAAAGGGTAGTACCTCCTCGCGTTTTAATCTGATCGACCATTGCAAACACAGCTTCCACCTCGATATCAGATTTCTTTGTGCAGGGCACCACAGTTTCTCCCTTGTCGTCGAATACAACTAGCCCAAAAGCATCATCGGGGCGAAGCTTCGACACAAACATTTTGATAGCCTCTTTAGACAGTTGCAGCCGACTATCTCCTGGCTGGCTGCCTCGAAGCCCACTTGACATTGACCCCGAAATGTCCAGGACAATAACTGTATTCAGCTTTCGATGGTCTCGTGGTTCCCCATCGTACTTACTCTTCAGGAACAGAGCTAGAAATTCATGCACCTGTTTGTCAGTCGTACTGTGAGAGTTGCCTGCTCGACAAAACCCAATGTGTAGGTCCATAAACTTGTTTGTACGCTGACCAACTTCGAAGGTAAGTTCATTGAAGACTCCCTCATAAGTAATGTGATCACTGGAGGGAAGCTGCCCCCTTTCGATTTGACTTGAGAATCCCTTAGTGTTAAGGGATCGCATACAGCACATCATGTTCAGTTTCGTAACGGGTGAGCAAAGTCTGCTGAAAGATATAGATTGACTGTGCTGATGAGTTCTTATAGTGTAATCTGTCTGATTCTGATTGGGACAGTGAATCACTGGCAGAATAAACTTGTAGAGAGGTAGATTGACATCCTCGCCAGCACATTTCAGGGGATCCCAAATACAGTATCATCCGTGAGAAATACACTGGTAAGTGAATTTGAAATTTAACAGTAGTCGACATGCACCACCCTCCTCAAGAAGACCTTGTGAAGTGGGTGAGCTTGTTTGACTATCCGCACTGTTCGGAAACAACAAGCATCACTGAATTGCGTTCAGGAGTTGCACTCTGTGAACTAATCTACGAGGTTGTGCTCAACCGTCAGCAACCTGAGCTGTTACATCAAGTCGTCATTTCGCAGATAGGACGGAAGCAGAGTCTGAGCAACCTCACTCTGGCACTTCAGTATGTCAGGAGAGCAGGAGAGAGATTACCTCTCCCACCAACACTCGAGCGACTGACCGCTGAATAGCTTTACGACCAACCCGCTAAACTTCGACTGCTGCTGGAGTACCTCCGACTGTACATGACATCACAGCAGGAAGCAGATAGCAGTGCCCTCCAGCGAGCCAGCAGCTTATCAAAGCGACCACCGCTTCCGCGACAGAACAGATCTGCTCAAAGAAACTAGTCAGCTTCAGCGAATAAGCCATTGCTGCCACCTCCAAACTGCCATATTGACTAACCAGCATCGTTTATGAGTTCTGGCAGCAATTTGGTGAGGAGAAGCAGACTGCAGGATCAACCTAGCGAGTTTATTCGTTCAGTAAGCAAACGTTCGGCATTGCAGGATGAATCGCCCATCAAATACAACATCGATGATCCTGTGAGTCCAAGAACCAAAACGAACTTGATCAGTTGGCTCTGCGATATCCACCTGATCAAGGCTCACCCAAATTTACAAACAGAACTACCGGTCATATGCCGCAATGGGCTCATCTTTATCGATCTGCTCAACTGGCTCAGCGGGAAACAGGTGGTGCTGACGCATACCGCCACCAAGCAGACAGAGAAGCAAGCAGCAGAGGCAGTCTATCGAAAGGTTCTTAAATACCTCGCACAGTTCGAGCGAATGAATCCCAGATATCTGCTAAGCAGCCAGGAACTTGCCTAAGGCCATAACGACCTGTTCTGGGGTCTCCTCGATGATATCTACCACTGGCACATCAATAAGATCAGCAGGTTTGATCGTCGTTATTGGCGTTTAGATGGTTCGTGCAAGAAGAACAGGTCGGGCGATGAAACCAAATCGCCAACAGGAAATCAAAGACTGCAGAACCCTCCAACTGTGATTGAGAAGTACAACTCTGTGAACAAGGAAGCTGATCTTGACAGGGTATCTACCAGACAGCGAGCTTCAACAAAACACCTCACAACTCAAAGTTCGCATTCACGGCTGCCGAAGGACAAAGCCAACAAATAGAATGAAAAGCCCAAAAATAATTTACCGCTTGACGATGACGAAGTCCAAGAAATTTATCGCTGGTTAAGGAAACAGGGATTCTCACATTCCCTGGAGAAGTCGCTCAAGCCGACGGCAGGTGAGTTACCACTAAAGAATCCATTGTTAAACGGCACATTGGTTGGATCGTTGGTAGCGCGTCTGCAAATCTGTAAAGTAAATCTCATCAAGTAGCCTGGAAGCTAAAAGCACGTAACACATAACTTCGAGGAAATCAACCGAAATTGTCTGAGGAGGGCGTTAGGGTTGGCTGCGATTAACCCGCCTTATAGCATAGCCTCGGTACTGGTGTTCGTACAAAAGCTGATGCAGCTTAATCTACAGCCCCGCCCACTAAAGCCTCGCCAGTTGGACGATGTTAGCAAGATTCGAGAGATACCAGTGGAGCTGAAGGAATGGTTGGATGAACTCAATGTCACTGATGTGCGTAGGGAATTCGGTCGTATCGCTACCTCAGTGGTTCGAGTAGATTACTGCAAGGAAACTACTGAAAAGATCCGCGAGGCGAATATATCGAAGGTACTGAACTACCTCAAGAAGATCGGGATGGTACAATACCTGCCGCTCACCTACAACGATGTCCTCAATGAGGAAAGCGATGTGATCTGGCAGCTTCTCCAAGACGTCTACGCACTCAAATTCAGCCAATGATTATTGATGTATGCACTTTGTCACTGCTTCTATTCCGTTGCGTGTCCCTCCTTGCCGTTGGTGCCTTATTGCTTCTCCTCATTCTTGGTTGGCTTATGGAATTGCTGCTTCCACTCCTTGTATAGGTACTTGCACATGCGCAGTAAGGTATGCTTGGGGTCATCTGCTTCGACATTCTTGAGCCGATTCGTTACGTAGAGAAGTGTGCGCGGGCATTCCGTGAGCACAAGCATTTCGTTATCAAGCTTCATCTCTCTAAGCTTCTTGACAATCTTCATGGTTTCCTGGACACCAACCTCCTCGAACTTCTTGATGCTGCGGCGCATCTCCACGATCTCGTAGGGGTTTATCTTCATTTATTAATATTATAGACTGGTGAGGGCGCTCTTTACAAGAGAACTGAAAAAAATATACTGTCAGAGTCAATCAGTTGTTGATTGGAAGTCTTAACGTTTAGGGCCCTCCTCCATGGACTCTTCTTCGCTGAAAATATTGTTAGTGCCTAAAAGAAAGTCATCGACTAGGTTGCCCAGAATCTGTGTTCGTTTGAGCTACTTTTCATACTGGCTTACCTCATCGAAGACCCTTCCACAGAGTTCGAGAATATCTTATGTCGAAGGTAGCTCCACAAGCTTTCGCATGACAGGAAACAAAATGCCCTTGAACCTGTTGTCTTCGTTCATGTATTTCAAAAACAGTTCCTACAGATCCCAGAGGAAGGTGCTGTT
>ERZ724527.1780-NODE-1780-length-10044-cov-3.527280_pt1 | contig 10044 bp, 7 predicted proteins | sample MGYA00376060_ERZ724527 | MGnify/ENA primary metagenome ERZ724527 (study PRJEB28724, sample SAMN07190886) | activated sludge metagenome | isolation source: activated sludge of sewage treatment plant in Hong Hong | place: USA: Christiansburg, Virginia | collected...
GCACAAGCTGGTGCGCATCGGCCTGGTGTCGTCCACTATCGCTTTTGTGGCCTGGGGCGCCGTGCGAGAAGGCTGGATGATGTATGTCATCATCGTGGCCAATGTGTTTGGCTACATGGTGCAGCCCAGCTTGCAAAGCCTGATTTCCAACTCGGTCGACCCGACCCGGCAGGGCGAGAGCATGGGCGCCATCTCGTCCATCAACAGTGTGGCGGCGGTGGCAGGGCCTTTGCTGGGCTCTCCGTTGCTGGCTGCGGTGTCGCACTACCCGCAGGGCGACTGGCGTGTGGGCGCTCCTTTGTACCTTTGCGCGGCCATCCAGGCGGTGGCCGCTTACATTGGCATCCGTTATTTTCTGCGTTCAGGTAAATTTGCCTGAGCGATCCGGCCAGCCTTGATCGCGCTGGCCTGCTCTTCGAGACTTCCGACCATGCATGACAAGATCCTCATCCTCGACTTTGGCTCCCAGGTCACCCAACTGATCGGCCGCCGCGTGCGCGAAGCCCACGTGTATTGCGAGATCCACCCCAGCGACGTGTCCGACGACTTCATCAAGTCGTTTGCGCCCAAGGGCATCATCCTGTCGGGCAGCCACGCCAGCACCTACGAAGACCACCAACTGCGCGCGCCGCAGGCCGTGTGGGACCTGGGCGTGCCCGTGCTGGGCATCTGCTATGGCATGCAGACCATGGCCGTGCAGTTGGGCGGCGAGGTGAGCTGGTCCGATCACCGCGAGTTCGGCTACGCCGAGGTGCGCGCCCACGGCCACACCAAACTGTTCAATGGCATCGAAGACTTCAGCACGCCCGAAGGCCACGGCATGCTGAAGGTGTGGATGAGCCACGGCGACAAGGTCAGCAAGCTGCCCGAAGGTTTCAAGCTGATGGCCTCGACGCCCAGCTGCCCCATCGCAGGCATGGCCAACGAGGAGAAGGGCTACTACGCGGTGCAGTTCCACCCCGAAGTGACCCACACCGTGCAGGGCCAGGCCATGCTGACGCGCTTTGTGCGCGACATCGCCGGCTGTTCGGGCGACTGGATCATGGGCAACTACATCGACGAAGCCGTGGCCAAGATCCGCGAGCAAGTGGGCGATGAAGAGGTGATCCTGGGCCTGTCGGGTGGTGTGGACTCATCGGTGGCCGCCGCCCTGATTCACCGCGCCATCGGCGACCAGTTGACCTGCGTGTTCGTCGACCACGGCCTGCTGCGCTACCAGGAAGGCGAGATGGTCATGGAGATGTTTGCCGGGCGTCTGCACGCCAAGGTCATCCATGTGCAGGCACAAGACCAGTTCATGGGTCACCTCAAAGGCGTGACCGACCCCGAGGCCAAGCGAAAAATCATCGGCCGCGAGTTCGTCGAGGTCTTCCAGGCTGAGGCCAACAAGCTCAAAGGTGAGGGCAACAAGGGCGCCAAGTGGCTGGCCCAGGGCACCATCTACCCTGATGTGGTCGAGTCTGGTGGCACCAAGTCCAAGAAGGCCACCATCAAGAGCCACCACAACGTGGGCGGCCTGCCCGAGACGCTGGGCCTGAAGCTGCTGGAGCCATTGCGCGAGCTGTTCAAGGACGAGGTACGCGAGTTGGGCGTGGCCCTGGGTCTGCCTGCGGACATGGTGTACCGCCACCCCTTCCCGGGCCCTGGTCTGGGTGTGCGGGTGCTGGGCGAGGTCAAACCTGAATTTGTGTCGCTGCTGCAGCGCGCCGATCACATCTTCATCGAAGAGCTGCGCAAGACGATCGACCCTGAAACGGGCAAGAGCTGGTATGACCTCACCAGCCAGGCTTTCACCGTCTTCCTGCCCGTCAAGAGCGTGGGCGTGATGGGCGATGGCCGCACGTATGAATACGTGGTGTCGCTGCGTGCCGTCGAGACCAGTGACTTCATGACCGCCGATTCGGCCGAGCTGCCTTACAGCCTGCTCAAGAGGGTGTCCAGCCGCATCATCAATGAAGTGCGCGGGATCAACCGCGTGGCTTATGACGTGTCGAGCAAGCCGCCTGCGACGATTGAGTGGGAATGATTTGAAGACGGTTCACTCCGTCCCAGAACGTCTCATGAATGCATTTAAGCCCTTGATCTTCAAGGGCTTTTTTGTTTTTGACGTCCCATGAGGTTTCATGACGTCCCGAGGTTTTTGTCGGCACGGAAGACGGTTGATTTTTTGAGTCAATTGATCTTTGATTGCTTACCGTCTTGATGCTCTGACGGTAAGCGATGCAAGGTAAGAGAGGGGTTAGCCAATGGCACTGACAGACACCAAACTCAAGAACCTCAAGCCCACGGACAAGGTCTACAAGGTGGTGGACCGTGATGGGATGTACGTCGTCGTCTCCCTCAAAGGAACGCTAACTTTCCGCTATGACTACCGGCTCGCGGGGCGGCGGGAGACGCTCACACTGGGGCAGTACGATGAGTTCCAGGCGTCGCAGCCTAAGCGGGCCCCCGAGGACATCAAGTACGGAGATCCGCTTTCGCTGGCTGACGCACGCGACCTGCTGGCCAGAGCGAAGAACATGGTCACCTGATCCCGGCCGTTTGCCAGGATGTCGCTGACGTGCCTGTACTTGACGGTGCCGAGCTCCAGGGCGATGAGGCAAGCGGCTTCCAGTCGGGGCTTGCCGTACTTCTTGGCCAGTGACAGCAGCCCCAGGCAGGCGCGGTAGCCATGCTCGGGATGGCGTCGCTCCTCCAGCAGACGCTGGACGGTGCTGGCACAGGCCACACCAATGGTGCCGCCCCAGTGAATCAGGCGTTCAGGGGTCCACTCCCGATGCGCGCGGTGCGCTGCCGACATGTGCTCCGCCACGGTGGTGAAGCCCCCCTTGTGGAGACAGCGCAGATGAGCGGCAACACGCTGGCCACGGTGGACGATCTCCACGCCGCGCGTGGTGATGCGTGCCTCCAGGACCAGCCCGACCAAGGACTGCGGCACGCTGTAGCGATGCCCCTCGATCTCGACGTGGTGATCAATGTGCACGCGCACGGTCTTGTAGGTGGCGAATTCCCAGGGCTGCAGAGGCAAGGCTTGCAGTGCTGGCGCATCCAACTCTGCAAACGTGCTGACTCGGCTGCCAGGCAACCTCTGGAATGCCTTGTTGTTGAGTTGTTCCAGCAGCGGCGCGATGGCCTCGTTGACATCGTCCACGCTCGCAAAGCGTTGGTGGCGCAGTCGCATCAGGATCCAACGCTCGACAACTTGCACGGCAGACTCGACCTTGGCCTTGTCCTGCGGGTGATAGGGCCGCGCCGGTAGCATCGAGGTGCCGTAGTGGCGAGCGAAGTCCTCCACCGTCTCGTTGGCGCGAGGCTCATAGCGGTTGGGGTTGGCAATGAGGGCTTTGGGGTTGTCCGGCACGATGAGCTGGGGCACCCCACCGATGAATGTCAGGGCGCGGGCGCAGCCATCAAGCCAGTCGGCCATGGTCTCGCGCGGTGTGGCACACGCAAAGGTGTAGCTCGAAGCGCCCAGAGCGGCCACGAAGATGTGGGCAAGGCTGCCGTCCACCAACTCGATCGTGGGACCTGCAAAGTCGATGAACAGCTTCTCGCCTGCGCGGTGGGTCTGGTGCATCGAGCGCTTGAGTGTCTTGGCGTAGCGGCGGTAGTTCTCGCAGAACTGCGAGTAGGAGTGCGTATGACCGTCCAGGTGCTGCTGGGTGTGCTCCTCCCACAGCAGCATGAGCGTCATGCCCTTGCGGCGCAGTTCTTTGTGAATCTGGGCGTAGTCGGGGTGCACGAAGTGCTGCGGCCGTGGCGGCGGTGCCAGCAGGCGATGCTGCAAAGCGGTCTCGTCCAGGGGCTGGATGGAGTGCCAATCCAGACCTGCGACCGATGCCAATCCGACGTACTTGGTAACCACGCCTTTGGAGATGCCCAGGGCGGCGGCGATACGCTCGTGCGAGAGCCGAGCATCGAGTTTGAGACGCAGAACGTCCTTGATCTTGCGCATGTGAATCCTTGGTGCAGGCATGCCGGCTCCAGAAAAAACTGGGCAGGCTACCTGCATTGGGTGAGACAACTTGCGCAACACCATCACGGTGGCATACGACGCCATGCTGGCATCGTGACCGGTGATTCCGGCATCGTGACCGAGATTCCGGTCAGGTGCAAAAATCGGTCACGTTCGACCAGAACGGTCGGTCACGATGAACCAGAATCGGCGGTCACGATCCGCCGGAATCAACGGTCACGATGGGCCGGAATACCCAGTCAAAGCGCTGAAGGCGACAGTCAGCGCTTTTCCATCAAAGGGCGGGTGGTGGATGCAAGCGCGCCAGACATGCAGGATCTGCTGGCACACGTGTACGAGACCCCCGAACGTCCCCGATGTCTGTGTGTTCCTGGTGGTGTGGAGATGTACGTGGCACGGCACCGTCAGTTCGTTGTCAAGCGCATGCCGGAAACCGGGTGTCGACATCACCCATCGTGCCCATCCTTCGAGCCAGAGTGGCAACAATCAGGTCTGGGCGAATTGGTGGGCGAGGCTGTTCTGGAGATGGTGCCTGGGCAGATTCAACTGCGTGTGGACTTTCCGTGGGTTCGCATGGTGGGGCGTAGCTTGGTAAGAGGTGAAACGCATGACGTGAACGAGGTGGAAGCACCCAGGCGGCGCATGAGCCTGCATGCCCTGATGCACTTCCTGTTCGAGCGGGCAGGCTTCAACCGATGGAGCCCGGCCATGGAGGGCAAGCGCAACCAGGGTGTACTGCACAAATACCTGATGAATGCGTCCGAGGACGTGATGGTCAAGGGCGTTGGGCTGAGTGAGCGCTTGTATGTACCCGAGCCCTTCAGCGAAGCCAGCAAATTCGAGGCAGCTCAGCGCCGTCGCAAAAAACTGGCGGTCTTGCATCCGCACGAAGGGCAAAGCCCTCTGGCTGTGGTCATCGGCGAATTCAAGGTCAGCGAGGTGACGGCCCTGGGGCGGCGTGTCTGGATCAAGCACATGCCCGATGCACCCCTGCTGGTGGGCACCAAGACCTGGGAGCGCATTGAGCGGGTCTTCGCTCCATTGTTTGAAGCCCGTGACGCCGACAGCGGACACAAGGTGCGTTTGATGCTGGCGGCGCTGATCCGAGCTCGCCGTGAGCACACCTACGAAATTGATGCGGCCAGTTTGATGTTGACCAGCGAGCACTGGATCCCGGTGGAGGGTGTGCATGAGTTGCCGCTGGTGCATGCGCTCGTCTCTCAGGGCCGACGCTTTATCAAACCACTGCGTTACGACGCCAGGAGCGCCGCTGCATTTCCCAATGCTTTGCTCTTGGACGCTGGGCCCTTGCCGCTGCCTTTGCACGTCATCAGCGCCTTCATGCCTCCCAAGGAACGGGCGGAAAAAGAGCGGACCCTGCGAACTTCCGCCGGTTCACCCTGGCTTTGGGTGAGCGCAGAAGAGATGCCGGCCTTGCCGGGGGCGGTCATGACTTAACGGCCATTGGGTGGGCTCAGGACTTCATCTCGACTATGGGTGGGCGGGAGCTGTTAACCCAGCCATCAGATGTGGGTAGCCTGTTCCGCAACGATGGCTGCGCCCGGTGCAGGCCAGGTCGCAGGATGCAAAGCGCTCATGTCGTTTTCTTTCGGCACATGCAATAGATGAACTGCTGGTCAGTCCCAAAAGGGGTGTGGTGCATTTGCTCTTCGTGGGTCAGCATGGTGAATGCTTCCCCAAATTCGGCATGCAACTCGTCGGGTGCGTAGCGCATGACCGGTAGGCCACTGCACTGAGTGGGGCCATTGCTGCCGAATGTGGCCATGATGACGTGGCCACCTGGCTTGAGCGCACGCAAGACCTGTTTGACGTAAGCCTCACGGTCCTCTTGCGTTGTCAGGAAGTGGAACACGGCGCGGTCATGCCAGAGGTCGATGCTGTGGGGCTCGAAGGTCGCGCGGGTGATGTCCGCCTCAACCCATTTGACGCCAGCTCCACGCGCGCCGAGGCGGTGCTGACTTTCTGCCAAGGCGGCGGCGGACAAGTCGAGCACGGTTACGTGGGCGTAGCCGTCGTCCAGCAGGTCATCGACCAGCGTGGAGGCTCCACCGCCAATGTCGATAAGGGCCGCATCACGACCGAGGCCGCTTGCGCGGATCAGCCGCATGGACATGTCGGCATGGGCTTGAAACCAGCTGACGCTGTCCGGTGCCTTGGTGGTGTAAACCTTTTCCCAATGATCTTTGTTTTGCATGTTTTTCGCCTTGATCTGTTCAGCCAAGATGGGTGTGTCTCTCTGCTTTTGGTTCGGCCTCCATGGCCGCCAGCCCTTGCAAGATGCCGCACGACTGCACGGCTTGCTCGCTATGACATCGCTGGCGCAAGGTGGCCAATTGCAGCTTGAGGTGGGTGAGTTCCCGTATGCGCTCATCGACATGGGCGATGTGCTGATCAAAAACGTCGTTCACCGCGCCGCAGCCTTGCTCGGCCCGGTCAGCCAGACCCAGCAGGGTGTGGATTTCGTCGTGGCTCATGTCAAGCGCACGGCAATTGCGGATGAAGCGCAGGCGCTCGACGTGCTCGGGCCCATACACGCGGAAATTGCCAGCCGTGCGGTCAGGTGCAGGCAGCAAGGCTTCCTTTTCGTAGTAACGGATGGTCTCGACCGTGCACTGCGCGACCTGGGCCAATTCACCGATTTTCATGAAGACTCCATAAACCTCTTGACTCTATAGTAGCTTCAGGTTGTGTAATGGGCAAAACGCTTCCTCAAATGCCCATGCCCACCCATCACGAACACCATTCGCACGACGACCACAGTCACGGTGACGAATCTGGTTGCACGACGCCCCCTATCTCCGTATCGGCTGTTGCCACTTGCGAGACGGCTTGCTGCAGCCATGACGTAAAGCCCGCTCCGGTGGCGTTGGGTAAGCCTGTGGCCTTCGGCGCGCGCGTACAAACCCCCATCCGCATCATGCAGATGGATTGCCCGACGGAAGAGGCCTTGTTGCGCAAGAAGCTGGGGAGCATGGCCGGTGTCTCGGGCATGGAATTCAACCTGATGCAGCGCGTGCTGACGGTGACGCACGAGCCTCAAGCCATTGAACCGATCCTGGACGCGGTCCGCTCCCTGGGCTTCACGCCGGAAATCGCCACGGGCACCTCGTCCGATGCGGCCCTCACACCTGAGCCCTCCAAACCCTGGTGGCCGCTTGCACTGGCGGGTGTGGCCGCCACCGCTTCTGAGGCGGTGCACTGGTTCGGTTTGCCGACATGGCTGGCCGCTTTGCTGGCGGTCACTGCCGTGCTGGCCTGCGGCATCACGACCTACAAAAAGGGTTGGGTGGCCATCCGCAACGGCAACCTGAACATCAACGCCCTGATGAGCATTGCCGTGACCGGCGCGCTGGTGCTGGGCCAATGGCCTGAAGCGGCCATGGTGATGGTGTTGTTCACGGTGGCCGAGTTGATCGAGGCCAAGTCGCTGGACCGTGCGCGCAACGCCATTCAGGGCTTGATGCAACTGGCGCCAGAGCGTGCCACCGTCTTGCAGGATGACGGTAAGTGGCAAGAGGTCGAAGCCAAGTCGGTGGCCCTCCAGGCGCATGTGCGAATCAAGCCGGGCGAGCGCATCGCATTGGACGGCACCATCGTCAGTGGGCGCTCAACGATCAACCAAGCCCCGATCACAGGCGAGAGCCTGCCCGTGGACAAGACCGAGGGCGATGCCGTTTTTGCCGGGACCATCAACGAGTCGGGCTCTTTCGAATACGTCGTGACGGCGGCTGCGGACGACAGCACCTTGGCGCGCATCATCCATGCGGTGGAAGAAGCGCAAGGGGCGAAGGCGCCGACACAGCGTTTCGTCGATCAATTCGCACGCGTCTACACGCCCGTGGTATTTGCCATCGCACTGGCCGTGGCCATCCTGCCGCCGCTGTTGATGGGGGGCGCATGGTTTGACTGGGTTTACAAGGCGCTGGTCCTGCTGGTCATCGCTTGCCCCTGCGCACTGGTGATCTCGACCCCCGTGACCATCGTGAGTGGCCTGGCCGCAGCGGCACGCCAAGGCATCCTGATCAAGGGTGGAGCCTATCTTGAAGAAGGTCGCAAGCTGGCTTGGCTGGCCCTGGACAAGACAGGCACGATCACCCACGGTAAGCCAGTGCAGACGGACTTCGCCGCGTTGAATGGCCATGGCGAGGCGGACGTTCGCAGCCTGGCCGCCAGTCTGGCCAGCCGCTCCGACCACCCGGTGTCCCGCGCCTTGGCCACTGCGGCCCAACAAGACGGCATCGCCTTGCAAAACGTGGATGCGTTTGAGGCGCTGCCTGGACGTGGGTCCAAGGGACTTATCGGCGGCAAGGTCTACCTCCTGGGCAATCACCGCCTGATCCATGAGCAGGGCCGCTGTTCCGAGGCATTGGAGGCACGTTTGACCGCCCTGGAAGAACAAGGCAAGACGGTCATCTTGCTGACAGACGAAGAAAGCGTTCATGGCATGTTTGCCGTGGCAGACACCGTCAAGGACAGCAGCCGGCAGGCCATCGCCGAACTTCACGCGCTGGGCATCAAGACGGTCATGCTCACAGGCGACAACGCCCACACGGCCGGAGCCATTGCGGCGCAGGTGGGCATCGACGAGGCCCAAGGCGACATGCTGCCCGAGGACAAGCTCAAGGCCATCGAGGGCAAGATCGAGCAAGGTGGTTCAGTGGGCATGGTGGGCGATGGCATCAACGACGCGCCCGCGCTGGCCCGTGCCGACATCGGCTTTGCCATGGGCGCGGCGGGCACAGGCACCGCCATCGAGACGGCCGATGTGGCCCTGATGGACGACGATTTGCGCAAGCTGCCGCGTTTTGTGCGCCTGTCGCGTCGCACCCATGCGCTGCTGGTTCAGAACATCGTGCTGGCCCTTGGCATCAAGGCGGTGTTCCTGGTCCTGACGCTGACGGGTCTGGGCACGATGTGGATGGCCGTGTTCGCGGACGTGGGCGCCAGCTTGTTGGTCGTTGGCAATGGCTTGCGGCTGCTGCGTGTCAATTCGTCACGCTGATCGGGTTCAGATTTTGTTTTGTATGCCGATATACTCAGTGCCATGCGTCGATTGATCGCCATTTTCCTGCTGGTCTTGCTGCCGTTCCAAGCCGTTTGGGCTGCCATGGAACCGTATTGCCTGCATGAAAACGCGCAGAGTCAATCGCATCATTTCGGGCACCACGAGCATCAGCACCACGCAGATACCGACGTCGCCCAACATGATGACGACACCAAGAACACCGGCAAGGCCTCGGCGATGCTCGATCACGATCACCATTGCTGCTCGGGTGCATCGTTGCTGTCTGCTGCTGTGCCACTGCCTGGGCCATTGCCTCAGGCTGCCGGGGTAGCCTCGCCGCTGGCGAGTTACATCTCCTTCGATGCGACCCGCATTGAACGCCCGAATTGGACTGTCTCGCTCTGAGTCGGCGAGACGGGTTCTTGCACATCCCCTGATGTGATCCTGGCTAGGTCAGGCTGGTGGGCCACCACCCGCCTAGAACATGCGCTGTGTGACCAACGCGCTCAAACTGAGCCCTTGACCTGTTCGCCGAATGTCCCCTGCTGATTTGCGGAGAATTCGATGCGACGATTTGATGTTTCCCGGGCGGCGCGCACGGCTTGTGCGGCCCTGTGTGTTCCCTTCATGTTTCAAGCAGCTTGGGCTCAAGGCCTGAGTCTGGATGCGGCGCTGGCCACGGCGCTGGCACACCACCCTGATTTGCGCGCCTCGATGCTGGAGCGCGAGGCCAGCGAAGGCGCCACCCAACAAGCCGGTGCCTGGCAAAACCCCGAGTTGTCCACGCTGGTGGAAGACACTCGGCAGGCCACGCGCACCACCACCATCCAGTTGAACCAGCCCATCGAGTTGGGCGGCAAGCGCTCGGCTCGCATCAGCGCCGCACGGGCGGCCCAAGGTCAGGCAGAGCTGGATGTCGCCGCGCGGCGTGCCCAGGTCAGGTCGCAGGTGATGGCGGCGTTTTACGGCGTGGCTGTGGCGCAAGAACGGGTGAGGCTGTCCGCTGAGCTGGGTCCCTTGTCTTCTCAAGCGCGCGAGGCGG
>ERZ724527.1783-NODE-1783-length-10035-cov-4.209619_pt1 | contig 10035 bp, 12 predicted proteins | sample MGYA00376060_ERZ724527 | MGnify/ENA primary metagenome ERZ724527 (study PRJEB28724, sample SAMN07190886) | activated sludge metagenome | isolation source: activated sludge of sewage treatment plant in Hong Hong | place: USA: Christiansburg, Virginia | collected...
TCTCGAACTTCGCTTCGGTTTCCTGCTTGGCGGCTGCCACCAGCTCGTGGATCTCGCGCGTCTGGGTGATGATCGCGGCGATTTGCTGCGCCTGCGCGACACGGTTGTCGCCGGGAGCCTTCGCCGCAGCGACCGCCACGTCCTTGGTCGCCTGGCCGCGCAATTGCGTCAGCTGCTGGTCAAGGCGCGCCTGGCGCTCGGCCATCTGCTGCACCGACTTGACCGCGAACGCGCCGTGAATGGCAAGCAAGGTCATCTTGATCGACGCAAACCTCGCGGAGACCGTGGTGGCCGTCTCCTGCAGCGTCGCGACGCCGGCCGCCTCGATCTGCTGGATCACCATCTGGTCGGCCGGTAGGCGCGTATAAGTGCCTTCGAGCGCGAGGGCCCGGCTCTCCAGCAGCCTGAGCTTGTCCTGAAGCTCGCGGAGCCGTGCCTGTGCGGACACGTCGGCCGGGTTAGCTGCGCCGGTCTGCTGCGCCACGTAGCGCCGGGCCTTCTCTAGAAACGCCCGGGCCACTGCAGCATCGACGGTGAAGCTCGCGAAGTGGGTGCCATACGATTGCTTGAGAGTCTCCAGCACTCGCAGTTCGTCGAATAGCGTCTTCATTTCCTTCGATAGCTCACCCTCGAGGCGCCCCATCTCGTCGGCCAGCGTCTGCGTTCGGCTGGAGATCAAATCGCCGACCTCCTGCATGAACTCGCGAAAGGCCTCCTCTGGCTTGCGGCCGGTGAGTTTGGCGAACAAGCCGGCGAAAAACCCAGGGTCCTCGCCCTTTTGAATCCTTTCCAGGATTTCTGGCAGCTTGGCGTCATCGACGCCCTTTTCAAGCCGCCCGAAAAGGGCGAACACATTGGATGCCGTCTTCTTGTCGAGTCGGGCGAGAAAACCGTCCAGCGTCTTTTGCAGCCCCTGTTCCGCACCGAGGCCGATCTTGATGATGTCGCCGGACGGCACGGCCGCGAAGTCCAGTGCGGCCAGTGCTTGCTCGGCTTGCGGCACTTGGTCCGGCCGAAGCACGACGGCTCCGGTCTCCAGGGAATCTGGCACAAGCAGGGTCTGCGCTGGCGAGGGCGCGGCGACAGTCGGGGTAATCTTGCTTTCCATAGTTTCTCCTCTGCGGTTCAAGCAGGATGCATCGCCGCCCAGCCCGCAGTGTACGATGGATGGAGAGCGGCAAGGGCGGCCGTCACGGTCGAAGCCGCGGGCGCGGATCTTTCCTCGGGCGGCTGTTCGTCTGACCGGGCCGCTCGCCCGTTGCTGAGTGGGCTTGGCAGCGTCGGATATTTAGATACAACGAGGAGTTGACCGTGGGCGCAGGACATTCACACACAGCAGCTGTTCCGCCGGGTACCGCGGCGGGACGACACAAGAGCAAGCTCCTCGCGGCGCTTGCCCTGACGACGACTTTCATGGCGGTCGAGGTGCTCGGTGGGCTCTGGACAGGCAGCCTTGCGCTGCTCGCAGACGCAGCGCACATGTTCACCGACGCCGGCGGTCTTGTGCTGGCGCTGATTGCCATTCGCTTCTCCGAACGCCCCGCGACACCACAGAAGACCTACGGCTATGTTCGCATGGAGGTGCTCTCTGCACTGACGAATGCCGTCATCCTGCTGCTGCTGACGATCTATATCTTCTACGAGGCGTACAAGCGGTTCCTGAACCCGCCGGAAATTCTGGGCGGCCCGATGCTGGCGGTGGCGCTGGTTGGCCTCGCGGTCAATCTGATCAGCATGAAACTCCTTTCCGCTGGATCGTCGGAGAGCTTGAATGTCAAGGGCGCCTACTTCGAGGTGCTCAGCGACATGCTGGGTTCGCTCGGCGTCATCGTCGCCGCGGCTGTCGTCATGGTCACCGGCTGGACGCTGGCCGATCCGATCATCGGCGCCGGCATCGGACTTTTTATCATTCCGCGCACGTGGATATTGTTGAAGCAGGCAATCCACATCCTCATGGAAGGCACTCCGCCCGAAGTCGATCTTGCGCTGCTGGAGCGAAAGTTGCTGGACATTCCCGGCGTCACAGCCGTCCACGATCTTCATGTCTGGACGATCACCTCCGGCATTGATGCCATGAGCTGTCACCTCGTCGTGACTGATATGACCCAGGCGCGCAAGATGCTTATAAGCGCCAAGGACGCAATGAATACCGGCTTCGGCCTGACGCATGCAACGATCCAGATCGAGGATCAAGAACTGCGCCAGGCAGAGGGCGAATTGAGGCTATAGAGAGGCAGCATGATGTCGTCCTTGAACCTATGGAATTGCTGTCCCACGTGATCAGCCTTGTCGTCGCGTATGTGCTCGCCCTGCCCATCGGGTGGAATCGGGAACGCGAAGAACGCAGCGCCGGAATCCGGACCTTTCCGCTGGTTGCCATGGCCGCTTGTGGCTTCGTGCTGGTTGCGATCAGCGTCCTCGGCGCAACCTCGGCCGGCCAACCTCGCGGAAATTTCAGACGTCAACGCGGGACCTGGACTTCTCCCGAATGGATAGTCGATGGGATCGACCACTCGAGGAAGGTCCAGCATGTAGTCGCCGAACCTGCTGATGTGGGCGCTGCGGTACTGCGACAGCCTCTTAAGCACCGGCATTCCACGCTGGGGTACGTAAGTCCGATACAGTTTGAGGAAGCTTTAAAAGCTTAGGTCGGTGCCCACGGAACCGGCAGCAGCCCAGTTGGTCGAAGTTGGACTGGACGGCCGGCTCGAACGGTAGTGATAAGGGGGTTGAAGATTCGATCTGGTTGATTGGCCGGTCTATGAACCGGCTTGATGTTTAGTCGGCCTGCTGCGAACCGTTACGGAATCAGTCTAGATTGGATCTTGCAACGCAATCAACTGCAGAATTCACCCCTGCAAGGAGCTACCAAAGGTTTTTGATGAAAGCGAAAGTCTTAACGCTAAAGTACTAGAATGTTGAGATGCGTTTTTGGTTGATCGTCTTTTTAGCCATTTTGATGCCGTTGCAGCTCTCCTGGGCAGCAGCTGGGCGTTATTGTCAGCACGAGAGCGATGTTTCAAGCAAACACGTTGGTCATCACACACACCAGCATAAAATCACTGAACGGACAGATTCCGGAGGCGATTTTGCAAAGGCGATGACAGTTGATATGGATTGCGGCACCTGCCATGCTGGCTGTTCAATGGCTGTCCAAGAATCCAGTGTCGTCGAAAACGTTGTGCTGACTTTGATGTTCTCGTCAGGGCTCAGCGTGGAGTCAAGCCCTGGCCTCGTAGATCGTCCAGAACGGCCACAGTGGGTTGCCCTGATCTGACCAGGGCATCGATCTACGTATAAGCTCTAAGCGCTTCGAGAAATCGATCCCTGTCAATCGCGTCAGCACTTAATGCTGATCGGATCAACGGTTTTCGGGATTTCTCTTCATGCTTCTTTTCCACTGGCGACAAAGCCCGCGTGTACTTTGGGTGATTTTGGTCGGGGCACTTATTTGTCTGGATCAACTGACCAAGACTTACTTTGCAAACACGATTGCACTGGGTGAAGCAGTTGTTGTAACGGATTGGTTCAATTTCGTTCACGTGCTAAACAGAGGTGCAGCCTTTTCATTTCTCGCTAGCGCTGATGGCTGGCAGCGACCATTGTTGATTGGCGTGAGCTTCCTCGTCATAGTACTTGTAACCCTGGTTTGCATGTACAAAAAGATGGAGCCCGTTGAGCGTTGGATGGGTGGCTTGGTTGTGGCTGGTGGAACAAGCAATCTGATTGATCGCATTCAAACTGGCGCGGTAGTGGACTTCCTTGATGTCCATTGGCGTGAATGGCATTGGCCAGCGTTCAACTTAGCTGACAGCTACATTGTCTGTGCCGTTTGCGTATGGATCTTGCTATCCAGGAACACCTCACCTGCGCATGTAACGTCAACAAAAGCCGAGGCTCAAGTATGAAGCGCAATTGGAACCTACTTGTTCTCGCTTGGTTGATAGCAGCCGCTGCCACGGCAAGCGCTCTGTTCATTGGCGAGGTCATGGAAATGGCACCCTGTGTGCTGTGTTGGTACCAACGAATTTTCATGTTCCCCCTAGCTGTCGTGCTTGGCATTTCCTGCTACAGCGACGACCGACGCGGAGCAATTTACGGACTGGCGCTGGCGTTGGGTGGGGTCATGGTGGCTGCATACCACACCCTATTGATTGCCGGTTTTGTTTCAAAAGCCTGGATTCCCTGCGGTTCAGGCGTGTCTTGCACTGAGCAAAAGCTGGAAATTCTCAATGGATTGCAGATTCCCTGGCTTTCGCTGACCGCCTTTCTCACCATCACATTACTGCTTTTCGTGTACATCAAGAGGACTTCAAAATGAACTCAAAAAAATTGACTATCGCAGTTCTGCTGGGCATTGTGGTTGCGATGTTTCTATTGGGAATGAATTTCTATCAAAAGCGTGTACAAAATTCCCAGATGGAAAAGGTCAGTAAGGCCGAAAGTCGAATGGTTCGTTTCCATTCTCCAACGTTGGGACCAGGTGACGCACCAGTGACTATCGTTGAGTTCTTTGATCCGGCATGTGAAACCTGTCGGGACTTCTATCCCATTGTCAAAAATTTGATGAAGCAGTACCCCAAGGAGGTCCGCTTGGTTCTCAGATATGCCCCATTGCATGCTGGTTCAGACAAGGTTGTTAAGTTGTTGGAAGCATCCAAGAGACAAGATAAATACTGGCAAACGCTTGAGGCAATTCTGGCTGCACAGCCGTCGTGGGCCAGTCATGGCTCGCCCAACCTTGATGTAGCTTATCAAGCTGCTGCCCAGGCGGGTCTGGATATACAGAAGGCATTGGGTGATGCCCAAGCAGCAGGAATCGAGGCTGTGTTGAAACAAGACGTTGAGGACCTGACTGCGCTGGAAGTGAAGAAGACACCGACATTTTTTGTCAATGGCCGAGGGTTACCCAGCTTCGGCCCGGATCAACTTGCCTCCTTGGTTGCCGAAGAAGTCGCCAAGAGCAAGAAATAACTCACAAAAATTATCAAGGCAACGTGCGTAGGGCATTGGCTGCATCGACGTAAAGGCCCCAAGGCCCTATTGAGGAAGTGTGTGATAAGCGGCCTTGCTGTTCGCAGACAAGATTTACCTTCACTTGGATCCTATGAAAATGAAAAAGAACCACATAGCTGCTGCATTTTTTGCAGCATGTTTGACCTTGGCAATGTCAACCAGTCAAGCGCAAGTTGCAGTAACGGGTGCATGGGTACGCGCGACGGTACCAAGTCAACAGGCGACAGGAGCGTTCATGCAACTGGTATCAGAGAAGGACCCTACGCTAATCTCAGCGCGTTCTGACATCGCTGGCATCGTAGAGGTCCATGAAATGAAAATGGAAAACGATGTCATGCGAATGCGCGCAGTTGACGGGCTAAAGCTGCCAGCAAATCAGCCAGTGGAACTCAAATCGGGCGGATACCACTTAATGATGATGGATCTCAAGAAGCAATTGAAGGTCGGCGCAGAAGTCCAAATCACATTGGTTTTCAAAAACGCCAAAGGTGACAGTGAAACAATTCATGTCCACGCACCTGTCGCATTGACTCAACCGAAGTGAGAGTTAAGAGTTGGATTTTCGAGTCCTCACACCCGGATGCGCACCATGCACATGACCAGCCATGCCGGATGAAGTCGTTTGTTTTTGTGACATGACGTTGAGTTCATTAAGAATTCCGCAGTGCTCTGCGTCTTGTGCACTACGACAGAAGTCGCGAAGACCCTTGAGCTGCTTTTCCAATTGTCGTAGTTCTTTGACTCGGTGAGCAACGTGGCCAATGTGTTCATCCAAAAGCGCGTTGACTTCACCGCAATTTTCGGTGGGCGCGTCGCGGAAGCGAAGCAAAACACGAATTTCATCCAAGGTCATATCCAAGCTGCGACATTGGCGGATGAACGACAGGCGCTTTTCATGTGTTTCGTCGTAGACACGGTAATTACCCTCCGACCGCCTGGTGTGTGGCAGCAAACCCTCGCGCTCGTAGTGCCGAATAGTCTCTACCTGCACACCCGTCAGATTGGCAAGTTCGCCGATTTTCATGACTTCAATCATAACCGCTTGACTCTTTAGTGGCTACAGGGTTTCTAATTTCTACTCAATCAGGAATTTCAATGAACACGACACCTTTAGAGACATCAACAGCAACGTCGACATGCGGGTGTAAAAATGCATGTGAATCCTCAATTTCGGATTCGTCTCAGGCATCGCCACAAAGTGACAAGACAGGCATTCCTGTTTTTCGAATTCCAACCATGGATTGCGCCTCCGAGGAAGGGGAAATTCGCCATGCAGTGGCCAATATTCCCGGGGTGCGCAGTCTTCAGTTCCAACTTGCCGCACGGACGCTTTCGATTGATGCCGAGGCGGACTCCTTGCCACTCGTTTTGGCAGCGATTCGCAAAGCAGGATTCAAGCCTACGCCACTAAGCAGCAATGCGTCTGACACGGGACCAGATGGACGCGACCGCGGACACGAAGGGAATGGCCACGACGATCCCAGCCTTCCCAGCGGAATTCAGAAGTATGTGCTGGCCTTAGCGCTGGCCGTCAGTGCGGAGTCCATTGCGTTCTTTGCTCCCGATACGCGCATTTTCCAAGGACTGGGAATGGTGCTGTCGGTAGGGGCCATTGCACTTGCTGGCTTCTCCACGTATGTCAAAGGCTTTGCAGCCTTGCGCAATTTTCGACTCAATATCAATGCATTGATGACCGTGGCTGTTACCGGTGCATTTCTGATCGGTCAGTGGCCAGAGGCCGCCATGGTCATGGCACTCTACGCCATCGCTGAATTGATTGAAGCGCGTGCAGTGGACAGGGCCAGAGGTGCCATAAAGAGCCTGCTGGATCTGACCCCTGAAACCGCTGAGATTCGTCAGTCCGATGGATCGTGGCAAATTTTTCCGGTGAGTAGTGTTGTGCTGGATGCGGTTGTGCGCATCAAGCCTGGTGCGCGTATTCCTGTTGACGGGGTTATTGCCATTGGCAGTACATCCGTAGATCAAGCATCAGTTACGGGGGAGAGCATTCCGGTAGACAAGGCTCCAGGCGATTCTGTATTTGCAGGGACCATCAACACTACGGCCACTATTGAAGTCCGCGTAACCGCCTTACCTAGCAACTCAGTGCTCTCCCGCATCATCCATGCGGTTGAGCAGGCGCAGGGTTCTCGTGCACCCACTCAGCAGTTTGTTGACAAATTTGCTTCCATCTACACACCCGCCGTGTTCGTTCTGGCTCTGGGGGTCGCGTTACTCACGCCATGGCTGATGGACTGGACCTGGGTTCAAGCGGTCTACAAAGCGTTGGTTCTTCTGGTGATTGCATGTCCATGTGCTTTGGTGATTTCTACGCCAGTCACGGTGGTCAGTGGTCTGGCTGCGGCTGCAAGACGCGGCATTTTGATTAAGGGCGGTGTTTACCTTGAGGGTGCTCGAAAGATCAAAGTAGTTGCTCTGGACAAGACAGGAACAATCACCGAGGGCAAGCCTGTCTTGGTGGATACCGAATTTGTTAAATCAGAAGTGCCTGAGTGGCAGGTCTTGAGGTGGGCAGCCGACCTTTCTGCTCATTCTGATCACCCGGTATCTAAAGCGATCGCTCAAAGTCTCGACCCTGGAAACAGTGTTCTCCAGGACTTCAAGGTCGTTGCCGGAAGGGGTGTAGAAGCCCTTGTTGATGGGCAGCTGTTGATACTCGGCAATCACCGCTTGATCGAAGATCGGAAACTATGTAGCAGCAGTATCGAAGCGCGACTGGCGGAGCATGAAGCGCTGGGTCGCACTGTCACCATGTTGGCATCGAAAACCCAGGTGTTGGCCATTTTTGCAGTAGCCGACACCATTAAAGAAACGTCACGAGAAGCTTTGGCCCAATTGCATCCACTGGGTGTCACTTCCGTCATGTTAACGGGCGACAACGAAGCCACCGCAAAGACCATTGCCAAACAAGCTGGCATTGATGATGCGCGCGGAAACTTGCTGCCGGAAGACAAACTGACGGCTATCGAAGAACTTCAAAAGCGATATGGCTTGACTGCAATGGCCGGTGACGGCATTAACGACGCACCTGCATTGGCGCGTTCTGACATTGGCTTTGCGATGGGTGTTGCGGGTACGGATACGGCCATGGAAGCCGCCGATGTAGTCATCATGAACGATGACTTGCGGCGTATCCCAGAGACCATTGTGCTATCGCACAAAACGCAAGCCATTCTTTGGCAAAACATAACCCTAGCACTTGGCATAAAGGCGGTCTTTCTGGTGCTTGCATTGTTCAATGGCGCATCAATGTGGATGGCAGTGTTTGCGGATATGGGGGCTAGTTTATTGGTCGTTTTCAATGGCCTGCGTTTGCTGAAGAAGTAACGCAAGGCGGCAGATCTTTTAACTGAAAGTGGAAATCATGAGCATTTTTGACAATCTATTCGGGCGTCACGGTAGTGGGCATGGTGGTGGACATGGTGGTCACCATGACGATCAACATGGGGGGCACTATCGAGGCCCGGTCGGTGGAGGTTACGGACCATCAATTCCGCCCGGGCCGGTTAATCCGGTTGGCGCGAGTTGTCCTGGCTGCAAAGCATTGAACCCGATAGCCGCAAGATTTTGTGTTCAATGCGGCGGCTCAATGCAACCGGCGCGATGTACTCAATGCGCGACGACACTTGCGGTTGGTGCCAAGTTCTGTGGTCAGTGCGGGAAACAAGCCGTTTGAAACGCGGATAAATGCCGACTTTTGAGACTTTAAACAAAGGGAACTGAAATGCAATCGATTTTCAAGATATTCGCAAAGCTGCTTGTGGTGGCATCAGTCATGTTTGCGGGCCTCACCATGGCGCAATCAGGACCAACTGTGAGTGAAATTTATGCGAAGGCACAGGCTGGGAAACTGGATGAAGCACCACCTGGGATGATGGCGGAACAGCAATCGGAGGTGGTGGCGAGTGGGAAAACTGATATGGACGAGAAAGTCGTAAGAGGTTGATCTTTGGATTTCCCCGTACTCCGATTTCTATCTAGGAAATTGCACAATTGCACCAAGGCCATGTCGATATTGGCAGTCTTATCGGCACAAGACTCGATGCAAATGCATCTTTGTCAAGGAAATTCTAATAGTGAAAAAATCGTTGATTCCCTTGGGAATATTTGTAGTTTTGCTGATTTTTTTAGGCTTCGGTTTGACACGTGATCCACGTGTAATTCCGTCACCGCTGATTGGTAAACCAGCGCCACTTTTTACAGCACCTCATTTGCAGGCGGCAGAACAAAAATTTACGCCACAAGACATGCTTGGAAAAGTCTGGTTGCTCAATACCTGGGCTTCATGGTGTGTGGCTTGTCAACAGGAGCATCCAATATTGGTGAAATTTGCGAAAACCAAAACCATCCCAATTGTTGGACTGGACTACAAGGATAAAGAAGCCGACGGTCTGAAATGGTTGGCACGTTACGGAAACCCCTATGACCTGACAATCTCCGACAAAGATGGACGCATCGGTATTGACTTTGGGGTCTACGGTGTCCCTGAGAGCTTCTTAATCGACAAAGGAGGAATCATTCGATACAAGCAAATTGGACCAATCACTGATGAAGCACTGCGCGACAAAATTCTTCCTTTAATACGAGAGTTGCAAAAATGAAATGTCCCCAATGTACCGAAACCACGCTAGTCATGACTGAGCGCCAGGGTATCGAGATTGACTACTGTCCATCGTGCCGAGGGGTATGGCTGGATCGCGGTGAACTTGACAAACTGATTGAGCGCAGCGCTCAGGCCATGCCAGCACACCCTTCTGCTGTATCTCAACAGGTTCAGCCACATTACGAGCCAGTCGCGCGCCGCCCGGACTTTGTGGACTCGGACTATAAACACCACTCTGGCCACAGCGGTTATCGCAAGCGCAAGTCGTGGTTGGGTGAGCTGTTCGACTAAGAACTTATCCGTAAATAATTACAGGGACTCACCACGTAGTCAAGCATTGATTGGGTTTGCTGCGTTTCTTGGTTACGGTCTTGGGGTTATCGGGTGGCGCAGGG
>ERZ724527.1784-NODE-1784-length-10033-cov-7.969333_pt1 | contig 10033 bp, 8 predicted proteins | sample MGYA00376060_ERZ724527 | MGnify/ENA primary metagenome ERZ724527 (study PRJEB28724, sample SAMN07190886) | activated sludge metagenome | isolation source: activated sludge of sewage treatment plant in Hong Hong | place: USA: Christiansburg, Virginia | collected...
ATTGGCAATGTTTCTGTGCACGAAAACTTCGCCCGGTTTGGCGCCAATAATTTCGTTGGCTGGCACACGGGAATCCGAGCAACCTATCCACAAATATTCCGGTGATTGCTGTTCAGACAGCTTCTGGAAAAAATCCGGGTGTATTTTTTTGATGGATTCCGCCCATTTCCGATTATTCTCAAACAGGTTTGGCAGTAATTTCATGACTGATTCTCCTGTAATATCTCTAATATTTGGTTGATACGCTTTTCACGGTGTTCTTTATTATCAGCCCTGACAGTGACATGCCCGAGTTTTCGGGCAGGCTTTTCTGACTTGCCATAAAAATGCACATGAGTTTGTGGAATTTCCAACAAACTGGGCAGCGATGGCAAGATGCCGACCAGATTAACCATGGCAGGAAAACCGATACAAGCAGTACTGCCTAGCGGCAATCCGGTAACAGCACGTAAATGATTTTCAAACTGTGACGTTTCCGATCCTTCAATTGTCCAGTGGCCAGAGTTGTGCACACGCGGCGCAAACTCATTCGCCACCAGCTCGCCATTGATTTCGAACAACTCAAGACACAATACGCCGACATAATCGAGCTTCGCCAGCAACTTTCTGGCAAATATTTCAGCCTGCTCCTGCATGGCATCCGCCGGCAGGGCGTGCGATGTGAACAAGATGCCGTTGCGATGTACATTTTCTGAAAGCGGATAAAAAACTGTTGTGCCATCTTTGCCACGCACTGCGATAATGGATACTTCGCGGGTAAAATTGACAAAGCCTTCCAGGATCAACGGCATGCTACCGAGCGCCTGCCATGCTGTCGCAATATCCTTTTCATGGCGAATAACAAACTGGCCCTTGCCATCGTAACCAAAGCGGCGCGTTTTCAGGACAGCAGGCAAGCCGAGTTGCGCCACCGCTGAACGCAAATCCTGTTCTGAATCCACCGCTGCGTAAGGCGCTGTACGAATATCGAGTGTTGCAAACAACTGTTTTTCTGTCAGGCGATCCTGACTCACTTCCAGCGCAGCCAACGGCGGGTATACCGGCACCTTGGCCGCCAATGCAGTAAGCACCGGGCTGGGCACATTTTCAAATTCATAGGTGCAAACGTCGACATCCCGCGCAAAGCGGGTTAGTGCCTGTTCGTCTTCATAGGGTGCGCAAAGGTGTTGGCCTATCAACTGGGCGCAAGCCGAGGCCTCCGGCTCCCAGAACACCGGCTCTATTGCCAATGGCAATCCAGCCATACCCAGCATGCGGCCGAGCTGGCCGCCGCCCAGCACACCAATTTTCATGTGCCGGCTCGCGGATCGGGATTGGCCAGCACGGTGTCGGTCTGCCGCTGACGGTAGTTCTCATAGGCAGCGCGGTACTGCGGATACTGCACGCCCAGCATGGCACAGGCGAGCAGGGCAGCGTTGATGGCCCCGGCTTTGCCAATCGCCATGGTGCCAACTGGCACACCAGCAGGCATCTGCACGATGGATAGCAGCGAATCGACACCATTCAAGGTTTTTGACTGCACGGGCACACCGAGCACAGGCAACACCGTCTTCGAGGCAGCCATACCCGGTAAATGCGCGGCGCCGCCAGCACCAGCAATAATCACAGCCAGCCCACGGTCGGCGGCAGATGCTGCATAGGCAAAGAGTTTGTCGGGGGTGCGATGCGCCGAGACCACTTCCACTTCGTGCGCAATACCCAAAGCTTCCAGCGTTTCCGCTGCGTGCTGGAGAGTGTCCCAGTCACTGCTGGAACCCATGATGATACCAATCAGAGGTTTATTGCCTGGTGCATTCATCGCCTGTTACCGCGGCTGGAAAGCGATGCAGTTTACCGCAAGGCCAGACTTTCGTAACCACTGGTGTTGCCGCATTATGTGGATACCCCTTTAAGGAGCGTGCTCATGCCACAGGAATCCTCACCACCCACATCGCCCGAGCATCAACCGCCCCAGTCTGACCGCCTGCTCCGGGAGATTCTCCAGAGTTCACGAGCCACCGAGCAACAGCTACAACGGCTGAACAGCCACAAACTGATTACTGCTTATAACTCGACTTCCCAGCTGTTGACCATCCAGTTCATGAAAGGCGCGGCATTCGGGCTTGGCAGCGTCATCGGCGCGACTGTTTTTGTATCGCTGATTATTTATCTGCTATCACAAGTGGCTTTTTTGCCCATCATTGGTGAGTGGATAAAAATTATCCTGGAAGAAATCCATAAATAGATCAGAAAATCCGTTCCGTGATTTCCGGCTCTCCCAGCTGCTGCCATGCATGGTGACTCAAGGCAATAAACTGTCCTGCACCAATCTTGCGTAACGGCAACCATGCCTCTGGTGGCTCATCCAGAATATGGCCACGCTGACGATAAACAAAAACATACCCCGCCTGTTGCAGCGCAAGAATGTTGCGCCGGTTCCATCCTGTTTCAATATCAAAAATAACATCCGGCATGACAAAACCACATTGGCTTTCCAGCTGTGACTGATTCTCGACAATCCACTCGTAGCCCGTGCCAATGCCATTACGGGTTCGCGGCAACGCGGCAGCAATCTTGCAATCCGTGAGCATACGTTCCGTGATGCCATTGCGGTCAAAGAAATGGATGCGCTGCCCGAAATCTCCAGCCAGATAAAATGGCACCATACCCATTTGACCGGCCATAAAATAAACAGGTGTCGCATTTCCCGCGCTTGCGCGCGCGGCCAACAATGCGCTTACCAATGGTCGCGCATAGGCAAGGGTCGGGATATCGTGCAGGTGTTCACGCGCATGGCGCTCGAAAAATGAAAAATCGCCCGCGCGATCAATAGGGGTAAGTTGTGTGTTTTTCCACAGGGGAATTCCGTTGAAATCAACGGACGTACCACGCCACAAGTACATAACATTGCCAGCCACCAGCAACAGAAGCAGGCCATTCCTCAACATGACCGACGTGCATAAGCGTATTAATACCAGTGCCACCAATACCATAGCCAACGGCGTGACAGGCACCCAGAAGCGACCCGCTGCCATCCAGTCTCCTCCACTGGCAATCACAAAGACGCTATAAGTAGCCAACAATACAACCAGCAACACCGTTAACGGTTCGCGCCACCGCAGCAACACCAGGCATACACCAGTCGCAGCCAAAACTCCTGGCAACAGCACATACACATCCAGCACAGTCCCTTGCAGATACTGCAGCCCCTGCTGCAGGGAAACCAGTGACATTCCGCCGACTTTTGCGTTAACAGGCTGCGGCACCAGATCACCGAAATACCACCAGCGCCAGCTGGCTAATAATCCTGCACATATCACTTGTATGCATAACAGTTGTACCAACGCTTTCCATTTCCAGAGCGGGATGTTCAGTAACGCCCGCACCGGAAAAAGCGCCAGCACAAACACGCTCAACACCAGCGGCATTTCTGGTCTTGCCATTTGTACAGCCAGTGACAGCAGGAAAACTGCCGCGAAAAAGCGCTGCCCCTGCAACCAGGATTCCAGCGTGGTTAACAACATTACCAGCAACAGCGCGAGTAAAGGGCCTTCCATGCCGCTGAAAGACCAGTAGACAAAAAAAGGTGATGTCGCCAGCAATAGAATTGCTAACCCTGCCGATTGCGGGAGAATGCGCTGCGCCATCTTCCCCGTGACAAATAACGCAGCAATCGCCGCCAGTATTGTTGTCACATGACCCAGCGTCACCACAGCAATGCCACTGACAAGCTGCAGGAATGCCAGCAGCAGCACCTGCAGCAGTGCTGAACTTTGTTCTATTCTGTCAAAGTTGTAGTTAAGGATCTCTCCATCATTCGCCAATGATCTGGCCGCCCAGAAAGTAATATGGGCATCATCAACGCTGCCGGAAAAGCCGAGAAAACACCCGCCCAGCATTAGCAAAACGAGCGGCGCTAACCAGAATGCCTTTCCGTACATTGCTAGTGCTTCCGGCCAGATTTAAACAAGCGCTTTCTTATGATCAACCCAAAAAATGACCAGAATGTTTGCGCATTTTGATAAGCCCGGATCTGGGAGGCGCTTCGATTAAAATAATTGACGGGGATTTCAATTACACGGAGGCGCGCGTCAAGGCAGGCTATCATCATTTCAGCAGAAAACTCGGGGCCCCGTGACAGCAGCGAAGGCTCGATCGTTTCAAACGTACTGCGCCAGAACGCGCGGAAAGTACAGCCAGCATCGGTAAAACGCGCTTCCCGATCCCACCATAACAGTTCCATTAATTTTCCAAGCCCCGCATGTGCCAATCTCACCAGACCCCGCATGGTGGAGCCCTGTTCAATCAACTGGCGGGTAGTACGTGTACCGACAACCATATCTGCGTCACGCAGGTAGGAAAACAGTTTCTGCACATCGCGACTGGAAAATGAATAATCTGCCTCTGTCAGCACAATAATGTCTGCATTGGTACGACGCATCGCATACAAGAGCTTTTCGCCATATAAGGTGCAACCTGGTGGGCATGACATAACAGTCGCACCTGTTGCACTGATCCGGTCGGCTAGAAGACTCCCGGACGGCAGCACAACAATAATGTCGTCAAATACACCTGTTTCATGATAGCGCTCAAGCGTGAATACTATGCCTTCTTCATCGCCTTCCGCATACACCAACAGCGCTTTACGGCGCTGCTGGAAATGCAAATCCCGATCATGGTATCTGGCCAGCGCCAGCGAATCCCTGTCATTGATATTGACGTAGGTCCCAGTCAACTGGAAAAAATACCCTCGCTCTCCCGCCGCAAGCAGTAAGTCAAGAAAAGATACAAATTCAACATAAGCGGGAGTGGCAGAAAATGCTTTTTCCAGCCAGTCAAATACAGCAGGCGAGCAAATGAATGTGCCGCTTCCCATGATGTCATTCGGAGCATTCACAGGTTTTTCAATCAGATGCTTTAGCACACCTTCTTGCTGGAGCACTGCATAATTTTTCTGTATCAACCCTACATCATCAACGCGGAGACCGGCACAGGTAAATAATGCATCTCGCCAGTGAAAATCCAGCAACAACCGGTGGTTAGAACTGATATAACTCTCATCGCACAACATGATGCAGAAAAAACCGGATATCAGCTGGCGCGCCAATAGTATCGACCAGGCGAGGCCCTTCTCCAGATTATTGTTTTCAATAAAATGCAGCCGCACATTCAATCGATCCCCATCGCCAAGATGGTTCCGGATGCTGTCGCCAAGATGGCCGATGACAATGACAATGTCTGTGATCTGAAGATCATCACGCATAATCGAGATGATCCGCTCAATATTGGCAACGCCATTCACATCAAGCAGTGCTTTGTGGCGATTCTCGGTGTACGGAAATGCTCTCGTGCCTTTTCCTGCCGCAGGGATCAGACCCCATAGTTTATCTTCAGTGCCGTTTGTCACGGACATCCTCCTGCGGGCGGGGCACAAGCATTGGCAGCAATTGAATCCGGTAAAATAACAGCCAGTAAAAATATTTTACCGTTTCACTTATATGGGACATCTTGGATTTCCCCCTGTTGCGCGGTAAAAAATCCACAGGTACTTCATGAATATGATAACCGTGCGCCGAAAGTTTTGCTGCCATTTCCAACACCTGCTCGAAACCATTACGGGACAGGTTGATATCTTGCAGGCACTCCAACTTTAACGCCTTGCACCCCGTATAGAGATCTGTGATTTTCTGCTTGAATAGCAGGTTATACGCAGCAGAAATAATGCGGTTTCCCCACCATTTCAGGCGGGACATGCCTGCTTGCTGCGCCGTAAGTTTCCCGGATAACCGGCTTGCGTACACAACATCCTGCGCCCGCAGCGCATCGAGTAAAGCAGGGATGCATTCTGGCGGGTACTCACAGTCGGCATCGATAATCACGATCGTGTCTGTTTGCGCAGCAGCTATTCCACTGCGCAATGACGCACCATAACCCAGATTACTGGCGTGGCATACAAGCATGGCACCAGGAATACTTTTGATAAATTCCACACTTCCATCTGTTGATGCATTATCAACAAATATAAGGTGAAACGCTGAAAAATCCGGTAGCGCTTGCAGGCACGATAACAGCTGCGGCAAATTATCGCGCTCATTAAATACGGGAACGATAATGTCGGCCAGCGCTGTCATGGGCAGATTCAACTTTCCTGATCAGTATCAGAGATACGCAAGGACTGCATACCGGCACGCAAACGGTACAAATGGCCCTGCAAGCGCGGGCCTTTACGTTGCGCAACACCCACTGCCAATACATCGATCACAGCAAGATGGGCGATACGGGATGAAAGCGGTGTATAAATTTCAAATTCTTCATCTACATCAATGCAGATCGGAATAGTGGCTGCTTCCGCAATCGGCGTGCCTGAAGGCGCCATGCCAATCACAATCGCGTCCATATCCTTGACCAACTCAATGGTGTCCAGCAGCGAGCGCGTGCGTCCAGATTGCGATATAGCAACAACCACATCACCTTTCTGCAAAGAGAGCGCAGACATCTTCTGGATATGCGTATCAGAATATGCAGCAGAAGCCAGCTGCAACCGGAAAAACCGGTGCTGCGCATCCGCGGCAACAGCGGCAGATGCACCATGCCCGTAGAATTCTACGCGGTTGGCATTGGTCAGTGCTGTGATGGCCTTATGGATATTGCCGGGATTCAGGCTATCCCGTACTTTCAGCAAGGTGTCGATTGTCGAATCGAAAACCTTGCGGCTGAAGTCTGCAACTGAATCCGTGTCTGTGACTGCCACTTTTCCAAAACCGGGGTTAGATGCCAGCTCTTGCGCCAATGCGAGTTTGAAATCCTGGAAACCTTCGCAGCCCACAGCACGACAAAAACGTACAACCGTCGGCTCACTGACTTCGGCCTGCGCAGCCAGATCGACAATGCGCATATTGATCACATTGCCCAGATTGGCCAGTACATAATCTGCCACCTTGCGTTCAGATTTGCGCATCTGGTTGCCGGTGTCGCGTATCCGTTCTGTCAGTGTTACTGGTTTCATGCCAGGCTCAATCCTTCGTCTTTAGAGCTATCATAACCAGCATGCATCATTGCGCCAACCAATATATCCGGCGAATATCATGCACAAATTCAACCTGGATTTAACTCCCATATTGTCAACGTACAGCGCGCATCATTACAAATGTCGACCACTTTGCGATAGTGAATATCCAGAATCTGGTCAAGCGCTTCAAACGCGTAGGGCTCACCTGCAAACGATTTTTTTGCTGCTGTATGCGTATCAATAATATATCTGGGGGGTGTCTGCTGCATTTTCACGAGAAAGCGCTCACGCATGGCTTTTACCTGCGGGTTTATATCATTCACCAGCAACTGGCGATATGTCATGTAAGGCGTAGCCAATAATGCTTTTGATGTCAGCATGGCCCGCATTGCAGGCCCTCCTTCATCCAGCGGCTGCACAAGATCGCCGGGGCGCAAATGTGCTCGCAGGAAATCCGCTATCTCATCCGCCTGTTTTCGCTCTCTTTCGAACCCACTCTCTTGCCACTCATGCAGCGTCTCCTGCACGGTCAGATCATTCGGTGGTGGCAGCTGGCGGTTCATCAAATAAATGAATACCGTGAACGAAAATACCACTCCCCATTTTGCCTGCTTGTCCTGCTTTCTGGCAGGCAGCAGCAGCAAACTCGCACACAACACAGCAAAATAGCGAAAGGGCATCCAGTGATAGTTCCAGTATTTGTTGGCGAGTACTGGATAAATCCAGTACAGTAAAAATAGCATCAGTATCGCCACCACCCACTGACGCTGTCGACTATCCGGTTCTGTCTGGCTAAAACCTCTCGCAATACCCAGCCCTGCAATCAACACCCACGCCAACAATGCTGACAAGAGGTGACCTGATATATTGGCTGTTTGCCACACAAATCCTGAAGCCTTCAGGTTTTCCCCTCCAAGGTCAACCGGAATATTGCTATTAATCCATCCTTCAAGCCACGTGGCCTTCAAGATATGCCAGAGCGTTGTGCGAATACCGTCATCGCCCATGTAGACAGGCAAATATTCCGTCACCATCCCGGCGTATGCTGTGAATCCGCCGGCAGTGCTAACCCACAATATCGGCAGCCCTGCACCCAAAAAAATTCCGGCTAACCCTGTGCATACACTTTTTTGTCGCCAATATTGTTTCCCGGTTGGCATTTCCTCCGCCGGAAAGAGCAGTAAATAGGCTATAACTGGCAACCCTATGACAAGATGTGGCTTCATGGATGCGGCTATGCCAAACAGGAACCCAGCTCCTGCACCCCTCCAGAGGACAGGCACGCTGTCATACCGCACCAAAAGCAGCGCCAAAGCGACCGGTAAGATGCCAACATAATCGCGCTGCAAGGTCATTGCTCCACCCAGACACAAATACACTGCCGCGAAAGCAATCGCGCCAACCCATGCCACCGATTGACTGAATACGCGCAATATCAGCCAGGTGATCAGCATCAATATCGCCAACCAGAAAAAATCAAACAGATGAAATGCATTATCCCCGTAACCTAGAAAATGCCCGATTGCCATATGAAACAGGAGTGAGCCGGGAAATGCTGTTTCAAACACATCCTTGTATGGGATATAGCCCTGCGTATCAATTAGCCAGGCGGCGTAATGCAACAGACTGACTTCTTCCAGCATGGGCGTCAGCCAAGCAAAACATGCACGGTAAAAACCTTCCAGCGCTAACCACACACACACAGCTGCACAGGGAAACCAACAATAAAATTCTGGTAAAAAACCTTCCTTACGCTGCATGCAGTCGGTCAACCAGCTTATGATGCAATCCACCAAAACCGCCGTTGCTCATAATAAGGATATGCACCGGCCCCTCACGGGCAGCCAATTCTTTTGCTATATCATCAATAACATTGACCACCCTTGCTGGCGCAACACACTGCGCTGCAACATCATCCAATGCCCAGTCAACGTTAGGCGGCTGGTAGAAAATTACTTCGTCAGCTGCCGCCAGTGCCGGTGCAATCTGTTCGCGGAACACGCCCATGCGCATGGTGTTAGAGCGCGGCTCCAGTACAGCAATGATCTTTTCGTTGCCTACTTTTTTTCGCAACCCAAGCAATGTGGTTTCAATCGCTGTCGGGTGGTGGGCAAAATCATCATAAACCCGCACACCGTTTACATCACACAACAGCTCCAGGCGTCGCTTCACACCTGCAAAATGACTCAGTGCATCACACGCAGTTTCGGGTGCTACACCTACATGTCTTGCTGCAGCAATGGCTACCAATGCGTTACTCACGTTATGCTCGCCACTATGTGTCCATGCCACCTCACCAACCAGCTTACCTGCATGAAATACGCGAAACTGCGACCCATCTGTTTTTATATTTTCTGCGCGCCATGTTGCCTGCTCGCCACCCACGAATTCACAAGGCGTCCAGCAACCCATGGCCAGCACATCATTGATGGGCTGCGAAGTGGCTGGCGAAATAACCAGACCGTTCCGGGGAATCGTGCGCACCAGATGATGGAACTGTTTCTGGATAGCACCGAGATTTTCGAAAATATCGGCGTGATCAAATTCCAGGTTGTTCAGGATAGCGGTCCGCGGCCTGTAATGGATAAACTTGCTGCGCTTGTCAAAAAAAGCACTGTCATATTCATCTGCCTCAATCACAAAAAAATCGCTGCCACCCAACCGGGCCGACACCGGAAAACACTGCGGCACACCACCAATCAGGAACCCTGGTTGCATGCCGGCATGCTCCAGTATCCAGGCCAGCATGGTTGAGGTGGTGGTTTTACCGTGCGTGCCCGCCACCGCCAGCACCCAGCGCCCGGGCAACACGTGATCGCATAACCACTGCGGCCCTGAGGTATAAGGCAAGCCGGCATCCAGCATGTACTCCACAGCAGGGTTACCCCGGCTCATGGCATTGCCGACGATCACCAGATCGGGTGCGGACTGTAACTGGGCGGGATCATAGCCTTCAATCAACGTAATGCCCTGTTCTTGCAGCTGCGTGCTCATCGGCGGGTACACATTGGCATCAGAGCCTGTCACCGTATGGCCAAGCTCCCT
>ERZ724527.1787-NODE-1787-length-10028-cov-3.616565_pt1 | contig 10028 bp, 9 predicted proteins | sample MGYA00376060_ERZ724527 | MGnify/ENA primary metagenome ERZ724527 (study PRJEB28724, sample SAMN07190886) | activated sludge metagenome | isolation source: activated sludge of sewage treatment plant in Hong Hong | place: USA: Christiansburg, Virginia | collected...
CAGCACTCTGAATGATCGGGGACAGTACCGTGGTCTCGGCAACCGACTGCGCCGAGGCGCGCGTGACCACCAAAGGCAAGACCTTGCCACCGGCATCCACGGCTTGCACAGTGAAACGCACGGTTTCGGCGCCGGTCACAAACACACGCTCTTGGGAGGTGCGAAGGCGCACCCCTTTGGCGGGCTCGCCATTGGCCTTGCGCATGGGCGTTTCTTCTTGCACTGGAGCGAATGGTCGGACCTGATCAGGGTGTTCGCTGATAGGGCGTGACTCATGCGGATAGCGCGTCGCATCACGGTAGCTTGAATAAATTTGCTCGGCGCGTTCGTATCGACCCTGCCAAAGTGTGAGCTGCGCCTGCCTGGACTGCGCACCTTCTGCGCTGTACGGTGCGCCAGGGCCTGTGCCGGGTACCCCTGCGGCCACCGCGGCCTGAGCCCCGGTGGCGGCACCTGATGTGGCGGCCCGCGCAGAGCCGCTGGGCGAGGCGCCGCTTTCTGTTACGGGGTCCTGCTCTGCCAGACCCCATGCCAACAGCAAGACAGCCAGTACGCAGCCGCCAGCCAGCAAGGCAGTGCCGCGGCTCATGGTGTCGTCAGTTGGCGTTGGCTGCCATGTCGGCACGCACCTTGGACACTACGCCACCCCAATTGCCATTGGTGTAGTGGTTGAGTGACTCGTTGTCATCGCGGAACTTGACGTTGTGGTACGACCATTTGGCTTTGCCCCCTTCGTTGGCCGCCGTGCCCAGGGTGAGGTCGTTGCAGAACCAGTCGGAAGGGTTGCAGTACGCCGCGCCGCCACTGCCCGACACGCCGCCAGCCGAATGGTAGGCCACCGCCTGATCATCCTGGCCGGGCATCAAGCCCGATTGGGCAGCACCATTGGAGCCTGCATACATGTAGAACCACTTGGCACGGGTCTGGTTGTGGTCGTACATGGCGCGCGCGGTGGCGGTTTTGAGGTCGGAGGTGAGTGGGTCCGACACGGCCCAGCTGCCCAGGTTGGCCAGTTCGCTGCCACCACCGGCGCCAGCGGCAACGTCGACCCACTTGATGTTCCAGCCCGTTTGGGTGGTGCCATCAGAATTGCTGCAGGTGCCTGCGGCGTTGGCAGTGGGCGTCTTTTTGTAGCGTGCGGTGCCGCCGTAGAGCGACATGGCATAGCCGATTTGCAGGTTACCCGCGCTATGGGCCGCGATGTAGCACCAGTTGGTGCCGGTGCAATAGCAATCCAGCGCGTCGCGGATGCGGTAGTTCTGGTTGGAGATGCGGTTGAAGCCATCCCAGTTGACCGATTTTTTGTTCACTCCAGCAGCCGTGCCCGATGGGCCCCAATAGGTGAAGTCGGCGTGATTACCGGGCGTACCGTTGCCGTTGCGCCCATTGATCCACAAGGAATAATTGGTGGCAGAGACTGCTCCCGCCAGGCCCGCCAAAATAAAGGCTGCCACCCACCACAGGCCACGCTTTTGCCCGACTGAACCCGTCCGAAATCCTGCTTGCATCAAATTCTCCTGAGATTGAATTGCTGAATTGACGGCGGGTTCAATTGGCATCTTTAATAGAACGACCGTGCTTTTTCATTATTTGAAATGTTGCGGATTGTCACCATGGGGACTTACCCTGATTCGTCGTGGCCTCGCAACGCAGCTTGTCTCGCACGGCATGTAGCCAGCGGCGCCAGTCCGCACTAGCATGGGCGATACCCACAAGGAAAACCGTCTGCCATGCTTGCCTACCTCGATTCACTCTACCCCGTGCGCTACACCGCCTTTGGCTTGGCCATCTTCGGTTTCGCTTTGAGTGTGTTCAGCCTGATTGTTTTTGGAGCAGGGCTGGTCCCGTTCCTGGTTCTGGGTGGCCTGGTGGCGCTGGGTGTCTATGACGTGCGACAAACCCGCAGCTCGGTGCTGCGCAACTACCCGGTCATTGGGCACATCCGGTTCATGCTGGAATACATTCGGCCTGAGATTCGACAGTATTTTCTGGAGAGTGACAGCGAGGCAGCGCCGTTCTCGCGTTCACAACGGTCACTCGTCTATCAACGTGCCAAGGGCGAACCCGACAATCGACCGTTTGGCACTCAGCTCAATGTCAGCACCGACGGCTACGAATGGATCAACCACTCCGTCGCACCCCCGACTCTGCCTGATCACAACTTTCGCGTCACCGTAGGCGCCGCCAGCAAGCAGCCCTATGAGGCCAGTGTGTTCAACATTTCAGCCATGAGCTTTGGCGCGTTGTCGGCCAACGCCATCCTGGCGCTGAACGCGGGCGCCAAGCGAGGTGGCTTTGCCCACGACACGGGCGAAGGCTCCATCTCGGTCCATCACAAGGCCAACGGGGGCGACCTGATCTGGGAAATCGGCTCAGGCTACTTTGGCTGTCGCGACGACGCGGGCCGTTTTGACCCCGTGCGGTTTGCCGCTAATGCCCAGGACCCGCAGGTCAAGATGATCGAACTCAAGCTCAGCCAAGGGGCCAAGCCGGGTCATGGCGGCGTGCTGCCGGGCCCCAAAGTGACGCCCGAGATTGCCCTGACGCGCGGAGTCCCCGTGGGCGTGGCCTGTGTCTCCCCTGCTGCCCACAGCGCCTTCCAAACGCCGGTGCAGATGATGGAATTCATTGCCCGGTTGCGTGAGCTGTCTGGCGGCAAACCCACGGGGTTCAAGCTGTGCATTGGCCACCCTTGGGAATGGTTTTCCATGGTGCGCGCCATGCAGGCCACGGGCATCACGCCGGACTTCATCGTAGTGGACGGCGCCGAGGGCGGCACCGGCGCTGCGCCGTTGGAATTTACCGACCACGTGGGCGCGCCGCTGCAAGAGGGGCTGCTGCTGGTGCACAACACCCTCAAAGGCGCTGGCCTGCGCGACCAGATCAAACTGGGTGCAGCGGGCAAGATCGTCAGTGCTTTTGATATTGCCCGCGCCACGGCGCTAGGCGCAGACTGGTGCAATTCGGCGCGCGGCTTCATGTTTGCTTTGGGCTGCCTGCAGGCGCAAACCTGCCACTCAGGCCATTGCCCCACGGGCGTGACCACCCAAGATCCGGTGCGCCAGCAGGCGCTGAGGGTGCCCGACAAAGCCGAACGGGTGTACCACTTCCACCGAAACACACTCAAGGCCCTGCAAGAGCTGGTGCAGGCAGCAGGCCTGAGCCACCCGCGCGACATCAGCGCGCAGCACATTGTGCGACGGGTCAATGAAAACGAGGTGCGCCTGCTTGCCAACCTGGTGCCCCAGATGGAAGTGGGTGCCCTGCTCGACCGCGATGTGAGCACCCTGCACAGCGTCTTCAAACTGTATTGGCCCAAGGCCAGTGCAGACAGTTTTACGCTACAGACTTGATGGCGGCCTGAGTCACCACGCCCAGCGTCAGCAAACGCTTGCGCATGGACAGCAAGGCGCGGTCCTTGCTGAGCAATAGGGCCTTGTGGGCAGCGGCGAGGTCCATGAACTTTTGGTCATCAGGGTCCCGGCATGTCAGGTGCACTTTGGGTGGCACAGCAACCACGTGGGCAAGTTGGTCAAAGCGGGCCAGCACATCAGCGGCAAGCAGGCCATAGAACGTCAAGCGGGGCACAATTTGCGGGTAGCCCAGCACCCGCTCCAGCTCATCGCGCATGGGGGCCGTGGCCAGCCAATGCAGCGTGCCCGTGGCCAAGCCGTCTCGCACCGGTTGCGCTGCCACGTCATTGAACACGAACACATCGAGCACGATGTTGGTGTCCAGCACCAAGGGCACCGGCGACGGCGCTCCCGTCAACGTCACGCTGCCTTGTCGCGGTGGCTGCCCGTCACCAGGTCAAAGCGGAACATGCGGCATTCGATAGGGCCGTTCCACATCGGCACGCGGCGCGAGGCCTTGAAGCGCATCTTGCCCGGCAACTTGAGGTCGGGCGTGAGCACCCAGGCGGTCCAGCCGGGGTAGTTCTTCTTCCAGTGGCTGGCCAGCTGGCTGAAGAACTCGCCGCCGTCTTCGGTGTGGGCGCTCTCGCGGGCGCCAAAGCGGCCGCGCTCGGCGGCGGCATCGTCGCCCGCCACGCCGGCCACCGCAATGCGTTCGCCATACGGCGGGTTGAGCAGCATCACGCCCGGCACCTCGCTGGGCGGCATGCGCTGCAAGGCATCGCCGCCGCGCAGTTGCACCACGTGGGCCACGCCCGCGCGCTGGGCATTGCGTTCGGCAAAGTCCACCATGCGGTGGGCCACATCGCTGCCGAACACGGGGGCTGTGGGCGCATGTTCTGCCGCGCGGGCGGTGTCTTTCAGTGCCGTCCACACATGGGGCTGGAAGGCCAACAGCTTCTCGAAACCAAAACGCCTCAGGCTGCCCGGTGCAATATTGCAGGCCACTTGTGCAGCCTCGATGGCAATGGTGCCACTGCCGCAGCAGGGGTCGTAGAGCGGCGTGGTGGCGTCCCAGCCACTGGCGGCAATCATGGCGGCAGCCAGGGTTTCTTTCAAGGGCGCGTCGCCCTTGTCTTCGCGCCAGCCGCGCTTGAACAGTGGCTCACCCGAGGTGTCGATGTACAGCGTGGCGTGGTCGGTGGTGAGGTGGGCATAGATGCGCACATCGGGCCACTGGGTATTGACGTCAGGGCGTGCGCCAGTTTTGTGGCGGAAGCGATCAGCCACGGCGTCCTTGATCTTGAGGGCGGCAAAGTTCAAGCTGGTGAGCGGGCTGTGTTGGGCCGTCACTTCGATTTTGAAAGACTGGCGCGTGGTGAACCAGATCTCCCAGGCCTCGGCGCTGGCCGCTTCGTACAGGTCGTTCTCATTGCGGTACAGGGTGTGCGAGAGTTGCACCAGCACGCGCTGGCACAAGCGGCTGTGCAGGTTGAGCAGCATGGCGTCGCGCCACGATGCGCGCAAGCTCACGCCACCCCGGCCCACCAACAGGTCTTGCCCCGCCAGGCCGGTGAGGCGGTGTACCTCTTCGGCCAGATAGCCCTCGACGCCGGCGGCGCAGGGGAGAAAAAGTTGAAGTTGGTTCACGGCGTTATCTTGGTACTGGACAGGCAGCTCAGAGCTGCTTGCGCTGGGTGGCGGGGGCGATGCGCAAGGCTTCGCGGTATTTGGCCACGGTGCGGCGTGCGCACTCGATGCCCTGCTCTATGAGCATTTCAGACAGTTGATTGTCGGACTGCGGCTTCTTGCTGTTCTCGCCCGCCACCAGTTGCTTGATGAGCGCGCGCACCGCCGTGCTGGACGCATTGCCGCCCGTCTCGGTGCCCAGTGACGAGCCAAAAAAATACTTGAGCTCGAAGGTGCCAAACGGCGTGGACATGTACTTGGCGGTTGTCACGCGGCTGATGGTGGATTCATGCAGACCCAGCTCATCCGCAATTTCGCGCAACACCAAGGGGCGCATGGCCAGCTCACCGTGGGTGAAGAAGTTTTTCTGCCGCTCCACGATGGCGGTGCTCACACGCAAGATGGTATCGAAACGCTGTTGGATGTTCTTGATGAACCAACGGGCTTCTTGCAAACGCTGCTGCAGCGCCTGGTGACCGCCGCCCTTGTGGCCCTTGAGCGCACCTGCGTACACATCTTGCACACGCAGGCGCGGCATCACATCGTTGTTGAGCTGCACGCGCAGGCGCGACTGCGCGCCCTTGCCTACTTGGGTCACGATCACATCGGGCACCACAATATGGCGCTCTACATCGACAAACCGGCGCCCGGGTTTGGGCTCGAGCCGGGCAATCAGCGCCAATGCGGCCTTGATCTGCGCGTCGGTGGCGCTGGCCAATTGCGCCAGGCGTTTGACGTCTCGCCGCGCCAGCACTTCCAACGGCTGGGCGCACAGTCGCAAGGCGACGGCGCGCACACCATCGCGCGCATCGTCATTGTCGGTCTCGCCATCGGTGGCGTCATCCGGCAGGTCCCGCAGTTGCAGTCGCAAGCACTCGCCCAAGTTGCGCGCGCCCACCCCCACAGGGTCGAGGCTTTGCAGCAAGCCTAGCGCTACAGTGAACCGGTGCACCAACTCTTCTTGTTGCTCCAGGTCTTGCCCCGCCAGGCCACTGGCCAACTCTTCCAGCGGGTCTTCGAGGTAACCGTCTTCGTTCAGCGACTCGATCAAAAAATACATCGCCGCGCGGTCCACCTCGGACAAGCGCAAGGACAGGGCCTGACGGTGTAAATGGTCTTGCAGGGATTCGTGGTGACGCGCCAATTCAGTGGCGTCGACTTCGCCCTCGTCGCCCGCGTTGTTGCGCTTGGCTGGGGCCTCACCGCCCCATTCGCCGTCATCGGGCACCATGTCGATGGTGCCATCGCCGTCCCAGTTGGTGTCGTCTGCGACCACCGTGTCGGCGGCGGCGTCCGTGCCTGCGCTGGAATCAGCGGACTGTTCCATGGTGCGGTCGTCATCACGCACCTGAACGTCTGCCTTGGCAAGGCCGAACTCTTCCCGGTCAGCGCTGTCGTCGGTTTGCAGCTCCAAAAAGGGGTTGTCGTCGAGCATCTGCTCGACTTCCTGGCTCAGTTCGAGCGTAGACAATTGCAGCAGCCGGATCGACTGCTGCAATTGAGGCGTGAGCGCCAGATGCTGCGAGACGCGCAGCGACAGCCCTTGCTTCATTGAACCCCCACGCTTGTCACTGCGTGTACTGCGCTGCCCCCCGAGGGGGCCTTCGCGCCTTGGGGCGGCCCGGCGTCGCTCAATTCAACTCTTGCGGACATGGTCACATCCTGAAGTGCTCGCCGAGGTACACACGGCGTACATCGGCGTTGTTCACGATCTCCGAAGGTGTCCCCTGGGCCAGCACATGGCCATCACTGATGATGCAGGCGTGGTCACAGATGCCCAGTGTCTCGCGCACGTTGTGGTCGGTGATCAGCACGCCAATGCCACGCGACTTGAGGAAGCTGATGATGCGCTGGATCTCGATCACGGCGATAGGGTCGATACCGGCAAACGGTTCGTCCAGCAAGATGAAGCGCGGTTGCGTGGCCAAGGCGCGGGCGATTTCTACGCGGCGACGCTCACCGCCCGACAGGGCCATGGCGGGTGAATCGCGCAGGTGCTCCACCCGCAAGTCTTGCAACAGGGCTTCTAGCCGCTCGTTAATGACGGCCTTGGTCAACGGGCGTTCGTTGTCGTCACGCTGCAACTCCAGAACGGCACGCACATTGTCTTGCACATTGAGCTTGCGGAATATCGAGGCCTCTTGAGGCAGATACGACAAACCCAAGCGCGAGCGGCGGTGGATAGGCATGTGTTCGACTGCCTGCCCGTCAATGGAGATCTCGCCCCCATCAGCGCGCACCAGCCCCACGATCATGTAGAAAGACGTGGTTTTACCGGCTCCGTTGGGGCCCAGCAGGCCCACGACTTCGCCTTTTTGCACGGCGATGGATACGTCTTGGACTACTTTACGGCTGCCATAAGATTTTTTAAGGTGCCGGGCCTCTAACCGGCTGGTGCTGGGCGCAAGGCTCACTTGCGCTCCTCACCAATGCGGGTGCTCGGGCGCAGATTGGCGGGTGCAACGGGGGTCGGGCTGGAAGCTGCTGCCGCGGGTCCGGTTCCGCGCGGCGTCAACACCGCCCTGACGCGGCCGCTGGGCGTACCCGTTGTGCCAGCCACTGGCGCGCCATTGGGCGTGCGCACACCACCATCCACCGTGAAGACATCGGTGGTGTGGTCATACACAATGAGGTTGCCGTTCATTTCGTCGGCCACCGTGCTGCCACGCAAGCGCCGCAATTGCGCGTTACGCAGCAGGCGCACGGTATCGGCACGACCGTCATATTCCAGGCTGTCGGCCTCGCCCTCAATGAATTCATCCAGCCCTTCGCGCTTTTGCCGGTAATAGGCTGGAGCATCTGCCCCCCCCACAACCGTGCCAAATTGATTGCCCTGGGCGTCTTGGCGGACATCCACGCGTGCGCCCTTGATCACGATGGTGCCTTTGGTGATAACCACCCGCCCGGTGAACACGCTGGATTGGCTGGCGTCGTCATACCGCAAGGCGTCTGCCTCGATATTCATGGGCTTGTTGCGATCAGCGCTCTCGGCAAGCGCGGGCGAACCCGCGAGGAGAGGCAGCAGGATAAGGAGGAGCGAGGCGGAGAGTTGTTTCATGGCGGCACGAATCTTGCAAATCATTGTAGCGGGGTCATGCGGCGTCTCATGAAAAAAGGCCTGCATGGCAGGCCTTTTGTTGCGGTACGGTTTAACTTCAGCGCGCTTTGCGAGCCTCGGCAATGAGGTAGTCCGTGACTTGCAATGCGCGGTCCATAGTGCCTGCTGTCGTGCCATCGGTGTAATACCGTCCGGCAATACCCAGCGCCGGCACGCCCTGGACCTTGAAAGCGTCTTGGGCCTGGGTGGCCTTGCGTGCCTTGGTGGAGATGGCAAACGAGTTGTACAGCTCTTTGAATTTGGCCGCATCCAACCCATTGGCACCCACCCAGGCCAGGATTTGGTCCTCGCGGTCCAGGGGCTTGCGCTCGGCATGGATGGTCGTGAACACCTTGCCGTGCATTTCGTCCAGCTTGCCCATGGCTTCCAAGGTGTAGAAGAGGCGTTGCTGCGGCACAAAGCTGTCCCGGAAGGCCACCGGGACACGGCGAATCACGACGTCCGCAGGTGCCTTTTTGATCCAGGCCTCGAGCTTGGGCTCGAAGGCATTGCAGTGGGGGCAACTGTACCAAAAGAACTCAATGACTTCGATCTTGCCTTTGGGGACCTCAACGGCCACCGGATTACTCAGATCGAGATAGTCCTTGCCCTCAACGGGCTGTTTTTGCGCGTGCGCAGGCAAAGCGATGACAGTAGAGGCAAGTGCGGTGGCACCTGCCAGGGAAAATTCACGTCGTTTCATAGCTAAAGGCTCCTTGAAAGGGTCTGAGGCACTGGGGGCAGAATAGTTCAACGCTGGACACGGACCAGGGCGGCTTCCACGCCGCCCGCCTCCAGGCGTTCTTTTTGTTTGTCGGCTTCTTCTTTTTTATCGAACGGGCCCACGCGCACGCGATACACCGTGCGGCCAGACTGCTCACGCTCGGTCACCTTGGCCTCCAACCCGATCAGCGAGAGCTTGGCCCGTTGCGACTCGGCATCATCGGCCGTTCGAAAGGCGCCAGCCTGCACAAAATAGGAAAACGGATCCACGGTTGCCGCGGTGGCCGCTACGGCGGGGGTCGCCGGGGCCGCCGCAGCCTTGGCTTTGGCCAAGTCGCCCAACGGGTCTGCCCTGACCGCCGGCGCTGGCGTGACAGGCGCCGACACGGCAGCTGAGGCAGCGCGGGCTGGCGTCCCCCCCACGACGGCCGGCGCCACAAGCGCAGATGCTGGCGCAGGATTGGCGGTCACGGTGCCAGAAGCCGCGGGCATGGGCGCGCGTGCGGGCGATTTGCCATACAAGGGGGCGTTGGGGTCCCAGTCCTTGTTTTTGCGGGCCTCGGCCGCGTCCTGATCGGGTGCGCGACTGGCGCCCTTGTTCAAAAAAGGGATAGGCACCTTGGTGACATACACCGCCACGGCAAGGGCTGCGGCCAAGCCGATCACGATACCGATCACGATGCCAATAAAGGTTCCGCCGAGCTGGTTTTTTTTCATGGGGTTCACATCTTCTGCGGTGCGCTGACGCCCAGCACCGCGAGGCCATTGTGCAACACCTGCGCGGTTGCCGCGACCAGGGCCAGGCGCGCGCGCTTGACAGCCTCATCATCCACCAGAATGCGCTCGGCATCATAATAGCTGTGGTATGCCGCCGCCAGTTCACGCAGGTAAAAAGTGACGTCGTGCGGGGCAAAATCTTGCGCGGCAGCGCTCAACATCTCGGGGTACTTGGCCAGCAGCAACATCAGGGCCAGGGCCTGGGGACTTTGCAGGGGCGACAAGTCAACCCCCGCCAAAGTAGCCACATCCCCACCTTGTTCAGCCCAGGTACGCAGCACCGAGCAAATGCGCGCATGGGCGTACTGCACGTAGTACACCGGGTTGTCGTTGTTCTTGGCCACGGCCAAGTCGACATCAAAGGTGTATTCGGTGTCTGGCTTGCGACT
>ERZ724527.1790-NODE-1790-length-10001-cov-5.986929_pt1 | contig 10001 bp, 9 predicted proteins | sample MGYA00376060_ERZ724527 | MGnify/ENA primary metagenome ERZ724527 (study PRJEB28724, sample SAMN07190886) | activated sludge metagenome | isolation source: activated sludge of sewage treatment plant in Hong Hong | place: USA: Christiansburg, Virginia | collected...
GGTATAAGTTTCAAACGTGCGGGCTGCGACATAATCAAGATTATTGTAGTTCGGACCAAAACGGCGCACATCCAAACGCCACATATCCCATTCGGGATTCCCATCCACGATCCATTCGGCCATCACCTTGCCCACGCCTTCGCTCATCAGCGCCTGGGTGCGGAAGACGCTGGCGTGCTGCTGCATGGTGTTGCGCAAGTCGTTGGCCACGTCTTGCGCGTATTCGCCGTCGGTGGCGTTGTCCAGGCGGGCCAGGCGCGCCAGGTTCTGGTCGCCGGAGTCACTTGCGTAGACATGAGCGAAAAGTTGCTGAACTACGTGAAGCAGAGAACTCCCGTGAGGCGCTCAAGCGTCAAATCGACGGCATCAGCAGGCAATTCTTTGTGGTTTTTGTTTTTGTTGTTGAACTCAACGATGTGGTTGCCGGCTGCGCGGCCAAACACCAGCAAGTCCAGCAGCGAGTTGGTGCCCAGGCGGTTGGCGCCGTGCACGCTGACGCAGGAGCATTCGCCCACCGCATACAGGCCATTGACGACGGCATTGTGCACATCGCCTTTGGGAACGACGACCTGGCCATTGACGTTGGTGGGAATGCCGCCCATTTGGTAATGGATGGTGGGAACGACGGGAATGGGCTCGCGCGTAATGTCCACGTTGGCAAAGTTGACGCCAATCTCGTACACCGATGGCAGGCGTTTGTGGATGGTCTCGGCGCCCAGGTGGTCAAGCTTGAGCAGCACGTAGTCCTTGTTGGGCCCGCAGCCACGGCCTTCCTTGATTTCCTGGTCCATGGAGCGGGACACAAAGTCGCGCGGTGCCAGGTCCTTCAGCGTGGGCGCGTAACGCTCCATGAAGCGTTCGCCATTGCTGTTGAGCAAAATGGCGCCTTCGCCACGGCAGCCTTCGGTCAACAACACGCCGGCACCAGCGACACCGGTGGGGTGGAATTGCCAGAACTCCATGTCTTCCAGCGGGATGCCGGCACGTGCCGCCATGCCCAGGCCGTCACCGGTGTTGATGAAGGCGTTGGTCGAGGCTGCGAAGATGCGGCCGGCACCGCCAGTGGCCAGCAGCACGGTCTTGGCGTGCAGCACATGCAGGTCGCCGGTTTCCATTTCCAATGCGGTCACGCCGACCACGTCGCCTTCGGCGTCTCGGATCAGGTCCAGCGCCATCCATTCAACGAAGAAGCTGGTCTTGGCTTCCACGTTCTTCTGGTACAGCGTGTGCAGCATGGCGTGGCCGGTGCGGTCGGCGGCAGCGCAGGCGCGTTCCACGGCTTTTTCGCCGTAGTTGGCGGTGTGGCCGCCAAAGGGGCGCTGGTAAATGGTGCCGTCGGGGTTGCGGTCGAACGGCATGCCCATGTGCTCCAGGTCATATACGACCTTGGGTGCTTCGCGGCACATGAACTCGATGGCGTCCTGGTCGCCCAGCCAGTCCGAACCCTTGATGGTGTCGTAGAAGTGGTAGTGCCAGTTGTCGTCGTTCATGTTGCCCAGCGAAGCGCCGATGCCGCCTTGGGCTGCCACGGTGTGGGAGCGGGTAGGGAACACTTTGCTCAGCACGGCGACGTTCAGGCCGGCACGGGCCAGTTGCAGCGACGCGCGCATGCCGGAGCCGCCGGCACCGACGATAACGACGTCAAATTTTCTTGTTGTAACGGGGTAGGTCATGAAATCAGCCTCAGTAGTTCAACGGGATCAAAGGCGCCACAGGACCTGGATGGCCCAGCCCGCACAGCCCACGAGCCAGACAATGGCGAAAACCTGGAGCGCAAGGCGCACATAGACAGGCTGGATGTAGTCCATGAAGATTTCGCGCATGCCCACCCAAGCGTGGTACAGCAGCGCGATGATGACGGCAAAGGTCAGCGTCTTCATCCATTGGGTGGAGAAGATGCCAGCCCATTTGTCGTAGCCCATGGGGCCTTTACCAAAGATGACCTGCGCCAGCACGACAAATGTGAACAGCGCCATCAAAAGGCCGGTAACGCGCTGGGCAAGCCAGTCGCGAAGACCGTAGTGCGCGCCAACGACGACACGCTTGGATCCGTAATTTACAGACATGTTGAGTTCCTGAATGGGTAAATCGAAGACGGTTGAACGGTGTGCGCGGCTGTATCAATACAGGCCAAACAGCTTGGCACCGAGCACCACGGTCAGGCCCAGGCTCAACAGCAGGGTGATCTGGGCGGTCTTCTTGCCGGCTTCCTTGGTGACCGTATGAAACAGGTCCATGCGGATATGGCGCATGCCGGCAAAGAAGTGGTGCAGATATGCCCAGATCAGACCCAGAGCCACTAGCTTGACCAGGAATCCGGGTACAAAACCAATGCCGTTGCTGAATGCCGATGTGAAACGTGCGAACGAAAATTCCGAACTGACCGAGGTGTCAAACATCCAGATGATGAAGGGCATCAACAGGAACATAATCAGGCCGCTGGCGCGGTGCATGCCCGACACAATGGCGGCCAACGGCCAACGGTAGCCGGGTAAGTCGTTGAATGCATTGATATTACGGAATTCCGGCCGTTTGGCGCGGGGGGCGGGTTTGAGCTCAGACATGAGTAGGCTTTCTGGATGTAACCGTATGTAATTATTGCTGCTACAGGTCAAAATTCTATTGCACCGCAACAGGCTGACACTGGACTTGCGTCAACAAGCTGTTCAATTGAGGGCATTCCGATAGTAATGCTTGTTCGTGAGGTACAGGCCTCGGCGCATTTCCATGGGCGCATCGTTGTACGTATAGGCGATGCGTTCCACGCTCAAAAGGGGTGTTTGCGGGCTGGTCTTCAGCAGTTCGCATTGCTCTGGGTCGGGCAGCACGGCGCGGATTTTTTCTTCGGCGCGTACCATCCGCACATCAAATTCGGTTTCGAACAGCGCGTACATCGGTCCGTTGTAGTCCCTCAGGCGCTCGGCGGTCAGCCCTTTGAACGGCGCCGCAGGCAGCCACAGGTCTTCCAGTATGGTTGGGTTGCCGGTAAACGACAACACGCGGCGCACCTGCAGTACGGCGTCACCGGTACGTATGGCCAGCGCACGCGCTACCTCCACCGACGCGCGGGTGCGCTTGCAGTCAATGATGTGGCGTTGTGCCGGGCCTTCGCTGCTGGGATCCCCGTTGTCGGGGATCAGTTTGAGAAAGCGGTATTGAATCTGGCGTTCAGCGTGGGTGGCCACGAAGGTGCCCTTACCCTGGCGCCGCACCAGCAGGTTCTCCGCCGCCAGTTCATCAATAGCCTTGCGCACGGTCCCCTGGCTGACCCTGAATCGGGCGGCGAGTTCAACCTCGCTGGGAATGGCTGCACTGGGTTTCCATTCGCCCGCCTGAAGACTTTGCAGAATCAATACCTTGATCTGCTGGTACAGCGGGCTGAACGCCGGTGTTTGCGGCGCCACGGCAACGGCTCCACCCAACTCGGTGTCCTGAGCGGTGGTGTGGTCGCCGCCGGAAGTGGTCGTTGCAGACATGAATAGGGCCCCGAAAGTCAGCTTGGAGTCAGTCTCGAAAACATGCTGAATCATATCTTATATAAGACATAAGACAAATTGACTTTGCAGCTATTTCAGGGGTAAACTCCAAAACATTCTGAAGGATTCAACCTTTTGCTTGGGTCCCCGGACAGTCACCGTTTTTACAACACTTCCTGGAGTTATCACCATGAGCAAAAAGCCCGTTCGCGTTGCAGTTACCGGAGCCGCCGGTCAAATTGGATACGCCATTCTGTTTCGTATCGCCTCGGGCGAAATGCTGGGCAAGGACCAGCCCGTCGTGCTGAGTTTGCTGGAAGTTCCAGTCGAAAAAGCCCAGCAGGCCTTGCAGGGTGTGATGATGGAATTGCAAGACTGTGCATTCCCCTTGCTGGTGGGCATGGAAGCCCATAGCGATCCCATGACGGCGTTCAAGGATGTGGACTACGCACTGCTGATCGGTTCGCGCCCCCGTGGCCCCGGCATGGAACGTGCCGAATTGCTGGCCGTGAATGCGGAAATCTTCACGGCGCAAGGCAAGGCCCTGAACGCTGTGGCCAGCCGCAATGTGCGCGTGCTGGTGGTCGGCAACCCCGCCAACACCAATGCCTACATCGCCATGAAGAGCGCCCCGGACCTGCCACGCAAGAATTTCACCGCCATGCTGCGCCTGGACCACAACCGTGCCTTGAGCCAACTGGCGTCCAAGACCGGCAAGGCCGTGGCCGACATCGAAAAAATGGCCGTGTGGGGCAACCACTCGCCCACCATGTATGCCGACTACCGTTTTGCCACTATCAACGGCCAAAGCGTCAAGGACATGATCAACGACCAGGACTGGAACGCCAACACCTTCCTACCCACCGTGGGCAAGCGCGGTGCCGCCATCATCGCGGCGCGCGGCGTGTCGTCCGCAGCGTCCGCGGCCAACGCCGCGATTGACCACATGCGCGATTGGGCCCTGGGCACCAACGGCAAGTGGGTCACCATGGGCATCCCTTCGGACGGCCAGTACGGCATCCCCAAGGACACGATGTTTGGCTTTGCCGTGACCTGCGAAGGCGGCGAATACAAACTGGTCGAAGGCTTGCCGGTCGACGCGTTCAGCCAGGAATGCATCAACAAGACGCTCAAGGAGTTGCAAGACGAGCAGGCCGGCGTCGCCCACCTGCTGTAAATCGTGGGACACCCGCGCGACATTCTTCTTGGTGCCCAGGGCACTGCGGGTTTGTTGCCGGTGTGTGACCATTACAGCGGCGTCGAGGCGCGGATGGTCAAGAGCCTGCAACTGCAGGCCGAGATGATGGAGGAGTTTGGCGTCTGCGTGTTTGACGTGACTCTGGACTGCGAAGATGGAGCACCCGTTGGCGGCGAGGTCGATCAGGCAAATATGGTCTGCGCCCTCGCCAATAGTGCGAATGATGCTTCTAATGTGATAGCAAATGGATTGTCACGCCGGGTGGGCGCACGGCTGCATGCGGTGGACCACCCGGCTTTTGCGTCCGACGTGGACATCGTGGTGGGTGGCGCGGCGCAGTCCCTCAGCTACGTCATGCTTCCCAAGGTGGAGTCCCTGCACGATGTGCACCAGGCGCTGGAAGCCATCGACGCCGCGGTACGGCCGGGCCAGCGTGTGGACCGTTTACCCTTGCATGTCCTGATCGAATCGCCACGCGCCGTGCACCGGGCGTTCGAGATTGCGGAGCATCCCCGGGTGCAATCATTGAGCTTTGGTTTGATGGATTTTGTGTCCGCCCACGGAGGCGCCATTTCCCACGCGGCGATGGGCGTTCGGGCTGCCTCGGATGGCGCAACGCTGGACCAGTTTCACCACCCCTTGGTGGTGCGGGCCAAGCTTGACATCGCAAGCGCCTGCCATGCGTCCGGCAAAGTCCCTTCCCATTGTGTGGTGACCGAATTGCGCGATGCTTCAGTCGTGGAGCGCGCCGCAAGAACGGCGGCCAGCGCAATGGGCTACACCCGCATGTGGAGCATCCATCCTGGACAAATTCGCCCCATTTTGCGAGCGTTTACACCTTCGCTTGAGGCCATCGATATGGCCGCACGTATCGTGGAACAGGCCAGTCGCGCAAATTGGGCACCGATATCGGTGGATGGCAAACTGCATGACCGGGCGAGTTTTCGGTATTTCTGGCAGGTGCTGGAACGCGCGCACCAGACCGGTTGCGAAATGCCCGATTCCACGCATGCATTCTTCCCGTCCGGGGTTCACTAAATGAGGGGTACTTCCATGATGAGACATTTGATAGTTGGTTTGATGTTGCCGTTGGCCATGGCCCTGCCAGCGCAAGCGGTCGAACCCGGCAAGCACGTGGCAAAGACCCCACGGTCTCCCGCCAAGGCGGCGTTGCGTGCGGCTGCAGAGCCTGAGGCCCTGGCTCCGGTGGTTTTGTCACCCGAGCAGGAGGCGATTGCCAGGAAAGTGCTGGTCGGCAAGATTCAATGCGAACTGTCAGTTGAGGTCACCATGACACCGGACGCCCATTCGTTGGGTCGCTTTGTGCTGGAGATCGGTCGCAAACGCTATCTGATGGAGCCTGTTGTGACCAGTACTGGAGCCGTGCGTCTGGAAGAAGAGTCCAGTGGTGCCGTATGGCTGCAGCTGGGTAACAAGTCCATGCTGATGAACCAGAAAGAAGGCAAGCGCATGGCTGACGAGTGTATGAACCCAGACCAGTTATTAGTGGCTCAGGCTCTGGAGCGCAATCCCCAGCCGGGTCTGTTGGATGCACCCAAGGATGCTCTGGTGCCGATTGGTGCGGGTGGCACGGTCCAAGAGTTGGTGCCAAACCCCGAACCAAAGCCCAAGGCTAAATCCAAGCCGAAATCAAAATAGATAGCACACTATGCCCTGTTGACGAGGGCTAGATAGACTTTTGTTGTTTAAGAAGGAGTGAATACTATGTTGAAAGCCTACCGTGACCATGTGGCCGAACGCGCCGCATTGGGCATTCCCCCGCTGCCTTTGTCTGCCAAGCAGACCGCAGAGTTGATCGAACTGCTCAAGGCCCCTCCGAAAGGGGAAGAGGCGACACTGGTGGATCTGATCACCCACCGCGTGCCCGCCGGTGTGGACGATGCCGCCAAGGTCAAGGCCAGCTACCTGGCTGCCGTAGCACACGGTACCGAGAAGTGTGCACTGATCAGCCGCGAACGCGCGACCGAATTGTTGGGCACCATGCTGGGTGGCTACAACATCAGCCCTATGGTCGATTTGCTGGATGACGCCGTGGTTGCGCCGCAAGCCGCTGAAGGTCTGAAAAAGACCTTGCTGATGTTTGACCAGTTCCATGACGTCAAGGAAAAGGCCGACAAGGGCAACGCCCATGCCAAGGCCGTGCTGCAAAGCTGGGCCGATGCCGAGTGGTTCACCAGTCGCCCCGAAGTGCCAGCCAGCATCACGCTGACCGTGTTCAAGGTCGCCGGTGAAATCAATACCGACGATCTGTCCCCCGCGCCCGACGCCTTCAGCCGCCCCGACATCCCGATGCACGCGCTGGCCATGCACAAGAATGCACGCCCTGGCATCGTGCCCGAAGAGGACGGCAAGCGCGGCCCGGTCAAGTTCATTGAAAGCCTGAAGGCAAAGGGCAACCTGGTCGCCTATGTGGGTGACGTCGTGGGCACAGGATCCAGCCGCAAGTCGGCTACCAACAGCGTGCTGTGGTTCACCGGCGAAGACATTCCGTTCGTACCGAACAAGCGTTTTGGTGGCGTCTGTCTGGGCAGCAAGATTGCTCCGATTTTCTACAACACCATGGAAGACTCCGGCGCATTGCCGATCGAGCTGGACGTGGGCCAGATGAACATGGGCGATGTGATCGAGCTGCGCCCTTACGACGGCAAGGCATTGAAGGACGGCAAGGTGATTGCCGAGTTCAAGGTCAAGAGCGACGTGTTGTTTGACGAAGTGCGCGCCGGTGGCCGCATTCCGCTGATCATTGGCCGTGGCCTGACCGCCAAGGCGCGCGAGGCGCTGGGCCTGCCCGTCAGCACGCTGTTCCGTCTGCCGCACAACCCGGCCGATACCCACAAGGGTTTCACGCTGGCGCAAAAAATGGTCGGTCGCGCCTGCGGTCTGCCGGTCGTCAAGGGCAACCAGCAAGGTGTGCGTCCCGGTACCTACTGCGAGCCCAAGATGACCAGCGTGGGTTCGCAAGACACCACCGGCCCCATGACCCGCGACGAACTGAAAGACCTGGCCTGCCTGGGCTTCAGTGCCGACCTGGTGATGCAATCCTTCTGCCACACGGCCGCGTACCCCAAGCCCGTGGACGTGAAGATGCACCATGAGTTGCCCGACTTCATCAGCACCCGCGGTGGTGTTCCGTTACGTCCCGGTGACGGCATCATCCACAGCTGGCTCAACCGCATGTTGTTGCCTGACACCGTGGGCACCGGCGGCGACAGCCATACACGTTTCCCCATCGGTATCAGCTTCCCCGCGGGCTCCGGCCTGGTGGCGTTTGGCGCGGCCACGGGCGTCATGCCCTTGGACATGCCCGAGTCCGTGCTGGTACGTTTCAAGGGCAAGATGCAGCCCGGCGTCACGTTGCGTGACCTGGTTAACGCGATTCCGCTGTACGCCATCAAGGCCGGTCTGCTGACCGTGGCCAAGCAGGGCAAGAAGAACATCTTTTCGGGCCGTATTCTGGAAATTGAAGGCTTGCCAGACCTGAAGGTCGAGCAGGCATTCGAGCTGAGCGACGCGTCTGCCGAGCGCAGTGCTGGTGGTTGCACCGTGCACCTGAACAAGGAACCCATCATCGAGTACATCAACAGCAACATCACGATGTTGAAGTGGATGATTGCGACGGGTTATTCGGACGTGCGCACCATCAACCGCCGCATCAAGGCCATGGAAGCCTGGCTGGCTGATCCCCAGTTGCTCAAGGGTGATGCGGATGCGGAATACGCGGCCGTCATCGAGATCGACCTGGCCGACATCCACGAACCCATCGTGGCTTGCCCGAATGATCCGGACGATGTGAAGACCCTGTCCGAAGTGGCTGGCGCTGCGATTGACGAAGTGTTCATCGGCTCCTGCATGACCAACATCGGCCACTTCCGCGCAGCTTCCAAGCTGCTGGAAAACAAGCGCGACATTCCGGTCAAACTGTGGATGGCACCGCCGACCAAGATGGATGCCAAGCAGTTGTCGGAAGAAGGCCACTATGGTGTGCTGGGCTCTGCCGGCGCACGCATGGAAATGCCGGGTTGTAGCCTGTGCATGGGCAATCAGGCGCAGGTGAAGGAGGGCGCAACCGTGTTCTCCACCTCCACCCGCAACTTCCCCAACCGTCTGGGCAAGAACAGCAATGTGTACCTGGGCTCCGCCGAGTTGGCTGCCATCTGCTCCAAGCTGGGTCGCATCCCGACCAAGGCTGAGTACATGGCCGACATGGGCGTCTTGACCGCAGCCAGCGACAAGATCTACCAATACCTGAACTTTGACCAAGTGAAGGACTACACCGACATGGCAGATACCGTGAAGGATGGCGTCGTAGCATAGCCTTTTCAGGTGCCGTTTCGATCAAGCCCCGTAGTGCAAGCTGCGGGGCTTTTTTGTTTGTGCTTCAAAGGAGAGTTGCGAGAGTCGGGGCCACTTCGTTCGCCCGCATCAGGCCAGGGGTGGCCGTTTTGCTCCGTGTCCCCCGCCCTTCGGGCTCTTCCTTTACCTACGCAAAGCGGCCACCCTTGGCCTGAAGCTGGGGATGGCTAAGGCCAACGCTGGCACATCAACCGATTGCCAAGCGAGCCGAGATAATGTGCAACATGCAATTTCTGAACGCCATCCCCCTATCCCTGCAAACGGTTCTGCTGCTGATCGCCAGCAACGTCTTCATGACCTTCGCCTGGTACGGACACCTAAAGAACATGGCAACCGCGCCCTGGTACTTTGCTGCCCTGGCAAGTTGGGGTATCGCCCTGTTTGAATACCTGCTGCAGGTGCCCGGCAACCGTATCGGTTTCCAGCAGGCTGGGTTCACCGTGGCCCAACTCAAAATCATGCAAGAGGTCATCACACTCAGTGTTTTTGTCCCCTTTGCCATGGTGTACATGAACGAGCCATTCAAACTGGACTACGTGTGGGCCGGGCTTTGTATGGTGGGCGCGGTCTACTTCATCTTCAGGACTGCTTAGCGGGTGCTGGAAGGGAACCATCCCGGGGCGGTTAAACTTCGCCGTCTTGAAAACGTCTAGTTGTTGGTCTTTTGGGTGAAGGAATCGTGATGCTGTTTGGAAAACTTCTGCCGCGTGAGGGCAACTTTTTTGAAATGTTCAACCAGCATGCGGACCGCATTGTGGAGGCAGCGCACGCTTTTTCAAAACTGGTCGCCAATTACGCGGACCTGGACCTTCGCGCCAAATACAACCAGGAAGTGGACGATGCCGAACGCGCAGCCGACCGCGTCACGCACGAATGCAACAAGGCCATCCACATCACATTCATCACGCCGATTGACCGCGAGCAGATCCACTCGCTGATCAACACCATGGACG
>ERZ724527.1792-NODE-1792-length-9997-cov-6.043955_pt1 | contig 9997 bp, 5 predicted proteins | sample MGYA00376060_ERZ724527 | MGnify/ENA primary metagenome ERZ724527 (study PRJEB28724, sample SAMN07190886) | activated sludge metagenome | isolation source: activated sludge of sewage treatment plant in Hong Hong | place: USA: Christiansburg, Virginia | collected...
AATGATAGCTATCTGTTCAGCATTTACGGGGGCTAAAGCACCATTTTGCATTATATTTTTTACGCCCCGCGCAGGGCGAACCTATGGCATCCTCGGATAACCCATGATGTTCTGAATCGCCTGGTACAACGGTTGCAAACGCCCATACATCTTCTGGTAGACCCGGTGGTACAGCGCGTTGTAAGTGGCATGGTTGGCTGCAATAGGCTCAAACGTCTTGCCAATACGGGTCATGGCCTGGACGGCGGTTTTAAAGTCCGGGTGCAGCCCCAGCCCCACGGACGCATCAATCGCCGCACCCAGCCCGGAGGTCTCGTAAATATGCGGCCGTGAGGTCGGCAGACCAAAGATGTCGGCGGTGAGTTGCATGGCGGCGTCGCTTTGCGAACCGCCACCCGAGATACGCAGCTCGGTCATCAGGGGCGTGCCCACCGGGACGGCGGTGTCTGCGCTGGCGTCGGCGTCGGTTCCGACAGCCATCTTGGCGAAGATACGCTCCAGGTGCTTCTTCACCGTCATCGGGCTGCAACTCCGAATTTCGCCGATGTTTCAAGAAACACAGCAAACTCAGTGCAGCGCGTTCCTATTCGCCTGCTGCCGGTAGAAATGCTCAAACACGCGCTGTGAACGTTGAAGAATGTCCTCTTGCCCAAAGGCGCTGGCTGGCAACTGGTCAAACAGGTGATCAAAGATGTCGGTTTGCATCTGCGCCTGTAGTGTGGCGCGGTCACGCAGGTACTGCAACTGATAGCGCCCACTCAACAGTTTGTCCAGCAGCTCCTTGGCAATGGCTTTTATTTTCTTGATGTCATTGGGTGTCAGATCCGTCTTTTCTTTGCACAGCAACTGGTAGATGGCGCGTTGATCCTCGTTGTCAAAGCCTTCCGCAATGTATTGGCGATCCTCGACATTCAGGTCGTCATTGAGCCTGGCAAGATCATCAAACACCCGTTGAATCTCGATCGCGTCTTTGTCGCGGTTGTACTCCGCAACAATCGCCAGGTAACGCGCGTATAAGTCGGCGCGCAGTGGGTTCTTCTGCAGCATGGCCAGCAGTCGAGCCTCCAGGCGTTCCTGCAGGCTCAACAACTCCGTTTGTTTGTAAGCGCTTTGGGTAAATTCGGCCTGCAGGCGCACGAAGTCAATCGTTGAGAGGTCGTAACTCACAACCCGGGTTTGCGCCTGCGGCTGCATCGCAACTGCAGAGTCCACCACCGCTTGCAAACTAAGAAGGACCTGGGTCACATCTGGCGACGGGCCACGTTTTTGCAGCAAGTTGTAGATGGCTGCAATGGCAGCTTCCTGGGCGCTGTATTGCAACAGACACTCGTGGGGGAAAAGGTTAAGTCTGCGCTCCTCCACATCCTGCGCCAATACTTCATACGTTTTCTTGACTACGGCTGTAATGCTCAGTGCCTCACGCGCTCTATTGAGTTGTGTGGAGATTTCAAAGTCACGGGCTTGCGCGTCCATCAGGGTTTGCAAGTCATAGCCATGCTCCAACAGATGGGCACGCGCTCGCGCTATGCTGGCCGCGTATTCAAGCTCCATGCCCTGTTCAGGCTCAAGCAGTGGATCGATTTGCGCATTGCCCGGCGCACTGTCGCGCTTTTGGGCGAACCGTGCCAGCGCCGCCCGCAGGCTTTTGAGCATGCCGTTGTAGTCAATGATCAAACCGTTCTTTTTGCCCGGTGCACGGCGGTTCACACGGGCGATGGCCTGCATCAGCGTATGGCCTTGCATGGGCTTATCCAGGTACAGCGTAGCCAACGGTTTCACATCAAAACCCGTGAGCCACATGGCGCACACAATAGCCACCCGAAACGGATGCTCCGGCTTCTTGAAGTCTTCCTCCAACTTGCGTTGGTTCAGCTTATCGCGGTGCGGTTTGATGTTCAGGCCCCATGCTGCAAAGTCCTTCCGCTCGGTAGCGCTCTGACTCAAAACCACGCACATTTCGGTCCCACGCATCCAGTCCACTTTGCGTTGCCAGTCCCGTACCTGGTCATCGGGCTCCTTGCCCAAGGCAGCGTAGCGGGCCGTTTCTTCGATCACGCGTTGCTGCAAGGCATCGGCACGCTGCATCCACGCCACTTCGATCAAGTCAAACATCTGCACGCAGGTGCGTTTGTCCAGGCACACCAGCATGGCCTTGCTGCGGCCGCCCATCATCTTCCAGCGGTCAGAGAAATGGCGCACAAAGTCGTCTGCCACCTTTTGCAGGCGGGTGGGTAGCGTCAGCACAAAGCCCTCGGTATTGAGTTCCTTGTACAGCTTCTCTTCCTGCTCATCGGTGAGCTCGCCTTCCGCTGCCAGGGAGTCAATACGCTCCTTCACGCGCCGGTTGATGGTGTCGTCCACAATCTTCAGCTTCTCGCCGTGCGGCTCATAGCTCAGCGGCACGGTGGCGCCGTCTGCGACCGCACGCTGAAAGTCATACACCGAGACGTAGCTGCCAAACACCTGGCGTGTACGCTGGTCCTCGGCGCTTTCCATCAGCGGCGTTCCGGTAAAACCGATGAACTTGGCTTGGGGCAAGGCGGCGCGCATATGGGTGGCCAGCCGACCATACTGTGTGCGGTGGGCTTCGTCGGAGATCACGATCACATCGCGCCGCTCGCTCCACGGTTCACGCACACGCTGCGTGAACTTGTGGATCAGGCTAAACACATAGCTGTTGTCCTCGGTCAGCAGCTTCTTCAAGCCTTTCCCGTCGCGCGCCCGTGCACGCAGATTGACCACCGCGCCGCAGTTCACAAAGGTGCTGTGGATTTGCTTGTCCAGCTCTTCGCGATCCGTCATCAGTACAAAGGTGTAGCTGCTAGAGACCTTGCGCCGAATCTTCTGGCACAAGAACACCATCGAATAACTCTTGCCACTACCCTGCGTGTGCCAGAAGACACCCAGCTTGCCCATGGCCACATCCGTGTCGTCGGAGCGCAACTTGTGGATGACGCGGTTCACCCCGAGATACTGGTGGTTGCGTGCCATGATTTTCAGCGGCTGGCCCTCGCTGCGATCAAACAGCGTGAAGTTCTCCACCAGATCCAGCACTATGGATGGCAGACACATACCCCGCAGCAAGATCGGCAGCACCGCCGCAAGAGGCTCTTCCTCGTCCTTCGGTGCCGGGTCTGGGTCGGCCTCGTTCAGGCGCTTCCAACGGTAAAAATGCTCCCAAGGGCTGGTGATGGTGCCAAAGCGCGCGTCAAACCCATCACTCAGCACAACCAATGCATTGAAGGCGAACAGCGCTGGCAGGTCCTGCAGGTAGCGCGTGTAGTTGTCGTCAAACGCAACTTTCAGGTCTTTGTCTTGCCGCTTGAATTCGATAAACAGTAGCGGCAAGCCGTTGACAAAGCCCAGCACGTCGGGCCGCACCGGGGCTGGGCCACCTTCTAGCCACAGTTCCTGCACGCACAAAAATTCATTGCGTGTGGGGTCGTCGGGTCGGTCAAAGTCGATCACCGCGAGCTTCTCGCTGCTTTCTCGCCCGTCCGGCCAACGCACCTGCACCGGCACACCGTCACGCAGCAGTTTGTATTTGTCCTCGTTGGTTTGCACCAGCGTTTTGGCCGCGTCCAGCGTCAGCAAGGTGTCCAGGGCCTGGTCTACCGCTGCCTCAGGCACGCCGGGGTTCAGCCGGACCAGCGCCGCACGCACATGGCGCTTGAGAACCCACTCGGAACGATTGCTGCGGCCCAGCAGGCTGGCCGGGCCATAGTCTTCTTCGTTAAACGCCACCACACTGCGCCAACCCATGCTCTCCAGCAGTTCGGCGGCTGGCTTTTGTACGGACTGGTCCTCGGTGTAACGGCGACGGTTCATCCGAGTTCCGGCGTAAAGCCCTGTTCAGTCAGCAGACGAATCACGCCACGCATCAAGCCACTGTGTGCAAACTGCACGCAATAGGTTCGGGTATTGGGAGCGACCGGCTTCACCATGCCGGAGGTGATCAATTTGTTGAGCCGGTAGGTGCGTTGGCGCGGGCTCAAAGCCGGCAGCTCTTCGTCAATATCGCGGGCCTTGAACTGCCCCTTTTGCACCGCCATGCGCAGCAAGCGCTCTTCGTCGGTATCAATAAAGCCGCGGCCACGGCTCCAGGCCAGGGCGGGCAGCAGAATCTTGTCTTTCAAAAAATCGTAGCGTGTGAGCTGGTCCACTTTCTTCAATTCATCGCGCACACCGGCCAGCACGTACAGTGCCCAGGCCTCCAAGCCTTCGTCGGACCCCGCATCCGCCGTGGCCAGCATCTCGTAGTAACGCTCGCGGTTGTTGCAAAACACGGCTGTGGGGTTGAGCACGCGCCCGCCGGTGCTCACGTTAAAGCCGTACTTGAGCAACAACGCATAGGTAAACAAGCGCACCACCCGCCCGTTGCCATTGCCAAACGGATGCACCCAGGCAAAACGGTGGTGTGCCAACGCGGTTTTGAGCAGGTCGTACTTGGGTGCGTCGGGCGCGTTCACGTAGGCCAGCAGTTCATCCATCAGGCTCTGCACCTGCACCACGTCGGGTGGCGTGTGTGTGGCGCCCGCAATTTGCACATTGCCACTGCGGTAGGCACCTGGCGTGCGGTCGCCCTCACGCACCAACCCATCCACCGTCAGTAGGTGCAGCTCGCGCACCAGTTGGTGGGTGATGGCGTCACCGGGTTTGACCACCGACTCCAGGTAGTTCATGGCCCGCTCGATGTTGTCAATCTCGCGCATGGCATCGGTCTGGCTGGCCGGGCCGTCCAGTTTGGCCTCGATGTAGTCGGCCAGTGTGGTGTGGTTGCCTTCTATGCGCGCGGAACCCAAGCTCTCTAGCAAATGGAAGATGGTCTTGAGCTGGAAGAAAATCGGACCCGGCGTGTCGCCACTGAGCTGCAGGCGGCGCAGGTGCTCCAGCTCAATCACCACATCGGTCAACTGCGAGGTAAACGCAGGCTGCACGATGCGTAGCGTGTAAGACGCTGGCGCAATAGGCTGAGGACTGGAAGGAGCGACGGACATAGGTAACAGAAATGACGCCGGGTGAATTGAAGAACTACAAAAATGAGATTCAGAGAACTACATTTCGCAGATCAATTTACCATTAAATCATGTACTTAGGCAAACATTCCTCCCTTACAAACTACACACGCTGATTAGTCAAAACAACAAAACTGGCTGTCAAAAACAGACATCCGTGGGGCACCGTTGGCCCCCATCAAGGCCAAAATTACGGAAAAAACCATATTCAGCTGTTTAGCGGAAGGCATGGAGCCAAATCAGGCCTTAGCCCCCGTGGAATATGCTTAAGAAGCTATCAAAAGTGTAGTAGCCACCTTACCAGCCCGAGGGCTGCCACTGAACTCAGACGGCCAGTGCCCCGGACATCAGGCGGGGAAGTAGTGCGTCGCGGGCTTGTTTCAGCGCATTACTCTGTAGTGCAAGCGTGTGGATCTGCTGGAACAACGGCTTCACGACGCGATCAAATTTCGCAAACACGCCTTCTGGCGGTGTCAGCACAAGGTATTGATCAAATAACTTGGTATTCACCCGCTGCCGCCCGTCCGATCCAACCATGCTTCGAATGGCGTGGTCGCGAAACGACTCATCCCTGGCAAGGCAATAAACCCAATGGGGGCTACCGTTCGCTGGTGATCGCATCACAATGAACTCGGTTGAACCGCTGGCCATCTCATCGTCACCAGCCAAAAACTGAACGAATCCGGTCTTGCCATTTTCCAAGCATGGCGTGATGCGGGCCAGCAGCGTATCGCCATTGCGGAATTTTGCGCCGGTTGGCGTCCGCATTTCGTAATCTGTGACCACCATGGACGATTCAGACAAGGCCTGCATGGGAACAAAGGGATGCTTCTCATCATCGTTCGCCCGCGTCCTGGGATTGATCTCAATGGCCTGAGACAAAGCCAGACGCTCCCACCCCTGCGGCACACCATCCACCACCTTGACCCGCTCATGGCCGGGATAGCGGAGGGCCACAAACCATTCGCGGTACAGCCGCCGAGCGGCTTCTTCCAGCAGCTTGATGCGCCGCTGGTTGTTTTCGATCAGGTCGTCGTATGCACTCAAAGTTGTCGCAATCCGACACTGTGTGTCCTTGTCCAACTCTGCGACAACTTCGAGCCCGGAAAAGTTGCTCTTACTAACGTTCTCCCGTCCGGAGGATGCTCCCGTATCTGCACTCTTGACCAGATGCAAGTTATGACGCAACAAGTAGTAAACGTACAGGTTATCAAACCGCGATGTATTGGGAATGACAGCATTCACCGCCTGGTTCACAAAACATGCGGTGTGCGTCAAAGTCAGTTTTTGCCCGATGCTTCCAATAGTGACGACCGCAGTTGCCCCTGGCGGTATAAGCTTCTTTTTGTACTTCTCAAAAGCCTCCTCCGAATAGCATTCTTCGAAGCTGTAGGTGTAGCGACAACCGATTTGCATATCGGTCGGCTTTATGAAGGGATAGGCCGAGCCGTAGTACTCCGGTTTGCGTTTAGGTGGTGTATCACCCGTGACCACATGGCCCAGGTCGCCGACTTTTACCCTCCGCCGGGTCATTCAGACCACTCCAAAAAATTGGTCTGGATAGCTTGTGCCAACACAACCGCCTGCGCATTCAACTCCGCCAATTCAACATGAATCTCCCGCATGCGCTCCGCAAAGGCCTCGGCATCTTCATCGTCCGCACCATTGGCCCCCACACCCACATAGCGCCCCGGTGTCAGGCTGAAATCATTTTCCGCAATCTCTTCCCGTGTGACGGCCTTGCACAGTCCGGGCACGGCCTGGAAGCTGCCCTTTGGAAAGCGACTCAGCAGCCAGTGGCCTTGCGCAGTGAAGTACAGCGCTTGCTTGAAGGCGTCCACCGCGTCGTCATGCAAGGTGGGCGTGTCGTCTTTGACCGGGTCCATCGCCTGCAGTGCTTTTTTTGTATCACGCAAGGTTTTAAAGGCGGGTGCGGTCTGCCATGCAGTGGCGAAGCGGGCACGCAGCGCTTTCTCGGCCACGTCCAGCGCCCGTAACAGGTCTTTGTGGCGGGCTTCCATGGCTTTCAAAGCCGTTTTGACATCGGCCTGTAGCGCTTCCAGGTCAGCCTGTGTGGCCTGCACACTGGTCAACGTGGGGGCCTTGTTGCGCGTGCTGAAGGCAACCAACTGCCGCGCCACGCGTGATTGCAACGCCTGCCAGGCCGTGGCGTCCACGGCGGCCTGGGCTTGTAGGTCAGCCACCTGTTGCACAAAGGCCTGCAGCTGTGCGCTGGTAACCGATGCATCGCCCTCTTTGCGGCCCTTGTTGAGTTCGGCCAGCAGGCGCGCAGCGTGTTGCGTGGCTTGAATGGCCAGCGTTTGCAGCAGGCCCGCCGCTTGTGACTGCGGATCAGCCACCGCCTCCATGCAGGGTTTCAGCAACTTGAGTTGTGCATGTGCACGGTGGTGGTAACTGGCCAACAGGGCCAAAAACTTTGGCGTTTGGTCACGGTAGAGCCACACGATGGCATTGAGGTTGGCCAACTGCTCTTCGGTGAACACATGCGAGCGGGCCGACACCACGTGATAGACACTGCGGGCATCAAGCATGAGCACGGTGTTGTGCAGCACGCGTGGCTTGCCCTTGTCAAAAAACCACAGGGTACAGGGCAGGCTACGGGTGTAAAAGAACTTGGGACCGATGGACACCATCACGTCCACATGCCCGGTCTCCACCAGCTTCTGGCGGATGTCGCGGTCTTTGTTGCCCGCATCGGATGCACTGGAAGCCATGACAAAACCGGCGCGGCCGGTGGCGTTGAGCGCGCTGTAGAAGTACTGTATCCAAAGGCTATTGGCGTTGGACACCGTCTCTTTGCCGTCCTTTTTGCCCTTGGTGGTGGTGCCGGGCAGGCCAAAGGGCAGGCGCCGGGTGGGGCCGACATCGGCCTGCGCTTTGGTGGCGTCCACCATGTCCACATTGAAGGGTGGGTTGGCCATGACAAAGTCGCAGCGGCCCAGGGCGCGGTGCTGGTCCACCTCAAAGGTGTTGCCCTGCAGGATGCGCCCCTCCAGCCCGTGCACGGCCAGATTCATGCGGGCGAGCTTGGTGTTGGTGTCGCTCTTTTCCTGGCCCCAAAAGCTCACGCGCTCGTTGGCGCTGGCATGCACGGTGGCCTCGATGAAGTAGCCGGTCTGCACGAACATGCCGGCCGACCCGCACGCTGCGTCGTACACGATGCCGTGGTCAGGTTCGATGATGTTGACGATGGTGCGCACCAGCGATGGCGGTGTGAAAAACTCGCCCCCCTCTTGCGCGCCGGTCTGCGCGAACTGGTTGAGGAAGTATTCGTAAATGCGGCCAAACACATCGCCACTGGCTTTGGCCAGCGAGGGGCGGTTGAAGATTTTGACCAACTCGGCTAAGAGCGCGGGCTCAAATCCCAGGTAGTCTTTGGGCAAGGCACCGGCCAGCACTTTTTTGCCTTCGCCGTCCACCACCGAATCTTCGATCAGGTTCATGGCATTGCGCAGGGCTTCGCCCACCTTGCCGCCTGCAGGCAAGCCAGCCAGGTAGTCCCAACGCGCCTCCTGCGGAAGGTAGATGGCGGCTTTGCCCTTGAAGCCATCGTGTATGCGGCTTTCACGCACGGTGCCGGTCAGGCGTGGGTTGAGCGTGGCTTCAATCTCCGGCAGCAGGGCCACAAAGCGGTTGAACGCATGCCGAAGAAAAATCAGGCCCAGCACGGGCATGGCGTATTCGCTGGCGGTCAGCTTCGAGTTGGCACGCAGTTGGTCGGCAGCTTCCCAGAGTTCGTCTTCTATTTTCTTGAGGTGCCGGTGGTCCATGGGTGCAGAGCTGTTGCTTCAAAGTTGTGCCAGCGGGCAAGTGTAATGAGCTTGACTGTGCCTGGGTGCCTGGAGCGGCCCGGCGGCGTGAGTTAACTGTCGGCCGGCGGGGGACTGGCCAATCCGCCCGCCAAAAGTGCTCGACACTTTCACACCATCCGCCCCCTATGGCATCCTCGGATAACCCGTGATATTCTGAATCGCCTGGTACAACGGTTGCAAACGCCCATACATCTTCTGGTAGACCCGGTGGTACAGCGCGTTGTAAGTGGCATGGTTGGCTGCAATAGGCTCAAACGTCTTGCCAATACGGGTCATGGCCTGGACGGCGGTTTTAAAGTCCGGGTGCAGCCCCAGCCCCACGGACGCATCAATCGCCGCACCCAGCCCGGAGGTCTCGTAAATATGCGGCCGTGAGGTCGGCAGGCCAAAAATGTCGGCGGTGAGCTGCATGGCGGCGTCGCTTTGTGAGCCACCGCCGGAGATACGAAGCTCGGTCACCGGCACGCCGCTGCGCTTCTCGATGCGCTCCTTGCCTTCGCGCAATGCGTAGGCCAGCCCCTCCAGGATGGCGCGGTAGACGTGGGCGCGGGTGTGCACATCGCCAAAACCAATGATGGCACCCTTGGCCTCGGGGCCAGGGATCTTGATGCCGGGGGACCAGTAGGGCTGCAACAACAGGCCCATAGAGCCCGCCGGCACGGAATTCACCAGTTCATCAAACAACACTTCGGGCGCGATTCCGCTCGCCAGCGACTGGTGTTGTTCATGGTGCCCAAACTGTTGCTTGAACCAGTTGACCATCCAGTAGCCCCGGAAGATTTGCACTTCGGTGCTGTACGAGCCAGGGATGGCCGAAGGATAGGGCGGGATGAAGGGTGTGACTTCGATGTACTTTGCACTGGTCGTATTGATGGTGGCGGTGGTGCCGTAACTCAGGCAGCCGATGTGGGGCTCCAGGCAACCGGCGCCAATCACTTCGCAAGCCTTGTCGGCAGCAGCAGCCATCAGGGGCAAGCCCTCGGGAATGCCGGTGGCCGCACTGGCCGCCGCAGTGACGACACCGATGTGTGTGCCGGGTGCCTCCAGCTCGGGCAACCACTCGGGTTTGACCGCCAGCGCCTGCCACTTCCAGTCACCGGGCTTGGCCCAGGCCAGGCGTTTGTAGTCAAACGGCAGGTAGCCAACCTG
>ERZ724527.1793-NODE-1793-length-9992-cov-6.459394_pt1 | contig 9992 bp, 8 predicted proteins | sample MGYA00376060_ERZ724527 | MGnify/ENA primary metagenome ERZ724527 (study PRJEB28724, sample SAMN07190886) | activated sludge metagenome | isolation source: activated sludge of sewage treatment plant in Hong Hong | place: USA: Christiansburg, Virginia | collected...
GCCTTGCTCGCCATGGGTTTTGGCAGTGTCGAAATTGGCTCGGTGATGCCCGAGGCGGTACCTGATGTAGCGGCTCGCCTGCTGCCGCTGCACCAGTCCGGATTGTCGGCAATCGGGGTCGGTGTCGGCCTGTCGCCAGAGTTGTCCGCCGAGCGTCTGAGCGCTACCTGGCTGGCCGGATTGAACGGACTGTGGCCGGCGGTCGATTATCTGAGCTTCAATCTGAGTGCCAAAGCGAATCAACGTTTTTTGCAAGCCGATCATTGGCCGCACTTCGCACGCGCTTGCCTGGCAGTCACTTTTCAGCGCGATCGCCTGCAGTCTGAAAGTGCTCGGCACTTGCCGGTGGCGCTCAAGCTGCCGCTCGGTGATGGCGCTGACGCCTTGCCGATGGCGGCTTTTGTCGCGGCGGCGGCGGGTTTTGACCAATTGACCCTGGTTTTGCCAGAGGCTGAAGATCGCTTCTCGCGGTTGGCCGAACTGGCCCGCCAGCTGGACCAAGGCCCGGCGCTGGTGGCGGTTGGCGGGATCCGTAGTGCGGCTGACGTGCGCGCCGCCCGCCAGGCTGGCGCGGCCGGCGTGCAGGTCCATCGCTTGTTCGTTGAGCGGGGCGCCGCCTGCCTGGCGGCGCTTGATCCTGCTTGGTCAGCGTTTATTCGGTGATGGTCAGATAGACCAGCGTCTGGTTGAGTAACTGGTAGCCAATTTCGCCGAAGGTCATCGGGCCGGTGACATGACCGGTACGCTTGCCGGCGAGATCCGAGTAGAGAAAATTGAGGATGCAGTTGCAGGAGAACGAAATGTCCGCCTCTACTTGTGGCAGGGCTGCCCGAAAGGCCTCCAGATAGTCGGTGAGCGGGGCCGCGATGCGGTATTCGATGCCGGGGAAAACCGGCGCGTAGAACTCGACGCGCCTGGCCTCGCGTTCGATACTCTTGATGCTGACATTGATCATGGCGCCGCTGTAATCGGCAACCAGTGGCAGGCGGGTATCGCTGTTGTTGGCCAGCAGGTAGTCCGCCAGATTGCCGGGCTGCCCATTGATCTGACAGTCCGCGGCGTTGAAGCCAGTGTCGGCGAAGGTGATGCGGTCGCCGGTGCCGGGGCGGAATAGATTGACGATGTCGATCTGCGCAAACTTCTCGGGTGGCAGTGCAACGTCCATCACCACGGCGTGGTCTGCGGAGAATTCACCGGTGCTGCCGAGGACAACTTTTGGGGTCACCGTGCTCAGATCATCGAGATGAACGCCGGCGATCCAGCCGATCAGCGGCTTCATGTACATCTCTTCGAAGTTCGGCGCATTGCGTGCGAAGCTGGCGTGGATGGCGCTGAACGCCGGGATGATCAGAATACTGTAGCCATTTTCAGGGGCGTTGCGGCAGATCTGTGGCAGCGAACCCTGGTCGTAAAAGCGTAGTTCGGGCGGTGCCGCAAAGCCGCTGACTTCGGTGACAAAGACTTGCTCACGGCTGACGGTGCCGCCATCGGCAGCCATGAAGTAAGGGATGGTGCCACCGATCCAGTGACCGCTCGGAAGCTGGCGGAGGGCGGCTTCATCGCCAGCGATGCTCAGATATTTGCCCTGACGGATTAGCTCGGCGGCGCTGGAAACCGACATCAATCCTTGATCTGCTTTCATTTTCTATTCCTGTAATGCCGGTCAAAAACGGGCGAGTTGAGCCAGTTCATGGCCGAGCAATTTTTCGTGGCGTACGAAATAGCGCTGCATCTCGTGGGCTTTCAGGATGCGGACTTCGCTGTCCGTAATCACTGAAAACTGTTCGCGCAATTTGGTCAGCAAAAGTTTCAGACTGAGGATGCGGATGTCGATGCTGATCGTGCCATCGAGCAGTTTTTCCCAGACCGGATCGTTGGCCTCCGGAATCGCCGACTCGGCTTGCGGGGTTGCACTGCCGGCGCGGGCCGTCTTGCCGGAGAGCCCGGATTTGCCACTATCGAGGCGGTGCTTGAACTTCCAGAGGTCGCTGACACTAATATCGAGTGTCGAGCAGACGGCCGGAAAGCTGAAGCCTTCCATGAACATGCTGGCGATTTTTCGCGAAAGGCCGTGGGTGAATGGTTGGTCGGCTTCGCCAAACCACTGCAAGTTGTCGCCGGCAGTTCCACTCGGCGGGGTCGCGTGAACGATGCAGCGCGCGTTGCCAATGTTGATGTGGCGCCAGATCTGTTCGTTGCCTTGCTCGACGTTGGCCCGTGCATTAAAGAACCAGCCGGTTTTAGGGGCTTGCTGGGCAACCCAGATATCGATCTGGCCTTTTCCGAGATCGTTACGCATACGGACGATTTGCCATGGCGCATAAATATCAAGTGCTTCACGCAGTAAATCTTCAGGCTTCATTATATGTCTCCATGTTGCTCTCGATCCTGTTTTAAGCAATTGGCGAATACAGCAAGGAGCGTGCTAGGTCGGTTATCTGGCGAAATATGGGGTATGGGGGCTTGCAAGCTGCGACAAAAACGAACGGCTGCTGAAAAACGACGCAGCCATATTGGTGCGGTCGACACCAAAAATCAGCCAAAAATCTCAGCGTGCTTGGTTGCTATTGTTTGCTTGAGCCTCATCTCCAGAAAAGCATGAGATGGTTTTGGCGCTTTTACGCAGGGCAGGCGTCGGTAGCGCGGGCACACTGGGGCTATGAAAATACTTGTCCTTGGTTCTGCCGCCGGTGGTGGCTTCCCGCAATGGAACTGCAATTGCCGCAACTGTGCCGGCCTGCGCGATGGCAGCGTGCGGGCCCTGGCGCGTACGCAGTCGTCGATTGCCGTCAGCGCCAACGGCGTTGATTGGGTGCTGTTCAATGCGTCGCCCGACATTCTGACGCAGATTCGTGCCAACCCGGCCTTGCAGCCGGGGCGCAGCCTGCGCGATACGGGCATCGTCGGGGTCGTTCTGATCGATGCGCAAATTGACCATACCACTGGTCTCTTCATGCTGCGCGAAGGCAAACCGCTCGATGTCTGGTGCACGCCGCAGGTCCATGAGGATCTGACCACCGGCAATCCGATATTCAATGTCCTTGATCATTTCTGTACCGTGCGCTGGCAGCCGGTGCAGGCGCTGCCCCCGTCGCCCTTCTCCATTCCCGGGGCGGCGGGGCTGCGCTTTACGCCGGTGCCGCTGTCGAGCAAGGCGCCGCCGTATTCGCCGCATCGCCATGACCCGCATCCCGGTGACAACATAGGGGTGTTGATCGAGGATCTGGAAAGCGGTCAAAAGGTTTTTTACGCCCCCGGTTTTGGCGCCATGGAGGCGCATCTCGAACCCTATCTGGCCGAGGCCGATTGCATCTTGCTCGACGGTACTTTCTGGACCGACGACGAGATGATACGGCTCGGCGTTTCCAGCAAGCGGGCGCGGGAAATCGGCCATCTGCCGCAGTCCGGGCCGGACGGCATGATCGACTTGCTCAGTCGCTACAGCAAGCCGCGCAAGGTGCTGATCCACATCAACAACACCAACCCCATCCTTGACGAGGACTCAGCGGAGCGTGCCGAGCTGACGCGTGCCGGTATCGAGCTGGCCTTTGACGGGATGCTGATCAATGACGGAGAAAAGCAATGAAAATGGATGATTTGCAGCCGTGGACCGCAACAGTCTTCGAGGACAAGCTGCGCGCCATGGGTGCCAGCTATCACATCCACCATCCTTACCAGGTGATGATGCGCGAGGGGAAATCCAGCCGTGAGCAGATCCAGGCCTGGGTTGCCAATCGTTATTATTACCAGATCAACATTCCGATCAAGGATGCGGCGATCATGGCTAACTGCGGCGACCGCGAAGTACGCCGGCACTGGGTGCAGCGCATTCTCGATCATGATGGCTATGACGGGGAAGAAGGCGGCATCGAGGCCTGGATACGGCTCGGCGAAGCGGTTGGTTTGAGCCGTGAAGAGATCGTTTCGCAAAAATTGGTTTTGCCCGGCGTCCGCTTTGCCGTCGACGCCTATGTCAATTTCGCCCGCCAGCGGCCGTGGCAGGAGGCTGCTGCCGCTTCGTTGACCGAACTGTTTGCGCCGACCATTCATCAGTCGCGCCTCGACAACTGGCCGACGCATTACCCATGGATAGAGCAGGCCGGTTACGACTATTTCCGTCGTCGCCTCAACGAAGCGCCGCGCGATGTCGTGCATGGCCTGCGCATCACCCTCGGGCATTTCAATACCCGGGAGTTGCAGGAGCGGGTGCTGGTCATTCTGCAAATGAAGCTCGATATTTTGTGGTCTATGCTCGACGCCATGCTGCTCGCCCACTGCCCGGTGCACATTGAGGGCTGGGGTGCTTACCGGAAGATGGCGCTGGTCTCATGATTTTCATGAGGGTTTTTTGGCAAATGGCCGGGCGCGCTCTGGCGGCAACTGCCGAATAATCATTTCAGGGGCGGCAAGAGTTGTCGTTCCACCATTTAGGAGACACAAAATGAACTGGCAAACCCCGGCATTCTGCGAAATTCGTCTTGGCTTTGAAGTCACCGCTTACGTCTACGTTCGCTGATGCTACAGGCGGCAGCGCCCAAGTGCTGCCGCCTGCCTCGAAAGTCGCCATGAACTGTACCGACGAAACCATCCCGCAACTGACTGCTCACTATGTTTTCCGTTGGGAAGCCAGTCAGGACGCGCACGTTCTACTTTACCCGGAAGGCCTAATCAAGCTTAATCAGGCGGCCGGTGAAATTCTCAAGCGCTGCGACGGTCAGCGGAATGTCGAGCAGATCATCGCTGATCTTGATGCCGCATTCCCCGGCCAAGCAGAGGCCATTGCCTTGGATACGCGCGCCTTTCTGAGCGCGGCCAAAGAAAAAGGATGGTTGCGGTTGACCTGATTTCAGGCTAAAAACACCGCCTCGCATCCCGTCCCGAAAGTTGCCATGAAACACACTCCTAGGCGCCTCGTCGTCATTCTTGCTGCCGCCTTTCCTTGTCTTGCGCTGGCGGATTCCCCCGCCATTGCGCTGGATGCCGTCGTGGTTACCGGTAGCCGTGTGCAACACAACACCTTCGATCTGCCGGCGGCGGTTGATGTCGTCGACCAGGCCAGGATAAACGCTGATTACGCCAAGGTGAATGCGTCGGAAGCGCTGGTCGCCGTGCCTGGCATCTCGGTGCAGAATCGTCAGAACTATGCGCAGGATTTGCAAATTTCCTCGCGCGGCTTTGGTGCGCGCTCGGCCTTTGGTGTGCGCGGCATTCGTCTGGTCAGTGACGGCATCCCGGCTTCGATGCCGGATGGTCAGGGCCAGGCGGCCACCTTCAACCTCGATCGCGCCGAGCGCATGGAGGTGCTGCGCGGGCCGATGTCATCGGTCTATGGCAACCACGCGGGCGGTGTGATTCAAATGTTTACGGCCGACGGCAAGGGGGCGCCGTCGATCGAAGGTGGCATCACCGGCGGTAGTTACGGTACCTTGAAGGCCGATCTCAGCGCCCAGGGCGAGACTGCCGGCGGTATGGGTTATGTCCTCGACGCCTCGCGCTTCGCCAGCGATGGCTATCGCGACCACAGCAAGGCAGAGCGTGACCAGACCATGGCCAAGCTGACCTATGCGCCGGATGCTGACAGTCGTCTGATGTTCATCGCCAATGGTTTTTCGCAAAAGGCTGATGATCCGCTGGGCCTGACCTGGAACCGTTATCAAAATGATCCGCGCAGCGTTGAGGCGGTCGCCGAGCTTTACGACACGCGCAAGACAATTGACCATGCGCAGGGCGGCCTGACCTATGAACGACGCTTTGGTGACGATGCGGTGCAGCTTTCGGCCTACGCCGGGCAGCGTTCGGTGGTCCAGTATCAATCGATTCCGCGGGCGACGCAGTTGATTCTGCCTGCTACGCCGGCTAATGCTGCTGTGCGCAAAAGTTCCGGCGGCGTCATCGATTTCGAGCGTGATTTCGCTGGCATGGCCGGACGCTGGATCGGCCGTTACCAGTTGGCTGGTGGCAAGCTGACAACTACCGTTGGCCTCGAATACGAACAATCGACTGACGATCGCCGTGGCTATGAAAACTATATTGGCACCACGCTGGGTGTCAAAGGTGCGTTGCGCCGCAACGAAGAAGACCGTGTCACCAGCTTCGACCAGTACGCTCAGGCCGAGTGGCAGGGCGAGCGCTGGGGCTTTACCGGTGGTTTGCGCCATAGCCATGTCGCCTTTAAGGTCGACGATAAATACATTACCACCGGCAACGGTGACGACAGCGGCAATGTCAGCTACGACCAGACCACCCCAATGCTGGCAGCGCTCTACAAGCTGACCCCGAGTGCCAATCTTTATGTCAGTGCAGCGCGCGGTTTTGAAACGCCGACGATGAACGAATTGTTTTATTCCGGCCCCGCCAACAGCTTTAGCTACAACCTCAAAGCGGCAACCAGCGACCATCTGGAAGTCGGGTTGAAAGCTTTTGTCGGCAACGATAGCCGGCTCGATGTGGCACTGTTCCATATTAAAACTGAGGACGAACTGGTGGTTGCGTCGAGTAGCGGTGGGCGCACCAGTTATCGCAACGCCGGCCAGACAACCCGCCGTGGTCTTGAGGCTGCCTTCGATAGTCGCTGGCAGGCTGGCTTCTCGACGCGTATCGCCTATACCGGGCTTGATGCACGCTATGACGAAGCGTTTGCCACCACCGTGCTTGGCGCGGCAACGACGGTTGGCGCAGGCAAGCGTCTGCCCGGTGTCGCGACGCACACCTTGTTTGGCGAACTGGCTTGGCGCCATGCGCCGAGCGGTTTCCATACAGCGGTTGAAACTATCGGCCGCAGCAAAGTTTACGTCGAGGATAGCAACACCCAGCAGGCTGCACCGTCCTACGCCATCGCCAATTTGCGCTTTGGTGTAGATCAGCAGCTAGGTGCCTTCAAACTGCGTGGCTTCCTTCGTCTCGATAATATTTTTGACCGCCAGTATGTGGGTTCCGTGGTGGTTGGCGACGGTAATGGGCGCTTTTACGAATCGGCTCCCGGTCGTACCTGGCTGGCCGGGATCAGTGCCCGCTACGCCTTCTGATTTCAAGACGCTTTCTAGAAAGCCCGGTTCGCCGGGCTTTTTTTTCTTTTCGGCTCCGCTTTTCATGTTGATTTTTGGCTCACTGGATGAGCAGTTGTGCTTATTTTGAGCGAGTTTGGTTATTCATGAAATGTTGCGGTCAACCGCAAAAATGGCTCGAAATTCCCATGCCTAGTGGCTTTACGCGGTTTCGTAGAATCATCTGGCGGGCTGGCACGTAGTTCGCAATCCATTAGGCTGAAGCTTGAACAAGAGAATGCGTTTCGGGTCATGAACCGGCCAGCAGGGTGAGTTTGCTGAGCCAGTACAATGACGCAGCCTGACGCGTTAAATGATCAAATAGTTTGCATCGTGGCCGAGGGCAATGTCGACTACACGAACTGGAACCATTCTTTTGGCTACATCTATTATTGCTGATCGTCGTAGCACTGATTTCCCTCCAAACCAGATGTCTTCATCGCGTCTGTTTCGGGCGTCCTCCGGGGCGCCCGTTTTTTTTGGAATCCTCGGCTGGGTGCTGGCAGCATTTGCCTTTTGCCTGACGCCCGAGGCATTTGCCGCCGATGATGTACACACGACCCTGTTGATAAATACTGATTTCCCGTCAGCTCGCGAGGCGCTGATCGAAAGCATAGAGGCTGAGGGCTTGGTGGTTAGTGCCGTGATCCCCTTTGGCGGCATGCTGGAGCGTACCGCTGGCGGCCTGGGCAAGGGCGTCAGCCCTTTTGTCGATGCCGAAATCGTCCAGTTCTGCAGTGCCCGGCTGGCCCGACAGCTGGTTGAAGAGGATGTCACCCAGATCGCCTTGTGCCCGCTTTCCATCGCTGTGTTTGCGACACGGGTGGCACCCGGGCAGATTGCTTACGCTTATCACTCGCTGGGGCGTGGCAGTAACGGACGGATTGGTGCGAGCAATTTACTGGAAAAACTTGTCGGTCGAGCCGCCGGCTTGGCCCGACTGCGCTAGCTTGGTCTTTTTGGGCCGTTCATTCTGCTAGCGGCCTGCTCCGCTCAGTTTTTGCCACAACCAGCTTCCTGAGCCTTCCTGGCCGGTCAGCACATAATCAAGCTCAATGGCGTTGCGTACCGTAAATTCAAAGTTGCGCTGGGCGGCTAGCGAACTGGCCAGCAATAGCTGGTCGCCAGCGGCCAGGGAAAAGTTGTCGTCAGGCAATAGAAAAATCTGTTCGGCACGCTCCACCAGCAGCGTCACGGCTGGCAGCGGCAGGCTGCGGTCAGTGCCATCGCGCAGGATGTCGCCCAGCTTGAAGTGGCGGTCATGCATCAAGGCCTTGTAGGCGGCGGGGGCCTCCGAGATATTCAGTTTGATATCCCAGACGGCCGGGGTCAGGCCGTCGCCGAGTAGCTGCAGGCGCTCGACCAGGCCATGGCTCCAGATCTCGTCCTGATCGTGTAACTGCTCGAGAAAGCGGGCGAGCAGTGGTGCGGTGAGGATGGCGATACATTCCTGGGCGACGATCTGGCTGTGCACCATGGTGAAATCCGCCCCATAAGCGTCGAACAACGCGCTGTTGGCGCTATGGTTCTGGCGCGCGACGACAAAAAGCGCCGGGTTGAGTTGGTGGGCAGTGACGGCAATGGAGAGATTGTTCACGTCATTGTCGGTACCAGCGATGATCCCGGCAGCGTTGCTGATCCCCGCCTGCAACAGGGTGTGGGCTTCGGTGCCGTCACCAGGGATGCGGTGGTCGGCATCGGCCGCTTTCGGGTCGATGATGGTCAGACGGATACCGGTAGCCGCAAGGCGGCTGGCAATCGCATGGCCGAAGCGGCCGTAGCCACACAGTATCCAGTGGCCTTTGGGTGGGCGGTGCGGTGCCGGCATTGGGGTCTCCGGCAAGCTGGTGAGCAGTTCGGTCAAGCGGAAACGTTCGGGGGCGGCGACCGCCATCGCCAGGTGCTCGGCAAAGCGCTCGTAAGGGTTGATGATGTGATTGGTGCCGAAGGAGGCCATGTTGGCCGCCAGAGGCGCGCTGCGCACGCGGGCAATGACCGGGATGTTCGGGTTGAGCAGGCGGACGGCAATGGCGATGGCGAGGTTGCTTTCTTCATCGTTGGTTGCTGCCAGCACGCCACGACATTTGGCGTGCTTGAGCCCGCCCAGCAGGAGATTGTCCGGTTGCCGGGCATCGGCTGCCAGGGCCGGGGTATCGGTCTTGAAGTCCTGAAGGTCGAGTTCCTGAACGCGCAGCTCATCCTTCTCGATGACGACAAAGGCCTGATTGGTCCGGTCGAAGGTGCGGCAGATCAGGTTGCCGGTTTCACCACAGCCGCAGACCAGGTAAAAAGGTTCTTTCAGGTGGTGGATGCGGCGCACAAAGCGGTTGGTGGTCAGGGTGTTCTGAAAGCCTTTGTCCTGGAGCAGGGCGATCAGCGTGACCACCGAGTAGGACCAGCCGACCACGGTCAGGTAGATGCAGATCGTTACCCACAGGCGTTGCGCATCAGAAAAGGCGTTGGGAATTTCGCCAAAGCCGATGGTCGTTGCGGTGTAGCTGACGAAATAGAAAGCGTGAAAAAAGCTCAGCGGGGCAGCAACTTTTCCTTCCGCATCGACGCCGGGCACCAGGGTGAGGCCGATCACGGCGATCGCATAGATGACGATCAGCACGATGATGGGCGCCCGCATGCGCCGTAAAACGAGGAAGAAAGCGCTGTTCACCGCAACTGGCTCCGCTCTAGCGGCGCATCATCACGGTTTCAATAATCAGGATGATGACCGAGACGACGTTGGCAAACAGCGCGCCGCCAGAAAGCGAAACGACGCTGGAGGTGACATGCGGCGTCATGCCGACACCAGTGATGTGTACCGCCGCACCCCAGGTAATGGCGGCGGCAATCAACTGCAGATCGGCGACCAGACTGGTGGACAGGTGGATGGCGCCGATCTGGGTACGGTCGCCAAACTTGAGGGCGGTGGCGATCAGGCTGACGACCAGCGCGGCG
>ERZ724527.1795-NODE-1795-length-9977-cov-3.312235_pt1 | contig 9977 bp, 20 predicted proteins | sample MGYA00376060_ERZ724527 | MGnify/ENA primary metagenome ERZ724527 (study PRJEB28724, sample SAMN07190886) | activated sludge metagenome | isolation source: activated sludge of sewage treatment plant in Hong Hong | place: USA: Christiansburg, Virginia | collected...
TTTCTTCATCGGCTTTGTTGGTTGTGAGTTACGCCCTCCTGCCAATCAATAGTTCCTTCATTACCATCTCGTTTCGAGTCAATGTTCCCGTTTTGTCCGTAAACACGTAATCAACCATTCCTAGTTCCTCGTTGAGCGAACTTCGGAAGGTCCTGGAGCTGATGATATCGCCTCCTCTGTTTGCTTTCATGAGCTCGTCGTGACTGATGAGATACCCCTGTATGGACTTAATGACCTCGATGGAGACAATGAGGGATATCGGTATCATCGTATTGAGCAGTATGAAGTAAGAAACGAAGGTGATTGGTACCTGAGCCAGCGGGTCTTGGTTAAACTTCAGTAGCACAGGTCCCTAGATGGCCGTGAAGTATACCAGAGCAGCCTCAACCGATATCAGAATGATTTCTAACACAAATATGACGACGATGTAGATGTTCACACGCCTTTCTAAGGAACTCATCTTATTCTCGGGTTTGCAGCTGTTCAGCATAGTCTTGGTATGTGCTCCCACATAGACGACCAAGGCCACGACATGGTCACTATTCTTCAGTCGAGAGCCTCGAAAGAGAAAGCTCTTGAGTCCCAGCAAAGATGGGTTGCTGCTATTGATTGTCCACTCTGCTTCGAAGGCATACAGTGATTGGCTGAGTTCGCTCAGTTTAAATGACAATCTCCTATAGTCTTCAATAGGCATCTACTGATGTTGGCGGCACACATATCGGTTTTTCAAAGCCTTTTCACCATCCAATCCACTGGTCTCAAGATATAGAACTCCCTCGGGTTTTGCTGTTTTTAAGGCTATCATGTCTGCCGGAAGAATCTCTTCATCGTGTATTCTGCAAATCATCCCAACCCTTAGTTATTCTGACTTCAGCCGCTTCCACTAGCCTTGCTGCCAGACTTCGCTTTCGATTGCATTGACCTCCCTGTCAAAGCGATATTTGGCCCATTCCTACACCGACTCTCGGATAAGACTAGCAATCAGTACGAATGCTAGAGGCAGTACTGCATCGAACGGTTCCAACGGCGATATGGATGGTATGGACTGGATGATGGCAGTTGCCAGGAAGTACAGGTTGGCCAGCCTTGTAAACTGCATCACCAGTGTTGCTGGAAGGAAGAGTACAGGGTGGTACTTCGTGGTAGAAATGCGGTTGGTCGGCGTAGGGTATGAAGCGAATGGTACAACTTGTAGGGGCACTTCCTCTTTCCGCCAGCAGTTGCTCAGCATTAATAACAAATAGTGTCAGCTTAGGGTCATCAGTCTTTCGAATTCCTTGGTCAGTGACTTCCGTAGCCCAATGTAGGAAGCCGCACATTTCTCTACGCTTAACCGAATCCGTACTGATGCATTCCTCCCTTCCAGTAGAATCTGGACACTTATCTGAACACACCCGATCGATGCGATCAGCGAGCTTGAGCAGTTCCAACTTCCGGTTGATCTACAGCTCCTGCGTTGTCAAGCTCCGTTCCTCAATTGACACTAATTTTATCTTCGAGTCCATATCCCAAATTATATCACAGCTTGGTCTGCTGCAGTGCCTCTGCCCTTTGGAGTTCATCCAGCAGGATGAAATACGCTTGTAGAATCTTGGCGATTTCCTTTGGTCGTCGCTTGTGAGCATTATGACCGGTCTATTCAAACATCCAGCAGAAGTTCGACTGAACGTTGGATAAGTTGAGCTTGACACCAATTTCGTGACATCGTTTCAGAAGATCGAACTGAACGAGCTGCAGCTTGCTCTCCAACAGTTTGTTCGTGGGATGCAGGTAGCACCTTCTGTAGTACATCTCTTCAGTCAGATGATTGTTCTCGAGCGGATCTATCTTTCCGAAGATGTACACTTTCGGGACTTCCAACGCCATCTTGCGGTTGAGCTAGAATTGCTCGCTAAGGCCAGTATTTGCTGAATTCAGAAGTTTGATGTAAGAGCATATCTCGCTTTCGGTAAGTACTGGGATCTGGACGGGGCCGAAGTGGATAAGCTTTCCTTGTTATTCGACCACCTGCTTCAGTCTCTTACGGAATCCGTCGTCGTTGAGTCTTTCATTACGGTCATCCGTCATGTTGTTCATGCCAGGTGATACGACGATTGTGCGGTAGAAACCCAACAACCCGACATACCACGTGTCTACAATGCCTGTGATTGATACAACGCCTTCGATGTACCTCTGGTAGTGAGTGACGAAGTACGTCATGAAGATGCTGCCCATTGAATGACCACAGAATACGATCCTCTTGAGCTGCAGTTTGTTCATTAGCCGGACAATGAGTTCGGAGAAGTCCTTCATGGATCCCGAGTAGTTGCCTCTCCTTTCATCCTCACCATCGAAACCAGGCACCACTAAGTTAATCCACCGGCAGCTGGATTGCATCTAATGCTCGAGACCTGCCCACTCACGATGATCGCCAGGACAGCCATGCACTGTCAATACTGCATGCCTTCCATCGAGTTTATTGTCAGTGATTTGACAGTACCATCCATCATCAAGCTCAATCCTCGTTAGCTCTCTTGGAGTGTACTCGACCCGCTGCTTCGCTGTCAGCGTAATCTGAAAGTTCTCAAGGTTGCGACGCTGCATTTCCTCAACAACTTTGTGTTGGTGGAGCACTTCCTCCTCTGTGCGGGTGTCTTCGAGAAGCCTAAACGACTATTCGTACTGACGCATGTAATTATCGACGAAAGTAGTTATGACTATCAACGGAAGGCATAACCTACTAATAAAGTTAATATGAAACGCGACAAACTTGCACTTACTTCTTGTCAACAAGCTACACTGCTTCTCCAAATTCGCGCTGAACACAAGCAGGTGTATCCAAGGTACTCCACACCCGCACTCCAGAGAGATAGGTCGCAACGTAAACACTTTGCACCACGCTGTAGATTTGTAGTTACGCAGAATCCATTACCAACCAGGTTAATGAAAGTTTACCCACCAAGCAACGCAAGCACTACTTCGAACCCACAAACAAACCCAGCGATGGCGAGAGATCCCATCGACAACGCAAGCATTTCCCACAGAACCAGCGAGACTCATTAAACCTTACCCAAAACTTTCGCAACGTCCGTGGCAAGTTGTATACAGAGGGACCAGCCACAACTGAGAAATTTTTCGACCGGATCAGGTGATCGATGGTATTTGTTACTGCTTCCGGTTATTAATCTATGGGTGGTAGTCCTGACAACAACATCTCTGTCGGTGGACTCTTCGCAGCACTTCTGTCCGACATCATCACCTACATTTTCGTGGCGATTATGGCGGTGCTAGCATGCTGTTTCCTCCGTAAACCAGAAAGGCGTAACGAGGGTGAATTGCTCGGCTCCCAGCGACATCTGTATCGGCATAGCCAGTACATGACCAGCTTACAACGAACAAACAACCAACAAATCAATCAGCAGCAACCAGCAGAAGTGCCCACTTGATCTATAAGCACTGCAGAATGTTTAAAACAAAGGTGCGCTTACCCGACGAAAATACATCAGTTGGCCTCGCCGTATTTTTGGGATTACTATTCCACGTCGTCCTGGATCTTGGGCACCTCGTACTGGACTTCGCCCTATTTGGGCTTGAGTTCTTCAATTTACTCTTCCAGTCTCAATCCGAATGTCTCCGTCAATGGCCAAATGCATATAGTGGCTATGCCGCCGAGAATTCCTGGAAAGAGCCAGCTATTCCAGTTTATCAGGTCGGAAACATGCAGGAGGTACGGACTAGCCGCACTTCCAATTGTTCCGATGGCACTTGCCCAGCCGAAGGCTAAACTCCTTACCCGTGTTGGAAACATTTCAGCAAGGTAAACGTAGAATATGGCCCAGAACATGCAGAGCGTGAAACGCATGGCAAAGAGAAATGCGACTGAGACTATCTTTCCTGTGTCTGATTCCGTATTGATAAAGGCCAACACAAAGCATAGCAGACTTGAAAGTCCCATTCCAATGAACGATAACTTTCGTCGATTGACCTTCGGGATGGCAATTTCCGCTGCAATATATCCAATACCTTCACTCACCCCAACTATAGCCTGGTTGAGATATATACTAAGCCCTACGTTTCCAAGGTTGAACGATGTTGAGTAGTAAATGGCCTGAATCCCGAAGAACACGAGCCCAGAAGCCAGAGCCTTCGCTCTCAAACTCTTATACCTGAAGAGATCGAAAACTGAGGTGCCAGTGTTCTCAACTTCCGCATTATGTTGCTGCACCTCCAAAACATCGTCTAACTTGAGCCGCTACTTTTTATTCTTCTTGGCGATGTTGTTGAGGATCTGGAGGGTCAATGCCGAGTCTTTGCTGATCATGAACTTCGGTGATTCTTCCAAGTAGAATAATAGAATATTCACTACGGCCACTGGGGCTAACAAGATGTACGCTACGGTTCGCCAATTGGGAATTCCATAGAACACCGGTCCTAGGAGGGCCTCAGCAATTGCGAGGGAGATTTGGATGCCCACACTGAAGTACTGTCGTGACTTGCCAAGGCTTTGTTCGTTGATGAATGAGTAGTCTAGCGTAATTGCGGGGTTGCCACCGAAGCCGGCTAAAAATTGCCCGATAGCAACCATGCTTACCTCACTAGCTGTCGCCAACAATACCACTCCTAACGTGCAGCACGCCCAAGAAATGTGCATTGCTTTCTTTCTTCCCCAATTATCGGCAAGGTAGGGGAACAAGAAGAAGCCAATCAGGGAGCCAATGTACACCAATGACTCCAGGATCGTCACAATGTAATCGTACTGACACATGTAGATTGTCGAAAAGGCATATGGGATTGACTGTGGATGATCCTTTGGTAAGTAATACTTCCATTCTCCAGGCGGCAAGCCACAGACCTTGTTGTCACACTCCGGGCTACTCTTGCCGTCGCACTAAAAGTCGACAGTTTGAAAGAAGAAGCCCCCGCCGAGTAGCATCCATGCGATGCAGAACCACTGAAGGTTGAATATGCCAAAGCTTATCCACTGGTACCTGCCTTCCCCGTTGACTCGGTTTAGCAAGTCGTCGAGAGTCTTGACCTCCAACGGTAGGTCCTAAGGGTCAGGTTTGTCTAGGAACTGTTCACTCTTGTTGACTGACATTCAAATAGAATACGAGTAATGAAGCAATTGTCACTGATAAGACTGTTCACATCTCGAACTGCAAAGACGACTTGACCTCGCTGAGAATAGCGATCACCCACTCGATTGTGGGTCGCTGGGTAGGTTATAGAGTCACGCATTTCCAGCACAATTCCATCAGCTGTTCGCTGATGAAAGAGGGGAAATATTGAAGAGTTAGCTCGCGAGAGACCATCAGTTCGGGCAGGTGGTATATAATTCTGGAATGCGCGCCGATTTCAATTAGTTTTACGAGTCGATCGAGTGGCAGTTCCTATAGATTGAGTAAAACTGCGAGCATGAGCTTGCCCATAAAGTAAACGTCGGTTTTACGGGAATAGCGATGATCGCTGACCTCAGGCGTGGACATATCAAAACGGGTGAGATAGCGTGCAGGTGCTTCCACATCCTCCTGTTCTGCCTTGAGAACTATTGCGTAGCTCATATCACTAAGCTGACAGCCGAGGTTTTTGCCGACGACCACATTGGAATTCTTGAGGTTTAAATAGAGTATATTTCGGATGTAGAGTGCACGTAGACCCTTAGCCACCTGAATGAGCAGGCACAGCTTAGTCTGGAGGCTACAGGTTTATTGGTTGGAGGTTAGAAACTTTTTCAGGCTTTGTTCGCCGTACTATTCAATGATAAATGCGTTGGTTTGTGTATGCTTGCAGTAAATAGGCTTCACCAGGTTGGGGTTGCGTGTGTTGCTGTTCAGAGTACGGTAGACGTGCTCCTCATTCTGAATGCATTCGATTCCTCCATTGTGCTAGACCTTTCTGATGAGGTTGCGGCTGGCCTCCGGCCCGTATATCTCTGGGCAGTTGTTGCGCATAGCATATACGCAGATATCGCTGGCTCGTGCAACCCTGTAGGTCTCCCCCTGATAGAATTCTTTCCACTCCAGATTTGTCACATCCTCCTCGATCTCCAAATAGTCGGAATAAGTCGTAAAGCTCCAACACTGCCTGCGTAAATGCTCAGCACCCCTGTCCGAAACGATGTTATAGATCCTCTCAAGTGAGTTGATGTCAAGATGCATATGTGAGGGTTGCCTCTGACTCACGAACTCTTCGAGTATCTCGTTAAGGTCAGTATCGGTCATCTGCAGGTACTGATTGACCCTCTCGATGCTCTTAAGCGACCGTGGGCTGAGCAACAGACTGTCTGACCAATTAGTGCGTTTCTTCTGCAGTTCAGTCAGATTAGCAACTGCGAGGATCTAATTCAAACGTTCGTCGATAAGCTGCACCGAAGCTGAAGACACCTTTTCTATGATCTTAACCACGACCTCTTCTTGCTTATCCCTAGGCATGTCCTGGTTGGGTAGTGTAAAGCATTTGCTGCTCCGGTAGTGGAGAGTTCCAGTTTGGAAGTTAAGGTAGAAGCTACCGAGACGGTTGCTTGCATTGAGTCGGTTGAGAAGCCGAGCTAGCTGCTGTTGCATACTCCTCCCGACCACCCGCAGTGGTAGCATGTTGAAGTGGAGCAAGGCATTGTGCGTTAGGTGGCTCTGCTGCCACTAGATGCTGGTACGGCACCACACAGAGAAACCGCCATCAAGCTCAGCGATGACCAGATGGTTGGTGAAATCTTCTTCTTCGGACTCAGCAATATCACTTTAAGCATTGTAGCTGGTGGAACGCTTGCCTTCATTGGTCTCCGCCTCTTCCATACGTCCTTTCGAGATCCAGTCGCACATTGGCCTGCTATTGAATAATTACCATCGACCAAATAAGAGACGGTTTTCCTATCGGACGTGGTCCTTGGACCGGTTCGATGACAGCCGCAACCAGTCGAACCAACTCGCTCGGTCAACGAGACCGAATGGAAATGTCTCTATTTTCATGCTGACCTGTTTCGCCAGCTCAAAAAAGATCGAATGGTTGTGGAGAACGTTCAGAGAAATCACCGAACGACCTCTCCAGACTATAGAAAATAGAATTTATGGGAACTTGTGGCTGGGTTGCAGGAGTCAGCGATGTCGATCATTTGTGTTCTGATAGTCACTACACTAATATATATAGATGGAAAGTAAGGCAGATAATCAGAAGCAGGCACTTATTCAATTTCTGCACGACTTTCAAGATAAGAACAAGCTACGCTTTGTTTTTGTCTGTTAAAGCGGCAGCAGGTCGCACGAGACATCCACCGTCAACTCCGATCACGATCTCAAGGGGATCTACATACCATTGGCAGCTGGAAAGGTACATCCTGTGCATCGCATCACCAACACCTCGTGGAAGGCAGTCAAGTGCAAGATCGACTATGAGTTCATCCCTCTTGAAAAGTTTCTGGAGTAGATCTTGCAGGAAGGTTGTGTATACCTGCGATGGACAACCAGCACGTTCACGTATATCGATGAATTTCAAGGCGGACTACAACTGGCTATGCAGCAGAGCTTTAACTTTCCAGTCGAGGAGGTTGGAAACCGGATACTGAAGGATATCTCCAAGGCTGAGCTCGAAGGTAATCGACAAGCAAAGAAATTACTTAACATGCTCGTGGATTCTTTGCTGATGGTGCAGCATAAGCTTACGGGGTGTTTCCCACCTATGGCACTCGGCAAGCTCCTCGACTATCTGAACTCCAGGACGGATGTGTTTACGGGTACGGAATAAATCGCGGAGTTAGCTCAACAGATAATGCTGATGAAGAAAAATGGGAAGGCTTTGATACCAATCGAAGTGCCACCAAAGGCAATGGAGTTGGCTAGGTTAGCCATTCAACTTCCGATTACTATTCCCCTCAAGACGAAGGACCAAAGGCTCTCAGCAATTGCCTCACTTCGCAAACAACTTAAATGATGTATGTAATTCCGTCAGCGTAAGCCCCCAACCTTCCTTTCCAAGCCAGATGAGCAGTATCCTAATAATTTTATACATATGAAGTCAGACGCAGGGGTAGGCAGTTTTCTCAATCCTGGTAAGCTACTTACCAAGGACAAGAAGTCCAGCGGAATTTTACCAGCAAGTCAACGAGCAACGGCCGAGACTTCAGTACGCAACCAACCTCAAGAGGAAGAACCAAACCGATCGGTTGCCACAAAAAAATCAAAGTACTCTATGATATACGCGGATAGCTCTGAGGATCAGTCCATCAGTTCTAAACCACGTGCAAAGAAGGTTGATGACTACGAAGGGGTGGAACCATCTGCCCCACCTGCACAGCCATCAAGAAGCCGTAACGATTACTACGAAGACGATAAGCCACAGCCAGCACGCACCAATAAGTATTCTATGAAGTATAACGAGGAGGAAGAGGACGATATCAGACCAAGGCCTCGCAGAAATTCTCAACGTTCCAATTCCGATGAGTAAAACAACAGCAGTCGTGGTAAAAAGACAGCAAAAGATCCAAGGGGGCAAGCACGCGCCCGTATTCGTGATTTGCTATCGGAGCTACAAACCCAACAGCAAACCGTCAAGAGAATTTCTGAGGAGTACAATCGCAAGCTACGCAAGACCATAGACGAGCAATTCAATAAGTTCAGGGAGGCAATCCGACTCACTGTCGATGAGATTATGGCACGATTCGAATAGGACTTCAAAGCTGCCTACGAAAGGGAAGAAGAGGCTACCATCCAAGGCATAGCATAGGCCAATGACCGGCTCGTCGAACTTCAAGGTCGTCTGGAATAGATGGAGGACTAGGTTGACCGTTCCAACTGGAGAAATGCCCTGAGAAGTCTGGATAGTGAAGAGTTAAAGATCGAACTCGAAGATGCCTTTGTTTTGCCCAAGGACCAGCTCTCGGGTTTACAACTTAAGATAGACGAACAGCTGCTGGACGAGTTTGGATAGGCACTGGAACGACTTATGAAGGTTTAGGTGGTACGCAAGAAATAATCGAGCAGACGCAAGCCTAACATTTGATAACACAGGCTACTGAGCAATGCTTATATCATATATGGAGTTAGACTTCCCCTCAAAGACTGGGCCGATAGGCTACCAAATTGGAGACTACTTCTGTGTCTCGGAGCTAGGTTAAGGCTCCTTTGGTAAGGTTTACCAGGGCATCTCAACCAAGAACCCATCGCTCGTAGTGGCCCTGAAGTTCATCAGCAAGAAGAAGATCAAGGAAGAGAAGTCCCAAAGGGTCCGTGCTATTCGTGAAAAACTCTTGAAGAGCGAGGTGGAGATCATGCTTAAGTGCAACAGTGACCACATCGTGCGCTGCTACGACACTTACGAAAACTAATAGTATATCATTCTGGCGTTGGAGTACTGCAATGCTGGTGACCTTTACGCTGAAGTGCGCAAGCGAGGAAAGATCCCTGAAGAGGAAGCAGTGCGAATTCTCAAACAGCTGATCGCTGCCTTCGCAGTACCAATGTTCTTTGACATAGGAAATGCACAAGCACAACGTACTGCACAGGGATCTCAAATGTGAAAACATTTTCAAGCACAACGAGAAGTATAAGGTGGGAGATTTCGGGTTTGCTAAGACCATTGCCAACCTCTACGATATCGATGCCGGCACGACTTTGGGGACTCTGACGACGATGGCGCCGGAGGTCATGAACAGGAATAAGTACGGCATCAAGGTACTGTCTACAGCTAGCTTAGGTTGATCTCTGGTCAATAGGTATCGTGTTCTACGAAATGCTGTATGGGCAACCACCCTATCGAGGGCTTACTGCCCAATCAATGTCCTTCGCTATCAAAAGCAAAGAGCTAGACTTGAGCGCAATCTCTCCATAAGCACGAGAGCTTTTATCTCATGTCTTGGTTGAAGATCCTGACAAGCGTATTAGCTGGACAGATTTGTACAGGGAACCAATTCTGCGTAAGTACAGCAGTTCGGTCATTCTGGAGGACTACCAGGAGGATGTTGATTTAGAGGAGTGCGAACGCACTCATCAAAAATTAGCAAAGCAGGA
>ERZ724527.1796-NODE-1796-length-9962-cov-8.400626_pt1 | contig 9962 bp, 7 predicted proteins | sample MGYA00376060_ERZ724527 | MGnify/ENA primary metagenome ERZ724527 (study PRJEB28724, sample SAMN07190886) | activated sludge metagenome | isolation source: activated sludge of sewage treatment plant in Hong Hong | place: USA: Christiansburg, Virginia | collected...
ATGAATTAATTTTTCAAGGCTGCAAAAGTACTACATTTAATGGTGAATGATAAATTATGAATTATAAATGATAAACGACGGGTATGAAATGTTGAAAAAGGTGAGAAAGTGGGGAGGGGAGGAGGTGAAAATTAAAAATGGAAAATTGAAAATTGAAAATGACTCGAAGAATGGGCAGTGGTGTGTTTTGTTAGAATTGCTCCTTGTCGTTATTGATCTTTTTGATCGAACAGCTTTCGCAATTCGCTAAGGGAAAACGACCTTTCAGGCCTCACAATGTTTGCCAAATCTTGGTTCAATATGAACTCTGCATATGATATTAGACTGATTACTGATTACTGACCACTGATGACTGACCTCTAATAACAATTAACAATTCACAACTAACAATTAAAACGGTATATCAATAAATCCTTCATCGTTATTGGCTCTCGATTCCTTTCTGATCATACCACTTTCCGCAGGAGCACCGAATGGAGCTCCACCGCCACGCATGGCATTTCCAAAAAAGTCAACATCGCCGATGTCTTGATATTTTGCAAATTCTTTGACAAACTTCATCTTGATATTGCCCAAAGCACCATTTCTGTGTTTTTGGATAAGCAATTCTGCTTCAGGTTCGGCGATATTCATGCCAGGTTCTTCACCAAGATTATGATAATCAGGACGATATATAAATCCTACAATATCGGCATCTTGCTCTATGGAACCTGATTCTCGAAGGTCAGAAAGCTGTGGGCGCTTATCAGTTCTGGTTTCGACAGCACGACTCAACTGAGATAATGCAATGACAGGCACATTCAATTCTTTCGCCAAACCTTTTAAAGCCCTTGATATCACACTGACTTCCTGAGTTCTGTTCCCACCATTTTTGGATTCTGAACCGGAGGACATCAATTGAAGGTAATCGATGATGATCAGACCTATATTATGTTGCGTTTTTAACCTTCTACATTTTGCCCTTAGTTCAAAAGTGTTGATGGCAGGAGTATCATCCACGAATATCTTGAGGTCTGATTGGGTTTGAAGGGTGTGATGAAATCTTTTTAGTTCGTCATCCGAAAGCTTGCCATCTCTGAGGCTCGAGCTGGAAACTTCTGCCTCCATAGAAACGATACGTTGAGCCATTTGAAGTGTGGACATCTCCAGTGAAAATATTGCTACGGGAAAATCTTTTTTTGCTGCGTTGACCGCCATTGAAAGTACCAGGGCTGTCTTACCTACACTGGGACGTGCCGCTATAATAATAAGGTCCGAGGGCTGCCATCCTGAAGTTATCTTATCTAAAGATTTAAATCCTGAAGGCACTCCTGTCAACCCATCAGGTTTACCGGCCATTTCCTCCAGCCTCATTCTTACCTGATTGGCCATAGCAGTAAATGACTGCGGACCATTATTAAGATTTGAGTCGGTAATTCTGTATAGATTTTGCTCGGCTTCATCCAAAATGTCAAAAACATCTTTGGTATCTTCAAAACTATCATTAATGATCGTGGTAGATACACTGATCAGCTCTCTTTGAATGTATTTTTGAACAATGATTCTGGCATGATGCTCTACATTGGCAGCTGTTCCGACCTTAGATGTTAGTTCCGCAAGATATGCCGGGCCACCGACCTCTTCTATCTCCCCAGCTTTTTTTAACTCCTCATGAACTGTTAATAAATCTATTGGCTGCGTTTTGTTGAAAATACGCATCATTGCTGAGAATATCTTCGAATGCGCTTGTAGGTAAAATACGTCCGGAGAAAGCATATCAAGCACTGCCGACATCGCATTGATGTCGATCATAATAGCACCAAGTACGACCTCTTCGACCTGAACAGCCTGAGGAACTATTCTTCCGATCTGCCCTGAATTATAGTCGCTTGACCGTTTAATAGATCTCAAATTGGAACTACCTGAAGTAATTGATTGCTTAATATCTGCCATTGATAACGGATCGATTCATTTAGAGTGCAAGGTTAAGAAAAATTTACAAAGGCTTCAGGTTGCTGTTTATCTTATTCAAAACAGCAGTGTTGGTAATTAGGTTCATATGTTTGTAACTATGTGGAAAATTACGAAAATTATGTGGATAACGCGAGTAAGTCTGTCAGATATTTATTATTTATATATAAGTTTTAATTTTAATGTATCTTAATTATTTTCATAAATAGCTGATTTCGAATAGATTTATATTATATATAATTCAGATCTAATGTGTAAAGGAAGATTTATTGAAATTCTAATCTTCCAATTTGGTTTGTTAGCATATTTTTTAAAATAATTTTAGCAGCCAACCTTTAGATGTAAAGTTTATAAACATTCTAAATTACTCAAATGTTATACTTCTTTTTTTTGCTAAAATTTCGAATTCCTGTGTTGTAGCGGTATAATATTTTGTATTTTATTAAATATTTTAATGGAACTTCTAAATGTCTTAACTTTGTCTTTTAAAATTTAAATATCTACATTGAAACAAACGCCGCAATATCAGGAGTTGAAAGATATTCTTTGCAAACGTATCATGGTCATCGATGGTGCGATGGGTACAATGATCCAGCGATATAAACTCTCGGAAGAGGATTTCAGAGGTGAAAGATTTAAGGATTTCCACGCCGATATCAAAGGTAATAATGAAATATTGAGTCTCACAAGGCCAGATATCATTGCATCCATCCACAAGGAATATCTCGATGCCGGAGCCGACATAATTGAAACCAATACCTTTTCCGCCAATACTGTTTCTCAGGCGGATTACGACCTGGAAGATATTTGTTATGAATTAAACTTTGAATCAGCAAAACTAGCGGCAAAAGCTGTAGCCGAAAAAAACCTTGAAACACCGGATAAGCGTCGTTTCGTAGCAGGAGCTTTAGGCCCAACTACCAAACTAGCCTCCATGTCTCCGGATGTTAATAATCCCGGGTTTAGAGCACTTGGATTCGATGATCTGGTAAAAGCCTATGGGGAACAAACCCGAGGTCTTATCGATGGTGGAGTAGATATTCTTTTGATTGAAACAATCACTGATACCCTCAATTGTAAAGCTGCCCTTTTCGCCATTGACCAGATCTTTGAAGAAAGAGGTGAAAGTCTTCCTATCATGATTTCCGGCACGATCACGGATCAAAGTGGCAGAACGCTTTCCGGTCAAACGGTAGAGGCTTTTTGGATCTCTGTCAGTCACATGCCATTACTATCTGTAGGTTTAAATTGCGCTTTGGGAGCCGAAGAAATGCGCCCACACATCGAAGAGCTTTCGCGAATCTCAGATTGTTTTATTTCTGCATACCCCAATGCCGGGCTACCCAACGAAATGGGTGAATATGATCAAGACCCTCATGAAATGGGCGATCACATGCACGACTTTGCTCTTAGCGGTTTTGTGAATATTGTAGGTGGTTGTTGCGGTACCACACCTGAACACATCAAAGAAATGGTGGAAACGGTCAGTAAAATTGCACCAAGACCTTTGGTAGAACAGCCGAATTATACCATGTTAAGTGGCATGGAACCACTTGTATTCCGTCCCGAATTAAATTTTGTGAACGTCGGTGAACGGACTAATGTGACAGGTTCGAAGAAATTCGAAAAACTCATCAAAAAGAAAGATTACAATACGGCACTAGAAGTGGCGCTTCAACAAGTTGAAGGTGGCGCCCAAATACTGGATGTTAACATGGACGAAGGATTGTTGGACAGTCATGCAGCCATGGTAGAGTTTCTCAATCTGGTAATGTCCGAACCTGACATAGCCAAGTTGCCCATCATGATAGACTCGTCCAAATGGTCAGTCATCGAGGCAGGTTTGAAATGTGTTCAAGGCAGATGTGTGGTCAATTCCATTTCTATGAAAGAAGGTGTGGAACAATTCAAAGAGCAAGCAAAGCTCGTTCGCAGATATGGCGCGGCCGCTGTGGTCATGGCATTTGACGAAGATGGTCAGGCAGACACAATTGAAAGAAAAGTAAGTATTTGTCAGCGAGCATATAAGATATTAACGGATGAAATTGGCTTCAGACCGCAGGATATTATCTTTGATCCAAATATATTTGCGATAGCTACGGGGATTGAAGAGCACAATAATTACGCGGTTTATTTCATCGAGGCATGTCGTCAGATCAAGGCAACTTGCCCGGGAGCTAAGATTAGCGGTGGAGTCAGTAATATTTCCTTTTCATTCAGAGGCAATGACAGGGTGAGGGAAGCCATTCACTCCTCATTTCTGTATCATGCCATCCAGGCAGGTATGGATATGGGCATCGTCAATGCCGGAATGATGGAGATCTATGAAGAATTGCCGAAGGATCTTTTGGTGCTGGTGGAAGATGTCATTTTCAACAGAAATGAAGGTGCCACTGAAGCTATGACGACTTATGCGGAACAAGTCAAGGGTGGAGGAAAAGTGATAGAAAAAGATCTTGAATGGAGAAATAAACCGGTCAAAGAGCGATTGGCTCACAGCCTTGTCAAAGGAATCACGGAATTTATTATTGAAGATACGGAAGAAGCAAGACTGCTCAGTGCAATGCCGCTCGATGTGATCGAAGGGCCTTTGATGGACGGCATGAACATCGTCGGTGACTTATTTGGATCCGGAAAAATGTTTTTGCCTCAAGTTGTAAAAAGTGCCAGGGTAATGAAACAATCCGTAAATTATCTCTTTCCGTTTATCGAAGCTTCCAAAGCTGCGGGTGGTGGTTCATCCAAAGGAAAAGTGTTGATGGCGACTGTAAAGGGTGATGTCCATGACATTGGTAAAAATATAGTGGGCGTGGTTTTGGGTTGTAATAATTTCGATATAGTAGATCTTGGGGTGATGGTTTCGGCGGACAGAATCTTAAATGCCGCCATAGAGCACAATGTCGATATGATCGGACTAAGTGGCTTGATCACGCCTTCTCTTGATGAAATGGTGCATGTGGCAAAGGAAATGCAGCGTCGTAATTTCACCATGCCATTATTAATAGGTGGTGCGACAACTTCAAAAACGCATACAGCAGTGAAGATCGAGGAACATTACAAAGGTCCTGTCATCCATGTCTTGGATGCTTCCAGGAGTGTGGCAGTGGCGACGACACTGATGTCGAGTGATAGCGAAGCCACTTCAAAATTTATATCTCAGACCAGAGAAGACTATGAAAAAATAAGGGTTCAGCGGGCAGGAAAACGGACAGAAAAACGCATGTTGACCTACGAAGCTGCCAGACAAAACAAGTTGAAGATCGATTGGGCGACCTACACTCCTCCCACACCTGCATTTCCTGGTGTGACAGTTTTAGAGGATTTCCCTTTGGAGGAAATAAAGAAATACATAGACTGGACGCCATTCTTCCAGGCATGGGAATTGGCCGGGAAATATCCTGCCATCCTTACTGATGAAGTGGTAGGTGAAGCTGCTACTGATCTTTTCAAGGATGTCAATAAACTCATGGACGAAGCCATCAAAGGCAAATGGTTACAAGCTAATGGTGTCATAGGATTATGGCCTGCCAATACGGTGGAAGATGATCTGATAGAAATTTATGAGGATGACACTCGAAGTACGGTTATCAAAACGCTCATCACACGTCGTCAGCAGCAACAGAAGGCTGCAGGGTTGCCAAATATATCTTTGTCAGATTTCATTGCACCTAAAGAAAGTGGTGTAAAAGACTACATCGGCGGCTTTGCAGTGACAGGTGGCATGAACATTGAAACGAAGTTGGAGGAATTCGAAGCCAATCATGACGTCTATAATTCCATCATGCTCAAAGCCCTAGCAGACCGTTTTGCCGAAGCCTTTGCAGAGTGTCTCCACCATAAGGTAAGGACTCAATATTGGGGATACGCCTCCGATGAAAACCTCAACAACGAAGACCTAATCAAAGAATCATATCAAGGCATCCGTCCTGCACCCGGCTACCCTGCATGTCCTGAGCACTCAGAGAAAGGCAAACTATTCGAACTTATGGACGTCTCAAATAATACCGGCATCACCCTGACAGAATCTTATGCAATGTTGCCCACGGCGGCAGTTTCCGGTTGGTACTTCAGTCATCCTGATAGCAAGTATTTTGGGGTTGGTGAGATCTTGGAAGATCAAGTGGGGGCTTGGAAGGAGTATGCGTTTGAGATGGAGGGGATAATTGGTCCAAAATGAATGAATTTTTTGTAGAACACTTACCAAAATTCGAGAAAGAACTATAACTATTTATCAAAAGCATAAAATAAACATTGCAAATGCATAACAGTCTAAGACACGCATAAAGTAACCCTAATATCTACAGAACACAGAGAATTTGGAAATTGTAATTCTGATGAATTATGTAAAATTCTAGAGTCTATTAATCCTGATGTGATTTTTGAAGAAGAACCCAATGATGTAAATATCATAGTTATTATAGAGGGGAAAGTTCTTTCAAACCACTCGAAGTTCAAGCTATAATTAAGTATAAACAATATCATGAAGTTTTACACATCCCTGTTGACAAAGAAATTAGTCAGGACTTGCCTTTCAGTGCCTGGGAGTATATGTTTGAAAAATTTAAGCAAAATGATGATTACAATCAAATTATAAAAGAACATTGTAGTTTGAGGAATCAAAAAGGATTCCCCTATCTAAATTGTGAAAAATGTTTTGAGATATTTGAACAAATGATACTTAACCAAGAAAATATTATATCAACAAACAATCTAGATATGGAGAGACTAAGTCGAATTTACAATCTCTTCCAGTAAGAACTTGATGAAAGAGAAATTGCAATGCTTCAAAACATATATAAATTCAGCAAAGAAAATCAATACAATCAAGCTGTATTTTTTCTTGGTTATGCTCATAGAAAAACTATGGAGAAAAAAATATTGGAACATGAATCAAAAGATGATATTAAAGTAAATTGGTCATTTTATAATTAAAAGTAGCCTTCATAAGATAAACTACCAAGAGAGAAAACAACCAAACATATATGATAAATTAATACTTGACATCACTTTTAATCCAAAAATCCAAACGATCAAATAACTAAATTTATACGAAATGAAAAGATTTACATTTACAATTGCTGCCATCCTATTTGCTATTTCTTGTTTTGCCGGAGACATTTTAACTTTAAATAACCATATGGTTTTTGAAGGAAAGATTACTAAGATCAAAACCTGCACCGTTGTGTTTAAAACGGATGGAAAGAATTTTTCTGTGCCGTCCTCTGAAATATTTTCTATTCAATTTGAAGACTTAGAAAACAAGATTTATACCGATTACATGAAAATGGCGGATGGAGATCCCAACAAGTGTTTAAATGGAAGACTTGATGCTGAAAGTTACCATGGCAAGAAGGGTGTACACTTTGCTTTAGGTGTATTGTTTGGTCCATTTGCAATCATAGGAACAGCCCTTTCTAATCCGACACCGGAAAGAGGGAAACGAACTTATATGATGTCTAACAACAAAGGTCAATTCAACGATCTGGAATACTTAAGTTGTTATAAGAAAAAAGCAAAAGGTCAACTTATTGGCGCAGAAGCGCTAGGGTGGGGCGCTTGGATCTTAAGTGTATTGGTGATTAGTGGGTTTCAATCATAGGTATTAAAGGAAGCCAGCTTGTATCCATGGAGTTTGGAGTTTGAAGTTTGTTGTTTGTATATTGTTCCTATATATTTGTTCCGCAAATAATACTTTTTTATGTTGGACAGACTTATATTCGTTTAGTTTAGTGTTGCTTTTGATAGCCATATAGAAGTGGATGAAAATCAATGACACTGATTTTACGACATTCTCCATAGAATCCACTATTCAAACCCCTTTTTAAATCAAATACAAATGGAAGAAAGCAATATCATCATTTACCAAACCGAAGACGGTTTAACCAAAATACAAACCCGACTTGAAAACGAAACCGTCTGGCTTACACAAGCACAAATGGCCGAGCTATTTGGCAAAGGAAGAACTACTATAACAGAGCACATACAAAACATTTTTAAAGAAGGAGAATTGGAAGCAGAACTGGTATGTCGGGAATTCCGACATACCACACAACATGTTGCTATAGCAGGAAAAACGCAAGATGTCATAACGAAATATTACAACCTCGACGTAATCATTTCAGTGGTTTATCGTGTGAAAAGCCTTCAGGGTACCAAGTTTCGCCAATGGGCCACCGCACGACTTCGTGAAATTGATCAGTTGGACGATTTCGTTAAAATGACCAGTAACGCTATTCTGCAAAATGCAGGTACAATCAGCCATCAACAAGCTTTGCAGAAGGCCAAAGCGGAATATGAATTATACAAAGAAAAAACGAAAAACGAGCTTTCGGAAGTTGAAAAACATTTTGTAAAAAAAATTGATGCTACAGGAAAGGAACTCGATACTAAAAAGATAAATAAATAAAGAAGGAAAGACAAGTATTGTACAATTGATCAATCTGAATATTTTATTTTGCGTCGATATAAATATCTAAATTAAAAAAAAAATGAAAAAATCTATACTTATATTATTATCATTAATTGCTTTCATTTCATGCAATAAAAATGATGATAATTCAATAAAACACCATAAAGAGGTTTGTGATTTCAAGAGTGAAATTATGGCTCCTGAAGGATATGATGTAAATACTATTGGAAGTATAGACTTCAATGGAAGCGTACAATCATTCCAATTTGTCAGCAAGCAAATTGGATTTGCAATGTTGCGCAATAGTGTTGGTGGATATGTAGAAGTTTTTAAAACTATAGACGGTGGCATTTCCTGGACCAACTTAAATATTGGAATTATGCAGCATCCAAGAAGCATGATTTTTAAAGATGAAAACTTTGGAATAATTACGGTTCTGGATGTGACGGGCTGCCCACCTCCAAATTGCCAAAATAAATGTGTTGTTCTAAAAACTGAAAATGGAGGATTGAATTGGGAAGAAGTGAATTATGAGGAATTAAAAGGAGCATTTTATCATCCAAAATTTGATAGTGAAGGTAATTTATACGCAAAATTTAAATTTGGATAGCAAGTCAGTTTTAATGAAATCTATCGATGATGGCCAAACATGGGACACCCTTTTTAGCTCCCCTGATTTAGGTTTTACATTGGTCACGTTTAGCTTTGAGATTTTTCAAGACCGTATATTTATTTCTGCCAAAGACGGAAAGTTAATAGAACTTGACAAAAATGGAAATTTGATTAAGATTATAAGTATTAATAAATCCCCAATTTGGGATGTCGAGATTATAGATACTAATAATATAGTCGTGGTATTCTCAGGTGAAGTGCTTAAATCAACGAATGGTGGTGATACTTGGCAAACAATTTACAATGAAAGTGCAAGAATGATTGGATTCGATTCGGTCAATAAAGGATTAATGATACTTCAAAAATCTAGTTGCCCCACAGATGTTTTTCAAGCAAATGATTTAATTGCTTCTACCGTAAATGGAGGATTGGATTGGCAGGAATCTCAAGAAACTACAACCAATTTGGGAACAAGTTTTAGAAATAGCCAAAAAATGGATGCTGGTATTTGGTATATTATGACAGGAAATACATTAATTGAAATTAAAGAGAAATAGTTCATCGCTAAACTAAAATTTAGAAATTAATTTGATAAAGAAAAAAGGTGCAACGCACCATGATTTGAACTCTAATTCCATTTACAAAAAGCCTTATTTTTATTTTTTTTACCGTAAATTATTTGATAAACCTCAACGCCAAACTACAAACCCCAAACTCCAAACTCTGAAAGGAATTCATTTGACCTCAGTAATTTCCAACTCCAATTAATTTGAAAAAATAACGAGTAATTTCCTTACCACTTTTCGTACTTTCACATAATACTTTGACTTAATGATGAAATCCAAACAAAAAGATTTTTTTTCTGAAAAAGCAGCTGGGTTTGATGCAGAATCATCCATAACTCAAAATGTAGAAAGTATCGGAACTCAAATATTGCAGCAAATAAGCTTTACTAAGGACATGCATATCATGGATTTTGGTTCAGGTACCG
>ERZ724527.1799-NODE-1799-length-9943-cov-3.867314_pt1 | contig 9943 bp, 17 predicted proteins | sample MGYA00376060_ERZ724527 | MGnify/ENA primary metagenome ERZ724527 (study PRJEB28724, sample SAMN07190886) | activated sludge metagenome | isolation source: activated sludge of sewage treatment plant in Hong Hong | place: USA: Christiansburg, Virginia | collected...
CAGTGTTGCCACAGACCCACCTTCACAATTCGACATGCCGGGTGAACGGCTGTACTACCAGTACCAACACAACTTGGTGAGAAAGCTAAAAGACCAAGAACGCTTCAAATACGAACTAAGTCAGCAGGAAAAGAACCAGCTTACCTTTACTCCAAACATCAACAAGAATACGAACAGAATATTGGCTTCCCGGCACGAGAATCCGTAGGCTGCGCAGCGTGCACAAGAACGTAAGCAGCAGAAACTGAAGGAGATCGAGTTCATGGAGAAGCAGAAGAACTTTGAGTAGGAGAAAGAATGCACGTTCAAACCCAAAATCGCGAAGAAGTAAGCATCACGATAGAATTTAGAACTGAAGAGCTCACACGCAACCGAAGCGACAACGTGTTTAATAACCTGTATAGGGAGGGGCATCGGCGTGATATTAGGTTGATGGTGAAGAAGGGGGATCAGCCCCAAACGCAGAAAATACCAGATGCTCCCAAACTCGTACAAGATTTTCTGTAGCGCAATGATCAGTTCATCCAGAAGACTCAGAAGAAGCTGAAGATGCTGGAGGAGGAAGCAAGTCAGTATGATCTCAATTCGGGTGAGAAGTTGTTTACGCCGAAGATTAGCAAACTTAATTTCCGAGGAGACTTGTCGCGAACCGGTGCCATCTTCAATAAACACGGGTCACTGCACAATCTCAACAGTAAGCTGCGTGAAAAGGTGGAGAACGGCAAGGAACTCGGGCAGGTGTTCACACCTATTGAGCGATAGGAAGAGGACGACCCCGATAAGCCTCAACCCTTCAATACGAAGGGTTTTTCTGACTATCCCAACCAGAACTTGTCGGATTACGATCAAAGTAATCCCCCACAGCATCATCTGGAAGGTCCCGACTTAGATGCCTGCTTCGAGAGTTCTTGATAGTTTAATGGATGAGACAAAGTGGAACATTATCACGGTTTGTTTGCAATGGGGTTAGTGCTTTGACCCTGTGAAACATGTGGCGGATCTGCATCCAAATCGATAAGCTCCACTTGCTTGGTGAATTAATAACCTCCAGTAGCATCAAAGCTGACCTCCTCAGCGAGGTCACCTGCATTTTTGGCTTCCTGGATGATTGACAGCATGAAGGTATCAACATACATACTGAAGCATCTCCGTTTGCACACAGGGCATCGCCAGTTTGGATACAGGGTACTGCTCATCATTAGCACAAAAGTATCCAAGCTGAAGCACTGTGCGTGTTGGCAGTATTTTCCACGAGCGGGAAGTCGAATTTTTTAGAGGTTGTATGGGTCATTGATACTGATAGACAGTTTGTGACACTCAACCTCTGAACTGCTGGCACGAGCAATAGTATCCTGTATGAACTTGCGACCAACATTGAGTTCACACTTTCGGACCTGCTTTACGTAGTTGTCGGCATTCACGTTCGTGACTACGTAAACCCCAAGGGCGAATAGATTCCCTTAGCTCACCCGATAGTTCTTTTGCTGATCCTTTCCGATAGTCTTGACATCAATGCGCAAGGTCAGCATGGAGTTGTACTTCTTGAGGGTGTTCGGATCGACTAACAGTGAGCTATCCTTGCGCTTCTTGACACTAGACAGATACTGCAATGGCCGGAACTCCTGAATAACTTCGTCGTTGATGCGAACGATCGCGTGGTCGGGCCAAGTGATGTCGTAGTGGTTCTGCCCATCTAGCTTTATTAGTCTGATATCAATTTCCTGCATGTCGAAGTGCCTACGGTCCAGTTTGATCGTGGTGAGGAAACACTTATCCTTGACCTTTTCGAAGTTGATGATTTATTATTTGAGGACACTGCACACCTCTACGAGCGGGCTCATGGTTCTGAGTGTGCATGTTGGGCACTCAAAACATTCCTTCTCGGAAGCATCAGCGAGAGTCATGAATAGGCACTCCTCATGGAAATTTCCTTTGCAGTTTTGGCAGATTAATTTACCGCTGGATTTTTGCTCTGCAGATTGGGAGCTGCCGTTGCATACGCACTTCATTTCTGGTGGGTGGGTAATCTGTTCACTAGATTTTTACGGCCAATCTCGTTTGACCGAACTGATGCTAGTTGACGTCAGTTGCAAGGGCAGTTTTTTGCTGCTTACAATCGTGTTTGTCGTGGTGGGTTATGCTGGTTTCTTAGTTGGTTAGGGGTGAGTCACCGATGATTGGTTTAGTGTTCTGGCTTGACTGTTAAAGAGCAGAGGATTCATTGCAGGATTCGACAGTACCATTCTCTGGTCGACGGTAGTAGCTGTGCTGATCTGCAGCGGATTGGTCTGGATAACTGGTATTAACTGTGGTTGCTTTCCCATCATGTTGTTGCTGAACATATATGGGTAGGTTGGCTGCCCGGATGGGTCTATAACACCGATAGGCTGTGGCCCACCGACTATTGAGTAGGGATGCCCAATCTGTCCCATGTAAGGGTTGACAGCCGTAGCCATCATCGGTTGCTGACCCATCATCTGGCTGAGGTAGTTGTTCGCCCCGTTGAAGTTCATGTTGCTCTGGAAGAAGGGGATGAAGTTGTAGTTCTGGAAGGTTGGATTGAACGACATCATTGGTTTGGGAACTGGGATGGAAGGTTGCTCTAGCGAGACATTCTGTTGTGTGGTTTCACGAAGCTCCTTCTTGTAGTTTCGGATGACCTGCCGCAGGAATTCTTTGCTGTTCTCTGGCATCAATCGCAATGCTGGCAACATCATATACTCATCGACCGTGTACTTTCTAGATGAGGGAAAGAATTACTCAGATTCGGCGCCATTTTGCAGCAGCATTGACGTAATCTTCATAGCCATAGTTGTGATGAGGCTTTCCTTCGTACCCATGGTCTGTGTCCCCAGGATGTTCGCCAGCTCGATCAGCTCATTTTTTGACTTCTTCTTGAGTTCCATCGATGTCATAGCTCGCTTCACATGCTCCAAATTTCGTTGATAGTAGTCTGACATTCCAAATAAGTTTATTATTATGACTGGCAGTAGGGTTGGCTGAGTAACAAACCGCTACCAAGAACACCGAAATTTGAAGGACCTTTCAGCTTTGTTCTAATTGTTTAGGATTTTCCCGAAAGACCTGCAAAGAATATCCTTGTATGGTTGCTCCTGCATCTGTGTCTATGTTCCCTTCGGGAAGGCTCCAAAAGGAGGCACGGAACTGACGCTGAATTTCGAATTCGCCAGCCAACTTGAAATTGTGCAACATTGGCGTGCTAGTTATTCAGTTTCTGAGGTCTACCATGCCTGCCAGACTTTGATAAGGCAAGCACTTCCGCCGCCTCATTATCGTTAAGGTTTAAATCCTCGTACCTGTTAATTCACAGGTATGAATTCACAATCGAAAAGCCGTGCAGGTGCAAGCAAGCCCACCCTTAAACATGTCGCCAGCCTGCCTGCCTTCAACATTCGAGACAAGAGTCGTAGTGCGGGTCGGAAGACCTCAAAATAGAAGCGATTTGACAAGTGTTGCAGCAGACCGATCTTCCCTGCTAGGCGCGTGAATCCATTGAGCAAATCAACTCGTCCGCAAACTCGTCCGAAAAAGTCAATGCGTAAGAGCAAGGCCTCACACGGTAAAAAGTCCTCGTAGCTACTAAAATCGGCGCACGTTCCGCAGCAACATGCTTACTACAATGAGTAGCCACCCAAAGAGGATAAAGTGAAGAGCAGCTGCTTCCTTTCAACCCACTCGAAGTAATCGATGGGAAGGATGCTAGCCTCGACACGTCACAACCTGGATAGCGAGAGAACACTGAGTAGAAACAATAGTCGGGCAGTAGTGGAATTCGCTGGGGCGAGTCCATTGATGGGCTTACTCACCCGCACCCACAACATCCTAAACAACTTCAGGAAAAAGTGTTCGCAGCTGCAGAAGAGCAACCGTAAGCTAAGGCAGCAGCTGCTACAGCGTCGAGCATGATTGTTCTGATTGTCGATATTGTTTTTCGAGGTCATTCCTGACTGTTCACTTGCGCAAGCTACATTCTCTAGAGTTGTTACTTGTTGTGGATGTCGCGCTCACGTGCCTCAAGTCTCTCGAAGAAGATGCGCACACGATCCTCAGGCGACAACTACGTCGTGTTGTTAAACTCTTCGAATGCTTCGGCGAGTGTTCTGCTCTCAGAATCTAGCGCTCCTTTCTTTGCCTTCACGAATTCTTTCATGGCTTTGTTTCGTTTGCGGGTGGTGACTACCTTCTGTGCGAGCTTTGCAACTTCTTCGATGTTGGTGCCATCCACCATGCCAAGCTGCCGGCTGGTCTGCTCCCTGTGTAACCCACGATCCACCTGACATGCAAGTTGAAGAGCCTCGTGATAGCTGATCTAATCATTGTGGTTATTATAGGCCGGCAGCAATGAAGCACCACAGAAAACATCAGCAAACGAGGTCAGTTCTGCTTGACCTTCTTATCGGGGAGACCTTCGAAGTCCTACTAACCCAGTGTCACCTGTGACGTCGGTCGGTCACGTTTCAGCACAGGAGGGGTCACATCACGCCACTTTACGATGTGTTCAACGTACTGAATCAACCTATCGATGTAGACATTGGGTCCTTCATTGTGAAGCACCTTCGCCTCGCGCAACCTCTAGCACTACGTATTAGCGAATACTTACGATGTGGTCTAAGAGATCGATACATTCGCATCTTTTAACTATAAGCAGCAGAGATAGCACTGAGCTCAGATGCAGCGAGCTGTGGGCTTTGGATAGTAGCAGTTCCTCGACGAGCACTGCAGAGTTGTTACGGAGCACTTCCAGCAGTCGTTCCTTTAAATCTTTTTATGTGAGGTAGATCGCAAGGAGCTTGCGAAGTATCTGTAGAACTGTAACCTTGGTGCACTTCTGTCCTTGTGTATGGTGCTTTAGCACCTGAAGCAGCTTTTACACGAGCTACGGAAGTCTTTCCGTGACTGACCCACTCACGTTGTCGGTGAGCTTACTAAGGACAATCACGAGCACTGAAAAGTTAGTTTCAACCTTCATGAAAATCTCCAGGAACCCCCACTGTACGATGGCTGCAATTTCGTGTGGCTCGGTGCTATCCACCAGCAGAGCCATAAGTTTGGTGTGCTGAAGTTAGATCGGTGGGTACCTCAGCAATGAACTTCTTTGCCTTCATCAGTGATTCCAGCAAGTAGCGAACCAGTGGGAACTTGAGCACTCGTTACCTTTATGAAGTGCAGTAACCCTTAAAATATTTCGGACAGACCTCAAGGCTGTCGTTGATGAACTACATACTGAGTGCCGTGATCTCGTTCAGCTAGTCCAAAGACTTCAGACGGGATTTGGGTATGGGTTGGAAGCTTTAAGTTGGGTTGATAGCAGTGGACTGTTTAATATTGGCCACGAGTATTTCATAGATCTACTTGTCCGCAAGGGTATTGTAGACTATGTCCCGCTGGGTTTCGGGTGTGCCTACTAACAACAGATCGACCAGTTTGGCCAGCCTGCAGATCTCCGAGAGCAACCTGTACGCTTTCACTTCCTGTAACCTCAGCAACCCGAATAACTAATTGAGGTAATCCTTTTCCTTCGTGTTGAACACGAAATTGACGATGATGTCTTTGTAGTTCGTGAGGACAATCTACGTTGATCCGAATGTTACGATGGTGTGTAGCCTCAACCCACCGTCATCTAAGAGGTGAGCCAGTACACAGTCTTTGACGTACTCCAACCGATATGTGAAATGAATCATCCTCAGTCTTTCACGGTTTCTGATCGGAATGACCTCTGTAAAGCGTGCTTTTTGCTTCAGGAAGTCACGATGCTTTGCTGGGCTGTTCTTGAATTGCGGGTCATCTGTTCTAGTCAATTTCAGTACATTCCAGACAACCAAAGGTGAATAAGCAGTATTCCTCGCCAAGCAGTTCCGTCAGTAACTCCATATCACTGAAGTTCAGCACTAACTTCACCAGCTCAAACATCAATGCCAGGCTTGGTAGGTTTCGCTCTTTATCGCGCTCAAGCTCTTTGAAGAGCAGATGCAGTTTTGGTAGGAGGTCACGCTTTGTGAGAAATACTGAACAGATGCGTTCACGCTTCTCAGACTGCGGAATCTGTTCGAACTCCCTCAAGATCTCCTGAAGGTTGGAGGGAGTTGGATCGGGAATCTTATACTCCAGCACAAACATTTAGCGACTGTTGACCTGAACATGCACGGCTTCCCTGTTGAGGTACTATTCGATGAGTGACCAGAATTGCACCGCTCCACTTTCTTATCTGAAGCTCAGCGCCATCTCGGTGTTCTACTTTAGGTTGTCCTTCACAAGAGTCCAGGTGATTATCTTAGCTAGAGTGTAAGCATGCGAGTACATTCGTTCTGCTAGAATACGGTGCTACCATTGACTACGAGCTAGTAGTGGTAAGGGTTGGGCTCCTATTCGCCGAAGAAGCGAAGTTTGTAAAGATTCTAGGGTTAAGCGGGAAGCGCACCTACTCGCGCACGAAACTTGGCACACCCACACCACGCTCCACCCACACGTCCTCACCGTCCTGCGACTGTAGTTCGTAGAGCTTCGCCTGGAAGACCAGCGGTAGGTTGCGTGACTGAGTCATTTCCGAGCAGTTCAGCTGCTGTATTTTATATATAGTTTGGTGGGAAGGTGCAGAGAGTGGGATGTCAGATCAACCGAACCATGGCGCAACCGCCACTCAGAAACCGTTCCGCTAGTGGCTGGATGTTAAGATTCGTTAAAAGACTGTGCGAACCCAACTCATCCTTGAGTTTCATCGAGCAATCTTACCCAAAGAAGATAAGTTATGGTTTCGGTCATTGGAGGAATTGTTTCCGTTTGCAGTTGTCAACATCGGAGCGGTGACAGGCTGGCTGATGTGGAAGAAGCGAGGACCACCCACGACTATGCTGGCGGTGGGAGCTGCACTCATCAGTGGTCTCTACTTGACTACGGCAAGTATAGGCGAGGAAGCCACATTCTACCGCAACCTTCTCCGAGACGATCATGTGGGTTACTACCTGCGTCGCCGCTACCTTTCCAACCTGAATCGCCAACCAACCGAGTAATTCAGCAGACTCGACTATCACTTCGAAAAGCTGTATCGCCAACCTCATCAGCAACCGGCCTTGGACTTCCTGCGGACGCAACTGCAATGAACTGTAAATAGCTTACAAATCACTCTTCTGTGCGCACAAAGCTGAAGTTGATCAGACGGTTGATCTTCTTATCGGAATCTTGGTAGTCGTTGTCGGTGAAGTTATTGTGCTGCATCAAACGAGTAAGCTACCTTCGACTTCAGCATCTTCTACTGGTCGTCTTCTTCGTCGCCTTCATCCTCCGAAGAATCGTGGTACTTGCGCTGTGGGGGTGTTATTTGTCGGTTGAGTACCGCTTACCAATCCAGTCCACGGAAGAACGGGTGGCTGAAAATTTGGTTGTAGTCTTTGCTGCCCAAGCGCTTTTTAGGCTCACGCTCCAAAAGGCCCTTAGTTTAAGGAAAATTGTACGGAAATCAGACTTTTTGCCTATTCACTGACCCCCTTCGGAAAACGTAGCTTGGCCTGTTTGATATTGTTGTAAAGTTCTGGTATGTCGTCCGAGTAGTAAGGAGGTTCACCCACCAAGAATTCGTACATGACGCAACCAATACCGTAGAGATCGGCTTCTTTGCTGACTCCTTTTTGGTTCAGCATTTCAGGTGAAAGATAGGCTGGACTCCCGCAGAAGCTCTTGGTCTTGTCGTCGACGTTGTCCTTCGAAAGCCCGAAATCAGCGAGTTTGATATGCCCATCAGCATCCAGTAGGATGTTCTCTGGCTTCATATCACGATAGATTATGTTCTTCTCGTGAAGATGCTGAATTGCAAGCACGAGTTCGGCAATGTAAAACCGAGCCTCCTCTTCCTTGAGAGTGACCTCCCTTGCTAAATGGTGGCTGAGATCCTTGCCAGGGCAGTAGTCAAGAGCAAGATATAAGAAATTCGGTGTTTGGAAAGCATAGTGAAGATTAATAATGAAGGGGTGGTTGGCTTTCTTGAGAACGTTGGCTTCAGAGATAGCATACTTTAGCTGCTTCTTCAAAATAAGTGTCTTCTTCTTGAGAGCCTTAAGGGCATACATTTTATTGGAAGCGATGTGTCTAGCAAGGAACACCTTTCCGAAGGCGCCGGACCCCAGAGTCTTGATTATTTCGAAAGAGGAAAAGGTAGTTTTGTTGTCTGAGGTGAGAGCCGACAGAGACTCCATTATATCCTTCTGGTTCTCCACTGGCTTCTCTGAGGTGCTTGCACCTTCAGAAGTAGGCTCAGTGGATGTATTGGAGTCGCTATTGGGGTTCGCTGGTTTTTCCTTTTCATCCGCAAAGGACTTGCTGTTTCCGTCAGCCAATTGTGAGGATCCCAACCCTGATGCACTCATCTTCGGAGGTTTTAGACTATCACTGACTGACCCAGTATTCCGTTTCCAGATGGAGTCTTTTTTGACGTAAGCAGGTCGTGCGGGGCTGGCTGGCTCCGGTTGTTTGACCTCCGGTTCTTCATTGAGGTTGGTAACCTTTCCTTTTATGTCGTCAAGTATCTTCATCTTCTTGGGCATTGCTTCCTTGAGACTTTTGTTTCGCTAAACTTCATTGCAGAACAGTATGGCGTCGAAGATACCTCTAACCCATTGTTCTGCGAGTGGCTTATGGTGGCATACCAATATTTCTCTTTCAGGAATGTATATCTCGAAGTACCAGTAGTCACTCTTCATCAGCCAAGACTTGTCCTTGATCATCTTCACTGAGCGGATGGATAGGACGGGCACCACTTCTAGCGGTCTTTTCGGGTACGATGCTTCCGATTCGTAGTGGATGAGAGTGCCTTAATATGGGTCCAACTCCATGTAGGTAGATGTCAGTGACATAAACATCGACTTGACGCGGAAGAGAGGCCCCCGCAGTGTACACACAGTATATGGAACGAACACTTGTGCTTTTGGCTGTTCAATGAACGGCTACTACACTTGCTTTCCTGCGTTCTTTTTCATCAATGCCTTACATTCCTCGTTTGGATCGTAGTCGAAGCAGTTACGGCCCTTATCGTCAGTAATCTTTGGATCAGCGTCCTTATCAATCAGCAACTTCACTGCCTCGAGGTGGTTGAGCTTGACAGATATGTGAAGTGCTGTTCCTTTCGCAGTGGCCTCGTTGACATTCAATCCCTTGATCTTGAGAAGCTCCACAATAAGCTAACAATTGCGACGGTTCGCAGCTATCATTAATGGTAGCCACCCGTCCGAAGTACACTTATTCAAGTCGACCTGTCTTTTCACGAGTTACTGCAAGATATCCTGCTTGTTGCAGTACACCGCGTAGTGCACAGCACCCCATCCACCCTCACCCAGTTCATTCACCAGATTTGATTTCTGGAGTTCCAACTCCATCATCGATTCGTCGTCGATGTCCTTCGGTACCTCCTCCAAGATCTGGATAACTTCCTGCAGGTGCCCTTTCTGCACGGCCTTCAATAATCTCTCGACTTAGGCGTCCAGATATTTGCGAACGTTGAAGGACTTCTTAGGCTTGTCAGATTCCGACTAGCCAGCGAACGAACCGTTCTTCTCTTCATCTTCTTCGTTGATCTTTTCGAGCTCCTTGTCGGGAATGATCCCTGGAGCCACTGCTCCCAAAATATTTATGAGGTACTTATTTTTGGAGTTGCTTACCAGCACTTCTTCCTGCTACTTTTCAGGAGCTTCGATTTGCAGTTAGGCACCTTCTCCCAGCTCGTAGTGGTCAATGGCCCAGCCTCTGATGATGCGGAAGAGCTGCTTATCTTTCTTAACGCGCACAATCAACTCTTGCGGCGATTTGCGGAGCTTCTTTTCGAGGTGCTCGAGGAGGACAGTAGTGGTGCTGCAGCTGGGAACGTCCAGACGCTCGGTCTTGCGCTGGAAGAACCCATATTTGTAAATTAATATAAACCGCATATGATATTATATTT
>ERZ724527.1804-NODE-1804-length-9923-cov-6.188893_pt1 | contig 9923 bp, 8 predicted proteins | sample MGYA00376060_ERZ724527 | MGnify/ENA primary metagenome ERZ724527 (study PRJEB28724, sample SAMN07190886) | activated sludge metagenome | isolation source: activated sludge of sewage treatment plant in Hong Hong | place: USA: Christiansburg, Virginia | collected...
TGACGGGATTGCTCCAGTCAGGCTCGATGGGTTGGTGAAGTTGAGTTAAGCAGCCATCAACAAAGCCTGCTCCAATGCTTTCTGTTTGATGTTGGCACCTTGGCCGAACCAGGCAGAATCCAGACGGTTGTCTGTGTTCCTTGCTTTACGTTCGTGATCAACAAATTCAGTGACGGCATTCAACAATCCGAACGCTGTTCCTTTTGCTGAATCCAGATCGGCACCACGACCACGCCCTTCAAACAGCTCCAAGGTTTTTGACATGGAACGTTCGTTGGATGTACCGACACCAGGTTTGCCTTGATCCGTAAAGACACGCAGGAAAAAGTTCTGCGCTTCTTTACCTTTCACTTTCCGTTCACTGAGTGTTTTCATGCTGTACATGAAGTTGTCCCAGTTTGAAACAGAAATACCCAACTGCTTCTTCACGGCCTGTGCATCAAATGTAGTGTTGTGTGGCACTTTCACGGCAGAGCAGCCACCTGCCAGCGCCACAGCCAGTGTGTTGTTACACACGACACGGATGCTGGTGAACTGCGCTGTGGTCGCCAATGTTCCATCACACGCTGTTGCCAGCAGGATGTATCCGTTGGTGACGTCATTACCCTTCAAGGCGAAGTCCTGACCAGTTTTGGCCAGTGCCCAGAACTTCTTGCCGCCTTTCAGAACGCCGGCGGTTTCCAGCTCAAAGCCGGATACCTTGGTGAGATCACGGTAGAACTCCAGGATCTCACGCGGTTGCACCACTTGGTAACGGTTACTGACTACCGACAACGGGGTATTGGTGTCGGAACGAAACAACACTTTCTGCTCAGGGAAACTCATAATTTCACCGAGAACATCATTGCCTCTGGTCATGTAACGCACCGGCGTTTCACGGATATCCCAATCCATGCCAGCCTGCTTTGCCCAGACATCGATGGATTGACGTTTACCGAGCGGATTGCCCAAGCCGTGCCAGGGCGTTTGGCCTACATAGGCCATGGTTTCAACGAGATGTGCCATAGGTTTTCTCCAGAATGAAAAACGCATAAAACCCCGCCAGCAAGACTGGCGAGGTTGGGTTTGGGTTGATGGATAAAGGGTTAAATCAGGGGATTAATCGAACTGAGGGGGATGCAAGCTGAATTCATGGCCACAGCTCAAGCAGTGGTAGTTGTCGAGGATGTTTTCATCGACTACTTCACCCAGCGCTGCGCCAGCAGTACCCCCTGCGATACCACCGACTACGAGGCCGCCAATAACCGCGCCCGTAGCGCCGCCAATGGTTGTTCCGAATGGACCAAACATTGTGCCTACAACAGCACCAATACGCGCACCGTTAACCGCAGCAGCCACCCCACCTATCGAACCAACGATGGTGCCTATGGTGCCGCCGGCCTTCTTGGCTGTGTTTTTAATATCGATTTTTTCAGACTGACATTTTGGACATAGCAATGACATAAAAACTCTCCTTTTGGGTTTGTTGTCATTGCAGTGATATATGCCTGAAATAGTTTTGATTAATTAAAATACATTACTCATTTTATCCTAAATTCCAGCGCATTCTTACCAATTCCATACATTGCCCAAAGTATGAAAATTGGCACAAATACGGTCTGTAATAGAAAAATAACAATCAGATTTATTGTTTTTCTTACCGCGCCGTTCAATTCGTATATTGCAGAGTCATATTTCATCTTGGTATTTTCAACAATATTGAAATCAGGGACTTTCAGTGTTTCTGTTTTTATGCCGGTGTATTTCTCAATAATGCCGGGTTCGGCTGGCGGCTGCTCCTTAACAATGAATTTTGGCTTTTCAGTATTAATTTCTTCCAGGGTTTTTGTTGCCTTAGATACTGAGTTCTGACTGTCTACATACTCGCCTGCTAGAAAATTTTCAAAAACAAAGTCTGATCCAATTATCGTCATCGGTATTGCAAAGCGAACCATTATTAAAATTAGCGCTATTCTGGATAGCCAATTCGGCGATTTGTGTTCGAGTAAATTCAGTCCAGCCCAGATTGTCATAACCGCAGATAGGATGGCCATCAAAATCCATTCAGCACCAATTTTAAGCAGAATCGCTTGTGTGCCGAAAGCAACGCAAGCTACTAGCATCAGACTTGAGAAAGATTCAATCAGATCGTTGATTGGATCTAGTATCTGCCCGATGGCGAGAATACCTCCTACTCCAAAAAAACTAGCTGATACAGAAGATTCTTGGGCTACAGAGATAGCCGCATTCAAGCTTCTCGCAGTTGCAAAACTAGCTAGAGCTCTAATCATCCCATCATTAACTTTGGTAGTTGCAATGGCATCTTGTGAGCCTCCCCAGCAAAGAAATAGTAGTGCAACCGTGGCGAATAAAATGGCGATTTTTCTAAGCGCGCTCATTGTTGATATCCTTTTGCATCAGATCATACATTAGGCAATCCTCATCTCGTTCAAAACCTCTGGATGCCGATCAAGCAGCTTTTGCAGTTTAGTGAGGGACTGCCTTTTCCATAGAATAACCTTTTGGTTAATTTGGCAAGCAGGTGAATAAACTAGAGGGCTAAATGATCAGAGCGCGTCCTGGCCTTTTGCAGACCCTTTAGGACCAAAAGTCCTAGCGATCATATCGGCAAGCGGGGTATAGGGTTCTGATCCATGCAGTTTGTCCCACTCAGCACGAACTTCTCGTTGTCGTTTTTCTTCTTTTTCCAACGCCTCTTTCTTTTCCAATCGGCTTTTTTCGACAACTGCTTTATGTCCGTCAAAAATAGGACCCAAACCCTTGGCTATCATATCAGCAAGCGGGGTATGGCGTTCAGATGGCGGCAGCTTTTCCCACGCAGCACGAGCTTCCCGTTTTCTCTTTTCCTCTGCTAGCTCAGCCTCCTTTTCCTGCCGTTCCTTTTCGAATCTAGCCTTCTGATCGTCGAATAAAAACTTTAGTGAATCCGCCAAAGAATTACCCGGAACAGGAGATTCTTGCGTAGGTACAACTTCAGCACGGGTCGAAACCTGATCCTCAAGCTGCCAATGCACAGGCTTAGGTTCTTCCACTTGCCCAGACCCAACTATTGCCTTATTAACCGGATCGGCAACTGGGCTAACGACTTCATTAGCCGGAATCGCCTGCGCACTGACCGGCTGGAGAGGTAAAGCCTTGTCAGTGACGGGCTGGCCAGCTGCCTTGGCCTTTAGCTCGTCCAAATAATCAGCCCACCGCTGCATCATCTCCTTACGGGCTGGAAGATGCGATGTACGGTTATAGGCTCTGCCAGTTGGATCTTTAACAGCATGAGCAAGCTGGTGCTCAATCAAATCAACCCTGAACTCCAGCACCTCATCCAGGATTGTTCTGGCTGTAGCTCGAAACCCGTGCGGCGATACCTCTTCATTGCCAAAACCCATATTCCTTAAAGCAGTTCTAACGCCATTTTCAGATAAAGGCTTGCTGAATTTTTTGCCTACAGGAAATACATAACTGGAACGGCCAGTTTCTTTGTGGATGTCTCTTAAAATATCTATGGCCTGCCTACTCAGCGGGACAATGTGAGGCTTCCCCATCTTCATTTTTGAAACGGGTATTTCCCATCTTTCCTGCTCCCAGTCAATTTCCTTCCATTCCATAGTCCTGATCTCACCTGGGCGCTGGAATAACATGGGCGTGAGTTTGAGTGCTGCCTTGACCACTGGGGTTCCATCAAATTTCTCAATGGCAACCAGAAGCCTACCCAATTCAACAGGATCGGTAATAGCGGCTCTATGCTTAGACTTTGCAGTAACCAGAGCACCTCTGAGATCGACAGTGCAATCACGCTCCGCTCTGCCAGTGGCCACTGCATATCGCAAGACCTGCCCGGCAACACCTCATGGACCGGGATGCAGGCGTTTTTCAGGGAGGTGTTTGGCAAGTAATAACACAATGCCCGGCACTGCACATTCACAGCCCCAGCGATTCGATAAAGCACCGTGACAGCTGTATCAAGGCCGGAATGCGTACCGGGGTGATGCCAAGACCACGCCATGCCAGCTGCAGGATGGTATCTGCCTGTGCAATATCAATCGTGCCTTCCAGCAGGCGTCGCAACACCATCAACGCTACACCTTCGATGTAGATCAATCCCGCCAACAGCGGCTCGCCGTTTGGCAACACGGCTTGCAATGCGCTGTGTGCCCGTTCAAAACGTGCGCCGGTAACCCAGTGCGCACTGCCGCCAATCCGCACCAGTGCCCAGCCGGTTTCAGGGTATTGGAGACCATAGCGGATAAAACCATAGGTGGTGCAGGCCACTATTTCCTCTGCCGAATAGCCTGCAGGGATCCGGTCAATCACTGTCTCGTACACGGTTTCCCGGATGTGGTTGCTGACTGCGACTGCCAGTGCTTCCCGCGTCTGGAAGTAGTTGTAGAAGGTGCCCCTGGCCATACCGGCCGCCCGCATCAGGTCGTCAATGCTGGTCCCTTCCAGACCCCGTTCTGCCAGCATCCGGATAGCGGCCTCCAGCAATGCCTGGCGGGTACGTTCCCGTTTGCCGGCACCGGCTGGTACTCGTTCTGTCATCAATGCAGCTTTGGTGAGTGGCATAACAGTCATCAGTCATCCGTGGCAATCGTGGTCGGGTTTCGGTTAATGACTCGGGTTTCGGTCGATGACAATGATGTCATAATTGACGAAAGTGTCAATTATGCCCAGAATGACAGCCGTCGCCCCCCTTGGCTTCCAGCGGGGCAAGCCATCAATGCGGAGATTGCATGAACACATTCCCCAGGAACCCCGTTGGCCCGGGGCTTGCTGTGCTGCTGGCCTGCCTGTGGCTCGCCGGCTGCGGCCGACCGGCGGATAAACCAACCCCGCCGGTGCCCGAAGTCACCGTCAAAACCATCCAGCCCCAATCCGTGGTCATCAGCAGTGAGCTGCCAGGCCGCACAGCTCCCTATCGCATTGCCGAAGTGAGGGCCCGGGTGGACGGTATCGTACTGAAACGTGACTTCACCGAAGGCAGCGATGTAAAAGCAGGCCAACGCCTGTTCCAGATTGACCCGGCTCCCTATCAGGCGACTTTCAATCGCGCCAATGCCTCGCTGGCAAAAGCCAGGGCAGACCTCGCAGCCAAGACCCTGCAAGCCAGGCGCATAGACAGCCTGAAGCAACAACACCTGGTAAGCCAACAGGCGAATGACGACACACAAGCCAGCTACCAACAGGCACAGGCTGACGTGGACGTGGCAACCGCAGACGTCGAAAGTGCACGCATCAATCTCGGTTACACCGAAGTGGTAGCACCGATTGACGGGAACATTGGCAAATCGCTGGTCACGGAAGGTGCTTATGTCCGCCAGACAGAAGCCACTCCACTGGCCATCGTGCAACAACTGGATCCATTGTATGTGGATGTGATTCGTTCCAGCGCTGAATTGCTGCAATTGCGTCAGGACATCCAGCAAGGCGTGGTGACACAGACCGATTCCCGCGCCACCGCCGTTACCATCAAACTGGAAGACGGTTCCACTTATGCACATACCGGTACATTCCAGTTTGCCGACAGTACCGTGGATCCGGGCACCGGAACTGTGACACTGCGTGCAGTGATTCCCAACCCGGAACACCAGTTATTGCCGGGCATGTTTGTACACGCCCGCATTGAAAGTGGCGTGAGTGAAGGTGCGCTGCTGGTTCCACAACAAGCGGTCACCTACGACGCAAAAGGTCAGGCCACCACGCTGGTGGTGGGGCCAACCAACACGGTTGAAGTCCGGGTGTTGCAACTGGGACGCTCCTTGGGTAACCAGTGGCTGGTGACCTCCGGACTCACCGCCGGTGACCGGGTGATCATGGAAGGCCTGCAGAAAATCACACCCGGCGCTGCCGTATCTGCTGTGGAAATGAACACAGCCATCAGGGCGCCATGAGCATGCACAGCGCGAGGGCAAACTGATGTCACGCTTCTTCATCGACAGGCCAGTGTTTGCGTGGGTGCTGGCGATCGTGGTGATGCTGGCAGGCGTACTGGCGTTGCAACGCTTGCCGGTAGCAGTGTATCCCTCACTCGCGTCACCCTCGGTGGCGATCTTTGCCACTTATCCCGGTGCATCTGCACGGACACTGGAAGACACGGTGACGCAAGTCATCGAACAACAGATGAATGGCATCGATAACCTCGATTACATCGCATCCAACAGCAGTGGTTCGGGTCAGGCCGTGATCACACTGACTTTCAAGCAAGGCACCAACCCGGACATTGCCCAGGTGCAAGTGCAGAACAAGTTGCAGGCTGCCATGCCGTTATTGCCACCGGAAGTGCAGCAGCAAGGCCTGCGCGTCAACAAGGCAAGCAAAAGCTTCCTGATGGTACTCACTGCCTCATCCACTGATGGCAGCATGAAAAGTATCGACGTCGGCAATTTCATTGCCTCCACCCTGCAGGATCCGGTCGGGCGCGTCAGCGGTGTCGGCCAGGTGCAATTACTCGGCACACAATACGCCATGCGCATCTGGATGCAGCCGGACAAACTCTATTCATTTGGCCTGACACCGGTAGACCTGATCCGCAAGATCAGCGAACAGAATGTCCAGGTAGTGGCGGGGCAGCTCGGCGGTGCACCGGCGGTACAGGGCCAGCGCCTCAACGCCACTGTCATGGCACAAAGCCGGTTCCAGACACCCGAACAGTTCGGCAACATCCTGTTGCGCGTGAACAGTGATGGTTCGCAGGTGCGCCTGCGGGATGTGGCACGCATCGAACGCAGTGGCGAAAATTACAACATGCTGGGCACCTACAACACCAAACCGGCGGCAGCGCTGGCCATTACCGCTGCACCCGGTGCCAATGCACTGGCCACAGCCGAAGCAGTAAAGGCAAGGGTGAAAGAACTGGCACCGTATTTTCCGCCAGGCATCGAAATTGAATACCCGTATGACCTGACTCCGTTTGTGCGCATTTCAATCAGGGAAGTGATCAAGACACTGGTCGAGGCCATCGGCCTGGTATTTGCTGTGATGTTCCTGTTCCTGCAGAACTGGCGCGCCACCTTGATTCCAGCCATTACGGTGCCGGTAGTGCTGCTGGGCACGTTTGCCGTGATGTCGATCGCCGGTTTTTCTATCAACATCCTCACCCTGTTCGGCCTGGTGCTGGCGATGGGGCTACTGGTCGATGATGCCATCGTGGTGGTGGAGAATGTCGAACGCCTCATGCGCGAGGAAAAACTGGCGCCCTTGCCCGCCACCCGCAAGGCGATGTCGCAGATCACCGGCGCCCTGATCGGGGTCGGTATCGTGCTGGTGGCAGTGTTCGTACCGATGTCGTTCCTGCAAGGATCCAGTGGCGCCATTTATCGCCAGTTCACCCTGACCATGGTCTCTGCAATGGTGTTGTCGGTGCTGGTGGCGATGATCCTCACCCCTGCACTGTGTGCAACCATTCTCACCGAGGATGCCGTCTCCGACCACAGTGACAAACGGAAGCTGTTTGCACGTTTCAACCGCGGCTTTGAGCATCTGTCGTTGCGTTACCAGCAACTGGTAGCCGGGTTGATTCCTAAACCACGGCGGGTATTTGCGGTATACAGTGTGATTGTTGCAGCTGTGATCTATCTGTTTGCCAGCCTGCCCACATCGTTTATTCCGGATGAAGACCAGGGGTTCCTCGCCAACGTGGTGATGCTGCCGGTGGGTTCCACCCTCGAACAAACCCAGGCGGTGATGGACAAGATACGCGACCATTACCTGAACGATGAAGCCAGTGTGGTGAAGGAAGTCTTCTACGTCACCGGTTTCAGTTGGGCTGGACAAGGCCAGAATGTCGGGCAGATGTTCACGGCACTCAAACCGTGGGATGAACGTCGTCGCGCCGACCAGTCGGTCAATGCAATCAGCAGCCGTGCCATGGCTTTTTTTGGCACGCTTCGTGAAGCACAGGCGATTGCCATCAATCCATCGCCGGTGCAGGAACTGGGCAATGCCACCGGCTTCGACCTGCAATTGCAGGACAAGGCCGGCCTGGGCCATGACGCCCTGATGGCTGCACGCAACCAGCTACTCGGTATGGCACGGACCAGTGACAAGGTCACGCGGGTGCGCCCGAATGGTCTTGATGACACACCGATGTTCCAGCTCGATATCGACCAGGAACGTGCCAGTGTGCATGACATCGAACTTGCGGATGCCTATGCCACCCTGACTGCTGCATTTGGCTCCTCATACGTCAATGATTTTGTCGATAGTGGTCGTGTCAAAAAGGTGTACCTGATGGGCGACGCCAGTGCACGCATGCAACCGGAAGACCTCGGTAAGTGGTATGTGCGCAATCGCTCTAACGAAATGGTGCCATTCTCGTCATTTGCCCGCACCCACTGGACGTACGGCTCCCCCAAACTGGAGCGTTTCAACGGTGTACCTTCCGTGCAGATCCAGGGTGTGGCCGCACCCGGCAAAAGCACCGGTGATGCGATGCAGGCACTGGAAGCCATGGTTGCACAGTTGCCGGCCGGTATCGGCCTGGAATGGAGCGGCATGTCACACGAGGAGCGGCAATCCGGGCAACAGACACCGATGTTGTATACCGTGTCGGTCCTGGTGATTTTCCTGTGTCTGGCAGCACTTTATGAAAGCTGGGCCATTCCACTGGCGGTCATTCTGGTGGTGCCACTGGGTGTACTGGGTGCGCTGTGCGCCGCCAAACTGTTCGGCCTGTCGAATGATGTGTATTTCAGGGTGGGTTTGCTCACCACTGTCGGCCTGGCTGCTAAAAACGCCATTCTGGTGGTCGAGTTTGCCAAGCATCAGTATGAACAGGGTGCCAGTCTGTCTGATGCCGCCATGACAGCTGTACGCTTGCGCTTGCGCCCCATCATCATGACTTCCATGGCCTTCCTGTTTGGCGTGCTACCGCTTGCGGTGTCATCCGGTGCCGGTGCTGCCAGTCGCAATGCCATTGGCCTAGGTGTTTCTGGTGGCCTGCTCGCCGCCACCTTCCTCGTGATCTTTTTCATCCCGGTATTTTTTGTCGCCATCATGGGCATGCTGCGGCGCAAGGCACCATCCACAATACAACCGGTCACCATGCCCTAATACAATAAGCCCTGCCGCTGAAAACCAGGCCCCCTACACCTGCCCCCCCTTCAGGAGACACCCATGGCCCTGCCGAATTACCCGCGCAACCCTGATTATGGCACTGGCACTTACCGGCGCCGGATTCGTCTTGAACAAGGCGATGGTTGCGTATATGGCGCGCTGGAAGATACCAACCACGGCTTCACCGTCACGGTTTACCACGACGGGGAGCACGTCACGGCCATCGAAGGCGACGCCAAACGCGTGCCCTACACCAGCTGTCCTGGTGCCCTGAATCCGATCAAGGGCTATATCGGCACCTCTATCCATGCCACCCTGCGCGACCTGAATTTCCACATGCCACCCTCGGCCAATTGCACCCACCTGCTCGACCTCACGGTGATGACCATCCGCCATGCAGCGAGCCAGAATCCGGTGCGGCAGTGGGACATTGCAGTCACCGACCAGACCGACAACAGTGATTCCGTTTGCACCGTGGTGCGTGATGGCGAGGAAATCTTCCGCTGGCATGCACGCGACCTGCAGCTCACCCAGCCAGCCGAATTTGCCGGCAACCCCTTCTACCTGGGTTTCGGCAAATGGGCGAGCAAGACCTTTGAGCCCGAGGCACTGGAAGCGGCATTCATCCTGCAAAAAGGCTATTTCGTGTCGCTGGCGCGCCATTTTGATATGGACCAGATGGCAGGCGAACCCGCGTTGGCCAGCAAGGACGGCATGGGCGGCGCCTGCTACACCTACAGCAGCCCGGCGATCGAGCACGGCGTGCGCAGTTCAGGCAACATCCGCGATTTTTCCGAATCCGAAGAGCAGTTGCTGAAGTTTCTATAACGGGCCAGGAAAACAAACCAGTGGCAGGAACAGCGGCAGAAACAGCT
>ERZ724527.1805-NODE-1805-length-9922-cov-4.615891_pt1 | contig 9922 bp, 12 predicted proteins | sample MGYA00376060_ERZ724527 | MGnify/ENA primary metagenome ERZ724527 (study PRJEB28724, sample SAMN07190886) | activated sludge metagenome | isolation source: activated sludge of sewage treatment plant in Hong Hong | place: USA: Christiansburg, Virginia | collected...
ATGCGCCAGTACACATCGTTGTCACCGGGGATGCGGCCGTCGCTGACGATCGGCGCCGGTGGCCCGCGCGTGTCCGCGCCCGAGGGCACGCATCCCGCGACGGTGCGCGCCTTCCTGCGCGAACACGCCGGCTGGTTGCAGAAGAAGCTGCGCGAACTCGAGCTGACCGGACGCAAGCTGGCCCCGCCGGTGCCGGGCCGTGCCGAGACTTTCACCTTCCGCGGCGTGCAGTTGCCGGTGATCTGGCAGCACGATCGCTTTCCGCGCATCGCGGTCGCGCCGGGCCGGCTCGATTTCGCCCTCGATCTCGACCACGACGATGCGCTGCGGATCAGCCAGCGCACCATGCGCGCCTTCCTGCTGCGCGAAATGCGGCGCGAGGTCGCGCGCCTGTCGGCGTACTTCGCGCTCAAGGTCGGCAAGCAACCGAGCGCGTTGCGCTTCCAGCCGATGCGCACGCTCTGGGGCAGCCTCAGCGCCGACGGCCGCATGAACCTCGATCTGGCGCTGATGCTGGCGCCGCCCGAGGCACTGGAATACGTCGTCGTGCACGAGATGTCGCACCTGTGGGTGCGCAACCACGGGCCGCGCTTCTGGGCGCGCGTCGCCGCGGTCGATCCCGACTTCGAAACCCAGCGCGACTGGCTCAACCGCTACGGCCACTCGGTGAAGCACGAACTTTCGCGCTGGATTGGCGACGCCATCGACTGAGACCGATTCGGCGTGCGTGCAGTCCTCGTCCTGCGCTAGCCTTGCGTCACGACTGGGCATCGATCGGGGAAAGACCATGCGCATCTGGATGTGGCTGCCGCTGCTGGGTATGACGTTCGCGGTGTCCGCGCAGACGCCGGACGAGGACGAGCAGCGCATCGAGCAGATCGTGCGTGAACGATATGGTCCCACCCAGACCGAGATCGACGCGCTCGCTCTGCAGGGTCTCGGGCCGGATGGGCAACCGCTGATCGATCCGGCGACCGGCCTGCCGGTGGTGCCGGGCGCCGACATGGTGCTGACGCCGATGACCGACGCGGCCGCCGCAACCGCAGCGGTGCCGGAGAGCGCACCGGCGGCCGTCGTTGATCCCGCCGCCGATGCAGCGGCTGTTGCGGCCGCAGCCGAGGCGGCGCGACCACCGATCGGACCGATCCAGTTCGAGGACCTGTCCAAGCTGGTCGGGCAGTGGGTCAAGCTCAAGACCTACAACGGCCGCGTCTGGCAGGGTCAGGTGAAAGCCGTGAAGGGCAACGAGGTTCAGCTGAACGTGACGCAGCGCAGCGGCGCGGCGCTGATGACGCTGAAGAAGAACGCGATCGCCACGCTGGAACGAATCTGAGGTGCACCCATGCTGTTGCTGATTGCCACGCTCGTATTGCTTGTCCTCGCCGGCTGGGCCGGCCTGATCACGGCCAAGCTCGCCTTGTGGCGCGGCTTGCTGGTCGCCGCCCTGCCGCTGGTCGGGATCGGCATCGCCAGCGTCACCGGCAAGGGCATGCTGGCCTACGTCGCGTTGTTGCCGCTCGGCTATTTCGTCTACAAGAATCGGGGCTCGCAATACGACATCACCTTGCCCCTGATCGGCCTGGTCGCGGCGACCTGGTTGTGGACGTATGCGGCCGAGAAGTCGCGACTCGATGGTGCCGCCGCCTATGAGGCGCAGGTCGCCGCCTTCCGCAAGCAGAGCGAAGCCGATGCCGCGAATGCGGCGCAGACGGTGGCGCAATGGCCGCAGCGTGCCGCCAAGCTGAAGTTGCATCGCGGCAAGTTGACGCTGTCCGACACCGGCGCGGAACTGAGCGTGCCCGAGCACTGGCGCTTTGTCGAAGCGGAACCGCTGCGCAAGGCATTGTCGGGGACCAAGCATTATCCGGGCCTCGGCGTGATTGGCTGGCTGGTGCACGAGCGCGTCGACATCGCCCAGCTCGACACGCTCTGGTACGTCGAGGTCTATGCCGAACAGCGCGGCCACGTGAAAGCGGCGGGCGCCGACGATCGTGATCTGGAGGATCGCAAGGGCGAGGCGACCGCGAAGATCAACGCCAAGGCATTTGCCGGCGGTGCACCGAGTTTTTCGTTCGTGAAGTTTCTCGAAGCGCCGACCTACGATGCGACCTACGACCGTGCCGTTTGGGTCGACCAGATGAGTTATCCCGGCGAAACCGAACTCCTGCTCGACTGCTACGCGATCAAGCTTGGCAAGGAAGCACAGATCTGGTTCCGCATGCGCGAACAGTTCGATGGCGCACGCGAATTGTGCACGCGCAGCGTCCGCCTGATGGCGGCGAAGACGCAGTTCGTCAGCGGTGCGGGATACGGCGACTACACGTGGCCGATGGACGACAATGCCGGCTACGATCTCGGCGAAGTGATCGCCAGCGAACATCGCATCGAGGACTGAGCCCTAGGCGCTGCACAACGCCGCAGCGACATCCGCCGGCCGCTCCATGTGCAGGTGGTGCGTGCCGGCGAGCTGCGCCAGGCGCAGGTTGGGCACGATGCGCGTGCGCTCGAGCATGTGCGCGATATCGACGAAGGGCATGGGTGGGTCAGCCACGACCATGCGCACCGGGCAGCGGATGCCGGCCAGGTAGCCGCAGACCTGCGCCTCGGACAGTCGCATCGCACTGGTCAGGGTCAGGCGCGGATCGCTGCTCCACTCAAAGCCGCCATCGACCGAACGTAAACCTCGTTCGACCAGCAGCCGCGCACTGGCCTCGCTCAACGGCATCTCGCGATTGCTGCGGCGTGCGGCAACGGCGGCATCGACATCGGGGAACCGGCGCAATTGCTTGCCGGCGATGGCGACGCGGTCGCGCAAGGCCTGCGCCAGCAAGTCGGGAAGCTTCGACTCGGCGGTGCTGATCGGTCCCAGCGATTCGATCAGGTACAAGTGATCGACGCGTTCGGCCAGGGCCGCGCTGAGCACGCTCGCGATCGCGCCGCCGAGGGAATGTCCGAGCAGCGAGAAATTCGACCAGCCCAGGGCTTCGACGACCGCGAGCACGTCGGTGCAGTAATCGATGAAGTGGTACCAGGCACCGGCCGGACGATGCGAGCTGCGACCATGCCCGGGCAGGTCGATCGCGATGACATGATGGTCGGCGAAATGCGGAAGGATCGGCGTGAAGCTGGCGATGTTGTCGAGCCAGCCATGCAGGGCCAGCAACTTCGGCCCGTTCGAATTGCCGCTGCGCCGCGCCGCGATCTGCAGCGGCGGCGTGTCGATCATGAATTCCTCGAACACGGTTCAGTCCTTGGCCGAGAGTTTGCGTTGGCGCTCGACGACCAGCGCGCGCGAAGCAGCTTCATCCTGCATCGCCGCGGCCGAGAATTCCGGCCAGTGCGTGCAGCGTTCGCGGATCAGTTGCGCGATCAGCGAGACGTGTTCAGTGCGATCGTTCAGCGCCGCGATATAGCCGTAGTGCTCGCCGCCCGCCGCACGAAAGCGGTCACGGTTCTCGACCGCGATTTCCTCCAGCGTCTCCAGGCAATCGACCGCGAAGCCGGGGCAGACCACATCGACTGCACGGATGCCGCGGCCCGGCATCGCCGCAAGGATTTCGTCGGTGTAGGGCCGCAACCACGGTTCGCGCCCGACCCGCGACTGGAACGCGAGCGTCCAGTCGCCTTCGCCGAGACCGAGCAAGTCGGCGACCTTGCGCGCCGTCGCATGGCATTGGCAGTGATAGGGATCACCGGCGTGCAGATAGCGTTTCGGGATGCCATGGAAGGACAACAGCAGATGGTGCCGTCCGTGCACCGCCCAATGCGCGCGCACCGATTCGGCGATCGCTTCCAGATAGCCGGCATGGCGGTGGTAGTCGCTGACGAAAGCAGTCTCCGGCACCCAGCGCCAACGCTTCAATTCATCGGCCAGTGCGTCGAACACCGAACCCGTGGTCGTGCCCGAATACTGTGGATACATCGGCAGGATCAGCAGGCGACGCACGTTCGCCGCCTGCAGTTCCCGCAGCACCGTGCCCAGCGCGGGACGTCCGTAGCGCATTGCGCTGCGCACCAGCACCGGGCCGGCGGCGATCTCGGCGACGCGCGCGGCGACTGCCGTTGCCAGTCGTTCGCTGTGAACCATCAGCGGCGAACCGGCATCGGTCCACACTTGCCGATAGGCATGGGCCGACCGACGCGGCCGCAGGCGCAGGATCACGCCATGCAGGATCGGCAACCACTGCCAGCGCGGCAGTTCGACCACGCGCGGGTCGGCCAGGAATTCGGCCAGATAGCGCCGCACCGAGGCGGTGTCGGGCGCGTCCGGCGTGCCCAGATTGACCAGAACCACGCCTGCGGCCGGGCGCGCGCCGTGGTCGAAGTTCGACAAACCCAAGAAATTCATGCCGCCTTTCTACTACATCTGGTGATGATGCCGATGTCTTCTAACCACCGGCGGGGTGTCGCAAAAAAACCACAGCACTCTGCGTCCAAGGCTTTGAATCAGGCCGGGACCTGACTAAGATTCGAAGTGCTGTCGCAGCCCGACAGCTGACGATTACCCAATAAGAACAACGACGAGCGAAGGAAGATCGAGTGATGCGACGCAGCCTGCAAGCCGCAGTGCTAGCCGTATCGGCCGCAGTGGCATTGCCTGCGGCCGCGGAGCCGCTTGCCTACGCGGTGTCGTTCAACAAGCTCTATCGGATCGATCTCGGCAACGGCCAGACCACGCCGATCGGTGAAACCGGGTTCAATGATGTCGAAGGCTTGGCCTTGTCGCCGACCGGTGTGCTCTACGGCATCGTCGATTCGACCAAGACCCTGATCACCATCGACAAGCAGACCGGTCGTGGCAGCCTGATCGGCAGCAGCGCCGGAAATACCGGGTTGACCGGACAGGGTGTCGGTCAGTTCGACGCGCTTGATTTCGGCCTCGCGTTCACGTGCGACGGGCGCCTCTGGGCCTCGTCAGACACGACCGGAAAGCTTTGGCAGATTGATCCCGCCAGCGGTCATGCGACGCTTGCGGGTTCGCTCGGCTTCCAGATCACGGGTCTGGGTGCGAACGCGAATGGCCTGTACGGCCTTGGCTCGCAGGGTGACGAAGGGGTCTATCGCATCGATACCGCGACCGGCGCCGCCACCCGGATCGGCGGCTTGGCGGCCGACCTCGTATTCGCCGACGGCGGCCTCGACTTCGACGCCTCGGGCAATCTCTGGGGCATCCTCGACTATCGTCCGCCGGACGACAATCGTCCCAGCGACATCGTCCGCATCGATCTGGTGAGTGGCAACGCGACCTTCGTGTCGACGACCTTGCCGGAAATGGAAGGGCTGGCGATCACGCCGATGACCAGCTGCCGTGGACCCGGCGGCGGATCACAATTGCCGCAATTGCCGGTCCCCAGCACCGGCTTGGCCGCGCGCATCCTGCTGGCACTGGCTCTGGTGCTGGGCGGCCTGATCGCCCTCGCCCTGCCGCGACGCGCATAACGCGAAGCCGCTCACGGCCGATTCATCGCGGCCGCGTCAGATTGCCAGGCAATCTCCACACCGTTCCCAGACGAAAGGACTTGCGCATGTCGCACCGCTTCGCCGTCGTTCCGCTCTTGCTGTTGCTGGTGGCACCGTGGGTCATGGCCGGTGACAAGGAGGACGAGCGCGCGCAAAACGCCGCGCGCGTCCTCGCCGAGATCATGGCGGTACCGGACAAGCGCGTGCCCAGCCATTTGATCGAGAAGGCGGAAGCGATCGCGGTAATCCCGGATGTGGTCAAGGCCGGGCTGGTGATTGGCGGTCGTCATGGCCGCGGCCTGATCTCGGTGCGGTCGCCGGACGGCACCTGGTCGAACCCGAGCTTCATTTCGATCACCGGCGGCAGCATCGGCTTCCAGGCCGGCGTTCAATCGACCGACGTGGTGCTGGTCTTCCGGTCCAAGCGCGGCGTCGATCAGATCGTCAATGGCAAGTTCACCCTCGGTGCCGATGCTGCCGTGGCGGCCGGTCCGGTCGGGCGCAATGCCCAGGCCTCCACCGACGCCCAACTCAAGGCCGAGATCTACAGCTATTCGCGGTCGCGCGGCCTGTTCGCCGGTGTGGCGCTGGACGGTTCCGTGCTGTCCATCGACCATGACAGCAACCAGTCGACCTACGGGCGCAACATCACGCCGCGCCGCATCTTCGAAGGCGGCGTCGGCGCGGTGCCGAATGCGGTCGTCGATTTCCGCGACCGGATCGAGGAATACACGGCACAGTAAGCGACGCGGCGCTATTCTTGGCGTCTTCATCATTCGAGGTGGAACATGGGCTCCTTCAGCATTGGCCATTGGATCGTCGTGCTGCTGATCGTGGTGCTGATCTTCGGCACCAAGAAGCTGCGCAATATCGGCGGCGACCTCGGCGGCGCAGTCAAGGAATTCAAGAAGGGCCTGGCCGACGGCGAAGACACGCCCAAGCTCGAAGCCGACAAGAAGACCGCGGAATCGGCGACCCAGTCCGAACGCGACAAGTCGGCCTGACCGGCTGAATCATGTTCGATGTCGGCATCAGCGAACTGGCGTTGATCGCCGTGGTCGCGCTCATCGTGCTCGGCCCGGAGCGCCTGCCGCGGGCTGCGCGCACGGTCGGTGCGATGCTGCGTCGCCTGCGTTCGAGCTGGACCAATCTGCGCTACGAGATCGACCGCGAGATCGCGGCCGATGAACTGAAGCGCAGCCTGCGCGAGACCGAAGAGACCATCCGCAAGGCGGATCCGGTGGCCGCGGCGAAGCGTGAATTCGAAGCCCCCAGGGAACCGCGCGAGCCATGAGCGGTGCACCGGACGTCGATGGTGAACTGCCCTTTCTTGCGCACCTGATCGAACTGAGAGAGCGCTTGCTCAGGGCCGTGGTCGCGGTCGGCGTGTTGTTCCTCGCCGGCATCCCGTTCGCGAACCGCATCTACGCGCTGTTGGCGCAGCCCTTGCTCGCCAAGATGCCGGCGGGCACCCAGATGATCGCGATCGAAGTGGCATCGCCGTTCCTGACGCCGCTCAAGCTGACGTTCTTCCTGGCCTTGATCCTCGCCATGCCTTACGTGCTGTATCAGGCCTGGTCGTTCGTCGCGCCGGGTTTGTACCGGCACGAAAAGCGCCTTGCGGTGCCGCTGCTCGTATCGGCAGTGGCCTTGTTCTACACCGGCTGCGCATTCGCATATTTTCTGGTGCTGCCGGCGGTCTTCGGATTCCTGCAGGCGGTGGCGCCCAGTGGTGTCGCGGTGATGACCGACATCAGCCAGTACCTCGACTTCGTGCTGGTGCTGTTCCTCGCTTTCGGCCTCTGTTTCGAGGTGCCGGTGGCGGTGGTGATCCTGGTGCTGCTCGGCTGGGTCACGCCGCCGCAGTTGCGCGAGTCGCGCCCGTACGTGATCGTCGGCGCCTTCGTGATCGCCGCGGTGCTGACACCGCCGGACATCGTGTCGCAGTTGCTGCTCGCGATCCCGATGTGCGTTCTCTACGAGATCGGGATTCTGGCCGCGCGCTGGTTGCCGGCGCGACACGAAGCGACAGAGACCTGATTCAAGGGCACCATCGGCTGCAATGAAAAACGGCCCCGATCGGGGCCGTTTTCGTTCTCGCCGACGCCGCTGCTTACGCAGCCGGAGGAGCGGGTGGTGCAGGCGGATCCATGGGCGCCGGCGGTGCCATCGGCGGCTGTACCGCGTCGCTGCTGCCGAACACCTGACGATGGGCGAAATACATCGAAGGTCCACCGACCAGCGCGCCGAGGATGCCGAGCACGAGTGCGCCGAGCAGCGGGATCCAGCCGACGAACAAGGCAAGGATGAAGAAGGCGATGCCGACGCAGAGGAAGCCGACGATGATCGACACGAGGTTGGCCATGCAGACCGCGAAGCTTTCCTTCATCGCATCGAACGGCGCAATGCCATCCAGCATCACGCGCGGCACCGCGAAGTAGGTCATGAACGCCACCGCGATCGCGGCCGGAATCATCAGCAAGCCTGCGAGTGCCATGCCGGCGAAGCCCATGCCGGCGCCACTGGAGCTGCCACTCGACGCCGCGAAGATGGCACCGCCGATCATCACCGCGAAAATCACGCCGGCCACCAGCATCAGGCCCACGGTCGGCAGGCACAGGGTGATCATCGGACCCGCCTTTCCGGGTTGCTGGAAGGCGATGAACAGCTGCTCGACCTCGGCCTTGCGCCCGGCTTCCTGTTCGCGTGCGGCCCAGATGAAGCCGCCCTGCAAGGCCGGACCGATCACGATGATCGCCAGGTTGAGCAGCGGTATGGCCGAAATCACTGCATAGATCAGGGCCATCACGACGAACACGCCCGGATTCTTCAGCGCCAGCTGGATGGCCGACGAGAACCAGTTGAAGACGTCGCCGATCTCGATTTTCCTGCCACTCATTCCCAACTCCCCGTAGATTGCGCGGGTTGCGCAGCGGTGAGCATAGCCCGAGCGTCGCGCGGGCGCAGCCATCGTGCCGTACTGTCGATAGAATCCGCCAATGCTGGTCATCAACGCACGCATCCACATCGCCGACGCCGAACTCGAGGAACGCTTCGTGCGCGCCTCCGGTCCCGGCGGTCAGAACGTCAACAAGGTCTCGACCGCGGTCGAACTGCGCTTCGACGCGCGTACCTCGCCGTCGTTGCCGGAAACGGTGCGTACGCGCCTGCTCGCGAGATCGGATCGGCGCATCACCGGAGACGGCGTCGTCGTCATCCAGGCGAATCGCTTCCGTACCCAGGAACGCAATCGCGAGGATGCGCGCGAGCGCCTGGCCGAACTGATCCGTGCCGCGACCATCGTGCCGAAGGCGCGCATCGCCACCAAGCCGACGCGCGCCTCGAAGGAACGCCGGCTCGATGCGAAGAAGTCGCGCGGCAGCGTCAAGCGCGTGCGCAGCAGTCGCGTGGACCACGACACATGACGCGCCCGCCGGTCGTCGAGCCGCTGCCGCCGAAGGCTCCGCAACGTTATCCGCGCGTGGTGCGCTGGATCGCCAAGGTGTGGCTGCGCTATCTCGGTTGGCGACTGGTCGGGCAGTTTCCGAACGAATCGCAAGTCCTGTTTCTCGCGGCCCCGCATTCGTCGGCCTGGGATGCGCTCTACGGCTTGCTGATCAAGGTGGCGGCCGGGGCCGATATCCGCTTCATGGCCAAGCGCGAAGCCTTCTGGTTTCCGCTCGGCCTCCTGCTGCGTGCACTCGGCGCGATTCCGATCGACCGGCGGGCCGCGCATGGCGTCGTCGGCGAAACGGTGGAGGGCTTTCGCAGCAATATGAACGCATGGTTCCTGCTGGCGCCGGAAGGCACACGCAAGGCGGTAAAAAAATGGAAGTCCGGTTTCTGGCACATCGCCCGCAAGGCCAACGTGCCGGTGTGCTGCATCTACATCCACTACCCGGACAAGGTCTTCGGCATCGGCGAGATGTTCACGATGACCGATGACATGGAGGCCGACATGGCGCGCATTCGTGCCTGGTACGCGCCCTACATCGGCAAGCACCGCGGCGTGTGATGACGTCGCGTCGACGTGACGCGTGATTTCCTTGGTGTTTTCCGGAGAACCGACATGCTGAAGACAGGCGACCGCATTCCGAACTTCGATCTCGTCACTGACCGCGGTGAACGTGTGTCGCCGAAGACGCTGAAAGGCGCGCGTGCGGTGCTCTATTTCTACCCGAAGGACGACACGCCCGGTTGCACCAAGGAAGCCTGCGCGTTCCGTGACGCCTTGCCGAAATTCGATGCGTCCAAGGTGCGTGTGTATGGCGTCAGTGCCGACGACGCCAAGTCGCACGGCAAGTTCGTCGGCAAGTACCAGCTCAATTTCCCGCTGATCGCCGACCCCGAGCATGTCGCCATCAATGGCTTCGGCGTCTGGGTCGAGAAGTCGCTGTACGGCCGCAAGTACATGGGCATCGCCCGCGCCACCTTCGCGATCGATGCGAACGGCCGGGTCGAG
>ERZ724527.1806-NODE-1806-length-9922-cov-4.012567_pt1 | contig 9922 bp, 7 predicted proteins | sample MGYA00376060_ERZ724527 | MGnify/ENA primary metagenome ERZ724527 (study PRJEB28724, sample SAMN07190886) | activated sludge metagenome | isolation source: activated sludge of sewage treatment plant in Hong Hong | place: USA: Christiansburg, Virginia | collected...
GGGATGGCGCGCGGCGATGTCATCGCGATGCGCACGCAGGCGCTCGTTCGGCCAATGTGCCGCGATCGCCGGTACCTGCGCATGCAGCCATTGCTGCAGACGACGTTCGGCGTGCAGGATGGTCGGCGCGATGGGCCAGAGCGTGTCGTCGAGATCGAAGCTCAGTGCGCGGATCACGCACCGGCTCCGGGCGCTTGCGGCGCGGCGGGGACGGGTTCCGGCAGCGGCGTGGTGACAGCGGCGCCGTCGGCGGGTGCAGGTTCCTTCTTCAACAGATCAAGCAGGCGCTGCTCGCGCGTCGCGAAAGTCTGGTTGAGCAGTCGCGCCTCGCCGATCGGCAGCAATTTGCGCCGCTTCAGCCAGCTCGTCGTGGCCGGGGCTTCGAGGAAGCGCACGTAACGCATCGCGACTTCACTCGGGATCAGGTCGCCCCGGTGCACGAAATACAGTGGTGTGGTCAGCAGATATTCGCCGCTGCGGATGGTCTTGAGCAGGGGCGTCACGCCTTCGACCTTGATCGCGCGCAGCTTCTTGTTGGCGAACACGTTCGACAGTGCGCTGACGCCGAGCGCACTCGGATCGATTGCGATCGCCGCTTCGAGTTGTTCGGTGTTGAGATACCAGCGGCTCGCCGCGACCGGGCGGTGCCCGGCGCCGAACAGGGCGCGGCGCAGGCCGTATTCGGCGCCATCGAGCGGACCGGCGACCGCATACAGGTTGATCGCGCGCGGCGGTCCTCCGACCTGGTCCCAGCGCGTAATCTTGCCGAGATAGATGTCGCGGATCTGGCGCAGGCTGAGCGAGGGCGTCGGATTGCCCGGATGGGTGATCAGGGTCAGGGCTTCCCAGGCGACCGGGTAGAAATCGAGGACGACCTCGTCCGGCTTCAGGGCATGCGGGCCGCGTGCGGTCAGCGCGATCTCGACCTCGCCGCGCGCCACCGCCTCGATCGCGCTGACGGTCGACAAGGTCGACAATCGCACCCGGCGTTGTTCCCCCGCCTGGAACAAGCGCACCGATTCGTCGCCGAAGGCGCGCATGCTGACGCTGTCGGCACGACCGTCGATGACGTTCTGGGCATGGATCGGGGCGCAGGCCAGCGACAGCGCACAGGCAAGGCGGAAGAGGCGCGGCGACAACGAAAAACGCATGGGCGAAGACACGGAAGTGCAGCGCGCACCTTAGCATGCACGCCGCACTTCGGTCTGAATGGCGCGGCCTCGGCGGCGCTTATTCGACCAGCATGTAGAAGGCGCTGCGACCGCGCACGACGGTCAGCAGCAACTGCTCGCTGCGCCGCTTTGCGATGCGATTTTCGAGTTCGGTCAGGTCGCGTACCTCGACCTGGTTGACGGCCGCGATCAGGTCATTCACACGCAAGCCGTTCTTGGCCGCACGCGAGTCGTTGCCGACGGCGGTCACCAGCACGCCGCTCAGACCCTGGCGTCGGAACTTGTCGGGCAGGTCGCCGAGGGTCGCTCCGGCGAGGCCGGCATCGAGTTTGTCGCCGCTGGCCTGCCGCAGTTCAGTCGGCTTCAGGGTCGCGGTCAGCGTGAGCGGAGCGCTCTCGCGCAGCACCGAGATCGTGACCTGGGTGCCCACCGGCAACAGGCCCTCAAGGTTGGCAAGTTCGTTCGCGGCATTCACCGGCTTGCCGTTCAATGACGTGATCACGTCGCCCTCGCGCAGACCGGCCGCAGCGGCCGGCGAACTCGCGAGCACGCGCGTCACCACCGCGCCCTTGGCGGCTTTCAGGCCCAGCATCGGCGCGAGGTCGGCGGTCACGTCCTGGGTGTCGACCCCGAGCGAGCCGCGCTTCACTTCGCCATAGGCGAGCAATTGCCGCATCACGTCGCGCGCCAGCTTGGCCGGGATCGCGAAGCCGATGCCGACATTGCCGCCCGAGGGCGAATAGATCGCCGTATTGATGCCGACCAGTTCCCCGCGCAGGTTGACCAGCGCTCCGCCGGAGTTGCCGGGATTGATTGACGCATCGGTCTGGATGAAGTCCTGGACGCCGACGCCGCGCAGACCCGATCTCCCCATCGCGGAGACGATGCCCGACGTAACCGATTGCCCGATGCCGAACGGATTGCCGATCGCGACCACGAAATCGCCGACGCGCAACTGGTCCGAATTGGCCAGCGGCAGGGCGGCCAGCCGCTCGGCCGGAATCTGGATCAGGGCGACGTCCGAATCCGGATCGCTGCCGATGAACTTGCCTTTCAGCGTCCGGCCGTCGGACAGCGTGACCTGGATGTCGTCGGCGCCATCGATGACGTGGTTGTTGGTCAGCACATAACCCTTGACGGCATCGACGATCACGCCGGAACCCAGCGACTGCTGGACGCGTTCGCGGGGGGTGGCCGGGCTGTTGAAGAAGCGCCGGAAGAAGGGATCGTCGAAGAACGGATCGCGCACCTTCACATGCGTTTGCGAATTGATGTTGACGACCGCCGGCTGGGCGCGTTCGATCATCGGTGCCAGCGAGGGCAGCGGCTGCCCGTCGACGGCGGCCGGCAATTGTGCCCAGGCCGGTGCGGCCAGCAGCCAGGGCAGCACGAACATCAGCGAGCGGATCGACATCGGCGGTACTCCGGGAAGTGGCGCGGGGTGCGTGAATTGGGGGCAGTCCTCGGACCTGCAAGCGGGCCGCGGGTTCCATTGCCCTCACGACGCTTTTCCGCGGCGCAGCAATGATTTGCACGACGACGCCAGGCGGGAACAGCGGTTGACACCCTCTGACACGAAGCGTAAGGTGCCGATCCGCTGAGTCACAACATCTAGTGGTGAGGAGCCTTCATGAACCCAACCAATTGGGTTTGCCATGAGGTTGAACCGGTCGGTGCCGCAGGGCGCCGCGGCCTCGCCGCAACTCACGGAACCCGTCTTTGATGAGAAACGATGGGCAGCGCTGCTGCACCGTCGCGGGCGGTTTCCGGGTCGTGGCTGGCGGGGATGACGACACCTTGTGGGAGGAAACAACGGAATGAGTTCGGTGCGCCTTGAAGCTGTGGCCCGCGAGACGGTGGAAATCCCGCTGCAGCCGGCTTCGTTCGACATTTGGGACAAGAAATACCGTCTGAAGAGCAAGCGCGGTGAGGCGATCGATGAAACCATCGACGACACCTACAAGCGTGTCGCCAAGGCGCTTTCCGAAACCGAACAGACCGCCGAGAAGCAGAAGTACTGGTACGAACGGTTCCTGTGGGCATTGCGCCGCGGTGCGATTCCGGCCGGCCGCATCACCTCGAACGCGGGCGCGCTGGAGCACAAGCCGGCGACCAGCACGATCAACTGCACCGTCTCCGGCATCATCACCGACTCGATGGATGACATCCTCGGCAAGGTCCACGAGGCCGGGCTGACGCTGAAGGCCGGTTGCGGCATCGGTTACGAATTCTCGACGCTGCGCCCGAAAGGCGCGTTCGTCGCCGGCGCGGGTGCGTACACCTCGGGTCCGATGTCGTTCATGGATATCTACGACAAGATGTGCTTCACCGTGTCGTCGGCCGGTGGCCGTCGCGGCGCGCAGATGGGCACCTTCGATGTGTCGCATCCGGACGTCAAGGATTTCATCCGCGCCAAGCGCGAGGACGGGCGCCTGCGCCAGTTCAACCTCAGCCTGTTGATCACCGATGAATTCATGGACGCGGTCGCGGCTGACGGCGACTGGCCGCTGGTGTTTCCGGTGCACGTCAAGGAACAGGGCGAAGTCGAACTCGGCGATGCCACCCAGGTGGTCTGGCGCGACTGGCCGACCAAGCAGAACTACGTTTCGCGCGACGACGGTCTGGTCGCGTGCAAGATCTATGGCCACATCCGTGCGCGGCACCTGTGGGACATGATCATGGTCTCGACCTACGATTTTGCCGAGCCCGGGTTCATTCTCATCGACCGCGTCAACGAGATGAACAACAACTGGTGGTGCGAGACCATCCGCGCCACCAATCCCTGCGGCGAACAGCCGCTGCCGCCCTACGGGTCCTGCCTGCTCGGCTCGGTGAATCTCACCAAGTTCGTGCGCGATCCGTTCACCGCCAAGGCGCGCTTCGACTGGGACGAGTACAAGGAAGTCGTGCGCGTGTTCACCCGCATGCTCGACAACGTCGTCGAGATCAATGGCCTGCCGCTGGAACAGCAGCGCCACGAGATCACCAGCAAACGGCGTCACGGCATGGGCTTCCTCGGTCTCGGCAGCACACTGACCATGCTGCGCATGGGTTATGGCTCGAACGAATCCTGCAAGTTCACCGAGGACGTGTCGCGCGACATGGCCGTGGCCGGCTGGGAAGTGGCGTTGTCGCTGGCCGAAGAAAAAGGCCCGGCACCGATCATGGACCAGGACTTCACCGTCACCGGTGAAATGCTGCGCAAGCGCCCGGAAATGATCCGCGACGGCATCAAGATCGGCGACGTGCTCAAGGGTCGCGTGCTGCACGCCAAGTATTCGCGCTACATGCAACGCGTGGCATCGGTGGCGCCGGAGCTGGTGGCCAGGCTGGCCGAGACCGGCGCGCGCTTCACCCACCACAGCTCGATCGCGCCGACCGGCACGATCTCGCTGTCGCTGGCGAACAATGCATCGAACGGCATCGAGCCGAGCTTCGCGCACCACTACAGCCGCAACGTCATCCGCGAAGGCAAGAAGTCGAAGGAAAAGGTCGAGGTCTATTCCTACGAACTGCTGGCCTACCGTACGCTGGTGAACGCGAAGGCGATGCCCTACGCAACCGATGCCGAGTCGAAGCTGCCGGACTACTTCGTGTCCGCGGACGACATCACGCCGAAGGCGCATGTCGACATTCAGGCGGCGTCGCAGATCTGGGTCGATTCGTCGATCAGCAAGACTGCGAACGTGCCGACCGACTATGCCTACGAGGATTTCAAGGACATCTATCGCTACGCCTACGAAAAAGGCTTGAAGGGATGCACGACTTTCCGCTTCAATCCCGCCGCGTTCCAGGGCGTGCTCGTGAAGGAGCAGGATCTCGAGAACACGACGTACCGCTTCGAGCTCGAAGATGGTTCGCTGGTCGAGGTCAAAGGCAACGAAGAAATCGAATACGACGGTGAGATTCACACTGCGGCGAATTTGTTCGATGCACTGAAAGAGGGCTACTACGGAAAATTCTGATCGGACGCGTCCGAATTCGTGCGGATGTTGCGTTAGATCAATGTGTGCGTCGGTGGAAGCGCCGACGATGCAACGGGCCATGGATGGCACGTTCGGCCGGGCGTGGCAACACGATCGGCCTTCGGCCGTCCGGGTAACCGGCGGTTGCGGTGGCGGGACCGGATGCCGACCACTGACCACAATAAAATCAACTGAAGCAGCTGGAGGGTTCGTCCCATGAGTAATGATTCGATGATGTCCAACGTGGCCGATGCAATGGCCGACATGAAAGCCGCCGTAGCCGACAAGGCCAGCGACGCGATGGCCGGTGCGAAGAAGGTCGTCGCCAAGGCGAAGAAGGCCGTCGTCAAGGCCGAGAAGGCCGTGGTGAAGAAGGCCGGCGCGGCCAAGAAGGCCGTGAAGAAGGTCGTCGCGAAGGCGAAGAAGGCCGCCGCTCCGAAGAAGGCCGCGAAGAAGGCCGCCAAGCCGGCAGCGAAGAAGGCTGCACCGAAGAAGGCCGCCAAGAAGGCCGCTCCGAAGAAGGCCGTGAAGAAGGCCGCTCCGAAGAAAGCGGCGAAGAAGGCTGCCAAGCCGGCCGCGAAGAGAGTCGTGAAGAAGGCCGCTCCGAAGAAGGCTGCGAAGCCGGCAGCGAAGAAGGCCGCTCCGAAGAAAGCAGCCAAGAAGGCTGCAAAGAAGAAGTAATTGCACGGGCGACCTGGTCGCCCTGCGTTTTGGCGGTCCAGCGGGCGCTGCAGTCTAGGCGTTCCGCAATTGACGGGCCGAGGTCTCGCACACGCCGGGTCAGCGTGTGTTTGAGGCGCGTCCACCGGCGTTTGCGCTTGCGCAACACCGGTTCGGACATCCTCCTGCGCATGACCATGCGCAGGAGCCTCTTTCCAGAGAGGTCGCGCGATCAAGCATCGCGCGGCGTCGGCGCTTCGGCGCCTTTCGACAACCATGCAGCGCGGAGACGCGCCAGACCGGACGGGAACAGCGATGGCGATCAAGATCGGCAAGAAGATCAAGGGCTACAACGTGGTGCGGGCCGACGACAAGGCCAGGGCCCTTCCCGAAGTCGCCATGAGCGCGCCGGTCGAAGCCATCGCGATGCCGAAGTCCGCTGAAGTCATCCAGATGACCGAGCAGGTCGAGCGCCCGGACGTGCTGATCGGCTCGACCTACAAGGTCAAGTCGCCGCTGTTCGAGCATGCGCTGTACGTGACGCTCAACGACATCGTGCTGAATCAGGGCACCGAGCACGAACTGCGGCGCCCGTTCGAAGTCTTCATCAACTCCAAGAACATGGACCACTTCCAGTGGATCGTGGCGCTGACGCGGATCATGAGCGCGGTGTTCCGCAAGGGCGGCGACGTCACCTTCCTGGTCGAGGAAATGAAGGCGGTGTTCGATCCGCGTGGTGGCTACTTCAAGGCCGGCGGGGTCTACATGCCCTCGATCGTCGCCGAGATCGGCACCGTGGTTGAAGCGCATCTGAAGTCGATCGGTCTGATCCACGATCCCGAAATGAGCGTGGAAGCGCGCAAGCTCATCGCCGAGAAGCGCGCGCAATACGAGTCGCGCTCAAAAAAAAACACTGACGTAGAAGCGGAAGCGGCCGTAGTGCCGGCCGACCTGGCCGAGAAGTTTCCGCCCAGCGCGACCATGTGCAACAAGTGCAATACGCGAGCCAGCATCATCATGGACGGCTGCGCCACCTGCCTGAATTGCGGCTATTCGAAATGCGGCTGAGCGTTTGACGCGGCGAGCGCTGCGCGCACCGCGCGGCGCCAGATTTCGGACTTGCCGCTCGCCGCGATCGATGCGTGCGCCGGGCTGGTCGACGGCAGGACAGTGCCTTCAACGGACCATCCGGGGAAATGACGACGCAGGCTGGATGCGGCCTTGTGACCGTTGAACAGGATGCGGCGGATTGACGGATGAGCGGCGAGCAGGCCCGGGACGTCGTTCGGCTGCTCGCTCATCGTATCGATGGCGCTGTCGAGGCTGCCGTCGCGTTCGCATTCGGCGAGCACGTCCCACACGGCGATGCCGGCCCTGTGCAGTGCCTGCACGCGCAGGGCGTAGTCGGCGGACGGATCGAAACCGAGCAGTTCGCCGAGAATCGGCCAGAACTGGTTGCGCGGATGGGCGTAGTACTGCTGGGCCCGGAGCGAGGCGACACCGGGCATCGAGCCCAGAATCAGTACGCGCGCATGTGCTGCGATCAGCGGTGGAAAACTTCGTGCCTGCATCGTCAACGCCGCTCGAAGGATTGGTCGGTGCCGCCGAGCGCCACACCCATCGGTCCGAAGCGACGTTCGATGAAACGCACATGGTCGTCGGCCACCAGCACGACGGTACTGGCGCGGGTGCCGTAGGGTTCGCCGACGATGAAGGCTGCGGACAGGCGTCGCTCCCAATCCATCGGCACACCGGTCTGCGGCAGTTCGTCGTCGGCCGCGAGGCGCGGATCGGCGAGCGCGTCGAACAGCGGTGCGACATCGTCGGTGCCGGTCTCGATCCAGTCGACCATGCGCGCGCGCAATTGCAGCGCCTTCGGCCAGGGGGTGTTCAAGTCCGCGTTCGACAGCGCGTGGACGCCGAGCTCGACGGCGCGCATGCGCACCTCGGGATGACTGCCGGCGTACCAGAGCCCATTCGGCTCGAAGGCCAGCAGGTTGTAGCGGCCGAAGTCGTGCGCATGCGCTTGCAGCGAACTCAGTTCGTCGTGCAAGTCACTGGCCGATGCCGCGCGCCGCACCAGATCACCGCGTGAGCGCAAGCCGGACTCGGGCGCTCCGGTGCGGACATTGGTGACCGCGAGCACGCGTCCTGCGCGCGTGGCCAGCAACCAGCTGCCACCGGCCTGCAGGTCGCGGCCACCGAAGACCTGCGGCGCATCCTCATGGAAGTCCGCGGCGGCGCTGGGACGGGCATGGAACTCGTCGCGGTTCGCAGCGAGCACGAGCCGATAACGCGGATGCTGGTTCAAGGCGAAGGCGATCAGGCACATGGGCGGCGCAGCGGGACAATCCGCGGGTTTGCGTCTATAAACGCGTGGGGATCTGAAACATGGCGTGGCCAGAATCGCGGCGCAAGCCCGGCCAATCCGCCGTCACCAACAGCGAAGGGAGACCACCATGAGCACGAGCCGCACCACGCGCCGCGAGGCACTGCGCATCCTGACCGTCGCCGCCAGCGCCAGTGCGCTCGGCCTGAGCGGTTGCGACAGCGATTCGAACAGTCCCGATCCCGGCACGCCACAAGGCAGCGGTGCGATCGTGCCGAGCGATGCGCTGTATCCGCAGGGCGTGGCATCGGGCGATCCGCGCCCGGATGCGGTGGTGGTGTGGACACGGTTCGCGGAGAGCGGCCAGCACGCCGATGCCAGCCTGCGCCTGCAGGTGTCGACGGCCGAGAACTTCGGGCAACTGCTGGTCAATCACGACTTCACTGCGCGCGCTGACGCGGATGGCTGTCTCAAGGTGCGTGTCACCGGATTGACCGCCGGCACTCGCTACTTCTATCGCTTCCTGTTGCCACGCAACGGAGATTTTCTCGCGTCGCCGACCGGTCGCACCAGGACCGCGCGCGCCGCGACCGATGCGACGCCGGTCAAGTTCGCGGCGATCAGCTGCAACGACTACATCGGCCGCTATTTCACCACCCTGATGCCCCTGCTCAACGAAGACCTCGACTTCGTGCTGCACCTCGGTGACTCGATCTACGAGACCACCGGCGACCCGAGTTTCCAGGGCGGTGCCGCGGCGCGCGCGATCACCTTCGATGACCGCAATGGCGCGATCACGCTCGGTGCCGCGGGTTCGACCTTCCAGGCCGCGAAGAGCCTCGACAACTACCGGCAATTGCATCGTGTCTACCGCAATGATGGACTGATGAAGCAGCTTTACCAGCGCTTCCCGGTGGTCGCGATCTGGGACGACCACGAGTTCTCGGATGATTCGTGGAAGGCGATGGGCACCTATCGCGACGGTCTGTTCGAGGAGCTGGACGAAGAGCGTCGCCGCAATGCCGAGCAGGCCTACTTCGAATTCATGCCGGTCGATACCGATCTCGGCGGTGCGCAGGCGGCACTGGGTGTCGATCGCGCGAACCTGTATCCGCGGACCGTGCTGTATCGCAAGCTGCGGTTCGGTCGCGATCTTGAATTGTTCCTCAGCGACTATCGTTCCTATCGCCCCGACCACCTGATTCCCGAAGATGCATTCCCGGGTGCCGTGGTGATGGATCGCGCTGCGCTGACGCAATTCTTCGCTGCCCAGCACATCCCCTACGAAGCCGTGCGCGCGCAATTCTCGCCCTACCTCGACATCGACCAGCCGCAGTTCGCGGGCTACAAGCAGGTGTTGCAGGCGACCCTGACCCAGGCCTACCTCAATGAAGGCGTCGACCTCGGCCAGGCCGCCTTGCGCGCCCAGAACGCGGCACGCGGCTTCGTCGCGACCACGATCCTGAATTCGCTGTTGCAGCAGTACAACGCTGCTGTACCAGCGGGGCAACGCGTGCCGCTGATCCCGGATGCGCTGATCGCGACGCTGGATACCGGCATGGCCTGGTACACGCTTGGCAAGACCTCGCTGTTCGGGTCGGTCGGGTCGCGCTACTTCGTGGTTGAGCAGACCTTCCAGATCTACGCGGCGTGGCTCGCGACGACGCGCGGCCTGCAGACCCAGAATGCCCTCGGCGACACCCAGTTGAACTGGCTGGCGGCGCAGATGGCGGCCTCGACCGCGAAATGGAAAGTGCTGGCGAGTTCGGTCTCGACGCGACCTCTGGTGCTCGATC
>ERZ724527.1807-NODE-1807-length-9922-cov-3.449073_pt1 | contig 9922 bp, 18 predicted proteins | sample MGYA00376060_ERZ724527 | MGnify/ENA primary metagenome ERZ724527 (study PRJEB28724, sample SAMN07190886) | activated sludge metagenome | isolation source: activated sludge of sewage treatment plant in Hong Hong | place: USA: Christiansburg, Virginia | collected...
GTTCATCAGCGATAAGTTTCAACTGGAACTCGTTGTGCCGGTGATCAGGGACTTCCCAGTTTGAAACTGCGTGCAATAGCACATCAGCGCATATTCGATAATATAATTGAAACAGCTGGTGGAATGCAGGAGCAGCAACCCGAAGGCTAGAACCTCGATGTGAACTACCGTGAGATCGATGTGCTCGAGAGGGAGTTCCAGCAGGTAGCTTTACTTATCTAGCGTAGATTCTTAACGACCTCGCCGATGATCAGTCACTGCTGCGGTTCAAGCAGGAGTATGAGAAGCTATACAGAGCGTTGAAACGGTCCCACGAAAACGAGAAGATTCTTTACAACAAGATCACTGAGCTCAATAGGGACATGGCCAATCAAACTGCAAAGATTCGAGTTACCCTGAAGCTGTCCCAGGAGGATGCTCAGGCCATTTCGTTTCTCAAGCAGGAGTTAGACAAGGCCTTCAAGGTGCTGGAACTTTCAAAGGAGCGTTAAGAACGTTCGAAGCAGAAGATTGAAGCCATGAATTCGAAGATAAAGTTACTCCAAGGAAATTTGTAGCAGCGGCAGGCTCAGTCGACCGGACAGTCCAATGCTCTGAACGAACTGAAGGAGCAAAAAGAAGAATTGATGAAGGCGAAGGATGAACTTAACGACCAACTGACGAAGATTAAAGCTGAATTGTCAGAGCACTACGAGAAACTGCGAAACATCGATAACGAACGAGCCATTCTCGAAACATCTATTCGGCAGGGCATGAAATAGCTGACGGAGGTGGAATAGAAACTACGAAAAGACGAAGGAAGGAAAGTAAAGATCCAGGATGAACTAAACAATCTTGACAAGCAGCGTGAATTGACCTCAGCTTAGACCAAGCGGTTCCTCGAAGAGCAGAAGAAGCTGGAACAGTCACTCAATAAGAAGAATGCTGAGATTGCGCAGAAGAAAGAGGAAGAAGAGATCCTCCGCCAAGCCAATAGCTAACGGCAGGAGAAGATAAGAGAACTGCGGGACACCTATGCTGAACTGGGTCACGAAAAGCTGTAGCTGCACAGTGAAGTTGCCAATCTCGAACGATAAATATAGCACACCAAGAAGACTCTGAATAACTTCATCGCTTCAAACTCGCAGGACGAAAAGACCAATGATAAGCTACGCAACCAGGAGGTGCAGGCCAAGGAAGCATTAGTGCGAGTACAGCGCGAAAACGACGTATTGCTCAACAGTGTCACACAAATCGAAAGGCAGATAGCTGATCGTCGGAAATTAACCACGCAGGATCAGCAGGAGCTGGAGGAGCTGGAGCGTTCTCGGAGCATTCTTCAGAAGGAGATAATCCGAATGGAAACGCAGTACAAAATGCACAATGAACGATTGAGCAAAAAAGAAGGTGAAATACAGCGATAGGAAACCAAAATTGCTGAGACAAACGAGACTCTCGAAAATCTTGCGAAGGAAATATCCAATCTGGAGAAGGATAAAGAGAAGTACGGGAAGCAGGCAGCCCTTTCCAACGCTAAGTATTTGCACTCTCTCGAGGAAATCAAACTGAAAGGCAATCTTATTTCGGAGTATCAGAAGAAGAATGTCTAGACAGAGGCTCGCTTGAAGGAACAACAACGGCTATACGAAGCAGTTCGTTCTGACCGAAATACCTACAGCAAGAACCTCTCCGAAACTGAAGATGAGATTGCTGAGATTAAGCGACGCTACAAGATTGTGAACCACCAAATTAATCAGCTGAAAGAGTAAATCGATGCGAAGGAAATAGCATTGGTGAAGGAAAGAGTAGAGCACAAGAAGAAGGACAAGACTATCGAGGAGCACAGCCGTCTTATCGAAAAGCACAAGAAGGAGATGGAGGAGAATGAGGAAAAGATCAAGAACTTCCACGGAGAAATTAGCAAACTGCACTCCATAATCAAGGACAGCGAGTTTCAGAGACAGACCAAGAAAGAGGAGTACGAGCTGATTGTTGCCGAACGCGATATCTTGGGTACGCAACTGATTCGCCGCAACGACTAATCAGCACTACTTTACGAGAAGATTAAGATCCAACAGGCGACGCTCGCAAAGGGTGAGACAGCCTATCGAGAACGTCTCGCAGATCTCAAGTTGCTAGAGTATAAGAAAAACGATCTGAAGCGAGAGCTCAAACTGTTCATGAAAATGGCTTCTAAGATTCCAGAGTTTAAAAACCAAATTGCCAACATTCAGAGCTAACTGATAGAGGAGAAGCTCAAAGTCAAAGCACTATCGGAGGAGCTTGAGAATCCTTTGAATGCTCAACGCATCCGACCGTTGGAAGGGAACGACCCAGATGAGCACGAAATGAAGGAGAAGATCAAGACCCTCCAAAAGCGGTTGATTTTTAAGACTGAACAGGTGGTCGAGAAGGAGGTCATGATACATCAAAAAGACAAGCAGGTTCAATAGCTGCGATAAATCATGAAGAGACAGCCAGGTCTCGAATAGGCCTAACGAATATCAGTGTTACAGCGGCTGCTCAATACAAAGACAAGACAGATGAAAGCCCTCGCCTCTTAGATTAACATGTATCAAGCACAGGTAACCCTTGCCCTAACCTTAGACAAACGTATATAAGTACGACATCGAGAAGGTCACCAAAGAGATCCAAGAGATCAAGAGAAAGTACAACGAGCAGCGTAAACGGGAGCAGCTCGCCAAGGATAACGAACGACTGCTACAACAAAACTGATCCGACTGTTAGTGAGAACTATCATGGTGGGATATTCATGCGCAGCAGATCGTCGACGTACTCCTCAAAGATCTCGGCTGCCAGCAGTGCATCGGGAGTCTCGATATGCACTTTGCCAACGATATCGAGCACCACACAGAACTCGGTGCTAGTCTTGCCCCAACGGAGGATGCGCTCGAAGGATATCTTGCGGAGGTATCGACCGGATTCGTAGTCAACCAACAGCAGTTTGGTCGGTTTGATGCCCAACACAATTTCGTAGTCTTCCAGGTCGTCGTTGAAGTGAACCCGTGCTCTGATGAAGTGGGTCATGAAGTTCTCTCTTTTCTTGATGATGCTGATAATATTCTTTCTGGCTTCGAGCTTCGACATGTAACTGACTTGATCGAATGCAGCAACCACCTTCTGCAGGATCTCCAGTTCTGCTGACTTGGGCACTAATGCCTTTTCTACGTATCTAGTCATGAAGGATTTGGGCAGCAGCGTAGTCAAATCGATGAGAGCAGTCTCCTAATCCTCCATTTCACTGTGCAGCTTGAGAGCTGCCACCCTGATATTCTCGTCTTTGCCCAAGTAGTAGTAGTTGCGAAGATGCTGCTGCACGAAGTAGTGGTACATCAGATTGAAGCTTTTGTTGGAGGTCCGAGTACGTCGCATGTTCTTAAGCACCATGAGCACTTTGTAGCCGGTGAACTTCTAGTATCCGGCTACCAACTCAGAAAGCATGTCGACGCGGGTGATGCAGTCGAGCAGCACGCCCTCCTTGATGAGGGTAGTGCGATAGTATAGAAGATAGTCCAGTTTCTCATCTAGCCCGTAGAAGTCAATGGCCATATCGAAGAATTCGCGAACTGTAGTGTGGCTCTCCACAAAGAAAGTTTTGGTGGTGGGCAAATCAAACTGGATAGGGATCTTGCGCATGTGCATCAACAAATGCGCTTCGTAGATGGTACAGCCATGCTGCCTCGGTGTATCGAAATCTACTATAGCCTCGTCGCTTACGTTTGATGAGATTAAAGAAGCTGAAGGAGTAGTACTCCTTGTACAGCTGGTGGCTGTGGTACTTCGATTTGAAGTAGTTCAGCAGTGGAGCGTACATCCTAAGCGACGGTTTGATGAAGCAGCAGGCCAGCGCCATCAGCTTCAGATAGATAACCTTGCCGCTGGATTGCTGCTTGATGATCTGCATGAACAGCTCTTCCTTCAGTTCATCCGAAGGCTCCTTGAGCACAAAGTTGATGAGCTCGGCCGAGTGGTAGTAGTATGGGTGCTCTGTGTGTTTTAACCCTTCACATTTCAGCAGCAGGTCAAACATTTCGAGAGCGCGTTCTTCAATCTGCGGTAGCAGGTAAGTCAGTGAGTTGGATAGTGAATCCTTTCTGTAGCTCATTTGATCCACCTGCTTGTTACCCCACATCTGTTTCTTGCGTGCAAGCATGTCTATGAACGGCTCAAAAGGATTCTCATCGATGATCTTCAGAGCTTCCTCCCCGTATGAATCAATGCCCTTATATGCCAAGTCCGACTGTGGATAATTTTCTACCATGATGATCTCCTTGGAGCCCAGTGTCATCCACTTCTCCAGAAAGCGCTAGTTATCCACCACCTCCTCCGTAGTCTTCAGCTTCTGTCGGTTCTTGGTATGCTTCTCCTACTCAAGATTATGCTTTTCCCCATTGATAATCTTGACAGACGTGTACAAATTTTCCAGTGGTTTGATGGTTGTGTATTGGCTGGCGAGCGCTGACGAGTTTGACACCCTACTCTCGTAGGCTTGTTCCGTTCTGGTGGTGGTTGTGGTACGGCCGCTGTCACTGGGTGCAATACTGTCAAAGTTGGAAGTCCTATTAAGCTTCTTGATGCCTTTGAGACCCTTCAACACGGAATTTTGCTTGATCCGCTTCATGGCGGGCAGCAGCTGGCTTCTGCAAATCACCTAATAAAGCCGGTCGGCAAATCGTTCCATTATAATATCGATTGAGCAGTAACGACGCATACAAGTCAGCAGCACCTAGATTTGCTCTGTTCGGCGAGCGGTTGGGTGATTCGTTGATTCGAATACGTGGGTTGTGTTTCCTGTTCCAGTCGTGTTTTGATTGCCCTACCGAGTACTGTGAAGATTTCGTCAATATTACTTCCCGTGCGTGCACTGACCTCAAGAAACGGTATGTCATACGAAGCGGCCAACTTCCTTCCGGCTTCTATGCTGACCTTCCGTTCCTTTGACAAGTCACTTTTGTTACCCACTAGGATTTTCGTAACTTAGGGACCTGTGTTGTCGGCTATCTGGTGCATCCATTTCTCCACGTTGTCGAAGGACTGCTCATCAGTGACGGAATACGCTAGGATTATGCCTCCAGCGCCTTTGTAGTAGGTCTGTGTGATGTTCTTGAATCGCTATTGGCCTGCAGTGTCCCAGATCTGCAGCTTCAAGCGCATCCCATCGACAGCAAGCACCTTGATCTTGAAGTCGACTCCAATAGTGGCAACGTAGTTATCCTTGAAATCGGATTCGCAGAAGCGCATGAGGATATTGGTCTTGCCAACGCCACTGTCTCCGATGATGATGAGCTTCACGAGCGCATCATGGTTCGGCTCGTCTTTTCTACGTACCTTATTCATTTAAATTAATGGGATTCTACGGGAAAAATGAGTCGGACATACATTACGTGAGTCAACCACAATAAAAGAAGTTGTTTACAGGCAGCCATATTCAGCAGCATAGTTTGTTGTTGGCCGTTGGTTACTTTTCTGTGGAACTAAGCTTGATCTTATCTGAGGACGGCAGCTGTGGTGGTTGCAGTGGTGCTGCTACCATCTCCTGCTTCTACTGCTTCGGTAAGCTTGAAATGGAAGTTTGTGTCGAGCTGGGGTTGACGCCTGTCTGACACGTCAAGAGCTTGTCAGTCACCTCCGAGAACATTTCGTTAATGCCTTCACCGGACTTGGCTGATACTTCGAAGTAAGGGATGTTTTGCTGCTTAGCTACATCCTTTGCCCTCGCAACTGAATCAGTCCTCCTCTGTCCCTCGAGATCCATTTTGTTTCCGACCAGGTAAATGATTGCCTCGTTGCCTCGAGATTCCCTTACGAAATCCACCCACTTCATGATTCCCTCGGAGGTAGTTTCGGCTGTATTACTGCAATCTCACCAGTAATGTCGAACACGATGATCGCCATATTGCAGTCTTTGAGATAGCTGGGAATTAGGCTGCGGAAGCGCTACTGGCCAGCCGTGTCCCACAGTTGCAAGCGAACTGTGCGACCATTAATGGAGACATTCTTGCTGGTGAAGTCGATGCCGATGGTGGGCTACGTTCGAATATTCCATACGTTATTGGTCTTGTCGAAGTCGTTTTTGATGTAGCGTACTATGATGGAACTCTTCCCAGCATTCTGGTCACCCACCAACACTATCTTGAACTTTTGAACGGCCAAGCGGTTGCTTGCGAAGCTTATTTGATCGTCCTTTTTCATAGATAATATTATAGGCTGATTGGGGTTGGGCGGAGTGACCAGCCAAGGGAGGGCAGTGGATTGATTGAGCTCTCCAGCTGCATTGTAGTTCTCAAGGATATAGCGTTGAAATCGGCCTGTAATTCCCATTCGAGAATTTTACTTTGACTTCACTTGTAGAATGGACGTGTAATGCCAGAACTATTCTCATGTGACATCCCTGGTCTACAAAGCGAACTTTCGAACAAATATAAAATAATAGATCACAAAAAATGGGAAGAACGCAGCAAGCAGCTGCCGTCTGTATCCTCGTTTCCCTTATCAGTATGGGACAGGTCCTATCGAAACCCACACCCTTCTATCAGGCTTCCTTCAACCTCGACAGCGTTCGAGGTCACCATATAGCAAAGCTGATTCCACACATCAACGACCCGATGATGTTGGTCGGCATTACAGCTATCAACAGCACCACACTCTTCGGTCTTACCCTGTAGAAGAAGATAACCAAACTGGACAGCAATAATGATGAGATCTCGGTGAAGGCAAATTTCACAAATCTCAAGCTAAACGAAACGGTGGCCATAACGATCTCCGTGCTGGTCTTCGAGGTAATCCGCTTGATTGAGACGATAACTGTGAATGTGACTTCAACTTACGTGTAACTAACCGACCTGTATGGGATCAGTATACAGCGTTCTGGCTACGTTGTCTTTACGGAGGGCTTCCAGTACAGCACCAACAACTTTGCTACTAGCTTGCACAGTGTGCCTGCGGAAGTTGAAAAGTACCAGTATGTCGTGAAAAGTGGCAATACTGTGGGATGGGTATTAGTCACTTTTGTGGTTTTGGAGGCGAGTATTGCGCAAGTGTGCAGCAGCATATCCAAGACTATCATCCAGAACAAGAGGTTGACCCCATTGGAAGCCTTTAACAAGCTGAATTTGAGTGGCAACGGGCCATACCTGACGGGAATGTACAGGACAAACGGAACCATCATCGACTTCAACTTCAGCGATGCTGCAAAGCCATCGCATGACAATGGGACCATCAGTCTTTCGGTTCTTCAGTTGGATCTTGACTGCATTCACGACAAGTTTCCAATTACGAAGGTAAAGGTAGTGGTTCCAAAACAGTCGAATTACTAAAAATATAAGGTACTGATGATTGTCGCAGGGGTAGTGATGTTTTTGTTGGCAATAGCGCTCGTCGCCTATTGTGTGTGGACCCATAAGAAGAAAAGAAGAGCATAGGTGAGAATTGACCCTTTACCAAAAGGCACTATCCAAGCGAGCGACGAGATTCTCCGAGGGCACTGTGCGGTATGTATGTAAAACCCAAGCAACATCGTGCTGACACCGTGTGACCACAACAGTTTTTGCCGATAGTGCATCGTGAAACTCAAGGAGCAGCAAGCCAACACAATGCGATGTCCAATTTGCTCTGAACTTGTGACAGAGGTTCACAGCTACTGACATAATTGAGCTATCAATGATCAAAAGAGTATCTGCGGTAGGCAGAAGTTGTAATAGCATCCCTTCTTGAATAGCTTGGATTTGTCGCGCCAATAAACGCCCTCCTTGCTGACGACTTGTCTTGAAGTATTCTCGTCTGTATAGTGAGGATCGACGATCAGGAACTCACACTCCCCGGTTTCCCAACTGTAATTGAGGCCTACGATGGTGAAAGCGTAGTTGTCGCCACCATACATGATTGGGCAACCGCTGGTCTGGAGATGGTGCCTAAGCTGCTCGACTTTCTCCATAATGTTCAGGCCATCAGATAAGTGCACAATTTTGCACTCCACTCCACAGATTTTACTGATGATCCACCCGACTTCATTGGCACCTATCCACTCGCTGGTATTGACTAGGTTTCTACTTTTATCGATGTCGAAGAGCATTCTCTGCATATCGCGGATAGATGGAATGGGAACATTACTGTAACGCTGTTCGTTGAACCAACTCAGCACAGTCTGCCCAGCCCTGTAAGCGCAGCCCCATCCCTTGTCGTTGAATTGTTCCTCCAGATAGTGATGAAAATGGTATCGGCCTCTTACCAAATAGCGCATGTGCTGCCACAGCAATTCAATGGGCAGGTATTGGTGGATGTTGAACATTCTGGTAATAGCGTCGACTGGCAGTCCCTTGAGCAGCTCAGGCAAGGCTTGCTTTAGTGGTTCTTTGGTGCTCTGGTAAACAAGCTCGGAGTGGGTATTTAGATGCAACAGAAATACTTTGAGATCCGACTCCGAAGGTTCTGTGAGTTGTTCAATCCTCAAAAAGCTCAGGACCTGTTTTGGTGGTGCAACGAGCTCTCCGTTGACCAAGGTGTTCTCGGCTGGGAGGACAAGAGTGCACAATGGCTCCAACTCGAATTGGTACGGTTGAACGATGATTTTGCTGTTTTCTCGTGCCTATTTTGTACTTGCCAGATAGCTCCTCAGGTCCTTGTGAAGTTGTGAGTACAGCTCACTAAATTTAGAGGTAAGATAAGGTTTCTGTTTGTATCGATAGCCCAACAACTTCTCAGTGTTCGGGTTTGGTCGTGATGCCAAGCAAACCAAGTGCTGTACAATTTCATTCGCTGCTTGGCCACCCACGATCTTGATTTACTGGTTCGGCTCGCGCATGAGTCTCAACTCTTTCAAGTTTCTTGCTTGGTTGTTCTTCAATTTCTCCACTTTTGTTTTGGTGAGGGTGTGTAGAGGATACTTTTCGTGAGCCTGCAACGAGCCAACTACAGTCAAGCCCAGTGGAACGGAACGTGGCTGAGTATCCGCCGGTACTTGTCCCAGATACAACACCAAAGTGCTATGCTGAAGTCCCACTAACAAGCCATTGGCACTTTCCAATCCTTCCAGCACTTAAAGGCTTATCATTGTTGACAATTATTGATTCACACACTCGAATCGTGCCGTCCCTGAATTATGAGTTTTGCCAAATACCGGAACGCTTTCCTTGGCAGAGCCAGTTCTTCGATTAAATAGAAACTAATGGGCAACTCCACCGAACCGCTGAAAACACGAATTTTGTTGGTGGAAAGCTAGCTTGTGGGGCGACTTCACGAGGAGATTCAAGGAGTCTTAAGCGATAACTACGACATATAATTTGTTCCGATCGAGCAGCTTCAAGAACGGTTGACAAATGACATCAGCTAGCATGTTATTGCTGAGTGTGAATTCAAATAGAAGGTCGAGAAGGCGATAGAGTTTGCTGGTGTGGAGAATGTGCACAAGCACTTCATCAAGAAGACCATGGAGCCGGTTAAGTATCTGGAGGAATTGAGAGCGACGATCTCAGGGTTGATGCGCGAACCTTCACCGTGTCAGGAACTGCACCGGTCCTTACGAACAGTGACTGTCAAGTTCGTAGATCGCAATGTGCACTCGCCCCACTACGAGCTATTCCTGAACTACATGAAGAATCGGGATGTGAGCTACGAACTTCATCAAACCATCGCAGATTTTGTGCAATCCTAGAAGAAAACGAGGTGTGAGTACATAATTGCCAGTGCCTAATTCGCCGATTTCATGTTCGACGGGTATCCCAAAGTGTACTGCTTCTGCAATCGCAGCCAGGAATTAAATGGGAAGTTTAACCGAACCAAGGGTGTGGAGTCGGAGAAGCAGCGTGTCTACGAGAGCAACTTCACACGCATTATCAAGCTCCTGCTGAGTGATAGAAGGAAATCTACAAAATAGACTATCGTCGAACCCGTAAAGGTCTTGGCTGTATGGAAAAGGGGTTTAAAC
>ERZ724527.1809-NODE-1809-length-9919-cov-9.079886_pt1 | contig 9919 bp, 5 predicted proteins | sample MGYA00376060_ERZ724527 | MGnify/ENA primary metagenome ERZ724527 (study PRJEB28724, sample SAMN07190886) | activated sludge metagenome | isolation source: activated sludge of sewage treatment plant in Hong Hong | place: USA: Christiansburg, Virginia | collected...
ACCTTGGGTTGGTAATACAGGACAAATTCGTCCTGTTCCAGCGCGCGGCGAATGTGGTCCAGGTCTTCACGCCGGGTCTTGATGGCGGCATCGTGGGCCACATCAAAGTGGTGAAAGCGGTTTTTACCGGCCAGCTTGGCGATGTACATGGCCTGATCGGCGTGGCGCATCAACTGGTCAGCATCTGCCGCGTCTTGCGGGTACTGCGTGACGCCAATGCTGGCCGATACCTGGATCACGGTGTTTCCAATCGACACGGGTTCCGCAGCGGCTTGCAACAGTCGGCGCAAGACCGCGTCGCAGTCCTGGGTTTGCGCCAAGTCGACCAATACGGCCACAAATTCGTCGCCGCCTATACGGGCCAGCGTGTCGCCGTCGCGCAGGGCGGCCTTCATGCGCTGTGACAGTGCAATCAGCAGTTCATCGCCCACGCCGTGGCTGTGTTGGTCGTTCACGGCTTTGAAGCCGTCAAGGTCCAGGTACAGGACGGCCAGCGACTGGTCGCGGCGCTGGCTTTGCAAAATGGCTTGTTGCAGGCGGTCGGCCAACAACACACGGTTGGGCAGGCCGGTCAGCGCATCGAAATGGGCAAAGTGCTCCAGTTGGCTTTGGTGTTCCTTGATGGCGGTGATGTCGGTAAACAGGGCTACGTAGTTGTTGATCTGGCCAGCCGCGTCGCGCACGCTGCTGATGGTCAGTGCCTCGGCATACACTTCGCCGCTTTTGCGCCGGTTCCAGATTTCTCCCGACCAGTGGTCGCGCTCGTTCAGGGCTTTCCACATTTGCGCGTAAAACTCCGGGGTCTGTCGACCCGAACGCAAGATGCGCGGGTTTTGCCCAACGACTTCGGCGCGGTTGTAGCCGGTGATATGTGTGAAGGTTTCATTGACCTCGATGATGCTGCCTTTGGAGTCGGCAATCATGATGCCTTCGCGGGCATGGGTGAACACACTGGCAGCCAACTGCAGACGGGACTCGCTGGCGGTTTTTTCGATCACCACGGCAGCCAGACGGGTTTCGTCTTCCAGTAGTTGCAGGTCCTGTTCGGTTGGGTTCCCAGGCTGGTCGCGGTAAAGGCTCAATGTGCCAAGCAAGCGACCCTGGGGCGAAACAATGTGCTGCGACCAACCGTTCGCCGGGGCGGTTGCAGCACCGGTGCGCGACGGGCGCCCAGCTTCCTCCAGCAGCACGATGCTGCAGTGTGTGCCGGGGCTGATCGCCTGCACGTCTTGGGCGATGGCTTCCAGCAACGTCGCCAGGGGCGCCTTCTCGGCCAGCATCGCCAGCACGCGGTTGTGGTGCTGCTGGCGCTGTTCGGCGCGCTGGCGTTCGGTGATGTCACGCCACACGCAATACAACACATCTCCATCCATCAGAGCCAGGCGGGCCAGTGTCACTTCGACCGGAAACGCGCTGCCGTCGGCACGCTGGTGCTGCCATTCAAACCGGTGCATGCCACGTTCGCGCGCCAGGCGCATCATGTCGTCGGCTTTGTCCAGCGAGGTCTGACCATCGGGCTGAAACTCGGGTGAGAGGCGCGACGGGTGCAACAGGATATCGTCACGCTCCTGGTATCCCAGAATCTTCAAAGCCGCGAGGTTGCAATCCACAAACTGGTTGCCGATGATGAGCCAGCAAGGGTCGGGCGAGTTTTCAAACAAATCACGGAATCGTTTTTCGCTGGCACGCAAACCCAGCTCGGTATTTTTCCGCTCGGTGATGTCAGCCAGCGTGCCCGACATGCGCAGCGGGTGACCGCTCGCATCCCACTCCACCACACGGCCACGGTTCAGTGCCCAGACCCAGTTGCCATTTTTGTGCCGCATGCGGATTTCGCATTTGTAATTTTCAATCTCCTTGCGGAAGCAGCGGTCGACCATTTCGCCCGACAGCTTGAGGTCATCCGGGTGGGCGCGCTGCATCCAGGTGTGGATGTTGATCGGCGACAACTCGGCCAGTGTGTAGCCCATGATCTCGGCCCAGCGTTCGTTGAGAACCACTTCACCGTTGCTGACGTTCCACTCCCAGGTGCCGATGTTGGTGCCCCAAATGATTTCGGACACGCGTTGGCTTTGTGCCTGGTACTGGCTCTGGCTTCGCCGTACCCTGGCGTTCTGGATCATCAACCAGGCCCCAAGACCGCCAGACGCCAGAAAGGACAGGCCCAGCAAAGCGATGATCCAGTCGGTGTGGCGTCGCCAGAGATCAGCCAAGGTGGTTTCGCGGGTCGAATCAAAGGGCGGCACGCCCAGTCGGCGCAACATAGTCTCGACCGGGGCGTAGTCCGAGGCAATGGAGAACCCGCCAATGCCAGCAGCCTTGGCTGCGTCGCCGTCCCTCGGCAGGGACAACAGCGCCACGGCCAATTGGCGTGCCACCTGTTCCTGCACGTGAGGCATGACCGCCATGGGCCACTCGGGGTACAGGGCGGTGGAGCTGACATAGGGAAAGGAGGGCTGGTTTTTTTGGTGAATCAGCTTGATGTTGCCAAGGTTCAGCTTGCCCTCTTGCGCCAGTGCTTCCAGAACGCCGGTGCGCACGAAGCCGATGTCGGCGCGCCCCGCCATGACCGCTTCCACCGTAAGGTCCTGTGGCAAACCGGTGGTGAGCAAGTGTGCCGGATCGGGTGGCGGCAAACCGGCCTCCAGCAATTCATAGGCCTGCATCTGGTACCCGCCGGTGAAATCGGTGCTGGCCACTGCAATGCGCTTGCCCGCCAGATCCGACAAGTTGTCAATACCAACCTTGTCGGCGCGGGTGAAAACCACACCGCCAAAAACCGACAGGTCGCGCGCCTCGCCTCGTGTCATCTGCGTGGCCAACGGCGCGGACAGGCCGTACCGGTGTTTGAGAATAACAAAGTGTCCGGGTGTGGTGAAGACCACATCAACCGCCTTGCTGGCAACCGCGTTCTCCAGGCCGGGCAGGTCGTAAGCCGTCAAAGTGACCGGTCGTCCAAGTTGTGTTTGCAAGGCGAGCGCTAACGGTTGCCATTGCGCGGTGGCCTGTACCGCGCGGGTCGGAACGCCAGAATCCCAAGCCGCAGTTCGCTCCCAGCCCATGCAGGGTAGAGCACTGTGAGCACGCACAGCAGGAGGGCGCCAACGCGACGTTTCATGTCACCCGTTTTTGTGTTGCAGTCCCGACCAAGGGAAGTTCGGAACCTGTTGTGGAACGATTGTAGGGCGCGGCCACGATTCCCATCGCCCCGCGTTCGGCCTATCTCAACGAGTGAGGACGGTGATGACCAACGGCATCAGCAGTGATGCCAACACGACTTGCAGTCCCAGCGCCAGACCGGCATAGGCCCCCGCATCGGCATTCACCTGGAGTGCCCGGGCCGCCCCAATCCCGTGGGCAGCCGTGCCCAGGGCAAAGCCACGCGCCGTCCAACCCTCGGTGTTGTAGGGCAAACGCAAGGCGGCGAACAGGTACTTGCCACTGAGCGCCCCGACCAGCCCGGTCAACACGGCGAACACCGCAGACAGCGCGGGTATGCCGCCGATCTTTTCCGCGATGCCCATAGCTACTGGCGCTGTTACCGACTTGGGTGCCAGGGACAGCAAAACGTCGGTTGGCAGATCCAGCGCCCACCCCAATGCAACGGCCGAACCGCTGGCCGCCGTGCCGCCCGCCAGCGATGCGACCAATAGCCGACCCCAGCGCTGGCGCAATTCGACCCGTCGCAGCCACAACGGCCAGCCCAACGCCACGACGGCTGGCCCCAGCAAGAAGTGGATGAACTGCGCACCTGAAAAATAGGTCGGGTAGGGCACGCCAGTGATGAGCAAAACGGCGGCAATGGTGCTCACGCTCCACAACACCGGGTTGGCCCACGGCGCCTGATTCACGCGCACATACAAGGCGTGCGCCAGCACGTAGGTCACCAAAGTGGCCGTCAACCCGAACAGGGGAGTGGCAGAGAGGTAAACCCAGAGTTCAACGAACTTTGGCATCGTCGTCTGTGTTGGCAGTTGGGCTGCGCTTGAACAGCACCAGCGCGGTGACTGCCAGACCCATCCAGGTTGACAGCACGATCACCAGCAGCATGCGTCCTCCGTATTGGCCAACGAGCGCCAGGTGGGTCATCACACCCACGCCCACCGGGACAAATAACAGAGACAAATGGCCGAGCAAGAAATCAGCGCAGGCTGCAACGGGTTCGCGCACCGGCCTCCATTGCAGCGCCGCCAGCAACAGCACCATGCCCACCACCGGTCCCGGAAAGGGCAGCGCCAAGCCACGTGCCAGCAATTCGCCTACCGACTGCAGGCCCAGCAACCAGGCCAGACCGCGCAAGCCCTGCATCTAAAAGCGCTCTAATTCCGGGTGCTTGATTTGCCCCCCGCGCACCAGCATCTTGCCGTACTCGGCACAGCGCTGCAGGGTCGGAATCACCTTGCCCGGGTTGAGCAGGCCCTTGGTGTCAAACGCGTGCTTTATGCCAAACATCTGCGCGTTTTCTGCGGCGCTGAATTGCACACACATGCTATTGAGTTTTTCCACACCCACGCCGTGTTCGCCGGTCACCGTGCCACCCATGGCGACGCTGGTTTCAAGAATCTCTGCGCCAAACAACTCGCAGCGGTGCAGTTGGTCGGCATCATTCGCGTCGAACAGAATCAGCGGGTGCAAATTTCCGTCACCCGCGTGGAACACATTGGCACAGCGCAACTGGTATTTCTTTTCCATCTCCTGGATGGCCAGCAGGATGTCGGCCAGGCGCTTGCGCGGGATGGTGCTGTCCATACACATGTAGTCCGGGCTGATGCGCCCGCTGGCCGGGAACGCGTTTTTGCGCCCGCTCCAGAAGCGCAGCCGCTCGGCCTCGTTCTGGCTCACTGCGATGGCGGTGGCACCATGCTCGCGTAGCACCGCGCTCATGCGGCCAATTTCCTCTTCCACCTCTTCGGGCGTGCCGTCGCTCTCGCACAGCAAAATCGCTTCGGCATTCAGGTCGTAACCCGCATGCACATAGTCTTCCACGGCAGCGGTCATGGGCTTGTCCATCATCTCCAGCCCGGCCGGGATGATGCCGGCGGCGATCACTGCCGCTACCGCATCACCGGCTTTGCGCATGTCGTCAAAGCTGGCCATGATGCAGCGCGCAAGCATGGGCTTTGGCACCAGCTTGACCGTCACCTCGGTGATGATCGCCAACATCCCCTCGCTGCCCACGACCAGACTGAGCAGGTCGTAGCCAGGAGCGTCCAACGCGTCGCTGCCAAAGGTGATGGGGTCGCCCTCAATGGTGTAGCCCTTCACCTTCAACACGTTGTGCAGCGTCAGCCCGTATTTGAGGCAGTGCACGCCGCCCGAGTTCTCGGCCACGTTGCCACCGATGGTGCAGGCGATCTGGCTGGACGGGTCTGGCGCGTAGTACAGGCCCAGTGGGGCCGCGGCCTCGCTAATGGCAAGGTTGCGCACACCGCACTGAACCGCGGCCGTGCGGCTGCGCTTGTCCATCTTCAGGATTTTGTTGAAGCGGGCCAGCGACAGCGTGACGCCAGAAGCATGCGGCATGGCACCGCCCGACAGGCCGGTGCCCGCACCGCGCGCCACCACCGGCACGCCCATGGCAAAACAAGTTTTGAGCACCGCGGCGACTTCTGCCTCGGTCTCTGGCAGCGCCACGACCAGCGGGCGCTGGCGGTAGGCGGTCAGACCGTCACATTCGTAGGGCGTGGTGTCTTCGCGGTGCCACAGCAAAGAGCTTGAAGGCAAACAGGCCTCTAGCGCGCGTACAACCTGCGCTTGTAGCTCTGTTTTTTGTAGCAATTGGGTGGTAGCGGTGGAGGCGGTGGCATTCATGCGGCTCACTGTACGCCAAACCACAGCGCTTCGGCGTGAAGAAATTGAACCGTCTGTGTGAATTTTGAAGGCTTGGGGTTCTTCGGTGCCCCATGGGCTCTCGAAAAATGTTGTTTTACTATATTTTTTCGTGCACTGCGCCGCGCTATCAGGTCAATATCAGGGTAAACACGTGACGTTGATTTGGGTTAACCCCTATGGTTGTGCTTTGACGACTCCCTAGAATTAAATGTACTTTGACTACAAAACTGCACGGCAGCCGGAGTTTTTTGGGTCTGTCCTCTGTTTCACGACCTTGGGAGTCACGCTAATGAATTTCGGCCGAATTTTCTTTGCTACTGTCATAAGCTGCTTTCTCTGGAGCAGCCCGTTGGCCCATGCCGCGGTTGACGCCAATCAGTTGGGGGCGCGCTACGACGCGACGCAGGCCAATGTGAACTTCAAGGTCTATTCCAGCAGCGCCCAGCGCATCGAGCTCTATCTGTACAGCAGCGCCACCGGAACACAAGAGAAGAGAAAGCGGGTCATGGTCAAAGGTACTGGCAACGTCTGGGCCTTGACCATCCCGGTCACTACCTTGCAAAGCTACGGCATCACCGGCCCGGTCTACTATGGTTACCGTGCCTGGGGTGCCAACTGGCCGTACAGTACTAGCTGGATCAAGGGTACGGCGGTGGGCTTCATCACCGATGTCGATGCCGCTGGCAACCGCTTCAATCCCAACAAGCTCTTGGCCGACCCGTATGCCCGCGAGTTGAGCCATGACCCGGTGACGGTGACCATGGCCAACGGCACCGTGTACGCCAGCGGCGCGCTGTACCGCAACCTGGATACCGGTGCCATAGCGCCCAAGAGCATGGTGCTGGCTGCCGACACCCAATCTACCGGCACCAAGCCAACACGCGCCTTCAAGGACGACATCGTTTATGAGGCCCATGTGCGCGGCCTGACCATGAACGACCCCGGCATCGCGGCGATCTACCGCGGCACCTACAAGGGTGCGGGTCTGAAGGCCGCGTATCTGGCCAGCCTGGGTGTCACCGCAGTCGAATTTCTGCCGGTGCAGGAAACGCAGAACGACACCAATGATGCAGACCCATACTCGGACACCGGTGACAACTACTGGGGCTACATGACCCTCAACTACTTCGCGCCGGATCGCCGCTTTGCCTACGACAAGACGCCCGGCGGCCCAACCCGTGAGTTCAAGGAAATGGTCAAGGCCTACCACGACCAGGGCATCAAGGTGTTGATCGACGTGGTCTACAACCACACCGGTGAGGGGGGTGCCTGGAGCCCAACCGACAAGACCACCTACAACCTCTACGGCATGCGCGGGCTGGACAACCCCACCTACTACAGCCTGACCACGGACAAACAATCGTCCTGGGACAACACCGGCGTCGGCGGCAACTACAACACGCACAACCCGGTAGCGCAAAACCTGATCGTCGACTCACTGGCCTACTGGCGCGACACCTTGGGCGTGGACGGGTACCGCTTCGATCTGGCCTCGGTGCTGGGCAACACCTGCGAACACGGCTGCTTCAACTTCGACAAAATGCACGCGGCCAATGCTCTGAACCGCATCGTCGCCGAGTTGCCTCCGCGTGCAGCTGGCGGCGGCACCGGCGTTGACCTGATCGCCGAGCCGTGGGCCATAGGCGGCAACTCCTACCAGGTCGGCGGCTTCCCCAGCGGCTGGAGCGAGTGGAATGGCCTGTACCGCGACACCGTGCGCCAGGCGCAGAACAAACTGGGCTCAACGGTCGTTACCGCTGGGCAAATGGCATCGCGCTTCGCCGGCTCCAGTGACCTGTATGGTGACGATGGCCGCAAGCCCTGGCATTCGGTCAACTTCATCACCGCACATGACGGTTTTACCTTGAAAGATTTGTACAGTTGCAATGGCAAGAACAACAACCAGGCCTGGCCACTGGGGCCCAGCGATGGCGGCGACGACAATAACAACAGTTGGGACCAGGGCAGCGTGGCCAGCGCGCAGCGCCAGGCCGCGCGCACCGGGCTGGCCTTGATGATGGTGTCGGGCGGCGTGCCGATGCTGGTCGGCGGTGACGAAGCGCTGCGCAGTCTGAACTGCAACAACAACCCCTACAACCTCGACTCCACCGCCAACTGGCTCAACTGGAGCTGGAACGCCGACCAGAGCAACTTCCAGGCATTCACCAAGGGCATGGTCGCATTTCGCAAAGCCCATGCAGCGCTGCGTCCCGGTAACTTTTATTCCGCCGTGGACAACAATGCCAATGTGATGGAACAGCTGCGCTGGTTCAAACCCGACGGCTACGTGGCTGACGCTGCCTATTTCACCAATTCCGCCAACCATGCGATTGCGTGGCGACTGGATGGCAGTGAACTGGGCGACACCGCATCGGCAATCTATGTGGCCTACAACGCATGGAGCAGTCAGGTCAACTTCAGCTTGCCTTGGCCGGGTTACGGCAAATCCTGGTACCGCGTAACCGACACCTGCGCCTGGGCTGAAGGTGCGGGGCAAGTTCGCACCCCTGGCGCGGAAGATCTGATCGGTGGCGAGGCTACCGTCTACGGCGTGTGTGGGCGTGGTGCGCTGGTGTTGATTGCCAAGTAACCCAACGTCGCAGTGGGCTTTGTCCCTCAAAAGAAATTGGAGACTGACGAATGGAAAGCACGGACAGAGTATGCGGATTCGCATCAGCGCTGCACTGCAATCGGGGTAAGCCCCTTGGCTTCCGTGAAAGTTTAACTTGATGCTACCCGGCGCAATTCGTCACATTTTCAGGAAGGGACCTGTGTTGTTCAAACCATCCGCCTTCTCTGGAGCCCTATCTCTGGTCTGCTTGAGCCTCGCATTGCCTGCGCGCGCGCAACTAGCACCCATCCCAGACAAAGCCGCGTCAGACCCGACTGCCATCGAAAGGTCCCAACGCCAGGCCGACAACGTGTACCGCTGGATCAAATACTTTGCCGACCAACCCAAGAAGCCCGATGCAAACAAGCTGCGCGCCAAGACGGACATTCCTGCGCCAGCCGCGGCCAGGAAACCCGAGCTGAATGGGCCAGCCACGGCTGCCGAAGCCGCCCTCTCTACAGCCGCTGACGTGCAGCAGCCCCAACCCGTCAACCCTTTGCCTGCAGTTGCCAGCGTGGTGACACCTGCGGCTGCGGAGCCAGAAGTAGTCTCCGACACCGCAAGACCCCTGGTACCGATTGCCGTGGTGGAGCCCACCATTCCATACGAGTTGCGCAATGAAACCATCAACGCCAAGGTGCGGCTGTCGTTCACCGTTCAGCCGGATGGCACGGTTGCGAAGCCATCGGTCATTTCCGGCAGCAGTCGTCGCCTTGACAGATCGGCAATCGAAGCGATCGCCAAATGGCGCTTCGAGCCCATCCGCAGCGAACGCGTGACTCAGATCGAATTCCAGTTCACGCAGGAATAGGGTGTCACGCCCGGCTGTTTGGTCAGGCAACCTCGACCCCACCGCCAACTGGCCAATGAGCTTGAAGGCAAATGAACCTCCAGCCCTCGTACAACCTGCATGAGCAGCTCATTTTTTTGTAGCGCCTGAGGATGGGTTGTGATGTCAATGGTGTTCATGCTGGAGGGCATGCGTACATGTGCACACGATAGGGCGAGCCACATGGGGCGGGTTGATAAAAATGCATCGTCTGCGTGGAATTTGTACAGCGGGTGCGGGGATGTTGGCGGGTGAACCGGGACCGTGCCGGTCTGCGTTAGCATCCAATTTTTATAGAAACAGGAGTTCACTATGTTCGACCCCGCCGTTCCCGAAGAAGCGAGGCACGACCGTCTTGCGTCTAATGTCGGCGGATTTGAAAGCACCCGGCTGGAGCCCCTGATGCCCGCTATGACCGTGGATGACGAGACCCGGCGTTTGGAGGTACTGCAAAGCTACCACCTGATCGATACCGCGCCAGAACCGGCTTTCGACGACATCGTGAACATGGCATCCCTGATGTGTGGGACGCCCATTGCCCTGGTGTCCCTGATTACCGAAGACCGCCAGTGGTTCAAGGCGCGCGTCGGGCTGGACCAGATGGAGACACCGCGCGACCAGGCCTTTTGCGCCCACGCTATCCGCAA
>ERZ724527.1810-NODE-1810-length-9918-cov-2.905201_pt1 | contig 9918 bp, 13 predicted proteins | sample MGYA00376060_ERZ724527 | MGnify/ENA primary metagenome ERZ724527 (study PRJEB28724, sample SAMN07190886) | activated sludge metagenome | isolation source: activated sludge of sewage treatment plant in Hong Hong | place: USA: Christiansburg, Virginia | collected...
CTACCGCGCGATCAACCCACGCTTTGTTTTTTTCAAGAAAGCTGAGCACAAATCCGTCCGTTGCCCAGCGGCCAGAGCTGAGAAGTAATTTGCCACCCGATAAACGCAAACGCACCGAGCGCTGACCTCGGCGTTTTGTCCAAACGATTTCTTGTAAGCCAAAGAAAATAGTCTTTTGCTCGAGAATTTCTTTTGCCATTGGTCGCTATTCAAGCGCGCCCGTGAGCACCTTGGCAATACCAGAGGCATTAACATAGGTCGCAGACCATTCAGAAGACGTGACCCATGAGACAGATCGCCAATATCCTAGCTTCACCCCCGTCACATCACGCGCATAATCTTCGTTCGCCCCCTCTTCTTGCGTGAGGCGAGCTGCGGCATCTTTTAGCAAATCATACCCAACCAAAGGAGCCGCATCACAACGCGTTGACCCGCAGGTCTGGGTGACAAAAAGCGCTTTTGATCCGTCGCTATTCCATGTTGGTCGCGATCGCGATGGGTAGGCGGATAAACGTGAGAACTTCGCCTTTTCTATTTGCAATGCATGCGTCATGGCGCGAAATCCTGTTTCAGAGCATTTTTCACGATTGACGGGGCAACCATTGCGTTCAAAAATCATAATGATGTGATCGCCATTTTGAACCGTCTGTGTCACATAGGTTAAAAGTGGCATATCCGCATCGCTCTTTGCATCCACAACTTCAAGCACCTGATACTTGCCATCAAGACGCTTCAAAACCAAGCGATTCAACCCTCGACATATCTGCACGCGCGCACCTGTTTGTGGATGTGTCAGTGCTGACAATTCGCCCGCGCATTGGTGAATCAAGGTCACCGTCCCACCTTCTGACAGAAAACTCGACGTTTTAACGTTCTTGTAAGCAGATTGTTCTGCCTCGGTCTCAAGTGGCTGTTCAATGGGTGTCGTTGGTGTTGGGATCACTTGAATCGTTGTCGTTGTCGCCGGCACCAATGGTTCACTCGTTATGCTACGCAGGTTTTGTACAATCTCAACAATCCAATACCCCGACAAGCCGAGAAAAATCACACACACCAAGGCGATAGAGAGTTTGAGTAAAGGATGCATATCGCCTTCATGATAACACAAAACAGCCCGAAGGCTGTTTATTCTAAGATGATTTGTCCATTACCCACTTCAACCATGGTTGAAGTGACTGGCAGATTCATTAAGACAATAGAACTTTGTGCCGTGCTCGTGGCAGCGAGTGACTGCAGAGGCCATAGAATCGCACGCGAGACGTCTTTTGTCGTTACTTGGACATCGTTCGCTTTCAACTGCTCTGCATCAAGTCGTGATGTATCAGAGAGTGTGGCATTAAGTTGCACGGCTTCACCTTCAAACGTGGCGCGTGAGACATCATTCAACGTTACTGACAACGCACCTAGCTTCATTGAAGTTGCCTCAATTCTCGCAACATCGTTTAAAGTAACATTGAGATCTCCTTCAAACCCTTCGATCTCGGCACGAGAAATATCTGAACCCTTATAGCTGTCTAAGCGCGGCATAGTGATAACACCTTGCAGACGCTGATCACGACAAGCGATGCACCAGCCTTTGTGTTCTTCAGCGGGCGTCATCGAGACGTCTAATGTCCCGCTAGTCGTGAGGACACTTAAGCGATCGATCGACTGCTGAGATCCGCTGAATTCAATCGAATAGGCGTCACCTTGCTTGACCGTTAGATGACCGATCGAATCAAGACTAATGCGTTGAAAATCTTTTTGTTCAAAACGCTTGGTGACCAATGGCACATTTTCAAGCGCCTGGATCTTTTCATTCATCCAAGGCGAAAGCTGAACGAGACAAACCACCCATACTGTCAACGCCATAATCCATAAGCCACCCATGATCGCGCTTGCTGCAAGGGTAAAAACATTACGACGCAAAACCAATGAAAGCCCGGCAAGTACTCCAATAATCGCTGGGATAAGCCCTGCCAAATACCCGGTCACGACACCCGTATAATAAAACGGATTGCCAGCCAATTCACGCAAAGGTAAATCACTAATGAGATTCGTCGAAGTAACATTAAACAATAAGACACCCGCAAACACCGTCATAGCGGCAATCGCCATAAACGCACCAACCGTGATAAAGAAACCCGCAACAATCGCTACCGCTGGCACAATAAAACGAATCACAGAACGAATACCCTTAGCGATGAATTCAATGATGGTTTTTGGTCCACTCATGATTTGTGAGAACGTTGAAGGCGCTGTTGTTGGAGCGACTTTTTCTTTGATGGCTTCTTGCAATTCGTTCACATTCACCGGACGGCCGCGCATCGTGAGTTTTTGTGCTGGCGTTTCGGCCTTTGGCATACAAGCCCAAAAGACAATATATAAGAGAATGCCAAGACCGTTCAAAAGAGTGAGAAGACCAAAAGCAATGCGCACAAAGACGACGTCTACATTTGCATACGCCGCGATACCTGAACAAACACCAGCAATCACCACATCTTCTGTGCTGCGGTATAGTCGCTTTGGCGCCGTCTCTTCGGCTTTAGTCTGTTCTTGTTTTGGTTCTTCGGCTTTTTGTTCTGTACCTGACGTCGCGCTGTCATCGATTTCTTCTACCTTGCCCATGATCGCGATCACTTCTTGCACGTCTTCTAAACCAACAACGGTGCGCTTCTGTAGTTTCTCGGCAAACTTTTCAGAAATGCTCGATTCAATATCCGCAACGAGCTCATCGACGTTTTCATCAGCGGTAAAATGTGCGCGAATCCCAGAAAGGTACACGTCCAAGACCTGATAGGCGTCTTCTTCAATATTGTAGACCAGACCGCCAATGGTGATTGATAAGGTTTTTTTCATAAGATTAGTGAAACTTTTTCATGAGGGTATTAATCGAGGTATCGAGGGCATGCCATGTTTCTGAAAGCTGGGTGAGAAATTGCTTTCCTTGCGGCGTGAGCGAATAGTATTTGCGCGTAGGGCCGTTTTTGCTTTCTGACCAGTCATAGGTCAAAAGGCCGGCATTTTTGAGTCGGCTCAATAACGGATAGACCGTCCCTTCGACGACGATGAGATCGGCGGCGCGCAATTCGTTCAGAATATCATTGGCATAGATCTTGCCTTCTGAAATGATCAGCAAGATGCCAAATTCTAAAATCCCTTTGCGCATTTGCGCCTTGGTATTGGCGACATCAATAGGTAATGGTTGGGGCATAAAAATGGGGTACGAAAACAATGTAACACAAGTTACTATGCCATGCAAGGTACTATGTCATTGATGAACTTCTACAAATTGAAACACCTGCCCTTTTGAGGCAGGTGTTCAGGTGGCTCAACGCCATGAGATGCGGTCATCATAAGGAACCCACTTTTCGGGATACTGCCCCGCGAGCTCGATCCCAAACCGCCCCAGGATCGCTTCAACCTCTTGCATCGACGATCGTAGCCCGCCATATGAAGCGAGGACTTTGCGTCGGTGCATCCCCATGAGATCACCTGCCAATACATGCTCTCGCCAATAGACCGGCGAATTCGCACTGTTTCGCGGACAGCGCGAGCTACACTGAGGAAATTCACGGTTGACTGCCCCGTCCAAGAATCGTCTTGGTAGACCGAGGTCATGAACCGGCTTGAGCAAATGAGGCGACTGCTCGAGCTCAAAGACCGACCACTGCCGCTCCGTTGAAGCCATGTGCTTCTTGTCGTACTGAGCGAGAAATGCGAGACCATGTTCTGAAAGCTCACGCAACATCGGCTCAGTGACCAGATGCCCCGTAGCAATGATATGCGCCGCTCGACGCAATATCGCATGCGTCTCTTCGCGCAAAGACTTGTCTACCGTTGCGCCGACAGACTTCTGAGACTTGTTTGTCTCTTCATCGGATTCGTCATCCTCGACCCGCTTCTTGGGTGGGCGTCCACGATTTACCTTTGTCATGGCATATTCTCCTGAAAGGAAGGTGCCAAAACGGCTTACATTGAATTATAAAGAATGTCAATGATTACGGGCGAATCCCCACCTTTGCCAGCAGCTTTGACAATCGGCCTAAAAATCCTTATCCTTTGCCCACATTCTCCCCTCTTCCGGGATCGTCTAATGGTAGGACACCGGCCTTTGAAGCCGTTTATCTTGGTTCGAATCCAAGTCCCGGAGCCACATAAAAACCCTCGTGCAATCGAGGGTTTTTATTTTGCGCGTCAGATGGGACAGGTATTGACAAGTCATTATTTTTATTGCAACGGGGTATATATACAGAACGATAACATTTGATACTATACTTATGATGAATACGAGACAGCGAACATCGCGCGGCCAATTTAGGGCAAAACGAGGCGATACCAAGATAGGAACGATCGAAAAAGAATTCGGCGTTGATTTTGGCGTGCGTTCAGACACAGAGCTAGGCACCTATTTAAAAAACCAAGGCCTCCCATCACTCGCTAAAGCCCTAAAAATCGTTAAGGGCGAAAAATCATGAGCAGAAAAATCGTGAATGAACCCACCTTGAGACAGAACATCTCATGGAACCTTGATCTGATTGCGGTTCAGGTGCGTCACGCAGAACTTGCACAAACCCGCGGAAGAAGCGGTTACTATAAATTAGCTATTATCACCAGCGCCTCTATCATCGAAGCCCTAGTACACCTTCTATTACGCCGACACTTGGGCGCAGATGGAATAGTCAAAACGGGTGATAAGGAGTGCTTTGAGTGCCAGGCATTACCGGCCACCTTCAATCCACCAGGCTCAACCCTGGCTATCTGCAGGCAACGCGAAGTCACGATATCAATCGACAGCAACCCCGACTTCGGAAAAATGAATAAAATCTGCTTTCAGTATAAAATATTTACAAAGTCTATTTTTGATAACGTTGAGAATGTGAGAAAAATCAGAAACAAGATCCACTTACAAGGATTAGATCATATTGATCGTAGCTATACGAAGAAAGATCTGGGCAAGGTATCAAAAACAATGGAACATCTACTATCTGAAGTTTACGGACAATAAAAACCCTCGAACATTCGAGGGTTTTTTGATGGCTCAATAACCAAGCTAATGCATAATAGAGATAGCAATCGAAACAGAAAGAAGAAGATAAGCGATCGAAAGACAAATATAAGCCAATGGCACCTTGGACAAGCGCTCCTTCTGCGCCCAGGTTAGGATCTGCCCCCAAGCGAAGCCAGCAAGCGGTGCAACGATAAGAAAAATAACCCAAGCAAGCGTCCCTCCCCGAAAAAGAAGATCACCCGCGCCTAAACCAAAACCCGCTATAGATCGAGTCTGATCAAGCATTTCATTCAAAAAAGAACCGCCAAAAGCGATCGGCAACGGAAGAAATACAATACTAAGAGCAAACGTTTGCGCTGAGCGCTTGATACCACCCTGATTCTTCTTTGCAAAAAGAGAAAATGACATGCAAGAATATAGTTATTTTTTCGCCAGCCCATGAGCAATAGCTTGAGACGCTTTCTTTGTCGCTTTTGCTTTGGCTTTTTCGTAAACGGCGAGTTCGACCGAGTGAGCGCGTTCGACTTCGTCGAAGCATTCTTTCCATTCATCCAGTGATTCGCGGTAGGTGGCGCGCAGGGCGAGAACGATGGCTAAGCGTTCTTGTGGTTCAAACGGCAAACGCAGTAACCTCACCCAGTATGGAATAAGCACCTCAGCAAGATCGACAGCAAATAGCTGATGATCTTGAAACCAGCGATAGGCAGCCATGATGGCTTCTGCATCACGTGGTTGGACGTATTCTTGATACGAGATTTCGCTTTTCGATTTCTTTGCCACGATACCGCGGGTCATGGGGATACCGCGTGTCATCCAGCGTGCAACATTAAGACCGATGATATCTTCACCTTTATTCGACAAAACGGACTGACGCAATGCGCCGTCCTCAAATGTAAACTCCCCAAGAAAAACTTGGTCTGCGCCAAAAACAAGTACCATCATAATCCTACCGGTTTCAAATAGTGATCTGCACTCTTAGGTCTACGCTGACGAAACACCTTCACGACTCGCTCTCTCCCGATCCACTCAACTCCGTTTTCAACTGCCACAATCTTTTCCTTCGGTAACGAAGGCGTTTCAGGGTGCTTATTTGCAGAGATGAATTGCTCGATCTTCATATTACCTTCGAATATAGCGCCCAACGGCGATCCATGAAACGAATGCGGTTAGCAATGACAAGCCACCGACTTGAAACAAGACCAATAACGGCCATTGCGTGGCAAAAAACTGACGCAACCCCGTCTCGCCTTCAAAGAGCGCTTGCAAGCGCGGTTCGACGGCGTCTAGACCTAACCATATCACGCCAGCAGCGAGTGCGGCAGCAAATAAGACCAACCACACCGCCTCAAGCACAAACGGAAAGCGAATATACGCCGATGACGCACCCACAAGACGCATAATCGCAATCTCTTCGCGATGCGTATAAATCGCCACGCGCACGGCATTAAAGGCGGCTAATAATCCAAAGAGAGCAAACACGGCAACGAGGGCCGATGTAAACAAGCGCACGCTTTGACCAATAGACTGAATACGATCAATCGCCTCTTTATGATCATCGAAGGACGAAGACTTCACAAAACTCGCATACTGCGGATTCTTGGCGGCCTCTAACAAGAACGCGTATTCTTCTGGCTTCTTGGCCTTCATGACAATCTGGGCACCGATCGGATTTGTGCCGAGCTCAGTCAAGGCGTCGGTAATTTTTGGATTGTTTTTATTGCGTTCTTTAAACGCTTCGAGTGCTTCTTCAGCGGTCACCATGGTCACGCGCTCGGTTTGTGGCAACGATGCGATATAAAAACGTGCTTGGTTTAACACCGCTTCAGGCGTATCTGGCTGAAAGGTCAGGGTTACGTCGATACGCTCTTCAAGCATGGTGACCATGCGTCCAACAAGGGCATTTGCGCCGAGCAAGGTATTCACCGACAAAAACGCCATCATAAAAACGATAATGGTCGCCAGCCCAATCCAAAGATTGCGGATGACGTGCGTCCACGATGCTTTGAAAATTCTCCAGGCCATGCGCATAAAAAGGGCGGTTCGTAAAAGTTAGTGAGACAACGTGTATTTACCATGTTCGTGATCAGAAGCAACCTTGCCATCTTTAAGCGTGATCACACGGCGTCTAAGAGCATTCACCACTTCGCGATTATGCGTCACCAGCACAACCGTCGTGCCAAAGGCATTAATCTTCACGAGCAGGTTCATGATTTCTTGGGTATTCAAGGTATCAAGGTTACCCGTCGGTTCATCCGCGAGCAGTACCTTTGGACGATGGACGAGAGCGCGAGCAATCACGATACGCTGTTGTTCTCCACCAGAAAGCTGATTTGGATAACGATGTGCTTTTTCATCCAAACCAACGATGCGCAAAACACTCGGGACAATATCGCGAATATGTTTGGACGGCGCACCAGCCACTTCAAGCGCAAACGCGACGTTTTCATACACCGTGCGCTTAGGCAAAAGTTTATAGTCCTGAAAAATCACACCAATTTGGCGGCGCAGCTGAGGGATCTCATGTGAGCGAATACGGGTGATATCCCAACCACCAATTAAAATCTTGCCGCCGGTTGGGCGTTCTTCTGCCATCAAAAGCTTGGCGAGGGTTGTTTTGCCGGCACCACTTTGACCCACGATCGACACAAATTCACCGGGTTTGATATGCAAAGAGATCTCTTCGAGTCCGACAGAGTTTTGCGGATACAATTTTGAAACGCGCTCCAAGACAATCATAACCAAATGATACCATATCGTGACAAGACCTGTCCCCAAGTCTATATTGTAAGGTATGAACACCCTTTTCATCCTGATGATTGCCTTCTTTTTCTTGGCTCTCACCCTCGCCTCCTGGGCCGTTGAAAAGACCAAATGGCTCTATCTCGTCATCTTTTTTGCCCTACCGATCGCTGCCTTTGGGTATTGGCTCGACACGCCCGGCATCGCCTGGACCTCGATGGCAAAACTCGCGACCATCTTGCTTTGTGCGATTTGGCTTTGGCTCATGCGCTTTACCAACTGGTTCTCGATGAAAGCCGAAGTGAACTTCAGCTTTGCTTTACTCGTCTTAAATATTGGTGAAGTCTCTTTGGTGGACGCCTATGGCGGCTACTGGATGAATGCCCTCGCTGGATTGTTTTTGCTTTTCGCCATCCCTCCCCTCTCTGGTATCAAGCTCACAACCGACGAGACAGGCACCAAAAACTTCACCTGGCAGATGCCATGGCTTTGGATCGCGAGTTATACGCTTTGGAACTGGACCTTTATCGTCAATTTCTTTCCGCAATCCGTCTTTACGCAGGGCGCCGTCTTATTGGCGCCTGTCATGATTGCCGCCGTCATGGGTCGTGAACACTGGATCAAAGGCCGCGTGCACAGCCTCTCGCTTTATCTCATGATGGCGTTCACGTGGTTGCCCGTCTTTGCCATGATGGATATCTCCCCAACGGCAATACAGCCAAATGCCGCACTCTTCATTAATGCCGCTTCAATGATTCTCGCCATCGCGGCTATGATTGGACGCTACGCGCCACAGCTTCGTGCAACCCATCTTCGAACATCGTCGGGATCACGCGATCGCTCGAAGGCTCGCGAATAAAACCCGCAATCGCCTCTGCCGCACGGATTTTGATTTCGTCCGTCACCTTGATCACGTCACTATCCAACATCCCTCTAAATAACCCCGGATAGCACAGGGCATTATTGACTTGGTTGGCAAAATCACTTCGACCCGTTGCAACAACGAGCGCACCTGCAGCTTTTGCTTCTTCTGGCATGATTTCTGGGGTTGGATTCGCCAACGCAAAGACAATCGCTTTTGGATTCATCTGTTTGATCATCTCAGCAGTGAATGAGCCAGCGGCCGAAACGCCAATCAAGACATCGGCACCACCGACCACATCAGCAAGCGTGCCCGTGTGTTTTTGGCGATTGGTGAACAAAGCAATTTCTGCTTTTTCGCTATTCATATTGTCACGTCCTTCGACGATCGCGCCTTGGCGGTCGCACATCACGAGATCGGTCACACCTGCCTTTGTTAAAAGACGTGCTATCGCGATACCGGCGGCACCCGCACCATTCATCACCACGCGAATCTCGCTCATCTTTTTGTCGGCTACCTTGAGCGCATTCAATAAACCTGCGAGCACGACGATGGCTGTACCGTGCTGATCATCGTGCATCACTGGGATAGAAAGACGTTCAGAAAGTTCACGCTCGATTTCAAAACACGCTGGTGCAGCAATATCTTCGAGTTGAATCGCACCAAATGATGGCGCAATGGCTTCAACCGCTTCGATGATGCGCTTCGGGTCAGTAGTACTGAGTGCGATAGGTACAGCATCAATACCGGAGAAGCGCTTAAAGATCGCCGACTTACCTTCAAGAATCGGCATCACCGCATCCGGGCCAATATTACCGAAGCCCAAGACGGCCGTTCCATCCGAAACGATGGCGACGGTATTTTGCTTCCATGTATATTCTTTTACTAACTCAGGGTCTGCGGCAATCGCTTTTGCAACAGCGCCCACGCCAGGCGAATAAACGAGGGTAAGATCTTCGAGCGACTGAATATCGTAGGTCGGTTGGATGCGAATCTTACCGCGAAGTTTTTTGTGCAATTCAAGGGCTTTTTGGGCAATGTCCATAGACCACTAACCTACTCGCCGAACACGAGACCAGCAACCCCATCATTGTGGACGGTTGGGACCGTTTAAGCTACTGTTATCCACATATGATTCAAGAACTCCAACTGTTCGTACGCGAGTCGCTCGCGAAAAATCAGTCACGTGAAGCTATCGCTGAAGCTCTTAAAAAAGGCGGATGGCCACAGGATGAAATTGATTCAGCTCTCGCCGCCTATGCGGATGTCGCTTTTCCGATCGCTGTACCAAAGCGCAAGCCGTATCTTTCAGCAAAAGAAGCGTTTT